>Ga0310696_10011391_pt1 | contig 10148 bp, 10 predicted proteins | sample AusTroGonzalo_MG_4_FD_203885 | JGI IMG/M metagenome (GOLD analysis project Ga0310696, IMG submission 203885) | Bovine rumen microbial communities from tropical cattle in Woodstock, Queensland, Australia - Gonzalo_02 (v2) (version 2) | ecosystem: Host-associated > Mammals > Digestive system >... | reverse complement strand
TAAGGGATGTCAGTCCCGCGTATGGCTTGACTGGAAGATGGAGGAGGGGAGACTCTACTTCTCCGCCGACAGCGACGCCATCATCACCAAAGGAATTATCTCGCTGCTGACGAGCGTTTATTCCGGCCGCACGCCGGAGGAAATCGCCGGTGACGACTTCTCGTTCCTTGAGCGCATAGGACTCAAGGAGAATCTTTCGCCGACACGCGCGAACGGCCTCGTGTCGATGATCCGTACCATCAGAAGGGCCGCGGAATCAAATCTTTGACTCGCCATGGAACTGCTGGAAAAGAAAGAAAACCCTGTGGAAGAAGTGCTTACGGCCGAGGATATCAAGGAGATAGCCCCTCTGTACGAGAAAGTTATCCTTGCCCTCAAACAGGTTTACGATCCGGAGATTCCGGTCAATATCTATGATCTCGGACTCATCTATGAGCTGAATATACGCAAGTCGAAATCGGTCTATATCAAGATGACTTTCACTGCTCCGAACTGCCCTATGGCCGACGAAGTCATGGCGGAAGTGAAGCAAAGCGTCGAGGACGTTCCTGGCGTTACCGGCTGCGAGATTGAGCTGGTATTCGAGCCTGTCTGGGATCAGAGCATGCTCTCCGACGAAGCCAAGGTGATACTTGGCTACGACATAGATTTCGACGACTAGGAGACCATGATCCATCTCTACCTGTCCCTGGGCTCCAACATGGGCGACCGCCGCGCGAACATCGATGCCGCGCTCTCGCTTCTGGACGAGGCTTTCGGAACGCATTACAAGCGTATTTCCAATTTGATAGAGACACCTTCCTGGGGATTCAAGTCCGAAGACTTCTTGAATTGTGCCGTTTTATACGCATTGCCGCGGAAAAAGATGGATATACAGGACCAGGCCCTTGAGATACTTGACAGCATCAAGCAGATCGAGTCTGCGCTCGGGCGTGTAGAGAAGGTTGAGTATGACGGTGAAGGGAGACGTATTTACCATTCGCGTCCCATCGACATCGACATCCTTTTCTTCGGAACGCACGTCATCGACCATCCGCGGCTCAAGGTTCCGCATCCGCTGATGGGGGAGCGCGATTTCGTAATGCTTCCGCTGCGCGAAATAGCAAATCGTCGGGTTCGGGACGCATTTCCGGACATATTTAAAAGTAAATGATTATTTTTGCACGATAAACGATTAGATATTATGACACAAGACGAACTTTTCAAGGTGCTGGTGGCACACTGCAAGGAGTATGGTTTCATTTTCCCGTCCAGCGAGATCTATGACGGACTTGCCGCCGTGTACGATTACGGCCAGATGGGCTCCGAACTCAAGAACAATATCAAGCAGTATTGGTGGAACGCCATGACGCGCCTGAATGAGAATATAGTGGGCATCGATTCCTGCATATTTATGCATCCCCGTATCTGGGAAGCTTCCGGTCACGTAGGTGCATTCAACGATCCGCTCATCGACAACAAGGATTCCAAGAAGCGCTATCGCGCCGATGTCCTCATCGAGGATTACCTTGGCAAGATAGAGGAAAAGATCAATAAGGAAGTAGCCAAGGGCCGCAAGCGCTTCGGCGAGAGCTTCGACGAGGCTCAGTTCCGCGCCACGAACCCTAACGTGCTTCGCGAGCAGGCCAAGTACGACGAGGTCCACAACCGTTATGTCGCGGCCGAGAAGGCCAATGATTTCGCCGAGTACCGCCAGATCATCATCGACTGCGGCATCGTCTGCCCCATCAGCGGCACCTGCAACTGGACCGACGTCCGCCAGTTCAACCTCATGTTCAGCACTTCGATGGGCAGCACCGCAGAGGGAGCCAATACCATCTACCTCCGTCCCGAGACCGCCCAGGGCATCTTCGTGAACTACCTCAACGTACAGAAGACCGGCCGAATGAAGATTCCTTTCGGCATCGCCCAGATCGGCAAGGCCTTCCGCAACGAGATCGTCGCCCGTCAGTTCATCTTCCGCATGCGCGAGTTCGAGCAGATGGAGATGCAGTTCTTCATCAAGCCCGGCACCGAGCTCGACTGGTTCGCCAAATGGAAGGAGACCCGTATGAAGTGGCACGTGAACCTCGGCATGGGCGCCGAGAACTACCGTTTCCACGACCACGAGAAGCTTGCGCACTACGCCAACGCCGCCACCGACATCGAGTTCCAGTTCCCCTTCGGCTTCAAGGAGCTCGAAGGCATCCACTCCAGGACCGACTTCGACCTCGGCAACCACCAGAAGTTCTCCGGCAAGAAGATCCAGTACTTCGATCCCGAGCTCGGCGAGAGCTACACTCCGTACGTGGTAGAGACTTCCATCGGAGTCGACCGCATGGTGCTGGCCGTTCTCTCGCACTCCTACAAGGAGGAGCAGCTCGAGAACGGCGAGAGCCGCGTAGTCCTTTCCATCCCCGCTCCGATCGCCCCGGTCAAGGCCGCTGTCATGCCGCTCGTGAAGAAGGACGGTCTGCCGGAGCTCGCCCAGGAGATTATGGATGACCTCAAGTTCGACTTCAACTGCCAGTACGACGAGAAGGACTCCATCGGCAAGCGTTACCGCCGCCAGGATGCCATCGGCACTCCGTTCTGCATCACTGTCGACCACGACTCGCTCGAGGACCGCTGCGTCACCGTGCGCGACCGCGACACGATGAAGCAGGAGCGCGTCCCCATCGCGGAGCTCCGCGCCCTCATCGACCGCAAGGTCAACCTCAATAACCTTCTCAGGAACCTTTAGTCTTTTCCATTGACTATGAAGAAGTTAGTCTTGATAATCGTCGCTGTCCTCCTCCCTCTGGCGCTCTGCGCCAAGGGAGACAAGGAGGGAGTGGTCGCTATGAGTTTCAACATTCGCTACGGCACCGCAGACGACGGCACCAACTCCTGGCAGTACAGGTATCCTGCGACGGCTATGATGCTGGAAGAGCATCTTCCGGACGTGGTCGGTCTGCAGGAGGCGCTGTATGATCAGATGGACTACATTGTCACTGTCCTCGACAAGACTTACAAGGCTGTGGGAGTAGGCCGTGACGACGGCAAGAAAAAGGGCGAAATAATGGCCCTGCTGTACAATTACAAGACCACCAAACTTCTGAAATGGGGCACTTTCTGGCTTTCGGACACTCCCGACAAGCCCAGCCGCGGATGGGACGGCGCGTGCAACCGCTGCGCCACCTGGGCCATCATGAAGGACAAGGCCACCGGCAGGAAATACTTCGTAGTCAACACCCATATCGACCATGTCGGCCCCGAGGCGCAGCAGAAAGGCGTCAGACTGGTGGCAGACAAGATTGCGGAAATGAACAAGAACGGTCTCCCGGTCATCGTCACCGGCGACTTCAACATGGATATCTCCAATGATTATCTCGCCCCGATGAAGGAAGGCTTCCAGAACGCCAGGGCGACAGCGGTAGTCACGGACGACCACTACTCGTTCAACGGCTGGGGCAAGTCCTGGAGCACCATCGACTATGTCTGGTACAAGGACTTCACCTGCACCCGCTTCGAGACCGTCACCAAGCCCTATTACGAGCGCACTTTCATCTCCGACCACTATCCCGTCAAGGCCGTCCTGGTCTTCTGATACTTCAGCTTTTTGTGCCGGAGGGCTTGACGCCGGGAGGGAAGACGTGGACTTTCTTCCCCTTGCGCTCCAGCATCTTGCGCCATTCTTTTAAGGACAGGGCGCATATCTTGGACGATTCGTCCAGGAATCCGATCATTTCTTTTCTGTTTACGCTGACGCCCAGGTCGGCGATGGACAGCGCGCGGATAATTGCCAGCACGCTCTGCTCGTTGCCGCCCCACAGGGTGGTTGCCATGGCCAGGGATGCTTTGGCAACGATTTCCTGGACGACTTCAGGGTTTTTCATCACGTCGATATCCGTATCGAAACGGATGTCGAACTCTCCATACTGGAGCACTTCAAGAATCTTTTTCATAGCATTGTTCATTGAGTCGGAACAACGGCGTTCCGCTGCAATGCTAAGCACAAAAAACGTCAATTTCATACAAATTGATAAATCTGCATAAAAAACATATCTTTTTGTATAAAAGGACGGCCTCTTGTCTATTAGCTGGCGAATGAGTAACTTTGCAGGCTATGATTTTGGAGATTTTCGGTTTCTTGAGCCTGTCCGCCATGGACATACTGGACATCCTGATGGTCGCTGCCATCCTGTTTGTCCTTTTCCGGTGGATCAGGGGGTCGTCGGCCATGAACATTTTCCTGGCCATCATCCTCCTGCTCATCGTGCGTGTCATCGTGGGTTCGCTGAACATGAAGCTGATGACTTCGCTGATGAACACCATCTTCGACGTGGGTATCCTGGCGCTGATCGTGATTTTCCAGCCGGAGATCAGGCATTTCCTCATGCGCCTGGGCGGAAGTTCCAGCTGGTGGCGCCGGATGATAGGCCGCCTGGTGGACGGCCGGGGCAGCAATGTAGCCGAAAAGGCCGTCGAGGAGATAGTCGAAGCCTGCCGTGTGATGGGGGAGCAGAAGACCGGCGCCCTGATCGTGATTCCCGGACAGGACCCTCTCCAGTATATCGTAGAGACCGGCGACCGCCTGGACGCCATGGTCAGCAGAAGGCTGATACTCAATCTCTTCTTCAAGAACTCCCCGCTCCATGACGGGGCCATGATCATCCGCGGCGACCGCATCGTGGCCGCGCGCTGCACCCTTCCCATAACTTCCCGCACCGACATCCCGGCCAGCTTCGGCATGCGCCACAAGGCCGCCATAGGCATCACCGAGGAGAGCGACGCCACCGTTGTGGTCGTCTCCGAGGAGACAGGCAACATCTCCTATGTCAAGGAAGGCCGTCTGCGCGTCATGGAAGGCATCTATGAACTGAAACTCCTGCTCAGCCCGACTTTCGGCAGGGAAGAAGCTAAATGACGATGGCGATAGACGACAGACTGGAAGAGAAACTGGGTTTCGACCGCGTCCGGAAGATCATTTCGGACAGGTGCAGCACCGACTATGCCTCCGACAGGGTTGCTACTGAGCAGTTCTCGACCGACCCCGGTACGATACGCCACCGTCTGCTTCTCACGGACGAGATGCGTCTCATCGTGATGTTCGAGGAGTCGTTCCCGACCACCGGATACATCGACGCCCTGCCTTTCCTGAAGCCCCTTTTAAAAGAAGGATACAATATAGACCTGCTCTCAACGGGCAAGCTCCGGACTATGATAGGCACTCTCGGCAAGGTATCTTCTTTTTTCGCCGGGATGAAGGACGGCATCTATCCGCATCTCAAGCGGATGGCTGCGCCCATAGGCAATTTCCGCGACGTTCAGAAGCGCATCGACTCCATCATCGACCGTTACGGCGAGATGAAGGACACCGCGTCGGAGGGCCTGTATGAGATCCGCAAGCGGCTCAAGGAGACGGAGTCCGCCATCTCGAAGAGGGCCGGGGCCATCCTGCGCAGGGCGCAGGAGGACGGCCTCGTAGAGGCGGACGCCTCCGTCAACATCCGCGACGGGAAGTTCCTCATCCCTGTCGCAGCGTCCTCCAAGCGCAAGCTCCAGGGCTTCGTCTATGACGAGTCCGCATCGGGCAAGACCGTATTCATCGAGCCCGTCGAGATCATCGAGCTCGAGAACGAGATCAGTACCCTGCGCTTCGACGAGACTCGCGAGATATCCCGTATCCTTCAGGAGTTCAGCGAGTTCCTGCGTCCGTATGTGCCCGACTTGATCGAGGCGGCGACTTTCCTGGGCGAGATAGATTTCATAATGGCAAAGGCGCAGACCGCGCTGGACTTCATCGCCGGCATCCCGGTGATCTCGGAGGACGGCGCGCTCCAGCTGCGCAAGGCGCGCCACCCCCTGCTGGAGCGCGCTCTCAAGAAAGAAGGCAAGCCTATCGTTCCGCTGACGATGAAGCTCACCCCGGAAAAGCACATCCTGGTCATTTCCGGCCCCAACGCCGGCGGCAAGTCCGTATGCCTCAAGACAGCCGGATTGCTCCAGTACATGTTCCAGTGGGGCATGCTGATACCTACTTCCGAGACTTCGGAACTTCCTGTGTTCAAGCGGATTATGGTCAGTATCGGTGACGACCAGTCCATTGAAAACGACCTCTCTACGTACAGTTCCTTCCTTACCGACATGAAGGAGATGCTCTCCGTGGCGGACAAGGATACGCTGGTGCTGATCGACGAGTTCGGCTCCGGGACGGAGCCTGCAGCCGGCGGCGCCATCGCCGAGGCCATCCTCGGCGAGCTGGACCGCCGCGGCGTCTACGCCGTCATCACCACGCACTACACCAATCTGAAGCTTTACGCCGCCTCGGGCGACAACGGCGCGACGAACGGCGCCATGCTCTTCGACGCGCAGAACATTGCCCCTCTGTTCCAGCTGGAGATGGGCCTGCCCGGCAATTCCTTCGCTTTCGAACTGGCCCGCAAGATGGGCCTTCCTGAAGCCATAGTAAAGGATGCCGAGGACCGTGCCGGCGAAGAGTTCGTGGGCATCGAACGCAATCTCCGCCAGATAGCCCGCAACCGCCGCGTCCTGGACCAGAAGCTCCAGAAGGTCAAGGTAGCGGACCGCACCCTGGAGGGCCTTACCGGCAAATACCAGAAGGAGCTGGAGGACCTGCAGAAGCAGCGCAAGGACATACTCGCCGAGGCCCGCAAGGAGGCCGAGGAGATAGTCCGCGGCGCCAACAAGCAGGTCGAGACTACCATCCGCACCATCAAGGAGTCTCAGGCCGAAAAGACCCAGACCCAGGAAGCCCGCAAGGAGCTTCAGGGATTCATTTCCGCCCTCGAGCAGCGCAAGTCCCGCCAGCAGCAGGACAGGGACGCGTACATCGAAGGCAAGCTAGAGCAGCTGGGGAAGCGTCAGGAGAAGGAAAAGGCGCGGAAGGCGCGGCGCGCCGGAGCCTCCGGCCAGGAGGCGCTGGAGCGCGAAGCCGCCGAGAGCCGCCGGCTCGAGGCCTTCCGCACCGCCCCGCTCAAGGTGGGGGAGAAGGTTCGCGTGAAGGACAACGGCATGGTCGGCGAAGTGACGAGAGTCTCGGCCAAGGCAGTCACCCTCACCGTCGGCAACCTCAGCACCAAGATGCCCATCAGCCGCGTGGAGCGCATATCGTCCAATGAATACAAGGAGGCGTCGAAGGCGGCTCCGCGGGTCCCGCAGCAGCGGGAGGACCCGGGCCTCGCCGCCCGCAAGCTCAGCTTCCGTCCCGAACTGGACGTGCGCGGTGAGCGCCTGAGCGACGCCCTCGACATCGTCACCCACTACGTCGACGACGCGATGATGCTGGGCATGGGGTCGGTGCGCATCATCCACGGCAAGGGCACCGGCATCCTTAGGGAAGAGATACAGAAATACTTACGGACCATCCCCGGGGTGCGCTGCCACGACGAGCACATCCAGTTCGGGGGCACCGGGGTGACGATCGTGGAGTTTGAATGACACTTAAACCAAGACTATGGAGACTTCAAGGATGAAAATAGGCAGGAAGGGCGAGGATATCGCTTGCGGATACCTGCTGAGCCACGGCCACACGATACTGGACCGCAACTGGCGCAGCGGACATCTCGAGATCGACATCGTCTCGCTGGACCCGGCGGGGCTCCACTTCGTGGAGGTCAAGAGCCGGGTCGCGCCCGCCCCCGCGGCGCCGGAGGAGAATGTCGGGTACCTGAAGCAGCGCAGGATAGTTTCAGCTGCCAGAAGGTATTTGCATTCTGCGGATGCGAAGCCGCAATTTGCGCAGGCGGAAGTGTTTTTTGACGTGTTTAGTGTGATTTTTGAAGGGGAAAAGGTCGAGGTGAATTACTTCCCTCAAGCCTACATCCCGATAAATGTTTGACAGCCACATAGTTATTTATGAACGATCATAATTATTGCGTTATAATGGCCGGAGGCATCGGGTCCAGGTTCTGGCCCTTGAGCCGCGAAGGCATGCCCAAGCAGTTCCTTCCCATGACTCCCGACGGGAGGTCCTTCCTCCGTCTGGCATACGAACGCTTCTCCCGGATTTTCCCGGACGACCATATCATCGTTGTCTCCCAGGTCCGCTATCGCGACCTGGTAAAGGAAACCCTTCCGGAGATCCTCGATGAGAATCTTCTTCTCGAGCCTTATTCCCGCAATACCGCGCCCTGTATCGCTTTGGCGGCCTATACCCTGCTCAAGCGGGATCCCGAGGCCGTGATGGTGGCCACTCCGGCCGACCACATCATCCAGGACGAGGAGATTTTCCAGGAGACCATCGAGCGGGCGCTTTGCTATGCGGCGCAGTCAGACGACCTCATCACGCTCGGCATAGTCCCGGACCACCCTGATACCAATTTCGGTTACATCCAGGGCAGGCAGGACGGCTCCGAGGAGGATAAGCCCATCAAGGTCAAGACCTTCACCGAGAAGCCCGATGCTGCCCTCGCGGAAGTTTTCTTCCAGAGCGGCGAGTTCTTCTGGAACTCCGGCATCTTCGTCTGGCGCGCCCAGAGCATCCGCTCTGAGCTTGAGAAGCACATGCCCGAGACCGGCATCCTTTTCAACGGCTGGGAGGAGGCCCTCGACACTCCCGCGCAGGCCGGTTTCCTGGAGCGCGTGTATTCGAGCATCAGCAAGATTTCCATAGACTATGCGGTGATGGAGAAGACCGACAAGGCCTGGGTGTTCCCGTCGAAGTTCCGCTGGCACGACATCGGCAACTGGGACGCGCTTTACAGCTTCGTGTCCGGGCTCGGGCTCGAGCCTGACGGCAACGTCACCCTCGCCGGCCCCTCGCTCTGCCACGACAACCGCGGCACCCTCGTCTATTCCGCCGACCGCGAGAAGCTCATCGCCGTCCGCGGGCTGGACAACTTCATCGTCGTGGACACCGGCGACGTCCTGCTCATCTGCCCGCGCGACGAGCAGTCCGCCAGCGACGTCATCGCCAACGTCGCCATGCCCGACTACGAGCAGTTCAGGTAGACTCTTTTTTTAGTTTCCCGTGCCCCTGCCCTTCTGCGCCCAGTCCTCCGCCGGCACTCCGCTGCGGTTATTCGCCGATTTTGATTTTTGCGTCCACGGCGATACGGCATTCAGTGCCTTCCAGGGCGCATCGACGTGGACAATGAGCCGGTTTCGGCCCGTTGTCCACACAATGTTGTCTCCCAGGCCTGCCAATTGACAGTCACTGTGGACAGCAAAGTCATAACCAGTTTTCAAAGAGCATGATGGCGGTCTTTCTCGTAATGAGAGATAATAGATTTGGTGCAAATGCCGAATAATAGTATCTTTGGCAGGAATTACTTGCTCCTCAATTCTTTCTGAGCGTTTAGAAAAGACTCCAGTCTTTCTTCGGGCGGCGCCGTCCGCATTTCAGAGACATAAACTGCTTTATGGGGAAGGTCTGGCAGTTTTTGGAGAAGGTCTGATTTTGTTGGCGTGACCTTCCCCGCTCATTCGGCCTTAGAGGAGTCCAGGATGGCATTTCAACGGGGAAGGTCAAAGCATTTTAGCGGACCTTCCCCAAAACAACAAAGTTGATAATATGGGTAACAGAAAGAGGCCCTCCGTGGGCGATGTTTTTCAGATAACAGTGGAGAGACGGTACTATTATGGACAGGTCCTGACAAGGGGAGTATGTGCATTCTTCGACTGGCAATCGACCTGTCCCGTTCAAGACTTGTCCCGACTGTCGGTCTGTCCTGTCTTGTTCACCGTTTGCGTTTATCCAAGGGCTTTTTCCGGAGGAGATTGGACCATAGTCGGAAAGATGCCGGTCCGGGAAGGATTGTTGCCTTTGCCTATGGAATACATTCATCATAAAGACGGATCGCCGGAGTTCGAACTGTACGATCCGAACAGTGGAGAAATCCGCAAAGCGACGAAAGAAGAATGCCGTGGCCTTGAGTCCGCCGCCGTTTGGGAGGCTCATCATGTGGAGGACCGTCTTGAGGACTATTATGCCGGCAGGCCGTGCGTGTGGTTGAAGGAGGCGGAAGAGCTGTTTTAAATAAATGTATATCAACCGCTTGATATTTGGAAAAAGATTCGTATATTTGCAGCCCGCAATTTTGCGCGGATTTAGTTAAAGTATTAATAAACAGTTAATTAATCACACCAATGCCTGGATTAATTGGAAAGAAAATCGGAATGACTTCCGTTTTCGGTGCTGATGGTAAGAACATGCCATGCACCGT
>Ga0310696_10011388_pt1 | contig 10150 bp, 16 predicted proteins | sample AusTroGonzalo_MG_4_FD_203885 | JGI IMG/M metagenome (GOLD analysis project Ga0310696, IMG submission 203885) | Bovine rumen microbial communities from tropical cattle in Woodstock, Queensland, Australia - Gonzalo_02 (v2) (version 2) | ecosystem: Host-associated > Mammals > Digestive system >... | reverse complement strand
TTTCATTGCCACCGCTAACGGCCTGGAAAAGCAAATAACCTTAGAGGCCAAAGAACAATGGTGATTAAATCAATCATAGTATTCTATTTGTAGTTCCTCACTAACATTAAAGTCATCGTGGAAGCCATCGTCATACTTGTACACAATCTGAAGGCCACGATAGGTTGAGGGAACTTTCAGCACCTCCAGCAGATGCCACTTAGGACGGCCAAAGTCGTAAGATTCTCTGTCAAGGATGATGCGGTTGGAAACAAAATCGAAGACATAGTAGCCACCGCCAATACACTGGTCACCCGGCTTCAACAAGTGCTTATGCTGGTTGACCATGCCGAGACGGAAAGTACCGTCTATACAGACAATAAACTTGGGAAGCGTCATTCGTTTATGTAGTTCTTCGTTGACATATCGTAATATAGTGCTTCGAGTTCCTGAAGAGTCAGGTTCTCCACGGAACGCTCTATCACCCGAATCAGCTCCTCTCTACGAAAATCGTCTGACTGCCCGAATCTTTCTGTGTATGCCATGTCTAACAGTTATCATTCAATATTTTGACACATTCATCGCTCGCAGAGGACTCATAACTAATCCAACTTAGACATTCATCCAAGTTCTTAAAAGTACGGATAACAGCTGATTTCTGAGTATCTCCATCGACAGGGTTCCAGTAGAACACGACACCTTCTACTACTACTTGGCCATCTTCCTTCAATCTGGCATACAAGTCCATACAGTCAAACAAATAGTCCTCATTGGACGCTGCAGGATAATTCGGGCTGACAACACAATTTGATCTGCCAGACCTCTTACACTCTTCCAGTTTCACCCGTAGAGAGGATATCTGCATGCTACAGCACATATCCATATTGAACAACCATAGATTTCCGTGTCCCATACCTTAGTTTTGACCCTCTACTTCATAAAGAATTATAATTCTATGGTGCAAAGATAACGATTATACACTAAAATCAGTAACTTTGCACTATTATTACAACATTGTTTAAGATAATTGGCTTATGAAACAAAACTTAAGTTATAAGAACATTCATATTGGTGCAATAGCTACTTTTTATATAATAGCCTTATTGGTGCGCCTGATATCATTGCATGTTGTCGACAAGTATCCTTCAATTGAAACGAACCATGCATTACAAGTTTGCGCAGCGCTTGCCACGGGGCTTGGTCCCGCTATCGGAGCATTGGTGGCTATGTTCTTTTTCAAACGTAAAACGGAATACACTCTCGTAGGCAAGTCTGTCTGGAAATCCATTTTGACTATAGTTATACCATGCATTGTTTTTGGCATTATCGGCGGATGGGACCTTGGCGTGGTATGTTTTTGGGCATTTGCGTATGGGCTATTGGAAGAATATGGTTGGCGAGGATTTTTGCAATATGAACTCAGGAATTTGCCTGTGTGGCAGTATGTACTTATCATCACAGTGATGTGGTTTTTGTGGCATCTGGATTTAAATCAGCGAAGTGCCTCATTCTTCCTGCTTCTGCTTTTCGCTTCATGGGGAATAGGAAAGGTGGTGAGCGAAACTCATTCACTGCTATTATGCGCTGCATTTCATGGCATCGTAAATTTCTCGAAACGTGACCTGTTTTCTGACACAACTTTCACCGTGGCTTTTGTCTGCGTCATCGTCTTTTGGATAGTTATGTGGTACTTTGTTGGAAAGCCCCCCAAACAGCAAGGTAGAGAAGAGTAAATTCCATTTTAACAAGCAAGATGTACAACTCTTCGCTACTACATATTGTCCTAATTTACCTCGCTCAGATAGCCCTCGTATATTTCATAAACAAATAAGAGACATGGTTGATTACGGATTAAGGGACAGTGTGGCGTTTTTGGCAAGTGAACAGACTAAAATGCTTACGGGACAAGTCATAAAGGTGTCTGGAGGACATGCACTCTAACTATATAAATTTTATATATGAAGATAGAAGAGTATTTGAACAAGCCATATTGGGTGATAGACATACTGCCCAAACAAGTGCCCGCTGATGGCAAAGGACAATACTTCAAGATAGAGAAATACTATCTGGAGCATCCTCAGAAAGACATCATCTACAGTAAGTTCACCAATATCCTGCTGAAGCTGAACTGCTATGAAGATATCGATGTGAGTCACGACGGTGATGAATGGATTACGAATCCAGCCCCAAATGAATTGGAGGCTGCACTATTGAAGTGTATGACCGACAAGCTGATGTTCTACATCATTCTGAAATCAACCGATGTCCTGATAATAGCCAGCGGTGATGACAACTATATGACTGTCTATAATCCGACAGAGGAAATATTGGAGTTAATAGGCTCTTTGGCTATCTCTGAGGGATTGTTTATGTTGAAACCCAATAAATAAAGGAAATATGATAGACCAGATTGTTGCCAATCAAGGCGAAAACAGGCCAAACCCCAATGAGGCTTTCCCGAATCCGAACATTCCAAGCCTCTGTTTCATCAAAAACGTGGTAAAGAACCCACGTATCATCATTGGAGATTATACCTATTACGATGACATAGACGGTGCAGACCAGTTTGAGAAGCACGTCACACACTTCTACGACTTTATCGGTGACAAGTTGATAATCGGGAAGTTCTGTGCTATTGCCAAAGGTGTGGAGTTTGTAATGAACGGAGCCAATCATAGGATGGATTGTGCGACCACCTATCCGTTCTACATCATGGGAGGTGACTGGGGAAGTGCTATTGCACCCGTGAAGGAGGAACTTCCATTGAAAGGCGATACCATTGTTGGCAACGATGTTTGGATTGGTCAGAATGTTACGATTATGCCAGGAGTACATATCGGCGACGGAGCCATCATCGGAACCAATTCGGTTGTTGCTAAAGACATACCTCCGTATGCTATTGCCGTTGGAAATCCCTGTCGAGTAGTTAGGAAACGTTTCGACGATGAATTGATAGAAATTTTGCTCAAGTTCCGATGGTGGGACAAAAGCATTGAGGAGATTGAAAACCTCATGCCGATACTATCGTGTAGCGATTTGGAGAAGGTCAAGGAAGAGCTAAAGACAAAAGTATGATTATACTGATAACAGGTGCATCACTCACAGGTAAGACCCTTCTGGCACAGCGGATGCTGGAAGAGTATAAAATGCCGTATGTAAGCATCGACCATCTGAAAATGGGATTGATTCGTAGCGGAAAGACCGACCTTACTCCAAAGGATGACAAGGCATTGACTGTTTATCTTTGGCCGATTGTTAGGGAGATGATAAAAACTGCAATTGAGAATCGGCAGAACCTTATCGTGGAAGGCTGTTATATTCCCTTTGATTGGAGAAAAGATTTTGAGGAACAGTATTTGAAATCCATTCGGTTTGTTTGCCTTGCGATGACAGACAGTTTCATAGATGCTCATATCGATGATATTAGGAATCATGCTTCTGACATTGAAACCAGGCTGTATGACGTGGACTTCACATCAGAATCTCTGAAAGAAGACAATCATTATTATATCAACGGCTTCGTTCAAAGTGGGGAACAGGTAACGTTGATAGACGGAGATTACGAAGACATAAAATTGTTGGATATATTAAAAAGAAGATTATGAAGAGTTTCAAATCAACAGCGTGGATTCTTCCACAACCTGTGCTGATTATCGGCACTTATAGTAAAGACTGTAAGGCAAACGCCATGAATGCTGCTTGGGGCGGCCAGTGGGATATGCACGAGATTATCATCTCACTTGGTTCTCACCAGACTACTGACAATCTTGCTGTGAATCCAGAGTTCACAGTCGCTTTTGCAACAACCGATACAATGGTAGCCTCTGACTATGTAGGCATCGTAAGCGGCAGGAATACTCCAGACAAAATGGAGAAGACGGGCTGGACTATCGAGAAGGCTCCCAATGTGAATGCTCCTGTGTTCAAGGAGTTCCCGATGACTCTTGAATGCCGTGTGAAGCAAAAGATTGACGAGAGTGAGACGGGCTACTACCTCGTAGCAGAAATCGTTAACATCCTCTGTGATGAAAAGTTCCTGGCCGAAGATGGAAAACCGAATGTGGAGAAGATGGAACTCATCACCTTCGACCCCGTTCACCACACCTACATCCAACTGGGCAAAACCATTGGCAATGCATTCTCGGACGGAAAGCTGTTGAAATGAAACATATCGCCTTTTCATTCGTATTGACAGCCATGCTGTTTTGCGCCTGTAGCATCAATACCCCCAAAAGCAAAATAACAGCAGAGATGGCCTATGAAGGAGTCAGCAACTATTGTCATAGCACGTATGACTGGAGAATTGCTGAAGATAATCCTTCCATCATGTATGTAGAGATGGGAGAAGAAACCGATTCTGCCTATCAGGTGGTATTCCGCAGTTACACCGGGGCGTTTATCAATTTCTACGTCGATAAAGCAAGTGGCACAACGAGAATGGAAGAGTATGTTCCAACTCTTGATGTCAAAAGCGAGGCAGGGACTATTAATCTATTTGATTACATAGAGAAGGAGAACTAATCGGTATAACAAACAATGCTTAGAGATGATAAACTCTATGAAATGCTGCAACAATGACGCTGACTTATATCTTCCATAGTGGTTTCGTGCTGGAAACGGACAAGTCCATCCTGATATTCGATTATTGGCTGGACTTGAATGGTGTTGTGCCACCGTTCCTGAAGAAGGAGAAACCTGTCTATATATTCTCCAGCCATTTCCACGAAGACCACTTTAACAGGACAATCTTCGAGTGGAGAAAACTGCGGGAAGGTATCACGCACATTCTCTCCAAGGATATCTACAAGCATCGGAAAGCCAATAAAGAAGATGCAGACGTATGGCTGGCCAAGGGTGGCACATGGTCTGACAGCATTTTGTCTGTATGGGCACTAGGCAGCACAGACAGCGGTGTTTCGTGGATTGTAGAGACCGAAGGGAAACGTTTCTTCCATGCCGGGGACTTGAATAACTGGTATGCACGGTTCCTTCCAGAAGTCGTGCCAGGTGAGACCATCTATAGTGAGGAGTTTGACGAAGATATTGATCCCATAGCCCATGAGAAGCAGTATCTAGGCGAGTTAAAAGACATACGTAAGATTACCGACAGTTTCGATGTGGTGATGTTCCCCATTGACGGGCGCATCGGCAATGGTTATACCCTCGGGGGCCGTCAGTTCATCGAGCGATTCAAGGTCGGCCTTTTTGTTCCCATGCATTTCGTGGCCAGCGGCTTCGAGTCTGCTTGGCGAATGAAGGAGTTCACGGACGAAAAAGGTATTCCTTTTTGGGAAATCAGCAAAGAAGGAGAAACCATCAACCTCATAAACTATCCTAAATGTGGATACAAAATTACGAAAAACTGAGGATTTTTGAGTACTTTTGCAAATGATCACCAATAGCATCTTCTTCGAGGATGATGCGATTGGAAATATACTTATTTCTTCCAGGCATTAACGACTTCACCGATATACATGGAGTGGATGCCGGCAGGGAAGTTTGCATACATATTCTTTGGTGCATCACTCTTAAAATACTGAGGGTCGAAGGGAGCGGCATACATAATCTTACACTCAATCACCATCGCTGCCTCAGTATAGTAAGGCGTACCATTTGTAGTATATGCCGTGTGAAGTCCTAAAGCCTGAGCCTTATCGCCATCACGTCCGCTTTTCGTTCCCATGTAGTTCAGAACCTTACTATCCTCTACATCAAAGGTCATCACGGTAAAGTATTCTGCCTTATCCATGAATTCCTTGGTATAGCGTTTCTCTGCCACATATACGGTCAGGGCTGTGCGTCCCCAAAGCGTTCCGATACCACCCCATCCGATGGTCATGGCATTACTCTTCTCCTTGTCGCCAGCTGCAAGCAACTCGGCATCGTGGAACCATTGAAAACCATTTTCCGTGAAGTCCTCCCTCACGTTGAACTTCTTAAATCCATTCTCTTCCTGAGCGGACATCTGGCTTGGCATAACCATCATAAATATGGCTAAGAATGCTGTAATAATACTACCTTTCTTCATAAACTATCATAAATGTCGATGCAAATTTAGCGAAAATTCCTTGATTATCATTATCTTTGCCGTTAGTTTTAAATGTATTTAGGTATTACGCATATGATAGACCAGATTATTGCCTACAACAAAACCTTCGTTGAACAGAAGGGTTACGAGAAGTATCTTACTGACAAATACCCCGATAAGAAACTGGCGGTGCTGTCGTGTATGGACACCAGACTTACCGAGTTGCTTCCTGCAGCTCTGGGTTTAAAGAATGGTGATGCGAAGATTATCAAGAACGCTGGAGGCTTGGTGATTTCAGCCTTTGACTCGGCTATGCGTAGTCTCATTGTGGCTATCTATGAGCTGGGCGTAGAGGAAATCATGGTAGTAGCTCACTCGCATTGCGGAGCCTGCCACATGAGCTTTGACCATTTCCACCACGAAATGATAGCCCGAGGCATAACGGATGAAACACTTGATACCATCCGCAAGTGTGGCATCAACCTGGACCATTGGCTGGAGGGCTTCAAGGATACCCCAGAATCTGTCCGCAAGACCGTTGAGACCATCAAGACCCATCCCCTCATTCCCAAGGATATCGTGGTTCGCGGGTTTATCATCGACTCCGAAACAGGAGCATTGGAAGAAATAACGGAGATAGCAAAACTTCACATTATATCAAAGAATGGAAAACAGGGATTTGCTGATAATAAAGGGAATGAAGTCATACCTTGCAAGTGGAAAGAGGTTAAATCTTTTGATGAAGGTCTTGCTCCTGTTAAAGACAACAAAGGAACATGGGGTTTTATTGATTATAATGGAACGTTGGTAATTCCATGCGAATGGAAATACGTAGAGTGTTTTCGCAATGGTTTTTCTCCTGTTGAGAATATTAACAATAAATGGGGGTTCATAAATAATAAAGGGACTTTAATATGTCCATGTGAATGGAAATATACAGGCTTTTACAGTGAAGGAATTGCCACTATCCAAGATTCTGAAGGTCTATGGGGAGCAATGGATGATTTAGGACGAGTAATTATCCCATGTAAATGGAATAATATAGGTGACTTTTCTGAAGGTATGGCATATGTACAAGATGCCAATGGGAAATACGGATTTATTGATAGAACTGGTTCTGTGATAATTCCTTGTAAATGGAAATCAGTACGTGATTATAGTGAAGGACTATCATTTGTAAAAGATGATAAAGGGAGGGTAGGTTTTATTGATAACAAAGGTTCAATGGTTATTCCATGTGATTGGGTTGAGGTATATAGTTTTCATGAGGGATACGCATGTGTAAAAGATGGAAAAGGTAAGTGGGGCTATATAAACAAAAAAGGAAATCTAGAAATATCTTGTAAATGGGAATATGCTGATAGCTTTAATGAAGGTGCGGCGATTGTTCAAGATGAACAAGGTAAATATGGGTTTATTGATAGAACTGGAAAGGTAATTATATCTTGTATATGGAGACAAGCGACAAAGTTTAAAAAAGGTTTAGCTGGGGTTATGAATGATCTTTGTAAATGGCATCATATAGATAAAGCAGGAAGAGTAATTGATTAGTTGTGATATTTTGTTGTGTTATAATATTATCCGGTGCAAAGAGTTTAAGTAAAATAAAGCTAGTTTGATGATGAAAACTTTCAAATCAACAGCGTGGCTATTACCACAACCCGTACTGATTATCGGTACATATGATAAAGATGGAAAGCCCAATGCTATGAATGCAGCATGGGGCGGCCAGTGGGATATGCACGAAATCATCATCTCCCTCGGTTCACACCAAACAACTGACAACCTTGCTGAGAATCCAGAGTTCACCGTCGCCTTTGCCACTGCAGAGACGATGGTAGCTTCTGATTATGTAGGAATCGTGAGTGGCAGGAATACACCAGGCAAGATGGAGAAGACTGGCTGGACTATCGAGAAGGCTCCCAATGTGAATGCTCCCCTGTTTAAAGAGTTCCCTATGACATTAGAATGTCGTGTGAAGCAGAAGATTGACGAGAGTGAGACCGGTTATTACCTCGTTGCAGAAATCGTCAATATCCTCTGTGACGAGAAATATCTTGCAGAAGATGGCAAACCTGATGTAGAGAAGATGGAACTGATTACCTTCGACCCTGTTCATCACACCTACATTCAGTTAGGGAAGACAATAGGCAATGCGTTCTCAGACGGGAAACAGTTGAAATGACGAACGAAGCAAGAGCAGAGCTAAGCTTGCTTAAGCTATGCCTTGCAAGGAGGAATTGCAATGAAATTGAAATAAGGACATGTTTGAACATATTGCAGATTTTACCGCCTGGCCTATCCTGACTGGCATTCTTGTTGGCTATGTTGCCAACCGTATTATGAGCGGTGAAGGAAAAGGATGCTGCATGAATCTTATTATTGGCATAATCGGCAGCTATGCAGGAACTTTCATTAGCCATCTGCTGAACATAGAACTGTTAGGCAAAGGCTATCTCACCAATTTCGTCTTCTGCGTTGTTGGTGCAGTTACTGTGTTGTGGCTTTGGAAGAAACTGTTTTGATTGAGCATGATTTAAAAATGAGCTTCATTAAGTACATAGCAGACGAGAGCCACTACAAGGAAGTCCTGTCTTTGGTGGGTAAGGCCAAGCAGACGGTTTGGATTGGGACAGCAGACATCAAAGACCTGTATGTAGATGACAAACCATTCCTTGCTCTCATTGCCTCTTTGCTGAAGAAAGGCGTGGAGGTCAGGCTTATTCATGCCAAGGAGCCAGGAACGGCATGGCAAGTTCTGCAAGGACTGTGGCCGACGTGAGTATTGTTCTGACCCGATAAAATAGCACCATATGCAAATAATACTCGCTTCCGCAAAAATCATGAACGACAAGCTAAAGTCTGTACCTGACATTAGCCTGTCAACACCTCATTTCCTGAATGAGGCAGAATCCTTTGCCAGGGATATGGCCCAGTATTCCGCTGAGACGATAGCCGAAATGCTGGGTTGTAGTCAGCAGATTGCAGCACAGAACAAACTCAGGTTCATGCAGTTTTTCGATGAGAAGCCCAAACTGCCAGCCATCCTTGCCTATCATGGTCAGGCGTATAAACACCTTATTGCTGAGACGCTGAACGTGGATGATCTCAAATATTCCCAAGGGAAGTTATGGATTACCTCATTTCTTTACGGCCTGCTTCGTCCTTTGGATGGTATTCTGCCTTATCGGATGGAGGGGCATGTAGAACTACCAAACGGAGCGGAACAGAATATGTTCGGTTTCTGGAAGAGCCGTCTGACTGATGTCCTGATTGATGCCGTGAAAGCGGATGACGGCATCCTGATTCACCTTGCCACCGAGGAATATCAGCACTTATTTGACTGGCAACGTGTCCGTAAGGAGGTTCGTATCATTCAGCCTCTATTCTATATCCGCAAGGGGAGCGAACTGAAGATCCAGGCCGTATGGGCAAAGACATGCCGAGGAGCCATGACGCGATTCATCATTGACAACCGTATCACCAAGCCCGAAGATCTCAATGCTTTCAGCTATGAGGGCTTTGCATACGACCCGAAACTAGGTGAACCCGATTATCCTCACTTTATCAAGCAATAATCACGATACAAGAAAATACTAATACTAAACTTATGAAGAAATCAGTGCTTACTATCAGTATTCTGTCATCGCTGGCCTCGTGTACGTCAGTTTCTACAGAGAATGAGACTGTAGAGCCTCTAACAATCGACGACTTGGCCATCCAAGTCAGTAAGGATGAGAACCGTGAATTCTCATTCACCAATAAGCGTTCTGCCTATTGGTATGGCAGGACTCATCAAGATCACTTCGGTGAGTATTTTGCAGGATGGAATATTTCCACCCGCCGTGTTCTCTCAGACTATTCATTGTCGATTGATGGCCAGCCGCTGCTCAGAGCCGAAGCAGGCAGTACCATGGTTGCTCCTGATGGCATTGTCAGGCAGTGGCCACAAGCCAGGGAGCAGATGAGGTTGATTGATAACGACGACCTGATACTGATTGCTTTCGAAGCACCCCAAGCCAAGAGTATCAGTATCAGCTTCGACAAAAGGCTAATCGTCAAGACAAAAGGACAAAAAGAGTCGCTCTGTCTTTTTCCTGAGCAGACACCGGAGCTGATGATCAAGGCTGTCCCCGTAAAACC
>Ga0310696_10011386_pt1 | contig 10150 bp, 28 predicted proteins | sample AusTroGonzalo_MG_4_FD_203885 | JGI IMG/M metagenome (GOLD analysis project Ga0310696, IMG submission 203885) | Bovine rumen microbial communities from tropical cattle in Woodstock, Queensland, Australia - Gonzalo_02 (v2) (version 2) | ecosystem: Host-associated > Mammals > Digestive system >... | reverse complement strand
GTCTCCAAGCTCTTTTTCAAAAAAATTTTTTTGGGGGGCTTATAAAACAAAATAAATTTGTGAATTATTCCCCATTATTAGCATCTTATTATTTTTTTCTGTGTTGCATCCCATGTGTGCAAGTCTTACATTGTCCCAAGTATGCGAACCACCTTTGCTCAATGGTATAACATGGTCTATACTTGGATGATTGATTCCTGTTATCTGATTGCCTTTGTTGTCTATGTACTTATCGTTGTAATCTGTCTTTCGTTTGCATATCCAACATTTACCTTTATCTCGTTGATAAAGAATCTCTAACGAAATGGAATCATGATATTGGCTTTTTATTCTCAATCGTCTCAAATGTTCTGCATTTGAATTACTTTGTCTTTTATAACAAATTGATGAACAATACACTTGGTTGATTTTATTTGTAACAAAAGGATTGCCGCATCTCTTGCAAGTCTTGTGAAGTTTTTCTTCCCTTATTACCTTTTCATTATCTCGTTGTTGTTTTTTCTGTTCTTTCCTTTTCAGAACTTCTTCTTTGTTTTCTTTGATGTGAATATCATTCAAAAGGTTTTGGCAATTTCGGCATAAAATAGAACATTTCCTTCTCAATATTCTTGCCGAAACTTTAAAAGAACACCCACAATCTTTGCATTGAAGATAAATGTCTGCTTCACTTCCTGTGTAACCACCTATATAAATCATCTTGTCAGACTTCGAATTTATTCTTCTCTGCAAATCTTCGTCTGTCCATTCCAGATGGCTTCTTCTTGGTCTAAAATTTCTTGTGCTTATCTTTTCTTTTCGTTTAATTTTGCGTAATAATTTTTGTTGTTCTCGCCGACAATGTTCGGAACAGAACACTTGGTGTCCGTTCTCTTCTTGGAATAACTGACCGCAAAATCTACATTCTCTCATGCCGTTTCTCCTTTCCTTAACGAAAAAGAGAAAGGACTTACTACTGTCTCCCGACATGAGCCTTTCTCTTATGCTTTCGGGACTAACATCCCGTTTGCATCAAATGTATATTTATAATTCTCTTGGACTTTTCTCCCTTGTCCATGCTCTCCCTTGTGTGCTTCGAAGTGGCAGTCTCTACAAAGACTCACAAGATTGTCTGGATTCATCGTGATAGATACATCCCCGATATTCTGTGGAGATAGATGTATTATATGATGGACTTCCGTTGCGGGTTTCCCACATCGACAAAGGTATTTGTCTCGTCTCATAATATAATCTCTTGTCTGCTCCCACTCTTTTGAGTTATAAAAGCTCTTTGCGAAGTCTCTTGCCATGATCGCTCCTTCATAAGAGCATTGGTCTATCCGGCAACCAATGCCCTTGGGAGAATAGTAAAATGGAGACTGCTTTCACAATCTCCACTCTCACTGATTAAATTATACAATATTTATTATTGGGATTTTTGGGATGTTTTAACTTCGGTCAAAATGAAATTAATATCTGGATGCTCTTTCGAGTATTTAAGGCACTCATCCAGAGTCCCCACATACAGAACCTTGTTTGTGTATTCGTCTCTAATTTCCCACATTAAATCCTTCCTTTCCCAAGAACTCGATCGCTTCTCTTGTCCATCTGCCTTTTATCTTTCCCACTTCGCAAAAGGTCTTATATCCCCAATCGATGATGTAATCTGCCGAGTTGATATAATAATCAAATCCTTTGCCGTCTTGATTCAATTCAATCTCCCATGGGGAACAATCTCTGTCTATGACATCAATCAGCTTCTCCTTGCTCCATAATCCACACATCAGAGACACTTCATATTCGCTCCCATGCTGTCTGATTTTCCATCCGTCATGATCTGTCGGAAGGTCTCTCTCATCCCATGACTTCTCGAAATTCATACAAGCGACATTCGGTTCGCTCTGGATGATACTCAATGCTTCTTCAATCCTTCGGATGTCGACAGGCTGTCGGATGAAGCAATCGTCAATCATCAATAAAACATACTCATCATAGATGCAATTCAGAAACTCTCGGAATCCCTTTGTCCATTTATCAAGTGTCATGTGAATCGGAATCGTAGTATAAAAAGGATTTATGATGCCATCTGTGAAATATATGATTTTGGGATGATTCGGATAATATTTCTCCATGAAGTGACAGAACGGGAGAAATGTATCTTCATTCTTTGAGCAACTCAAAACGATGATTGTCATATCACTTCCACCTTTCTGACATGATGGCATCTGAAACACTCTTCGCCAATATAAAAATGCTTTGCTCTTCGGAACTGATACATCTCCGAATATGTTGGTATATATTCCAGAGTTCCTTCGAGTGTCTTTCCATCATCCAGATAGACTCTGATATTTTTGCCGATATAATCAAACATGTCAGTCAATATCATCTTCATTCTCCCTTTTTTTCAAGATAATATATGCCGTAAAATAGCAAACCAAACTTATAAGCATTCCTGTTATTAAACCGATAAAGAATAATGTCATAATTTAATCTCCTTTTACTTCACTCTTCCGGCAATACGAAATATTATCTTCTGCGAAGTAATCACAAACCTTGCAAGGATTTTGGAGTGCTTCATTCAATGCCAATGCTTCTTCAAAAGAGATTGTATTGTCGCAACACTTGTAATCATTCGCCAAATTCTTGATATGTTCTTTTACTTTTTCAAGATTACTCATTGTTCTCTCCTTTCAGTTCGGATATATCTTCGATTTCAACGGCATTTCTTACGCTTATAAGTAAACATTCCAATACTTTTTTCCCTTTGTTTGACAAATATTTTTCAACACATTCGGCACACATTTCAAAACCGTCAAGATATGCCTTTTGTTCGCTTTTAGTTCTTAATGTCATTTCTGTTCTCCTTCTCTTAATTTATTAGAAAACTCTTTCAACACTTCAAAATGACTATGAAAATGCTCACAATATGGATTATGATTTCTTCTACTATCTGTTTCAAAATAAAGACAGATGGTGCATAATGTCTCTAATATTTCAATGAGAATTGATTTATATAATTTTAGTTTTCTCATTTTCCCACTCCTTTCAGTTTGCATTTTTTATAAAAAGGACAATCTTTGCACTTCAACAACTTTTTATGCTTTTTATTTTGTGCTTGCCATTCTAAATACTGAACAAGGCAATACTTAAAACTCATTCCTGTTCTCCTTTCAGTTCGGACACTCTACCCAATCACAATGTTCGCAATCGTGGTTATTATCACATTTATCTCCTTTTAGTTCGGATATATGCTTGTCTAAAATCTTCTGTGCTTCATAAATTATGTCTATCGCCGGTCTTTCTAAAAAATCTCCGCCTTCTTCTGTCTCAATTCTGCCTATCTCTGCTTTTATCATTTCAAGTTTGGCTATTAAAGCCCCTTTTGCAAATTCTTGCATACGCTCAAATTCTGTCATTGTTTATTCTCCTTTTTGTATGCATTCGTTTACAGGTTGATGATGTTTAATTTTTATAAAAGGAAAAATTCCATGTATAAAATGAGCAAAAAAATCTGTTAGAGCATGAAATGCAACTTTCCAATTTTGGGTTAAATGCTCAAAATATGTCATTGTTTATTCTCCTTACTTTTCGCTATCTGTTTTGTTTTCGTCCTTTCATATCAATACTTGGCATATCTATCAGCGGAGTCCAATATACTACCTCATAGAATCCCTGATATTCTGTAAAACTTGACCAATCTTCCCAACCTTCTGATGATGGAAAAAATTTATAAATATGTCGTTTTGCTATGCCATAGAATAGGTTATTTTGCGATAATTTATCTTTTTTATCTTTGTACAGAATTAGCACCTCTTCGTCTAACGGTGGCATTCTATCTTCACATTTAATCCAAACACTCATTGTTTATTCTCCTTCTTTCATTTCGATTGATTTGATTTCATCTAAATTGTATTCAAATGTCTTTTCTTCCTGTCTGTCTGGAATCGCTTCTTGATAAATTGTGATATAACGAATGCTTTCATAAATCATAAATCTCGATTTGATATGAATGAATCTTTTATCATCTTTGAATGTTATGATTATTGTGTAATTCATTTTATCACCGCCTTCCCAAGATTAACCCACATCAACGCTCTGTCTCTACGCATCGTAACCTCTTCGCCCTGCTTCAACTCTCGGCCGAGTTCAAGATCGCCGACATTCTCAAGCATCTGAATCTCCAACATCGCATTTTCAGTTGTATAAGAATGCGTCGGTTTCATTCTTCCGATAAGCTGCTTCCATTGTTTTCGAATGGTCTCATTGTTGGTTCCTGAATACTTAACCAATGTCGGAATCGTCAAAAACCGTTCAGGCTGAATGTCCGTCATATCAAACGGAACGATATAACCATCTATTCCATCTCGAAATTTGAGTTCTTCTAATACTTCGACCGGTGTTGTTATGACAGGCACTCCCATTTCCAGAGCTTCCACAATCGAATATCCAAAGCCTTCGGAGTCAGATAGTTGAACCAAATAATCACACTTCTGAATAAAACTTCTGACATCCATCGTTTCAGGCATCTTAATCATCCCTTCCACAAGCTTTGTGTCCTGATGCGAAAACACAAACCATATAAACGGTATTTCGGCTTTTTTCAGAGCAGATGCCAATTTTAACATTCGCTCTCCGCCTTTTTCCCTGGTAAACCTTGAAGCAGTAATCAGGAATAAGCATGGCTTCGGCTCTTCGGTCGATAAAAAATTGTGAATAACCTTATAATCTTTAAGATTCGTGTAAGATTTTGCCACAACTTCTGAAACACAAACCACTGTATCTCGATTCGGTTGAATGTCGCAGCAGAATAGTGTCGAATAACAGCCATGTACCATTTGAATTATTCTCTTGGCTCTGATTTGTTTGGGAATTTCGTCAGTGATGCGAGTATTAATCAAAACTTCGCAATCAATTCCCACGTTCATAAGCTTGTAAACTCTGACGATTTTAGACAATCTTGCAATTTGCCTTCCGTCCATGTTATCTCGGAATACGATCATAATGTCATAATCGTCCTTCATGTTTTGGCACCAGTAGAACAACCACGTTTCAATTCCGCCAATTTTCTGCATATTCGCACAATAAACAACTACTTGAGTTTTTATTCTTGGCTTTTCCGGTTTGGCTCGGCCGTCTGGAAGGAAGTCCCCGTTGATTTTCCTTTGAGTTAGTCCGTCCGGCCGCCCTGCACGATATAAATATATTTGCTTTGGGATATAAGTCTTGGACTTTGGCTCTGGTAGATGCTTTAAAAAATCATCGTCCTCGGCAACCATTAAAGATTCATCAAATTTAAGACCTTTGATATAAGTCTTTTTGAAAACTCGGTTCCATACACACCTATTCCACGGATTAAATTCGTCTGATTCGTTCTGGATCACTTTGCCGAGCCGCCTGTCTAAACTTCTCCACGAAATGAAGACCGTGTCTGGATTCGATGCGATGGCTTGGAAGATTTGCTCAATATAATCGTCTGTCACCAAATCGTCTGAATCGATAAATACAATATATTCGCCCTTTGCACGTTTCAAACCATTGTTTCTGGCAGCAGACACACCTTTGTTTTCCTGTCGATAGACTTTTACGGTTTCAGAGTCCTGATACGGAACATAAGGCAACATTGAACCATCGTCAATAAGTATGATTTCACATTCTCTTGTCACTTGCCGTTCCAGGATTCCAAGAAGCTCGTCCGTCATGGCTTCGGTATTGTAGTATGGAATTATTATGCTTAATTTAATCATTTGGTCTTATTCTCCTAAAAAAGATCTTCGCATTTTCTTCAAGTTCACGAATCATTTGTTCGTCTTTTAGTCTGCCGGTCAAAATACAATCCCTTGCCGTGGAATATCTTACTCCGATAATTCCCTTTGTTCCGTTTAGTTGATAATCGAACCACTCTCCATAAACTCGGATTATATAACCGCTTTGGTCAAATCTGTGATTGTAAATTATATCTCCGATCTGGAAGGGACACGGCATTGGATAAAGTTTGTCGAGTGTCATTTGCATTCTTCCAATCTCCCCTTTACTAACTTATGTCCCCAAAACGGATTAAGTTCCCAAGCATCGCAAGTATCCCATTCGTGTTGCCTGTGCCAATAGCCAACTCCGAAGCCTTCTTGACAAAAATTTATAAACGGCCGTTGTCTGTTAACACTTCCATCTTCTCTTGTGCAATAAATATTCGACTCTTCGATTGGATGATAAATGTCTTCGCCTTCAAAAACAAAAGAATTTGCATATTTACACGAACCACACAATTTCGGAATCGATAAAGCATCAGGTTGCCAGAATGAGCCATTTTCGCATCGCTTGTATGAATAACGGCTCTCGTTTTTGACACTCCATTGACAAGTTCGCTCGTCTGTTCCCCAATCGCAGAACTCACACTTGCCAACATATCCGGCAAATTCTTTGATGTTTGAAAAGTCCTTTTGTTCTTTAGGCTGTTCAGGTTCTTCTTGAATTAAATCATTCAATGTCATTTGTTTCATCTTCTATACCCTCAATAACTAACCATAAACCTCGTTTTCCGTCCTTCTCATACAGGAAGTCCGTCTCGATGCCGTTCTCTGCCAATTCCATCATCGTATTGACTGCATCGTCCCTGTCTGCACACTTAATCGTATCTCCGACATTCAACATCGTCCGCTCCTTTCCTGATAATATAGATTCGTCCATCCTTCTTTTCGCCCGCCCATTCTTCACACTCGAACTTTGTTCCTTTGAACACAATCCTGGAAGACTTGGCATCCTCAATAACCCAAATTCTTCTATCCTCAACCTTTGGGAAGAAATTTCCCTGGTATTTTCTATAAACTACTCTTGCACAAGTATCACAGTATTCACGATCTGTGGTCGCTAAATAAGTCTTTCCACAAATAGAACACTTCCACTCGTCTGCATCTTTCGAAAAATCGCTCATACCTTCTCCCTTCTGAATACTTCCTCGATAATCTGTCTGTTAAAATAACTCGGCATCCTTCTGCCTGCTTCCCAATCTCTGACAGACTGCTGACTAACTCCCAGTGCGTTGGCAAATGTTATCTCGGTAAATCCTGCAGCTATTCTTCTTTTACGAAGATCTTTTGAATAAGCTCTGACATCAACCTGTCTGGACTTATACTTTTGACCGATAACAATTGCATCTCTATAAACAGATACCCGGAATCCTTCGTCACGGATCCACCGAACATAAGCATCGATGTCCGTGTCAGGATAAGTCTTGATTCTTAATCCTTCTGTTAACATATTCCCACCGCCTTTAATAATTTTCTTAATTCACAATCTTCGTTCGGCATCTCGGAACAATATTCCTGGCATGACTTTCCACCATTTCGGATATAGTCATTGTCGCAGTATTTACAGAGCTTATCACATATCTGCTCGGATACTTCCGAAATTTGTAATTGTAAATCGCTCATTTTGCTCATTCTTGTTCTCCTTTTAGTTCTGATATTCGTTTATCAATAAATTCCATTGCTTTTTTTAACCCTCTGCAATATGGTTGGTCATAAATTGGTGCTTCGTAAATATCTATCTCTGCCTTTAAATCCAGAAGTTCTGCGACAAGTTCTTCTTCAAGTGATGTGCCTTGTCTTATTTCTTCCCATAACATTACATAGTCATCTTCGGTAGGAAAACCATTATCAAGCCAATCATACATTTCTTCGGGAATATCAACTATTCTTTTCATAATTACTTCCTTTCAGTTCCTTATACCTTTTGCAATCTTCGTCACTTTCAAATTTATGTCTATATCCCAAAGTACAATCAACACATTCATCTTTGAGTTTTATTTCTGAAAATTCAAATTCTGCATATTGACAAGTATCACATCTGTTCATTTGATCCTCCTTCCAGTTCTGCTATCGGTTCATACCAATCTTCTATGCCTTTTACACATTCATAACATTCGCCCGATAATTCGTCTGTGTTATTTTGACAACTATTGCATCTGCTCTGCTTGTTATCTCCTTTCAGTTCCCAATGCTCATATTCTATACACCCTAAACAATTTTCGAGTGAGTTATCTGATTTACAAGTGGAACACTCTTTTTTATTCTCTCCATCTCTCCAATCATCAAATAATATTTCAACACAACTACCGAATGTATCTATGTTTTTAATCTCAAACATTCTTCCGTTGCACTCGTGCCCTAATTCGTTTATGTATGTCTTATCAGTTGCAACAACTATTTCTGCATCTAAATTATAATCAATTAATTCTTTAAGAAATTCTCTTACTGTCATTTGTTCTCTCCTTTCAGTTTGAAATAACTAAAATCACGGCAACCAAAACAAACATCAGTTCCGACCTTTTCGTCTAATTCGTGTCCGTAAAACTTGCAATTCTGACACTTAAAGTCTGCATATCTCATATTCTGCAACTTCTCAATATTCTTCCTTGCGTAAAGTGCCATAGTGTCTAATTCCGATAAATCTTTGGTAACACACATTCTGTTTATTTCGCCTTCAATCATATCCGCAAGATTCATCATTTTTTTGCGTTCTTCTTCGGTCATTTTCTCTCCCTTCTCCATTTACGGATATTTCGATTCTTCTTCCACTCGGATTCAAGATATTTGGCATACTGTATCAGATAGGCAAATATGATTCCGATACAGATTCCTGCGATACAACACGCAACATCACGTCCCGATAAGTAAAACACGCCATTATCTGTATGCCACATCATTAGCGTTTCGAAAAAGTGATTCATTCCCTCCACCCTCTCTCTGTCATAGCGTCTCTTAATATCGCTCCGACTTCGTTTTCGTACTCAACCACGTCCGCAGGATCGCCGTAATATTCTTCTACAGGTTCTCCGCATTTCGGACAGAACCGCCAATCTTCCGAAACAGGTCTTCCCCATGCTTCGCTCACTTCTTCATAGTGAACAACATCTTCATCTCGGATAATCATTTTGCAATAATCACAATAAGCACTCATTTTTTAACTCCTTTTTCTCAATGATTACATCTTCGCCATAATGCAAAGGAGCAAATGTGTTGAAAACTACTTCTTTACCACAAACGAAACTTCCGGTCTCTGCTCTGACTTCAACGATCTGTCCGTCTTTGGTATCAATCCATTCTCCTTCTTTCATAACATCTCAATTCCTCTTTTTTTTAATCGATAACAATAACTCAATTCGTACCCAATCTCTTTGGAGATCTTCTCCATTTCCTCGCATCCGACATAATACCCGTACAAAATTGTTCTTTCCGGGCAATCATCCAGAGTGTTGATGGTCTGAACTATTTCCCTTAAAACAATCTCTTTTTTCTGTCGAAGTGTTTCTAACTCTCTTTGCTCTTTATCGATGTCTGCCATTATTCGTTCGAATTTATTTTCAGGAGACGTAATAACAGAAACTCTGTCATAAGAAATCCCCTGCAATCCGCAGCAAGTATAAAGAGCTTCTATGAAATATATTTTTTCTCGAATTTTTAAATCAAGTGTTCTTGCTCTTGTCAGCCACTTTTGGCCTTTTTCTATGTCCATTACTGCTCCTTTCTTAAAATGGTAAATCTGACATATCCGTGACTTCCTCGAATCCATACGGATCAGCATTCCAGTTAAACTTTTTGTCAAAAAAGTCTATAACATTCTCTGCAATTCTCTTACTTCCTGGCTCAAAAACTAACTTGATACCCTTTTTATCTCTTGCGATTTGTCCTGTCAGACGATTTTTAAGCACTTCAAGTCTTCTTTCGTTATCGTCTGGAATCTGAACCTCGTCTTCCTGATCTTTTTTCTTTTTGTCTGTTGCCGGTCTGCTGTAAACGAGAACAATATCTGCTCTGTCCGTAATGTTTGAGGATCCCGAAACATCATCATTTGAGATTCCGCCGTATTGTTTTCTCGGATGAGCTACCAAAAGAATGAAAACTAAATACTTTTTGGCAAGAGCTGCAAGGTCTCCTACAAATTTGCTCTGCTGCCTATACAGGTCCGTATCAAGTTCAGGATCCAGAGCCGTCATAAGATTGTCGATTAATATGAACTTACAATTCTTCTGAACAATTGATATCTCAATAACCTTCAATAAATCCGCACTCTCTTCCGGGACCGAAGTGTTATCGTAAATAAAAGCTCGTTCTCCGTACCATTGATTCAATTTATCGATATCGGCCTGACTAATTTCCTTTTTTCGTGTGATTTGTCT
>Ga0310696_10011385_pt1 | contig 10150 bp, 8 predicted proteins | sample AusTroGonzalo_MG_4_FD_203885 | JGI IMG/M metagenome (GOLD analysis project Ga0310696, IMG submission 203885) | Bovine rumen microbial communities from tropical cattle in Woodstock, Queensland, Australia - Gonzalo_02 (v2) (version 2) | ecosystem: Host-associated > Mammals > Digestive system >... | reverse complement strand
GCTCGGGTTGATCGGCTACGGGAACATCGCGCGCCGCGTCGAGAAGATGATGTCCGGCTTCGACATGAAGGTGATCCACTACGACCCGTTCGTTCCGGATTCGCTGCCGCTGGAAACCGTTCTGCGGGAATCCGACTACGTGAGCGTGCATTGTCCGCTCGTGCCGGAGACGGCGAAGCTGATCAACGCCGAACGCCTGGCGATGATGAAGCCGAACGCGCTTCTCGTGAACACCTCGCGCGGCGGGGTGGTGGACGAGGAGGCGCTCGCGGACGCGTTGGACCGCGGCGTGATCGCCGGCGCGGCGCTGGACGTGATGGCGGCCGAGCCGCCGGATGTGAAGAGCCGTCTCCTCCAGCACCCGAAGTGTATCGTGACGCCGCACGTCGCGGCGTTCTCCTGCGACTTCGAGAAGAATTTCTTCGACTATTCGGTGAAGAAGCTGCAGCAGATCTGCGATGAGCTGGACAGGCACTCCCATGCGGACGCGCAGGAGCGCGTCCCTCCCGGGGAAAGGCGGGTGTGATGCGGAACGCAATCGACATTACGATCATCGCCGTCTACCTGATCGGCACGGTCATTTTTGGATGTAGCTTCTTCTGGAAGGGTAAAAAGAGACGTGCCTCCGTAGACGCATCGGGAGGGACGCGCTCCTGCGCGTCCGCCGAGGACGCCGAGAAGGAATTCGTCACGGGGGGCGGACGCCTGCCGACCTGGGCGGTGTCGCTGTCGGTGTTCGCGACGCTTGTTTCGTCCATTTCCTTCCTCTGTTTCCCCGCGGGAGCCTACGGAGCCGAACAATGGAAGGGCTGGGTGAACTCGATCGCGCTGCCGTTCGCGACGGTGATCGCCATGATCTGGTTCGTGCCGTTCTACCGGAAATCGACGTCCGCCTCGGCGTATTCGTTCCTGGAGGAGCGCTACGGCATCTGGGCGCGCATCTACGCGAGCGTGTGCTTCCTCATCCTGCAGAACGCGCGTCCGGGGGTGATCCTGCTCCTGCTGGCCTACCTCCTCGAGCCGCTTCTCGGCTTTTCCTACGAGTCGACGATCATCGTCACGGGCATCGTCACGATGCTCTACGCGATGACGGGCGGATTCGCGGCGGTCGTGTGGGCGGACGCCATCCAGTCGATCCTGCTCATCGTCGGCACGGTCGTGGCGGTCGTGTTCCTCGTGGTGCTCACGCCGGACTTCGGCACGCATCTCGCGGCAGCCTGGGACGCGGGCAAGTTCTCGCTCGGTTCCTTCTCGCTGACGAACTGGGTGGACAGCACGTTCTGGGTCCTCTTCCTCTGCAACATCTGTCTGAACCTCCAGAACTTCGGCATCGACCAGTGCTACACGCAGCGCTATGCGGCTGCGAAGGACCTCAAGGCGGCGCGGACATCGATCTGGACCTCGTCCTGGATGTATTCTGGCATCACGCTCCTCTTCACGTTCATCGGCACGCTGCTATGGATGTTCAACCGCGCCAACCCCGGCGTGATTCCGGCGGGAACGACCGCCGACCAGGTCTTCCCTTGGTTCATAGTCAACAAGCTGCCTCCGGGCATTTCTGGACTCCTCATGGCGGCGATCATCGCGGCGGCGATGAGCACGATCGCGGCGACGCTCAACTCCGGCGCCACGGTCATGCTGGAGGACTACTGGAAGCGCTTTGCGCCGCGCCGCGCCAATCCCCGCAGCAACGTCCTGTTCCTGCGTGCGATGACAGTCGTCCTGGCGGTAGTCTCCGTCGGCATCGCGCTCGCGGTGGTGCGCTTCAAGCCGGCGAACGACTCCATCCTCAAGACCTGGTGGGTCTTGCAGAGCCTGCTCTCGGGCGGCATGCTGGGTCTTTTCATCATCGGCGTCTTCGCGCGGCGCTCGCGGTCCTGGCACGCGGCGATCGCGGTGACCTGCGGTACCGCGGCGCTCTGCTGGACCACGTTCTTCGGCGGACGGTTCGTCAGCAAGATCATGGCGCTCGTGTTCGCGACCATCACGATCGTGGTGCTCGGCTTCGTGCTTTCAAGCATCAAAACCAAGCCAAATGGAAATGAAAAGTAAACTCCTCGTTTCAATGTCTCACGCAGAGGCGCAGAGAGGCAGAGATCGCAGAGAATATTCAAAGAGTCCAGTTATAATGAAAGTCGCGTGAGGATACGTTTCACTACCAACTACCATCTACCAACTACCAACTTACAGACAAGGAAAAAGGAAAATGAAAAACAGGTTCTTCGACAACCTCGGCAAGCGCGTCTCCATCGGCGCGGTGATCTCGATGAGCGACCCGACAGTCTGCGAACTCGCGGGTGACTGCGGCATGGACTTCTGCTGGATCGACGCGGAGCACTGTCCGATGACGATCGAGACCGTGCGCGATCACCTGCTCGCGCTCCGCGGCACGGGCTGCGCCGGTTTCGTGCGCGTGCGGGAGTGCGACCCGATGATCATCAAGCCCTACCTCGACCTCGCGCCGGACGGCATCATCTGTCCGATGGTCAACACGCCCGAACTGGCCGAGGCGGCCGTGGCCGCCTGCCGCTACCCGCCGCTCGGCATCCGCGGCTGGGGTCCTAGGCGCGGCGTCGGCTACGGCGGGTTCGACACGCAGGCCTACATAAAGGAGAGCGAACACTACCCGCTAGTCATCTGCCAGATCGAGCACGTCGACGCGGTGAAGAACCTGGACAAGATCCTCAAGGTGCCCGGAGTGGATTCCTTCGCGATCGGCCCGATGGACCTTTCCGGATCGATGGGTCTCTTGACGCAAACCGACCACCCGGAGCTCAACAAGGTGATCGACGAGATCTGCATGAAGGTGAAGAAGGCGGGCAAGATCCTCGGCACGGCCTCCTCCAACTTCCCGCGCTGGAAGGCGCGCGGCGTGGACTGGTTCACGGGCATGGGCGACTGGAACGCGCTTGCTGCCGGTTTCCGCGCGCACAAGGCCGAATGCGACAAGGCGTGCTGACGAAATTATGGTATAATCTCCCTGGAACTTTTGAGAGACCAAGGAGATGAACCATGAAGCGTAGACAATTCCTGCAGAGCGCCAGTGGCGCGACCCTGTTCACGATCCTGCCTCGCCGGCTCTTGGCCGGCAGCGGAGCGACGCCGCCCAGCGAGACGGTGAACGTGGCTTCGATCGGCGCAGGCGGACGCGCCGTAGCCGACATCTACGGTCTCGAGCGTGCCGGCGCGAAGATCGTAGCGCTCTGCGACGTGGACCAGCGCCGCTGCAAGGGCCAGCGCGAGAAGCGCCCGAACGTGCCGTTCTACACCTACTACAAGGAAATGCTCGACAAGCACGACAAGGACATCGACGCCGTGATCGTGGGCGTGCCCGACCACTGGCACGCCACGATGGCGATCGAGTGCCTGAAGCGCGGCAAGCACGTGCAGTGCGAGAAGCCGCTCGCGCAAAGCTTCCACGAGATGGACGGCATGCTCGCCGAGGCGAAGAAGCATCCGAACCTCGTCACGCAGGCGATGAACCAGGGCCACGCCTACGATACGATCCGCGACTTCCGCGAATGGGTGGAGGCGGGTCTCATCGGCGATGTCACCGAGGCGCACATCTGGTGTCCCGCGAAGTACTCCTTCATGGACCATCTCGACGACATGAAGAAGACGTGGGAGGTGCCGAAGGAGCTGAACTGGGAGCAGTGGCAGGGGCCCGTGCCGCACCGTCCGTACTTCCCGAAGTTCCTCCCCGGCTCGTGGCGCAGCTGGACGATGTACGGCACGAACACGCTCGGCGACTGGAGCTGCCATCTGATGGACCCGCTCTTCTGGACGTTCGGCCTCGGTCTGCCTAAGACCGTGAAGGCCGAGGTGGTGGGCGAGTGGACGCCAGAGAAGCACGGCCTCACGTTCCCGAAGGGCGTGAAGACCACGTTCGAGTACGTGAAGCGCGACGGCAAGCCGTTCAAGCTCGTGTGGTTCGACGGCGAGGCGTGCCAGTCCGTCCCCGTGCCGCCCGGCTACAAGGGCGACATGAAGTACTACCCGCCGCACAACTCCAACGAGGCGCGCAAGAAGCGCGACGGCATGTGCAACGGCGCGTTCGTGTACGGCACGAGCGGCGTGATCGAGTACGGCCACCACGGCGCAAACTACCTTCGCATGCTGCCCGACACCACGCTCGAGAAGCTTCGCGCCGACGGCGGCTGCCCGAAGCAGAAGTATAAGCGCATTCCCGGCAAGGATCCGAACAGCAAGCCGTTCAACGAGTTCATCGCGGCGGTGAAGGGCGGGCCCAAGGTCGGCAGCGACTTCGCATACGCCGGCGCGATGACGCAGTGCTCGCTCACGGGCGTGGCCGCGCTCTTCGATCCCGGCAAGCTCCTCACATGGGATGCGGCCGCGCGCCGCTTCGCGAACAGCACTGCCGCCAATGCCCGCCTCCATCAGCCTCGCCTCGCGGGCTGGTGATAGGGCATTGCCAGAGGGGCGGGGGTTATGCTATCATCTTGACATGAAAATGAATGCGATGATGGTGGCGGCCCTGGTCGCCTGCGCGTCTGCGGCCGCGGACGTGGCGTATGTTGGTTCGTTCGACCTTTCGGGGGCGACGAGTGGCTGCGGCAAGCGGCTTCAGGTGGACAAGTCGGTGGACGGCAATCCGCTGACTGTTGGCGGCAAGACATACGCCAAGGGATTCGGCACGCATCCCGAAAGCGCGATCCTCTTCCGCGCCAACGGCAAGGTTGCCGCCTTCGACGCGCTCGTCGCCATCGACGACGACGCGAAGAGCGCGGGCTCCGGCAAGAGCTACGGCAAGCCGACCGCGCGCTTCAAAGTCTGGGTGGATGACCGGATCGTGTGGTCGTCGGGCGACCTCAAGCTCGGGCAGAAGCCTGTTCCCGTGCATGTGGACCTCACTGGCGCGAAGGAGATCATCCTCGAGACGACGGGTGCCGGAAAGTGGACGGCCTTCGACGCGGCGAACGCAGACTGGCTAGAGGCACGCTTCACTTGCGGAGAGGGCGCGAAGATCGAGTCCGTTAACGATCCTTCCCTCACCGCGCAGCTCGGCATCCTCACGCCGCCGGAAGCGGCGGAGCCGCGCATCAACGGCGCCGACATCTGGGGAGTCCGTCCGGGGCACGAGGTCATCTTCCGCGTGGCGACTTCTGGCGTGCGCCCGATCACGTTTTCTGCGAAGGGCCTGCCTGCAGGAGTTACGCTCGACGCGAAGGGCGTCCTGCGCGGCATCGCTCCCGCCACGCCCGGGAACTACGACATCGAGGTGACGGCCGTGAACGCGAAGGGTCGGGCGACTCGCACGATCCGCCTAGCAGTTGGCGACACTATCGCGCTCGCGCCGCCGATGGGGTGGAACAGCTGGAACACGCTCTGCTACCGCCTCACCGCGGATAAGGCGAAGGCCGCCGCAAAGGCGATGGACGACTCTGGCCTCGCCGACCACGGTTGGGCATACATCAACCTTGACGACTGGTGGGAGATGAACAACTCCGGATGTCCGCGCGTAGAGAGCCGCAAGAACGACTTCGGCGGGCGCGAGGACGTGATTGGGCCCGCACGCGACGCCGCGGGGAAGATCATCCCCAACCGTTCGTTCCCCGACATGAAGGGGCTCACCGACTACATACACTCGTTCGGTCTCAAGGCCGGCCTCTATTCCTCGCCCGGTCCGCTCACCTGCGGCAGGTGCGAGGGCAGCTACGGCCACGAGCTGCAGGATGCCGAGAGCTGGGCAGAGTGGGGCTTCGACTACATCAAGTACGACTGGTGCAGCTACGGCGAAATCTTCAAGAAGGAGACGGGGCACGGCACCTGGGACAAGGGCGGGTTCGACGATCCTTCGCGGCGCGAGGCGTACATCAAGCCATACCGCCTGATGGGCGAGTGCCTGAAGAAGCAGAAGCGCGACATCGTCTATTCCTTCTGCCAGTACGGCATGGCGCACACCGAGGAGTGGGGTGCCGCCGCAGGCGGACAGTGCTGGCGGAGCTGGGAAGACCTCAAGGACGCCTGGGCGTGGATGGAGGACGCCATCGAGGGACGCATCGGCGCAGAGTACTGGAAGTGGAACCGTCCGGGCTGGTGGGCCGATCCCGACATGATGATCGTCGGCCAGCAGTTCTCGTTCGGCAGCGACCACCCCACGTACCTCACCCCGAACGAGCAGTACACGCACGTCTCGCTCTGGGCGATGTTCGGCTCGCCGCTCCTGATCGGCTGCGACCTCACGACGATGGACGACTTTACGAGAAACCTCCTCGTCAACGACGAGGTGATCGCCGTGAGCCAGGATCGTCTGGGCAAGTGCGGGCGGCGCATCCGGCACACGGATGCGGAGAGCGTCTGGACGCGTCCGATAGTGGGCAACTTCACGGCTGTCGCGCTCGTCAACCGCTCTCCCTTCACGCGCGAGATCAAGCTGCCGCTCGAGGATGTGGGCCTGCACGGCGAGTGCTGGGTGAAGGATCTCTGGCGGCAGAAGTGCGAAGGTAAGCATTCCGGCTTCTACGTGGCGACCGTGCCGCCGCACGCGACGAAGCTTGTGAAGATGCGTTCCGTCAACTGCCAGAAGTGCGACTGACGCAAATGCACAGATGACAAGGTCGTAAAAAGAACGGAGCCCTCGGCAAGCCGAGGGCTCTGTTCCATACAGACTTAAAGCCAGTATCTTACTTCTTGGCGTCGGCAGCGGCCTTCTTCGCAGCGTCGACAGCCTTTTCGGCCTCCTTCTTTGCGGCGTCTGTGGCCTTGGCAGCATCCTTCATGGCCTTGTCGGCATCGCTCTTGGCGGCAGCGGCAGCGGCGGCGAGCGGATTCTTCTCCTCTTCCTTCTGGCAGCCGGTCATGACGACGGCAAGAGCGGCGACGAACGCCACAGCGAGAATCTTCTTCATTTTACAGGACCTTCCTGTTTGGTTTTTTGACAATGTCCATGCCGTGTTGGCGGAGGACGCGAATATTCTACCACTTCTTTCTGAACTTGTCCAAGGTCCTCTCCATCCACTAGCCACTAACCACTAACCACAAAAATTATGGTAGAATATCCACAGTCGAAAGGAACCAAAGAATCATGACGCTAGATACGCTTTGTGTGCAGGGCGGTTGGCAGCCCAAGAAGGGTGAGCCTCGCCAGGTGCCCATCTATTCTTCAACCACGTTCAAGTACGAGACGTCGGAGCAGATGGCCGACCTCTTTGATCTGAAGGCCGCCGGCTACTTCTACACGCGCCTCGCGAACCCCACCAACGACCAGGTGGCGAAGAAGATCGCCGCCCTCGAGGGTGGCGTCGCGGCGATCCTGACATCGTCCGGCCAGGCCGCCAGCACGTTCGCCGTGCTCAACCTCTGCCAGGCTGGCGACCACGTCGTCTCCAGCGCGCAGATCTACGGCGGCACGTTCAACCTGTTTGCCGTTTCGCTGAAGAAGCTCGGCATCGACTTCACGTTCGTCGATCCCGACGCCTCGCCGAAGGAGATCGCAAAGGCGTTTCGTCCCAACACGAAGTGTGTGTTCGGCGAAACGGTGGCGAACCCGTCTGGCAACGTGCTCGACATCGCGAAGTTCGCGAAGGTGGCGCACGCGCACGGCGTGCCGCTCATCGTCGACAACACGTTCCCCACTCCCATCCTCTGCCGCCCGTTCCGCTTTGGCGCAGACATCGTGACGCACGCCACCACCAAGTACATGGACGGACACTCCTCGCAGGTGGGCGGCTGCATCGTGGACAGCGGCAACTTCGACTGGTCAAAGTACCCCGATCGCTTCGCCGGCCTTGTTGCGCCGGACGAGTCGTACCACGGCCTCTCCTACGTGAAGGCGTTCGGCAAGCAGGCGTACATCGTGAAGGCGACCGCTCACCTGATGCGCGACTTCGGCTCCATCCCGTCGCCGTTCAACGCGTTCCTCCTGAACCTCGGCCTAGAGAGCCTGCACGTGCGCATCCGCCGCCACGCGGAATCCGCGCTCACTGTCGCCAAATGGCTAAAGAAGCAGCCGAAGGTGGCGTGGGTCAACTTCGCCGGCCTCGCCGACTCGCCGTACCACAAGCTCGTGAAGAAGCAGTTCGACGGCCCAAGCCCGTGCGGCGTGATGACGTTCGGCATAAAGGGCGGTCGCGCGAAGTCCATCAAGTTCATGGACGCGCTGAAGGTCATCGGCATCGTCACCCACGTGGCGGACGCCTGGAGCTGCGTGCTCCATCCCGCCTCGCACACGCACCGCCAGCTCACCGACAAGCAGCTGAGGGAGGCCGGCATCCCGCCCGACCTCATCCGCCTTTCCATCGGCCTCGAGGATCCGCAGGACCTCATCGCCGACCTCAAGCAGGCGCTCGCCAAGGTGTAGACAGGGGCGACGGAAACTGCTAAACTATGTCCGCACCCTCACCTCCGTGGCGAACGCGGCGGAGATGAAACGCTGTATGCGGCCTCTTGCGGGGTGGCCAAGACGCCCAACAAGAAATGAACGGAGAGATGAACATGAAAAAGCTAGCAGCAGTCATTCTGGTCGCAGTCGCCGCCGCGCTCATCAGCGGTTGCATTTCGATTGGCTGACCGAATGCATAGTCTCTTCGCGGTGCACGTGAAAGGACTTGCAAAGCTTGCCGTGCTTGCGGCACTTGTCATGTGCGGCGGCATTTATGCCGCCGTTCCTGTTGCCACTTTCGCCGAGTCGAAGACGCTTGCCCTGCAGATCGCTCTCGACCGGCGCGGATTCTCCTGCAATACGATCGACGGGCAGTGGGGCCGCAGGTCGCAGGTGGCACTTGCGACGTACTGCGCAGTGAACGGCTATGCCGTGCCGCCCTCGCCAGAGCTGGCGCGCGACATCCTCTTTCCGCGCGAGAGGACCCTCTTCCGCACCGAGACCGTAACCCAGCGCGAGCACGACGCGCTCGTGCGCATCCCGGCGACGCCAGAAGGCAAGGCTTCGCTGAAGGCGATGGGCTACGAGACTATCATGGAGATGTACGCCGAGCGTGGACATCTCACTGAAGGAGCCCTGCGCCGCCTCAACCCCGGAGTCGCATGGCCCAATCCGCCCGTGGGTACGCTCGTGAAGATACCGGACTTCGTGTTGCCCGCCAAGGGGCCTGTTGCGTCCGTCTTGCGCGTCACGCTTTCGCGGTTTGAGATCACGGCGTTCGACGAGAAGGGACGGCTTGTGGCGCTCTTCCCATGCTCGATCGCCGCCGACAAGGCGAAACTGCCGCCAGAGGGCGAGTTGCAGGTGACAACGCTCATACCCAACCCAGACTACACCTACACGCCAGAGCGCGTGTCGAGGGGTGGACGCATAGTGCGCCGCATATTTCCGCCGGGGCCGAACAATCCCGTTGGCACGTCGTGGATGGGACTGACGCTGCCTGGCTACGGCATCCACGGCACGCCCAAGCCGGAGCGCATCGGTTGCGCCGAGTCGCACGGATGCTTCCGTCTAGCGAACTGGAACGCCGTGCGCTTGCGCAAGATGTGCGAGACAGGCACGAGCGTGGTCATCGAGAAGTGACCTGACGGACCTCGATCAGAACCTCAGCCGTTCGGCGAGCGCCTTGAGGTGTTCCATGTCGCCTGGATGATTGGCGAAAGAGATGTCGGCGGCGACGTCGGAGCCGAGGCGCGGGACGATGTGGAAATGAAGATGGGGGACGGTCTGTCCGGCGGCGGGGCCGTTGTTCTGGAGGATGTTGAACCCGTCGCAGGGGAGGGCGTCCTTGAGGCGGGCGGCGACCTTCTGGACACGCACGATCATCTCGCGCAACGTCTCAGGAGAGGTGTCCAGGATGCCTGTGGAATGCTCCTTGGGGATGACGAGGGTGTGTCCCTCGGCGAAGGGGTTGATGTCGAGGTAGGCGAGCACGAGATCGTCCTCGTACACCTTGAAGCAGGGGATTTCCCCGGCGGCGATGGCACAAAACACGCAGTTGTTCTTCATGATGTTGCTCCGTTGGAGGCCAAATTATAGCATAAATCGGCGGCATTTGCCGCGAAATGAAAATTCTGCATTTACCCCCTTGTCAAGCGGCCGCAAATATGAGATAATATCCCTTCGTTCGACCACAGAAAGTAGAGTTAACCAATGAAAGTACGTAGTTCCGTTCGTCGCATCTGCGAGAACTGTCGCATCATTCGCCGCAAGGGCGTGGTGCGCGTGATCTGCACAAACCCGCGCCAC
>Ga0310696_10011384_pt1 | contig 10150 bp, 6 predicted proteins | sample AusTroGonzalo_MG_4_FD_203885 | JGI IMG/M metagenome (GOLD analysis project Ga0310696, IMG submission 203885) | Bovine rumen microbial communities from tropical cattle in Woodstock, Queensland, Australia - Gonzalo_02 (v2) (version 2) | ecosystem: Host-associated > Mammals > Digestive system >... | reverse complement strand
GGCGGTCTGCCAGCATAAAATCAAAAGCGCCATATCAAAATTCATAATAACCTCGTTGATGATTCAATAATATAATATAGTTATAGGCGATTAGCAGTGAGCGATGAGCCATGAGCTATGAGGAAAAGCCGCATCACTCCTTTGGGATCGTCATGCTGAGCCGGAACGGGGATGCATCCAATTGTGTTTTGAAATGAGACTGAAACCTATCGTTCGTCTATAAGCTCTACCAACTAATCTCTAACCACTGTTATCAGATGAGAGAACGCGGCAAAGCCGCTACAGACGATAAACGAAAGAGAAATAATGGAGCTTCGCACAAAAAACACAATAAATCATCAGTCTCTCGTCTCTCGTCTCTCGTCTATATTCTATATTGAACACCATGGCATACATCGCAATGGCGCGTAAGTGGCGCCCGCAATCATTCAGCGATATGGTCGGTCAGGAACATATCGCAAAGACTCTTGAGAACGCCATCCAGGGCGGTCGTCTCCATCATGCATTCCTTTTTACCGGCACCCGAGGTGTGGGCAAGACTACCAGCGCCCGAATCCTCGCCCGTACGCTCAACTGCAAGGGTCCGGATCCGCTGCACCCGTGCGGCGAGTGCGATAGCTGCAAGGACATCGCTGGCGGAAACCCGATGGACATTTACGAAATCGACGCCGCTTCCAACACGAGCGTCGACAACATTCGCGATGTGATCGAACGTGTGCAGTACCCGCCTGTCATCGGCAAGTACAAGATCTTCATCATCGACGAAGTCCACATGCTTTCGACAGGCGCCTTCAACGCCCTCCTCAAGACGCTCGAAGAACCGCCGTCCCACGTGATTTTCATCTTTGCGACGACCGAAGTCAACAAGGTCCCGCAAACCATTTTGAGCCGTGTGCAGCGCTTTGACTTTAAGCGCCTCACCGTCGACCAGATCCGCAGCCGCCTCCGCTACATTTGCGAACAGGAAGGCATCAAGGCCACCGACGAAGCCCTAGACATCTTTGCCGAAAAGGCCGACGGTTCTATGCGTGACGGTCTCACCTACTTTGACCAAGCATACGCCTTTACCGGAAACGAGATGACCGCGGAATCCGTCCGCTCCGTCCTCGGCATTCCGCCTGTTGAACTTTTCTTCTCGCTCATCCAGTCCATCGAAAGCCACGACATCAAGGGTTGCTTCCGCATGGTGGACGACGCCGTAAAAATCGGAATCGAGTTCATTCCGCTGCTCGACGGCTTTGGCAAGTTCCTCCGCAACTTGCTCTACGCCCGCCTCGACGCCTTTACGCCGGACGCCCTCAACATCACCGAAGAACTTTACACCAAGTACAAGAGCTGCGTACAGAGCCTTACCAACGGCGACATCCTGCGCATCAGCAAGATGCTCATCGACCTGCAAGGCACGCTCCGCTACAGCACCAATCCGCGTCTCCTAGTCGAAACGACATTCGCCCGAATGGCCTGGCTCGACCGACTCGTCGATTTGCGAAAAGCTCTTGCAGCCATCAACGATCCTAAAAGCGCCGAAAACGACGCGGTAAAAAAAAAAGTAACTGAAGTCAGCGCCATGATAGACGCCCAGGAAGAAGTCCAGGCGTCTTACGACGATCCGTTTGCCGGGTACGAACAGAGCAACAGCGTCCAGGCATTTTCGCGTTACGAAATTTCTGCCGCATGGCCGTCCATCCTTTCTAGCATCGCAAACGACGGAGACTACGTTTTCTCGGCCGCAATTGCTGGCACGACACTCGAAACTGGCGATCCCGAAATTACGCCGTTCCCGATAGCACTAACTTACGCAGGCTCCACCGAGAATGCCGACAACTGGGGTTACCGCCAGATGACGGAGCGCTCCGATTACGTCGAACGCATCACGCGCATCCTGGAAGACCGTCTGCAAACAAAAATCGCGCTTTCCATCCGCACGCGCGCCTACACCGAATCAGAACTAGCCGAACAACGCGCCGCCAAGATGAGTCCCTACGAGCAGGACTTGGAAAAGGAATCGGGACTTGCCAAACTCCAGCAGATGTTTGCAACCGAGCTTGTGTTCTCCAGGAAAATCAAGCGCATGATGGTCATGCAAACTGACGAAGAAGAATGCGATGCGTAATAGCGGTGAGCGCTCAGTAATGAGCAATGAGTAATGGGTAATGAGCGGTGAGCTATGAGCGACCTCAGAGGGGCTACGCCCCGACCCCATAGCTCACAACAGCAAAAAAATTCTATAATTAACTCGAAAAAACAACACAAACCTTTTAAAAAAGCGAGGATACTTTCATGGACATGGGAAAAATGCTTAAAGACCTTCAGAAGATGCAAAGCAAGATGCTCAAGGCTCAAAACGACCTCAAGGCTCAGAGCTTTGACGCCGAAGCCGGTGGCGGAATGGTGAAGGTCGCCATGAACGGAAAGGGTGTTCTCACCATGGTCAAGATCAACCCCGATGCCGTCGACAAGGATGACGTCGAAGCTCTCGAAGACCTCATCATGGCAGCAATCAACGCCGCCGTGAAGAAGAAAGATGAAGCTACGCAGTCCAGCATTTCCGACATCACGGGCGGCATGAAAATCCCCGGTTTGATGTAATTTTCAAGGAATTTCCTGCAATTCATCCCTAAATATTGCATTTCATCAAAAACTGAAAAAAGCACCCTTATGGAAATGGTGCTTTTTTTTTACATTTGGCCCATTACCTAAATTAGGAGAACGAATGTCAAGGAAATTCTTAGTCCTTTCCGCCCTTGCTTTAGGGCTGATTGTACCAGCCTCGGCAAAAGTCTATACCCGAGATGAAGCGGTCAAGACCGCTATGGAGAACTCTGCGGATATCAAGACCGCAGAAGAAGACCTTCTTAAGGCAGCATCTCAAGTTGAATCCGGATACGGAAACGCCTATCCTTCTATCGACTTGAACGCCACTGTTACACGAATTTTTGGCCTCGATGACGTAACGATGGGCACCCCGCTTACTGACGCCGCCAAAGCTTCCGACTCCGAAGCCAACAAGTTCGACAAGAACGTCCTTGCTCCGGCTCTCGACGGCATCGCCAACGGCATGAAATCTCAAGCCTATCGCTGGCAGTCTAGCGTAGGCCTTACCCTCACGCAGGTCCTTTACGCCGCAGGCAAGGTCGGTACAGCCATCGAAATCGCCAAGGCCTACAAACACTTGGAAGAAGTCTCTCTCGACAACGCCAAGGCCAAGGTCCGCTACGACGTCAATAACGCTTTCGACCAGCTCATCCTTTTGGATTCTTCCATCGTATTCCGCGAAGAAAGCATCAAGCAGCTCGAAGAAAACCTCAATATCGTAACGCAGCTCTACCAGAGCGGCATGGGTAAAGAAGTCGACATGATCCGTATGCAGCTCGAATTGGAAAAGCAAAAGTCCAATCTCGAAAAAGCGAAGAAGGATCGTATTCTCGCCAGAAACAACCTGCTCAACACCATGGGCCTTGACTGGGAAGAAGACGTAGAATTCCGCGGAGAACTCCGCCTGCCCGAAGCAAGCCTCCCCTATCCGGATACGGCTATGGCCAACGTGAAGAAGCGCCGTAGGGAATTGGTCATGCTCGAAGCCACCGAACAGATGCGCGAAAAGAACATCGAAATCGAAGAAAGCGGATTCAAGCCGACGATTGCCTTGGTTGGCGGAATCAAGTACACCAACAACAAGAACGAATTCTACAAGTGGGACGCCCCCAAGTGGGGAAACCTCAACAAGTACATAGCCTTGAACTTGTCGATGAACCTCTTCAACGGTATGCAGACCAAGGAAGCCGTTGTCCAGGCGAAGTCCGACTTGCGCAACACCCAGATTCAAAAGGAAAATGCTGAACGCGGTTTCCGTATGCAAATTGAATCTTGCGCCAACGACCTTGAAGACGCTCAAGTCCAAATTGAAAACGCGAAAAACCAAGTTGACTTGGCCAAGCGTGTATACGACATCACAGAAGCCGCCTACCGCATCGGTAAGGAAACGCTCATCACCCTGCTTGACGATAACATGAAGCTTCGCACGGCAAAGCTCGACTACACTCAAGCAATCCTGAACTGGAACAAGGCCTATAACGCCCTTCTCCAGGCAACCGGTGAATACTAAGATTTAAGAGGAAGACAATCATGAAGACGATTACAAAAACACTCATTACTATTTCAGCCCTGTCGCTCCTCCTCGCTGGTTGCGGCGATGCAAAGAAAGGCTCCAAGTCCGCCGAAAAGCCCACAACCATTGAAGAAATCCAGAAGGTCAAAGGCAAGCCCGCCCGCGTCGCAAAGGCCGGCGTGATGAAGCTTACCGACGTGCGTGCCTTCAGCGGCACCATCGAAGGAAGCCAGCAGACGACCGCTTCTGCAAAGCTCGGTGACCCGATCGCAAAGATTAACGTCAAGGTCGGTTCCAAGGTCAGAAAGGACCAGGTCCTTGCCGAATTCGTTTTCACGGGCGACAACACCAGCTACCAGCAAGCAAAAGCTAACATCGAACTTCAAGAAAAGACTCTCGCCCGCACCAAGGAAGTGCAGGCCAAGGGTGGCGTTTCTCAGCAGGACGTTGATCAGCTCGAAACGCAAGTGAACGTCGCCAAGATGAACCTCGAAACCGCACGCCGTGCAACGCTCGTACTCGCCCCCTCCGCAGGTACGATTACCGAAGTCAAGCACAAGGTCGGTGAAGTCCCGGGTGTCGGTGGCGCCATGTTCACCATCGCAAACCTCGACAAGGTCATTCTCAAGCTGAACGTCACGAGCAGTGAAATCGGCTTCTTCAAGAAGGGCGCCAAGGCAACGATCGAACTCAACGGCGAAAAGCTCGTCGGTGAAGTGACCCTCATCCCGCTCGCCGCCAACTCCACAACGCGTTTCTTCCCGGTCGAAGTCACCTTCAAGAACAAGGGCCAGAAGCTCCTCCCGGGTATGTACCTTACCGCAAAGCTTGACGCACGCGAAGTCTCCGGCGTTACCGTTCCGACCGAAGCAATCGTTTACCGCAACGGCGTGAATGCCGTATGGATCGTCGATGGCGAAGGCAAGGCCAAGCGCAAGATTGTTGAACTTGGCGTGCAGACCAAGGAAGACATCCAGATTAAGGATGGCATCAGCGAAGGCGATGTCGTGATTGTCGAAGGCCAGAACCGCATGAATGACGGCGACAAGGTGCTGATCGTCGAATAATCGACACTGGAGAATTGTTAATGATCAAAGCCAGTATTTACAAACCAATCACCATGCTCATGGTCATCTTGACCGTGGTGGTGTTCGGTCTTTATACCTATTCCATGATGGTGGTGGACTTGATGCCGAAATTCGACGTCCCCGTTGTGACCGGCACCATCATTTACCAGGGCGCAAACCCTGAAGAAATCGAAACCACGATTATCAAGCCGATCGAAGAACAGGTGGAACTCGTGGACGGCATCGACTACGTGCAGTCCATCTGCTTGGAAAACTACGGTATCGTGGTCGCCATGTTCAACATGGGCGTGAACGTTGACGTTGCCGCAAACGACGTGCGTTCCAAGATCGAACTTGCCGCAGCCGACTTCCCGGACGCTGTGCAGTCGCCGATTATTTCGAAGGTGGACATTAACGGTTCTGCCATTATGTCGCTTTCTCTGACCGGCCCGCTGAACTCTACGGAACTCCGCCAGAAGGTCGAAGACGAAATCGAACCGCTCTTCACTTCTGTTTCCGGTGTGGCTAGCGTCGACCTCTTCGGTGGTACGACTCGTCAGATTTCTATCGAAGTCGATAAGGAAAAGATGAAGGACCGCGGTGTCGATATCGGCACCATGATGGGTCTTTACGGTCAGTCCAACGTGAACCTCCCGGTCGGTGAAGTTATCGGCAAGCACAAGAACACTTCCGTGCGTACCGCAGGTAAGTTCAGAAGCCTCGACGAAATGCGCAACATGGAAATCCCGACAGCTACAGGCGTCGTGAAGCTCTCTGAAATCGCAGTCGTCAAGGATACCATCGAAACGGTTACATCGACTTCTCGCTTTAACGGCATCAACTCTGTTTCTCTCGATATCAAGAAGCGTTCCGACGCTAACGTGGTGGAAGTGTCCAGAGGCGTGCTCAAGCGCATGGCCGAAGTCAACAAGACCCTCCCCGAAGGATTCAAGCTGACGCTTGTGTACGACAAGTCCGAAGCCGTGAACGAAGCTATCGACAACGTTATCCAGAACATCATCATCGCTATCGCGCTTACCGCAGGCCTCTTGCTCCTGTTCCTCGGCAAGTTCTCGACCATGATTATCGCCGCCCTCACGATGCCGATTTCCGTGATTGGTGCGTTTACGCTTATGTACTTTGCAGGATTCGGCATCAACATGATGTCGCTCATGGCTCTTTCGAGTTCCGTGGGTCTCTTGGTGACGAACTCCATTGTGGTGCTTGAAAACATCAATAACAAGTTGAATCAAGGTCTCGATCCGAAGGAAGCCGCCTACAAGGGTACTTCTGAAATTATGATCGCTATCATGGCATCCACGCTCACCAACGTCTGCGTGTTCGTGCCGATTGCATTCATGAAGTCCATCGTGGGTATCTTCTTCCGTACGTTCGGTATGACCATGGTGTTTGCAACGTTCGTGTCGCTCCTCGTGACATTCACGCTTACGCCGCTTATGGCCGCTTACCTCTTCAAGGGTAAAAAGAAAGACGAAAACGGCAACATCATCGAAGAAAAGCCGGGCATTGTCGAAAGAGTTTTGGGCGTCTTCCCCAAGATGTTGAACGGCATTCGCTTTGTCTACCTGAAGATGCTCAGCTTCTGCCTTTCTATTCCTGGTGTGCTTGTCCAGATTCTCGTTCTTGTCGCTACCATCATATTTGTTGGGAACCTAGCCAAGAACAACTTGACGGTGGAACTTTCTCCGAAGCAGGACCAGGGCATGATAAGCATCAAGCTCGAAATGCCTGTGGGGACGAACATCGAAACGACCGACAGCGTTGCCCGCATCATTGAATCCCGCGTCAAGGACATTCCAGAAATCGTCCACTACAGTATGAACGTGGGTGGTTCCAACGGTATGACCACGGTCAACCAGGCCACCATGCGTATCAAGCTCTTGAAGGACTGGGAAAAGAAAAAAATGAAGGACTGGAAGGGCGGCAACCGCAGTACCGACGAAATCGTGGACTCCATCCGTCCGTACCTCGCCAACATTCCTGACGCCTACATCTCCGTGAAGTCGACTTCCGCTTCTGAAATGCAGAACAACTCTAGCGGCGACGTGGTGCTCGAAGTCAGCGGCCTCCATGCAGACTCCGTGATCAAGGCATCTCAGATTGTTCTCGATCGCGTGAAGGACAAGATTGACGGTATCGTCGACATCAAGACAAGCTACGAAGCCGGTAAGCCGGAAATCCGCTTGATTCCGAACCGTGCCGCCATGGCTGACTACGGTGTTACGCTCCAGACTATCGCTAACTACAACTACATCGCCGTCAGCGGTTACGAAGCCGGTCAGTATACAGAAAACGGTGAAGAATACGACGTTTACGTGCGCATGAAGGAAAAGGATCGTCAGAGCCACGCCGATATTGAAGACTTGCCGATCAAGACTCCGAAGGGCTACGTGAGCGCCCGCGAACTCTTCTACATCGAAGACGGTGCAGGCCCGACACGTATCGACCGTAAGCGCAAGATGAGACGTATCGACATTTCGATGAACTTGCTCCCGGGTCACACGACTGGTGAAATCATGGGCAAGCTCGGCAAGCTTACGGCAAGCATGAAGGATGAAGTTCCTGAAGGCATCAGCTTCGGCTTCGGTGGTAACGCCGACATGCAGAACGACATGCAGAAGGAATTCATGACGGCAATCGTCATGGCCATTATCCTCACCTACATCTTGCTCATCGCCCTCCTCGAAAGCTTTGCCCAGCCGTTTATCATCATGACGACCATCCCGATGGGTGCTATCGGTGTGCTTTTGGCCCTCGTCGTTACGGGCAAGGCACTCTCGATGATTGCCCTCATGGCTATCGTGATGTTGATCGGTGTGGTGGTGAACAACGCTATTCTTTTGCTCGACGAAGCAAACCGCTTACTACGTAGTGGAAGCATGGGACGACGCTCCGCCATGATGACGGCCGCAAAGGCTAAGTTCCAGCCGATTGTGCTTGCAACGTTCGCTTCCGTGATTGCACAGCTCCCGCTCGCATTCGCTCTCGGTGGTAACGTGGCAGCCATGACTCAGCCGATGGGTATCGCTTCTGTGGGTGGCTTGCTCGTGTCCGCAGTCCTCACGATGTTCCTCGTGCCGACATTCTTCTGGCTCCCGAACGCCATTACTAGCAAGGCTAAGAATGGTGTCAAGAGCATTAAAAAGAAGTTCAGCAAGGCTTAATAGAAATTCATTAGACTCCTTAAGTCCCCCTCCTTGGGGGACTTTTTTTGTTATGCATACGCCATGTCATGCCGGACTCCGTTCCGGCATCGCCTTTTTGTAATTTGCTAACGGTTGTTTGCAAAATTTTCAAAAAATGATTTTTGAGGATTTTTGTTTGTAGTTTACGGAGATGAGTCAAATAAACTTATCGAAAAAATGGTGTCAAAAAAACGGGATCGCAATAATCACGAGCAACGAAAACAACACGGAAAAGAGTGCGGAGAACTGCGCGACGCTCACCGTGGTTGTTCCAAACACAAACGACGAACTCCTTCTTGAAAAAATCCGTTTCATTTCGCAAAAACGCATTATTCCAGAGCAACGAACACCCGCTGAAATCAGGCTTTTACAGAACGCCGACGAACCCCTCGACAAAGAACTTTTCAAGGACTTGGAAATTTCTCGAAATTCATCTTGGGAATCTGAGCCCATCATCAATCTCGTCGATAGCCTGGTATGCAAAGCGCTACAGAAGAAAGCAACCGACATCCACCTTGAGCCGACGGCAGATTCGCTGCGTGTACGGTTCCGCATTGACGGGCTTTTGACGGAATACCAAACGCTCCCGCAGTGGCTTGCAGACCCCATTCTGATTCGTCTAAAAGTCATTGCCAACGTCGACATCACGGAACGGCGCCTTCCTCACGACGGTAGTTTTGCGTTCGACGGTTACCACCAAAAAGTCAACGTTCGACTCAGCACCATTCCCATTAGCGCCGGCGAAAAATGCGTACTGCGATTGCTCCCTGCAAACGACACCGCCGAAACGCTCGACAGCCTCCACTTTAGCGAAAAAACGCTCCAATGCATCCGTAAAATATTTAGCGCCCCGCAAGGGCTATTCCTTGTCACTGGCCCTACAGGGAGCGGCAAGACGACCACGCTTTACGCAGGCCTCCGCGAAATCATCGAACGGAAAATCAACGTCACGACGATCGAAGATCCTGTTGAATACGAGCTCCACGGAGCAAACCAAGTTCCAATTAACGAAAAGTGCGGATTCACGTTTGCCGCTGCCTTACGTTCCATTTTACGTCAAGACCCTGACGTTATCCTCGTCGGAGAGATTCGCGATGCTGAGACGGCGCAAATTGCATTACGGGCCGCACAGACGGGGCATCTGGTGTTGAGTACGCTGCACACGAACAGCGCCAAGGGGGCCGCCACCCGCTTATTGGACCTCGGCATATCAAAAAACGTCTTGGACGAGACATTGCTCGGCGTATTTGCGCAACGCTTGGTAAGGAAAATAAACGGTGGCAGAACTGCCGTCTGCGAGCTGCTATTGCCAAACGGCACCTACGCCGACGGTACCCTGCTAGAAAACGCCCAAAAGCTAATAGAATCCGGCATCACGGACAAAGCTGAAATCGCAAGAGTAATAGGATTTTAGACGAAAGAACGCCCGCCCAGCGGGCTACAGACGAAAGACGAGAGAATAATAAAGGCACTTCGTGCATCATTATAAAACGGCTTTGCCGTGATTATAAAACCTAATCCCAGATACCTAACCCCCTAAAACCTAATTCACTTCTTCCCGCCGAACCATGAATTGATATCGTCGCCTTCTTTCATGGCAGAACTGACGTTTTCAAGGCCCTCGCCGAGCACCACCGTGCGGATACCCGCCTGCGCAAAAACAGACTGCAAGTATTCCGTGCCGCTGCGCCCTGCCTCGTCCTTGTCCAAGCAAAGCACGACGCTCTTGTTCTTGAAAAGCGGGAGCCATTCCGTCTTGAACGAGCGCA
>Ga0310696_10011380_pt1 | contig 10152 bp, 8 predicted proteins | sample AusTroGonzalo_MG_4_FD_203885 | JGI IMG/M metagenome (GOLD analysis project Ga0310696, IMG submission 203885) | Bovine rumen microbial communities from tropical cattle in Woodstock, Queensland, Australia - Gonzalo_02 (v2) (version 2) | ecosystem: Host-associated > Mammals > Digestive system >... | reverse complement strand
AACGACAGTCAGGTGTGCATATCAACTATACAGCGGCTCTATTCCATACTGAAAGGCGAAGAACTTGACGAAAATGCAGAGAACGACAACCCTAACGAATCAACGTGGTTACAGCAGAAATTGGCAACACAAAAAGCTGTGCCTGTGGAATATACCGAGAAAGTTCCCATTGAGCAGTTTGATTTTGTGGTAATTGACGAGTGTCATCGCAGCATTTACAATCTTTGGAAACAGGTTCTCGATTATTTCGATGCTTTCCTGATTGGCTTGACTGCCACGCCCGACAAGCGCACTTTCGGTTTCTTCAACGAGAATGTGGTGAGCGAATATCCTTACGAACAGTCTGTGGTGGACGGGGTGAATGTGCCTTACGATGTCTATTCCATTGAAACGGAGATTTCGAAAAAAGGCGGGCTCATCAAAGCAGGTTGGTACATCGACTTCCGCGACAAGGCCACCCGCAAAACACGTTGGCAGCAGGTGGATGAGGATGTCGAATACCAAAAGAACGATTTGGACAAATCGGTAGTGAATCCCAGCCAGATACGTACGGTTATCCGTCAGTTCCGCAAGGCGTTGATGGAGGAGATTTTCCCCGATCGTTACGACGAAAACGGGCAGTACGAAGTGCCCAAGACCCTCGTTTTTGCCAAGACCGACAGCCATGCAGATGACATCATAAAGACCGTGCGAGAGGAGTTTGACGAAGGTAACGATTTCTGCAAAAAGGTTACTTATAAAATAGATGAAGACCCGAAGTCTGTGCTGAATCGTTTTCGGAACCAATATTATCCGCGTATTGCCGTGACGGTGGATATGATTGCCACTGGTACCGATGTGAAGCCGCTTGAGGTGCTTCTGTTTATGCGCGATGTGCGAAGTGCCAACTATTTTGAACAGATGAAGGGACGCGGCACACGCACTATCGACAACGATTCGCTGCAGTTGGTGAGCCGTACAGCACAGACAAAGACTCACTTTGTGATTGTGGATGCGGTGGGCGTTACGCAAACCAAGAAGACCGACAGCCGTCCGCTCGAACGCAAGCCGACGGTGCCTTTGAAAGATCTTTTGGGTGCTGTAACGATGGGCGTTGCCGAAGAAGATTTGTTCGTTTCGCTTGCTAATCGTCTGATTCGCCTCAACAAGGAGGTGACCGAAAAGGAGAAGGAACGCATCGTATCTTTGTCGAAGGGCAAGACGCTGGGGCAGATGAGTGCAGAACTGTTGGCAGCATTTGATCCCGACAAAATAGACGACGAAGTGCAACCGCAGTTGAGGAGCATTTCACCGACAGAAATGACACCCGCCATCGAGGAGAAAATCCGTGGCAAGGTACAGGAGCATCTGATAAACATCGCCATCAGCACCTTTAATGGCGAGTTGAACGAGTATATCGTGTTGGTCCGCAGTTTGCACGATCAGAAGATTGACAGCGTGAATATGGATACGGTGATCAGCAGTGGATTCAACAGTTTTACCAAGGAGAAAGCCGAGGAGACTGTGAAGTCGTTTGCCGAGTACCTCGAACAGCACAAGGATGAGATCATGGCGTTGAGCATTTTCTACAACCAGCCCTACAACCGCCGCAACCTGACCTTGAAGATGGCGCAGGAATTGCTCGAAAAACTGAAACAGGACAAGCCCTTGCTGGCGCCCGCATACGTATGGGACGCCTATTGCGCCATTGAGAACGTGAAAGCAAACCAACCCAAGTCCGAACTTACGGCTCTCGTCTCGTTGGTGCGCCACGCGTGCGGGATTGACAAAAACCTGGTAGCCTTCGACAGCACCATCGAGAAGAACTTCAACAAATGGCTCTTCCGCCAGCACACCGGCAACCGCAACCGCTTCACACCCGAGCAGATTGAATGGTTGCGGATGATAAAAGACCACATTGTAAGCAGCTACCACCTCGACCTCGACGATTTGGACTACACGCCCTTCGACGCCCAAGGCGGCCGCGGCAAGATGTACCAACTATTTGGCGATGAGATGGAAAAGATAATTGAGGAGTTGAATGAGGTGTTGGTGGCGTAATTTTTGTATTTTTGCACAAAAAAAGTAGAGATGATAAAGTATCCATTACACTACCAAAACGAAGATGATTTTGAGAATTTAGTCACATTAATTTGTAAAAAAATTCTTGGAGAAGGCGTTATACCTTTTGCCAAGGGTCGAGATGGTGGAAAAGACGGGCGTTTTAATGGTAAAACAAATTCATTCCCAAGTGAAAAAGCGCCATGGGATGGTAAAATCATTATTCAAGCCAAGCATACTGAAAAAATACAGGCAAGTTGCTCTGACTCTGATTTCAATACAATCGTAGGAAAAGAAATCGACAAAATAAAAATTCTCAAATCTAAAGGTGAGATCGACTATTATTTGTTATTTACAAACCGGAAATTAACTGGTGGCGCTGATTCGAAGATTGTTAAGTGCATAAAAGATGAAACAGGTATAGAGAATAACGTTATTGCAGAGGAAAAAATACAACAGTATCTGGTTCAATACCCTGATGTGGTAAAGATGGCTGGTCTTAACAAGTTACTTTTGCCTTTAGAATTTGATGATTCTGATATACGGGACGTTGTTTTGGCAATAAAAGATGCGTTAAAGGCTGAAGACATATCAAGCCCGATTATAGATTTCTCAAAAATAGAGTTGACCCAAAAGAACAAATTAAACAATTTGTCAGAGGTTTATTTTTCTGATGTGATACAATCTGAATTTGCTGATTTTTCGAGAATAGAAAGTTTTTTATCAGACCCAATAAATGAAGAAGTAAAAGAAGGGTACGAGGATGCAATTTCGGATTTGAATGCAAAGATTACCATTCACCGAGATAAATATAATGGATTTGAAGAAATCATCGACGATATATATGATAAGGTAATCAGTCAAAGTGCCGATACTTTGAAAGGCAATAAAAGGTTGGTGAGGACGTTGTTACACTATATGTACTGCAAATGTGATATTGGTAAAAAAGCGTAAACATGTTAGCCCCTGACAAACATACAGTAATAAAGTTTTCGGTCTTGTACTTGGCTGGTTTGATGTTGAAAGAGATTCGACGCAATGGCATTATCAAGTATGATGAATTGAAATCTTTTGCCATTAACTCTGTGGGTGGTTCGGTGGGCGATAATTTCGAATATGCACTGTCCTTTCTTTTCCTTCTTGATGAAATCAAGTATGAACAAGGGTTGGATTCATTTATAACTAATAACTCATCAGCGTCATGAAACTTGTAAAGGTTTTTTCAAATAAAAATTTCACCAACATCAAATTCGATGAGCATTTTAATGTGGTTTTAGCAACCATACAAGATGTGGTTAATAAGAAAGACACGCATAATCTTGGCAAAACATCATTAGTCCGTGTCATTGATTTTCTTTTGCTTGGTGATTTTTCCAAGAAAAAGGGGTTGTTGTCCAATCCTATTTTTTCTGGTCAGGTTTTTTATTTGGAGATACTGCTTAATTCAGGCAAATACCTTATAATACGTCGTGCAATTGATTCTGCGACAAAAATCTCTTTTCACATCGACGATATTCCCTTAAACAACTTTGTCGCACCAACTTCATGGGATGAAGAAGATGTCGCTTTTGAAAAAGCCAAAGACAAACTGAATGAATATCTTGGATTTGATGTTGTCGCTCAATGGCCGTATAGGAAATCTATCACCTACTTTTTGCGTACACAACAGGACTACTTGGATGTTTTTCAACTTGGCAAATTCAAAGGAAAACATTCTGATTGGAAACCTTTTGTATTTGATTTGCTCGGATTCGACGGTGAGTCACTCGCTAAAAAATACGATTTGGAAGAGCAAATTGCAGAGAGGCAAAAGACCTATATTGCTATTAAAAACGAAGCAAATGTTAATCCAGAAGAAAAGGACAAAATTCTTGGTATGATTGACATCAAAAACCAGGAAAAGGAAACAGCCCTGTCGTCAATTGACAAGTTCAATTTTTATTCGCAAGACAAAAAACTCACCAAGGAAATCATCGAAGATTTAGACATCAAAATTCAAGCCATTAATACCGAGCGATATAGTATTAACTATCAAATTAAGAAAACCGAGGACTCCTTGCGTCAAACAATTGAAGAAGTCAATTTGGAGAAATTGCAAGAGTTGTTCGATGACACAAAGTTGTTTTTCCCAAACGAGTTGAAGAAGCAATTTGAAGACCTCGAATCGTTCAACAAGGCCATTTCCTCGGAAAGGAAAAAATACTTAAAAGAGAACCTTGAAAAACTCCGTGATGAATTTAAGTCTGTGGATGAACAGGTTCGGTCTTTGGAGGCGCAAAAAAGCGAAAAACTCACATTCTTAACGGAGAGTGATTCATATACGAAATTCAAGTCATATCAAAAGCAACTGTCTATTGTGGAATCTGAATTGATAACGCTGAACGAAAAACTGCGTTTAATAGACAGGTCTGTCGAAATACAGGATGAAATAAACAGGATCAAGTTGCAATTATTGCAGTCAAAAGAAGACATCCAAAAGGAGATTGGGCGGCAAAAACATGCCGAATTGCGTAGGATTTTTAATCAGATTATCGTTGATGTTGTTGGTACTAACGCCATTATTTCCATCAAGCAGAACGACCAAGGAAATGTTGAATATTCAGCCGAATATCAGAATCTCCAACAAATTAGCACTTCCGAAGCAGACGGAACCACATACAAGAAACTTCTTTGTGCAGCATTTGACTTGTCGTTGTTAATACATTATTCCAGTAACTCATTTTTCAGGTTCGTTTATCATGATGGCATTTTTGAAGGATTGGACGACCGTATTAAAGTGCGTCTGTTAGACTCCGTGAAATCAATTTGTCAGCAATACAACATACAGTATATTGTATCGATGATAGATTCAGACATCCCGAAAACGCAAGACGGCACTCTTTATCCCATTCAACCTTCAGAGATATGTTTGCAATTGAACGATCGTGATGACAACGGAAAGTTGTTTAAACAAAGTTTCTGAAATGTATTATGCCCACCTACCCAACATATAAATTAGGCGATGTTGCTGAAATATTAGATTCGTTTCGCAAACCCATTAATTCAACTGAACGAGCCAAAAGAATCCAAGGGAAAAACGAAATCGAATTGTATCCTTATTATGGAGCAACAGGTCAGGTTGGTTTAATAGATGAGTATTTAACAGATGGTGAATATGTGTTAGTTGGAGAGGATGGAGCCCCATTTTTAGATCCGTTCAAAAACAAATCTTATATCATTAAAGGGAAAGCGTGGGTTAATAATCACGCTCATATAATATCAGGCAAAAAAGGTGTGTCTTGTAACCAATATTTGAATTACTTCCTAAATTCGTTTGATTACAAGGATTATGTTAATGGCACAACTCGTTTGAAATTAACTCAAGGCAATTTGGTGGAAATTCCCATCCCTCTTCCCCCTCTCCCTACACAACACCAAATAGTCTCCCGCATAGAATCCCTTTTTGCCGAACTCGACAAAGCTGAGGCGCACCTGCGCACCGCACAGCAGCAATTGAAAACATACCGGCAGGCTGTGCTAAAAAGTGCATTTGAAGAGTGTACTAATTTTGAAAAAATCATCAATTATTTTGATGTAACGGGAGGTCTGACAAAAAATTCACAACGAGAAAAATTCCCAATAAAAATGCCTTATCTGCGAGTCGCGAATGTCTATTTTAATCGTTTGGATTTGTCTGAAATAAAAGAGATTGGCATCCAAGAGTCAGAGGTAAAGGAAAAACTTTTAAAGAAGGGTGATTTACTATTTGTTGAAGGAAATGGAAGTAAAGAACAAATCGGAAGAGTAGCCATTTGGGATGGAAGTGTTGAAAATTGTTTGCATCAGAATCATATCATTAAAGGCAGACCAAGGGGGCAAGTTAGTTCAAAATACGCCCTTTATTATTTGATTTCGGATTTGGGACGAGAACAAATCGTGGAAGTGGCATCTTCTACATCAGGACTTTATACGTTAAGTACAGACAAAGTTAGAAATCTTAAAATACCATATATTCCGCTTTCCGAGCAGCAGCGCATAGCGGAGGAAATAGAATCGCGCCTGTCACAGGCCGAGGCGGCCGAGGCCCGCATTGCCGAATCGTTGCAAAAGACTGAGGCTCTGAGACAAAGCATACTCAAAAAGGCGTTCAGCGGAGAGTTGGTGTGATGCAATTTATAAGCTATTTGACTTATAAACACTATTTATAAGTTATTTGGCTTATAAATATAATTTATAAGTTGTTTGGCTTATAAATTTTTGTATTTTTGCAAAAAAAACAAAGTCTATGAATAGAGCTACAATTTCAGCGGATATAGTGTCTTCTACAGAGCTGACAACGTACGCGTTAAGTCAATTGCAGAGCGAAATCAAAACCTTTGTCAAACAATTGGGAAATGAGTACAAAGGCACTTGGGGACGCCTAAGTAAAGGCGATAGCGTGGAAATTTATATTGACAACCCAAAAGACTCTTTGCGGATAGCCTTGCTTTTAAAAACATTGATAAAAAAGTTCAAGGTTGATACGGAATGCATCGACCAGGGTGTGGATAAGAAGCGTTTGGAAATGTTTAAAACCTACGGTGTTAGAATCGCCATTGCCGTAGGAGAAATGCGGATTGTCAATAAGCGAACCAATATGCTGGATGGTGAGGCTATTTATGCTTCCGGAAGAGCAATAGAACACCAGAGGACTTCGAACAAATCAAAAATAGTGATAAAAAACACCTTGTTTTTTGAGTCTTCGGATGCAAAATTATCGCAGCAGATAAATGCGTATCTGGGCTTCTTGGATGTGCTGTTTAAGCGAGCAACGGAGCGGCAGTGTGAAGTGATATACTATCGTCTGTTAGGAAACAATGAGAATGAAATATCCGAAAAGTTGGGAATCAAGCAGTCTGCTGTGAATCAGCACTCAACATTGTTCGGCTGGAATGCGGTCGAGCAATTGCTGAAGTATTACGAACAATTGGAATTCTAAATATGGTACGCTTTTTATTATTACAGATAATTGCCCACACAATCAGCGATTTCTATTTGCAGAATGACAAGTCGTGTGCGGATAAAGCACAAAATGGCTTTAAGTCACCGAAACTGTATATACATGTTTTGATAACCTTTGTGTGCGCATGGCTTTTGTCATTTTCATTCAATTTTTGGTGGGTGGCGTTGATTATCGCTGCCTCTCATTTGCTTGTCGATGCCATGAAATGTTATGCTTCCAAATGTAAATCTATTTTCTTTATTGATCAGCTGTTACATTTGATTGTAATTGTGGCGGCTTGCTATATGTGGAATTGCGACTTGCCTGATTGCGTGAGCGGTGTGGAAGAAAAGTATATAGCCTTGTTATTGGGCGTACTTATTTGTGTGAAACCCTCGAACATAATCATCAAAGAAATTTTTAAGGCTGCAAATATCAAGGTGAACAAAGGAAGCGGCGATGATAACATTGAGGATTTACCCAATGCGGGAAAACTGATAGGTGTTGTGGAACGACTTCTTTCGTTAGTATTTGTGCTAATGGGACAGTATGAAGCTGTTGGATTTATCATAGCCGCAAAATCACTTTTGCGTTTTGCAGAAGGCGACAAGGCGAAATCGGAATATGTATTGATAGGTACATTGTTGAGTTTTTCACTGGCAATATTTGTCGGCGTTGCCATCAAATTGTATTATGGATTGTAAAAACAAATAGGAATTTATGACCGAATCAACAATAATATCGAAAATATGGAACATGGCCAACGTACTTCGCGACGATGGCGTAAGCTACGGCGATTATCTGGAACAGATCACCTATCTGCTTTTCCTGAAAATGGCCGACGAGATGAACAAACCGCCTTACAACAAGGGGCTGAAGTTCCCGCATTTGAAGGATGCCGAGGGAAAGGAAATCCCCGATGGCGAGCTGTGCGACTGGGAAACGCTCACAAGCAAGCGAGGCGCAGAATTGGAAGCGTATTATGTGCAAATGCTACACAGCCTCGGCACGGAGAAAGGGATGCTCGGACAAATCTATACCAAGAGCCAGAACAAGATACAGGACCCGGCTAAACTGCTTCGAGTCATCGAGATGATCAACCGCGAAAACTGGTCGCTGATGGGCTCTGATGTAAAAGGCAAGATTTACGAGGGGTTGCTCGAAAAGAATGCCGAAGACACAAAAAGCGGTGCAGGTCAGTATTTTACGCCTCGTGCGCTGATTCGCGCCATGGTGGCGTGTGTGCGCCCAAAGCCCGAAAAGACCATCATCGACCCGGCCTGTGGAACAGGAGGTTTCTTCCTTGCCTCATACGATTATATTGCCGCCCAGCCGTTGAACAAAGACCAAAAACTCTTCCTGAAGAAAAAGACCTTCTTTGGCAACGAGATTGTAGCCAACACCCGGCGTCTGTGCCTAATGAACCTATATTTGCACAACATTGGCGAGCTCGACAGCGAGGACTTCATTTCACCCAACGATGCGCTCGTGTCCGACACCGGCAACCGCTACGACTATGTGCTCACCAATCCGCCTTTCGGCAAAAAGAGCAGCATCACCATCACCAACGAGGAGGGCGAATTGGAGAAGGAGGATTTGAGTTACAACCGTCAAGATTTTTGGGAAACCACCTCCAACAAGCAGTTGAATTTCCTTCAGCATATCAAGACTTTGTTGAAAATCAACGGTCAGGCGGCGGTAGTGCTGCCCGACAACGTGCTTTTCGAAGGCGGCGCAGGCGAGGAAATCCGCAAGCAGCTGATGAAAACCGCCGAACTGCATACCATTTTGCGTCTGCCTACCGGCATCTTCTATGCCAACGGCGTGAAGGCCAACGTGCTTTTCTTCGATAACCGTCCGGCGAGCAAAGAGGTGCAGACCCGAGACATTTGGTTTTACGACTATCGTACCAACATTCACCACACCTTGAAGAAGTCTCCGCTCAAATTCGAAGATTTGTCGGACTTCATCAAATGCTACAATCCCGAGAACCGCCATTTGCGCACCGAGACATGGAGTGAGGAGAATCCAGAAGGGCGTTGGCGCAAGTTTACCTACGACGAAATCATCTCACGAGACAAAACCAATCTCGACATTTTCTGGATTAAGGACAAGAGTCTCACTGACCTCGACAACCTACCAGAGCCTGATGAGATTGCGGCTGAGATTATCGAAAACCTAGAAATTGGAATAGCAAGTTTCCGAAAGGTGCTGGAAATGAGTGGGAAGTAGTAACTAAGCTACGCAATCTCCCTTTCTTCATTCCCACTCAAAACTCCCCTCCCCAGCACCGATCCCGAAGTGGCATTTGGCGATGCCGAGGTCGATGGGGGCGTAGCTGGCGAAGATGGCGAAGCGTTTCTGCGCCTCCACCTTGTTGCCGTCGTGGAGGATGAAGGTGAACTTCTGCTGGTTGACGGCGGTGGGGGCCATCAGGGCGGCTTCCACGCCACGTACGAACCACTCGGGGAAAGGATTCCCGTGGTCGGTTGTGCGGCGGTCTTCTGTCACATCGGAGATGGTCCGTTTCTGCGGATGCGGCACCCCTTGCGTGGCACCGTAGCCGAGCGACACCACGCAGACTAACGTCTCGTCGCTCTCCACCTTGTAACGGTCGGGCTGCTTGCGGTAGGAGGCACCCACCCAGCAGGTGTTCAGCCCGAGCGTCTGCGCCAACAGCACCACCTTCTCGCCGTAATAGCCGAGGTTCATGTCGTCGCCCTTCTTGCAGACCATGGCGATGTAGTTGCGCACGCCGCGGAACTTACTGTAATGGGCGATGATGCTGGAAAAGGCGTTCGGCTCGTCGGTTACTAACTGGATATGCAAGTCCCCGTCGCGGTTGCATTGGTCGATGAGCTCTTGCAACTGCTGGATTTTCTTCGCCTCGATGGGCTGTTCGGTGTATTGCCGCACACTGTGGCGGGCAACGATGGCTTCTTGTAGGGTCATAAGGGGCTCTTATTTAATGGTTATTCCGTACACATTCGTTTAATCAACTCCCCGTGCTGCGGGTACAACTTCAGCAAATCATCCTTCTTGGCCAGCTCGAAGTTCTCGAAACGGAAGGCCGGACCAACGGCGCAACCCACGAGGCAAAATCCGCGCTTGGAGGGGATGTCGGCGGCGAACCACTGCTCCGGCTGGATGAG
>Ga0310696_10011379_pt1 | contig 10152 bp, 6 predicted proteins | sample AusTroGonzalo_MG_4_FD_203885 | JGI IMG/M metagenome (GOLD analysis project Ga0310696, IMG submission 203885) | Bovine rumen microbial communities from tropical cattle in Woodstock, Queensland, Australia - Gonzalo_02 (v2) (version 2) | ecosystem: Host-associated > Mammals > Digestive system >... | reverse complement strand
TCTTATCGCGGATTCGGTCTTGTTAATGTGCTGGCCGCCCGCGCCGCCCGATCTGTACGTGTCAACGTCGACCTCGTTCGGGTCAAGCTCAAATTCGTCATCGTCGGACTCCGGGAACACGGCAACCGTAGCCGCGCTCGTATGAATCCTGCCGCCCGCCTCTGTCTGCGGGACTCTCTGCACCCTGTGCACGCCGCTCTCGTACTTCATGCGTCCGTAAACGCCCTTGCCCTCAACCGTGAACACGATTTCCTTGAAACCGCCAATCTCAGTCTCGTTCGAATCCGCGACGGACACCTGCCAGCCGCGCCCTTCGGCGTACTTTGTGTACATTCTGAAGAGGACTGCCGCGAAAAGGGCCGCCTCCTCTCCTCCCGTTCCCGCTCTGATTTCCATGACGACGTCGCGGTTTGCGGAAGGGTCATTGGCTTTAAGCAGCTCCGTGAGAACCGCCTTAAGCCTCTCCGACTCCTGTTTTGCGCCGAGCATCTGTTCCTCGGCAAGCATTTTAAAGTCTCTGTCGCTCTCCGGGTCGTTCATCACCGTCTCGGCGTCTTCCATCTCGGCAACGGCAGCCTTGTATGCCCTGAACGTCTCAACCGTCTCTCTCAGCGACGCAAGCTCGGTCACGGTCTTTCTGTATCTTTCGCTGTCCGAAAGCACCTCGGGCTCAGTCAGAAGATGCTCAAGTTCCTCATATTTGTTTTCGCACTCATAAAGCCTGTCGAGCATACTTCTTTCTCAAAACGCATCAAATGCGCCGTAACACAGCCGGAATTTGCCTATATTCAGGAGATTTTTGTTCTGCCGGCAAGCGCCTTGGCGAGTGTGATCTCGTCTGCATAGATGATGTCGCCGCCGACCGGAAGTCCGTGAGCGATACGCGTTACCTCCACGCCAAGGGGAGCCAGTATCTTTGCGATATACATTGCCGTGGTCTCGCCCTCAACAGTAAGGTTTGTCGCGACAATGACCTCTTTGACGCTGCCGTCAATCCTTGCGACAAGCTCTCTCAGCTTGATGTCGTCGGGTTTGATGCCCTTCGAAGGCGAGATGACCCCGTGGAGCACGTGGTACCTGCCGCGGAACTCCATAGAGCGCTCGATGCTGACAACGTCTCTCGGGTCCTCGACAACGCAGATTACCGACTTGTCCCTGCCCGGATTGGCGCAGATATCGCAAATCTCCTTGTCGGACATGTTCTGGCAGATCTTGCAGAAGCAAAGCGTCTGTTTCGCGCGCAGCATGGTCTCGGCAAAGGACCTTACTTCCTCTTCGCTGAGTGAAAGCAGGTGGAACGCGACCCTCTGAGCCGATTTTTTACCGACTCCCGGCAGCTCCGAAAACTTCTCTATAAGCGCCGCAACGCTCTCGGAATAAAGAGCCATTTTTGCCTCCGTTTAAAGCCGTCAGCCGCCGAGAGCAGCCGTGTACTTGTCCATTTTCTCGTGTGTGATCTCGTCAATCTTGTTCGCCGCATCGCTGAAAGCCGCAACGATCATATCCTGGAGCATCTCAACATCATCCGGGTCAACAACCTCGGGCTTGATCTCGATCGACTCGACGCTCTTGTCGCCCTTCATCTTAATAACAACGGCACCGCCGCCGGACGTTCCCTCAAAAACAGTCTCGTTTATCTCTTCCTGCTCTTTCTGCATCTCGCTCTGCATACGCTGAGCCTGCTTGAGCATCTGCTGCATGTTGCCGCCGCCCATATTAAAGCCGCCGCCCTGCTGGCCGCCTCTTGATCTTCCAAAGCCGCCTCTCATTCCGCTCGACATAGTTCATACCGTCCTTTTTTCATGATTTAACTCGCAATTTTGAACAGGCCAAAATTAACACTTTATTATATCACGAAGCCGCCCCTTAATCAAGATTTTTAACACGCCAATGCGTCCCAAACCGCCCTGCTTTTCCACCGTTTTTTGCAACGCGGAAACAAAGAAGGAGACACCCGAAAGAGCATCTCCCTAAAAGCCTTGGCGGGTACTTAAGAACCGCTTTTGTATCCTTTTTTAACGCGTCTTTTTAAGCGCTATCAACGCGACTGCGGCAAAGGGCAAAACAGTTCCCGCAAGGGCAAATCCTCCGCATCCGCCCTTACCTCCCGAAGAACCGTCTCCGGACTGTTTGTCGGGTTTGTCATCCTCAGGAACCGCGGTTTTCATATCCTCCGCCGTCTTCTGAGTCTCCTGCGGGTTAACGGCGGGAGTCGCGGCGGGAGCTTCCGTGATTTGCGGCGTCTCGGTCACAGCAGGCGTTTCTGTCGGTTCCGGCGTATCAAGAGTTATTCTCTCGGCCTCAAAATTATTCACGGGAGTCTGAAGCTTTGAAAGCGTCCCGGGGCCCAGTGCGCAGTACGTGACTCCGTCCTGCCCCATATAGTTTCTGGCGTCCTCCTCTTTCTCAAAGAAAGCGATTCATGCAATGTCTATCTTTGCTCCGGCCTCGACCTGTGCGGCGTAACTCATTGCCGTATTCTTCTGCGTCCCGGCTTGACTCAAGGGGTCAAAGCGGATCATGCTGCGTGTCGTGTAAAACTCGGAGTCCCATTTTGAGTCAAGCAAAGTGTCCTCATTGACCGAGGTCAGGTCTATGACGGCTGTTTCCAATTGGCCCGTAAACTTGTACTCCACCGGTATAAAAGGCTCAACGAAAGGCATAACGTAAATCTGGCCTTTGTATTAGAAGCCGTCGGTATCGTATTGAGAATGGGTCCTGTACCTGATGGATGCCCAGCCCACCGTGTCCGGATCGATTTTTTTATTCTGACCTTTGTTGCCGAACTTGAAAACGGTATAGGGATCGTCTCCCGTAGCTGTAAACGTTACATAATCGTAATCCGAAAATGCGGAAGCGGTAACAGTAAGTCCCGCGAGCATCCCGACAAAAATCGCAATGCACACGGCAGCAGCCAGTAACTTTTTCAATTTAAAACCCTCCTCGAGAGAAATCTGGGGATAATGTACCATTTTCTCCGTTTTTTCGCAAGAATCTCGTGAATAAGGTTCTACCCCTGTTTTCGTAGAGTAAAACTCAAATTATTGACAGTCACCCCCTATGGCAATGCTTACTTCGAATCTTTCTTAAAACACATGAAGAAGTAACGTACTAAACGAAGATTAACCGTACGGCTAAAGACCTTCGGTTCGACCTTTTCGATTACATCGAGAAGCTATACAACAACCAACTTCCCAATAGTGCCATCGGCTGTAAAATGCCAAATTAGTATAAGGCTGAATACCTGGGCTGCACCGTATAACTAGGTGCCACCTCATATTTTTACACGAATTCGTTTCTGCTATATCGACTGAGTAGCAGCTATATGTCAACACATATATGGTAATCCAGTTATAACAGCTAATCCATAACAATATATCGGCCATTCAATCTGGTTGAACAATGCTTGGAAAAGAAATCCTTTTCCGGTAATTGTTGATAGTCGCCAAACAGGTTAATCATACATATTCTGATTTCGTCTAATGTGAGATTTAGTTCGGTATTATGAAAGGAACATCTATGCCACCAATACCATCTTAATTCATTTGGATAGCTGCTGATATCACTGTTCGACACTCCAATGTTGATGTAATAGTCATCTTTGTCCCACAATGAGGATTGAAGATGAACACACAAAAGAATACTGTTGCTTCGTTTGAACCAATAAGTTCTCTTTTTAACATATCCTTCTTCTTTTAAATACAATGCCAAAATAGGGGTAAATTCATTTTTAGATAATCTGTTAATTTGGTCGATCATATGTTATCAATTCTCCTTTCCAGCCATCTCCAAGAATATCTAGATACCTGTCCAGCTGTTTTAGTCCTCTTCTTATAGCTTTTGGATTGTTTGGTTTTAACTCGTATACTATTTTATTAGCGAAGTCAATCCCATCAACCCGTGCCCCCTTTCCAATACCAATTTCTTTCTTTACTCCAGAACCATAATCCCATTTTTTGTGAATTTCTTTGCCATATTTAGTTGCAGGAGTTTCGCCATCACATCTATTATGCACCAGCACTCTGCTATCGCCAACGTAGTAAGTGTGGTACCCCTCTACCTCAAAGTTATACGTTGTCGACGGACTCTCAAGCAGTTCATGCTGGACCTGCTCTACTACCACATATTCGCCGTTTAGAAGCTGCAGCCTGTCTCCGGCACGCAGATGACATGCCTTTGTCCAACCCTTTACCGGAACCCAGAAAGGATGATTGGGGGTGCAGACTATTTCTTCGTCATTGACCGTAATGTGGATCCATTCGTCAGTCTCATTGCGGAACAGCTGTTTGACCTCTCGGAGTTCCGTAACTCCGGTCTCGGGATCTGTTGCCCATACATAGTCGCCCGGCTGTATTTCTTCAATCTTCTTTGGACCGTCTTTTGCCGCAACTATTGTTCCGGCAATGAAGCATTGGATCAGCCCCAATTCCTGTCCCACATATTGCGTGACACCTGCGGTAAACCCGCCTATTAACCCTTCTCTGATTGTATCACCTAATGACGGGTCTCGTCCATAGGCCACTTTTTCGGTGACCGCATAAGTTGCCGCACTAAGAGTTCCATGCACTACCACCGCATTCAAAGGAGCCATACACGGACATGCAGCGGTTATTGCGCCGCTTACCGCTCCCGATGCTGCTGAGATGCCTACAGCTTTCCAGTTTATCCCCTGCCCGCTTGTAACCTGTGATACTATGCTGGAAACTGCGCCGCCGATTGCGCCGAATATAGCGCCGACAAGTATATGCCAGAAGTTGCCGTCGTGATCGGCTCTGTTTACAGGATTGTTTTCGCAATAGGCAAAGCTGTTGTAGCTGAGAATATCGCCTCCAACGCCAAGGACTTCAATTCTGTCGGAATTAAGAAACCTCTGGGTCTGAGGATCATAGTATCTGCTTTCGAGATAGTAAAGTTTGGTTTCGGTATCGTAAAAATACCCTCTGTACCTTAAAACATTGATGTTTGCAATACTTGCAGATGACGTTATTTCATTGCCGGAAGCATCTTTAACGCTTATGAGTTTTCCCCATGCGTCGTATATGTATTTTGCAGCAAGTGTCCCTGTGGTTGTTCTGAGTTCCAGAATATCGCCTGACGCGTTTCTCACGAAATAGTACTTTGATGTGCTGTTCCCGTTATAGAAGCTGAGCGCATAAGGGTTCCCTTCGGCATCATAGAAGTATTCAACATATTTATTGTCCCATTTATCGCAAAGAAGCAGAGACCCGTCGTAAGTATAATCATGTGCTGTACCGCCGACATTTTTGGATATCCGTTTTCCGGTAACATCGTAGGAATATGATATCTGTATGTTGTTGATTGTTGTTCCGGCCAGTTGCCTTCCCTTCTGCCAGGTGAATGTGTAACTCTGTCCGTTATAGTATGAAAGAGGATTGCCGTTGGCGTCATAGGTTATCGGTGTTCCGCCGAAAGACGTCATCAGTTCTTTCCAATCGGTATTGCTTCCATAACCATGGCCCGAGCTTGCGGATGAAGAAAGAGACCCGTTGTTGTAATTGAATTCTACATAACTGACATTGCCACTTTTAGATATAAAATAATATTTGTATTTACCGATTCCTGTTGTTTTATCGTAGTACAGATCCGTTGCAAGCTGGTTCAGAGAGTCGTAAGTATACTCTCTGTAAGTTGTTCCGTCGTCTTCGGTCAAAATATTCCCTTCAGAGTCATATGTGTATAAGACTGTTTTGTATGTAACACCGTTGTTCTTGTATGTTATCTTTGAAAGACGTGTAGATGTGGTGTTACCAACTGTTTTGTATTCATAATGTTCTGAAAATGTGCCGGTTTGTTTTTTGGTGATTCGACCGAAACCGTCGTAGGTATATGAGACAGTATCTCCTCCGGCGGTCGTTGTTTGCGTCAGATTGTTATACTGGTCAAAAGTATTTGCAGACGATCTTGTATTAACACCGGAAATGCTGTATGAATACCCTGTCACATTTCCCTTGGCGTCAAATGTCTTTTCCGCAGAATAAAGAGTTGCTCCGTTTTGAGTCACAATAAATCGGATTTCACGTCCGAGTGCGTCATATTCGTATCTGTAAGTTCTTCCGGTAGCACAGTCTGTATATGATTCTACATTTCCCTCGCCGTCATATGTAATAGTATAAGCTACCGTGCCGTTGTATGAAACGGTTTTTATCCTGCCAATCTCATCGTATGAGTTTGCAATATATGTGCCGTCTGCGTAGGTTGTGCGGAGCAGTTTCCCGTTATAGTTTGCGTAGGTATAGGAAACAAGCGGGGTTGAATTTGAACCCACAGAAACCGATGTTATGTTCCCGAAATCATCATAAGTAAAATGATAGGTAGTCGCGCCGTTATATATTTCAGTCAGATAATTGTTTTCGTTATAGGTGTACGTAACGCCTGACTCAGAGGAATCATGAACTCCGTCAAAGTCTGTATCTGCAAACACTTCAGTTGTCCTTCCCATCAGGTCGTAAACATACTGAGTGCGCCGGTTGTTTGCATTTATCACGTAGCTTAAGAGCCCGCGGTCGTTATCGTAACCATAGTTAGTGGTATTGCTGAAATTATCAATTGTGTAAATAAGATTTCCGTAAGAGTCATAGTTTTTCCCGGACGTCATTGTCTTTGTCCCGGAAGACGGCGTTACCGTTGTTGATAAAGGAAGCCCGTCGTCATTGTATGTATATGCAGACTTTACTCCCTGTTCATCGGTAACCGTTTCGATTTTATGACTGTCGCCGAAATATGTATATGATCTTGAAATACCTGAAGATGAGTCCAGACCGGTTACAATGTTCCCCGTTGAATCGGAATACGTATAATCCGTGCTTTCGCTGCCGTATTCTGCGCGAACCATCTGTCTGGTATTTTCATCATACTCAAAACATGCGGCAGAAGTCTCTGCTATCGAAAAATCTTTAAACAGTGCGTAATTAGCGTTGTTAGTATACCAGATATAGAAAAAAATGTCGGTTACTGTTGTATTATGATTTTGGGGCGAAGGAATAACAATGCCGCTGGCGTATTGCCATTCTCCTGTCAGATTCGGATTGAACCGAAATACTTCCTTAGCTTCAAATGTATTATCCGCATAATAAATTATGCACTTTGCTCCCCAGAAACGGTTTGCCGTGTTGAAAGGCGCAGCAGTTGAAGGATATTCTGTCGCATCCTTTTCAGGCACGCCGTATCCCTTGCTCCATCCTGAAATCACAAATGCTGTTCCGGATGCCGGTTTGTTTACCTTGGCAATCGTATACCCGTATGCGGATTCTCCGGGCATACAGGAAAGCATTGTTGTTCCCGTCTCCGGCTCACTCAAGGATTCATATCCGATCCACTGATTTCCAAAGTAATTGAAACCGGTTTCGGCAACGTCATTCTTTATGAGCGAAACTCCGTCAAAATATACTGCGCCGTACATATTACGCATATTCAAATCAACATTGTACGCCCCCGGATTGCTGATAGTTTTTGTTACGTAAATTTTCTGCCATCCGTCTCTGATATTGGAATCCGTAATCCCCGAAATGATTTCAGACATCTCTCCGTCAAGAGAAATGTATGCACCGTTGATTATCCCGTTATACTCATAGCCCATAGTCATATTGGATTTGACATATGCGCTCAATGTATATGTTCCCGCTTCCGAAATAAACACGGTCTGACGGAGAATGCCTGTGCAAAGGGAACTGTGCCCGTAGATGCGTGCAGACCTTGTGCCGTATAACGCCTCATCACTGCTGTAAGAGATAGCGGCGTAAGGGTTATCATTGATCTTGCTCCAGCTATATGATGTTTCAAGATTTCCGTTGGTTATTAAGTTCTTAAAGAACTGTCCACGTGATGCGGTTTTAGTTAAAGAGTTGTTGGATTTCGGATTTGTTGTCAGGTTGTTTTCTATGTATTCTGCAGATGATGCTCCGTAATTAATACTTCCGGTCACATCCGTGCAATACTCTGTAATTGATTTTCCGTAATTGTCAAAAAGGAAAACACTGAGCAGATCATCGGAGTTATTAAAAACGTCGTCACTTCCGGCGGTACGCACCGTCGTTTTTTTACTCTCGTACGACACAGAAAACTTGCCGCCAAGCAAGCCGGAAGCGGTGTATTCGGAAACATCAGAGACTCTTCCGTCTGAATATGTGATTACAGCATATGTTCCGGGCGTAGTATTCTTTCCTTGGGAAATCCTATACAGTTTCCCGTCAGAAGCATACTGATACTCAACGTAATCGCCGCTTGAATAGCAGATTTTTCTGAGAAATCCCTTGCTGTTTTGTGAAATGTTTCCGTTATATGTTTCAGAATAGAAATAATCAGCATATACGCTTGTGTCTTTAGCATTTTTCACTCTTGTAAGAGCGCCGGAATTCGTGTCATATTCAAAAATGATCTGAGTGTCTCCGACAGACATTGACACAGATTCAAATTCTATGCTTCTCAGACGTCCGTTTTCATATATAAAGCGTTTGCGGTTACCGCTCTCATCTGAGATGCATTTGATTCTGCCGCCTCCGTCAAAGCATTTTCCGTTGCCCGAACTGTCAGAGACTATATAATGCGATTCGTATGTCACCCCGAAGGTAAGTTTCATGTCAAATCCGTCTTCGGAAAGAAATGCTCCGCAATCCTCATAATATCGGAAATAAAGCTCTGTTCCGTCGGCGTCATTTAAGCAATAATATGTTTCGTCAGATATTTCTCCGGGGACAATGCTTTCCCAGCAGCTGAGTTTAAATCCCTTACCTACCGTTGCATTAAAATCAGCTGTAATCGGAGCATTTAAATCAGGATTATTGCCGCCTGCAGGTTTAAACTGTTTTCCTGACATATATCCGTTGTATACCGGATAGACAGAATACGGCAGCAGTGCATCTTGAGTTTCCATTGACGGGCCGGTCAGCACCGGCTGTCCGTTATACAGATTTACATGCAATGTGCCGGCTGTTCCGACGTCCTGACTAATATATGACCAGCGGCTGTCTATGCCCTTTGTATCGTAATATGTTATGTCATAAATCGGATCGGTCTTGGAGAAGGAAACGTCGTTTACAGATATAAAGGAAACATGTCCGTTAGATGATTCATCAGAAGTTTGAAGAACTATTCCATGATTTGCAGAGCTGTTTTTGTACCAGTCCTGCATACATGAAGTAATATCAAAAACAAGATACAACCCTGCAGTGGAGGTTGCGGCAACCGAGTAGTCGGTAATAACATCATCGAACGAAGGTTGGTTATTCCAGTTAATTCCGGTGTCTGTCCAGCTTGACGTTACCCTCTTAGCGGTTATGATTAAATGATCCACACTTGCTGGCGCATAAGAGTACCAGGCGTTATTGTTTGTCTGCTGAAGAGATAACGATGCGTTCAAAATACGAGAGGACTGAGGAAGAACAGGAAGATTCTGAAACCTGATGTAGGTGCGAAGCTTCAGCATACTTGAATCTGTAGCATTATTACCCACATGCAAAAGAGAATCATAGCCGCTGATATATGTAGGATTTCCCTGCTTTACATATGCGTCTTTGATTGTCGAAGTTGACGGACTGTCATTGTGGAGCGTAGGATCGATAACAACAGGATATACCCGTGATTTATCTTCAAGCCATTCTCTGTTCGGAACAATAGATAGTACAGTTCCTTCTTCTGTGAAAGAGAGATCGTAATCCACTGCGTCAGACAATTTGCCTGCGCTGTCAGTCATAAAAGCGTGCGGGATGACGGATTTACCAATTTGAAGATTTCCATCTTCATCGATATATATCTCAGCTTCGGTTTTAAGCAAAAACCTGAAGACCGTTTCTTTCGGCATTGATTCAAGAACAATACTTTCCTTGATATTCTTGCCGTAAATCAGGTATGAGAACGTAACTCCGTCAAATACATCTTTGTATTCGATTTGGGCTTTTGCTTTAGGAATAGAAAACAGTTGTGCATTCTTCGTAGAATAATCTAATTTGGGAAGATCTGCAATTTTAACAGCCGGTTTGTTTTGGTCTTTGTTTACCAATGAAAAAGAAACATCTGTTCCCCCAAAGCTAACGGAATATTCCGGTTTATTGTCAGAGAAAATAATGTCTGCATCCGATTTCATTGGCGAATATCTGCCGTCTTTGAGAATCAGAGTGTTGTCATATTCAACATAGC
>Ga0310696_10011378_pt1 | contig 10153 bp, 8 predicted proteins | sample AusTroGonzalo_MG_4_FD_203885 | JGI IMG/M metagenome (GOLD analysis project Ga0310696, IMG submission 203885) | Bovine rumen microbial communities from tropical cattle in Woodstock, Queensland, Australia - Gonzalo_02 (v2) (version 2) | ecosystem: Host-associated > Mammals > Digestive system >... | reverse complement strand
CTTCGAGAAGTTTTTCATTGAAAACACGGCGCATGATAGATTATAATACTCCCCCGTAAACTCCAAGTGTCAAGGGAAAGGAATTGCCAAGATGTCTGTGCGGTCAATCAGTCACACTCTGAGCGTTCTCGCCCTGTTCGCCGCCTTTGCGGCCTGGGGGCGAAGCATCTCGATTGAATCGGTCAACAGGAACGCCAGTGGCGACATCGAGTCGATAACCATTGGCTTCACCGCCGACGAGCGGCCGTCAGTTTTGTATCTCGCGTACGACGCAGCGGACATGGGGACGGACCGGCGTAGCTGGAGCCACATTAAAAAGGTCGCCGTCGTGCCCGGCGGCACGACGAGCCATACGTACGAGTTCGTGGATAAATGGAACGGTGCCGTCAGGTTTTTCCTCCTGAGTGGCGACGCGGTGCCGATCGACAGATGGCTCGACTATGTCGAAGCCGACGGACGGCAGACCGTCGAGACGCCGTTCGTGGCGACTGGCCTTGCAAGGATTGAGATGGACTATGAGCCGACCACGCTCGACACTGCCTGCGTCTTTTCATCCCGTGCGCCAGACACTTCCGGGACATACACGCTTTTCTATATTTCGGGCAGCGGCTGGCGCTTCGACTACGGTGACTCTGGTTCTGCCAACTCTCCTTTGTCTGAGCCCGGAATCGACTGCCATATAGTGGCGTCGAACGGACAGGCATCGGTGAACGGAACTTCGGTGGCGAACTACAATGGAAGTAACTTCTCCGGCAATAGCCCCCTGACGATCTTCGGGCTCCACGACGGAAGCGTTAAATACGAGGCAAAGGGCCGACTGCGCGGTCTCAAGGCCTGGTCGCAGCACTGGGTTGACGGGACGCTGGCGCTGGATCTCGTTCCGGCCTCATCAAACGGCGTCGTGGGCCTTTACAACCGGCTGGACGGGACTTTTCTGGTTGACCGCGAGGGCGTCGGGCTTACGGCGTCCAGCGGCGGCGTCGATATTCTTCAGGATCTGACCGAGGCGGTGACTGGCAGCTTCGGCGCGGAGCGGAAAGTGCTGGTGACCTCGACCACGCGCGACGAGAATAACCGCCTCACCGAAATCGGACTGTTTTTTACGGCCGGCGCCTACTCCCGCTGGCTCTACGTGGCTCATGGAAACTGCGCGGGTGACGCCGGCAATCCGGCCAACTGGAGCGCCTGCGACGAAGTCGCCGAGATCCCTCCCGGCGCTACGACCGATCTGGTGTTTTCCGTTTCGGTGGAGTGGAGAGGACAGATCAGGTTCTTCCTCCTCGAGCACGACGTGATTCCCTGCGACGTGAGATACGAGTACGTGACGGTCGGCGCGTCGAAATACGTCGAGACCCAATTCATTCCGACCAGGGACACGAAAACCGAGATGAGGCTGGCGTTCACCGACGTGTCCGCGAGCCAGACTCCGTTCTGCGCGCGCGGAACGGCCACGTCGGCCAATACCTATACCATGTTCTACATCGCGGACGCGGGCTGGCGGTTCGACTTCGGCTCAAGCCAGAACTCGTCCGCGGTCAAGGCGGAGGCGGACCGCGCCTACCTCATCGAGACGGATTCCTCGGGCCTGTCGGTTGACGGCAACCAGGTTATCTCGGCGACTGCGGGACAGTTTACGGCCTGGGGGCGCCTGGCGCTCTTTGCGTCGCACTACGGCAACGCCTCGTATGGCAACAACTTCACGGGGCGGTTCTACTCGTTCCGCGCCTGGGATGCACAGTCCAACCCTGCGCTGGATTTGCAGCCGTGCAGTTTGAACGGCGAAGTCTGCCTCTACGACAAAGTCAGCAAGGCCTATCTGTATCCCAGCGCGGCGATTTCGTCGGCTGGCGCGCCTGTCGCCGACAACGGCTACGCGGTCACGGCCAGCACAGAAACCATGCTGCTGACACCCGGAGGGTTCTTAGTGATCATAAAGTAGCCCCCTTCAGCACAATGGTCTAACCTTGCTCGCCGTGCTATCCCGCACCACCAGCGGGGCGCTGAGGAACGTCTCGCGCGGCGGCGCGTCGGGGCTGTCGATGCGCGACATGAGCATGCCGAAGGCGAGGTCGGCGAGCTCGTTGCAGGGCTGGTGGGCGGTAGTGAGCGCCGGCGCGGAGATGGTGGCGTAGTTGACGTCGTCGAAGCCGGCCACCTGGACGTCTTCGGGCACGCGGCGGCCGAGCTGCGCGAGCGTGGTGATGAGGAGCCGCGCCTCGCGGTCGTTGTAGCACGCGAACGCATCGGGGCGGAGCGTCCTCAGGACACGGCGGATCGCCGCGGCGTCGTCAGGCCGCGCATAGACCGCCGCGCCCTTCACCGTCTTCCCCTCCGCGCCGACCTTGACGCCGAGGTAGCGGTCCTGCACGCAGGGCGCGTGCTCGCGCTCCATCAGGTAGGCGATGCGCTTCGCGCCGCAGCGGACGAGATGCTCGCCGATGCGCCGCCCCGCCTCGATGTGGTTCACGGCGGCGAGGTCGTAGCGGCTGCGCTCCGGCGAACGGACGATGTCGCTGTCGAGGAGCACCACCGGCACGCCCGCCGCGTCGAAGACCGCGAGGATCCGGCGGTTGATCGCCTCGGCGTTCCTTACCAGCTCGACCGGCTGGAAGATTACGCCGTTCACGCCGGTCTCGACGAACTCCTCCGCCGCGGCGCAGACCCGGTCGATGCGGCGCGCGACGGCGTCGCCAGAGAGGTCCGCGAAGAGCAGCGCGAGCCCGTTCAGCTGGCAGAGGTGGGAGACGCGGCGCGCGATCGGCGCGAAGAGCTCGCAGTAGTCGCTGCCGTGGACGATGAGGCCGATGCGGCCGAACTCGCCCGCGGCCTTGCGCGTCAGCGCGGTGCGGGCGCCGCGGCGGCGCTTGACGAGCCCGCGCCGCACCAGCTCGTCGTACACCTTGATGACCGTCTTGCGCCCGACGGCAAACCGCCGCGCCGACATGTTTTCGCTCGGGAACTCCGAGTCCCTGTACTTCCCCGCCCGGATCTCGTCCAGCAGCGTTTTCAGGACAGATGAATACTTGGTCTCCATGGCTGAGCTGAATTATAGCATATCAGCCGCCCAAAAATCTCGCTTGTGCGCACAACTTTCTATCCGCGGCGGCGCGGCGGGCAATTCCGCCGGGATCCTTGCCGCAGTTACCGCAGGTAGTACACCGAGCCTGGGGCCCAGGGCGTGAATACCGGCGTGATCGTCTCCCAGCCCGCGATCGACTTGACGAGCGGATTGACCTCCTGATCCTCGTCCGCGACGTCGCCGGTCCACTGGACGAAGCGGTCGGCCGGCTTCGCCTCCAGCGTCGCCGGGGACGCGCTGTCCACCCACACATCGCACATCGCGCTGACTTCAGGCCCGGGCAGGAAGTCCTCGGTCCCCTCGCTCCGGAGGAACGCGCCGCCTTCGAGGTCGTAGAGCCCGGCGATTCCCTGCGGGTTCTTGGCCGGCACGAGCGTAATCACCGCCGCGCCGTTCCGCCTGACGGCGAAGCGGTGCAGCCGTCCCGGGGCGCAGTTGTTGTTCGGCAGCGTGGCGCCGGAGACGTCGGGGACGACGCCCTTGAACAGCGTGCAGGTGCCGGCGGTCTCGAAGGTGTCCTGGTTCTTCGGCGTGAAGCTGCACTGGAAGCCGCGCTTCCGGCAGACTGCGCTTATCCCCACAATCGACGCCGTGACCTCGAGCGTCTCACCCTGATAATCCCGCAAACCGCGATGACCGACGACCAGGCGATTGTCCTGATAGCTCGAATTGTCGATGGTGACGACCAAGCCGTCCGGCGTGTAGTCGTTGTAGTGCGCGATGAAGCACCGGTCTGTCGCGGTCACTCGGTTGCCGAAGACGACGCCGCCATGGTCGGTTGCCGAGTCGTTCGCAAAGGTGAATTTCATCGAAACGACATCGGAAGGCGTCGCCAGCTTGACGCCCGTGTCGATCCAACTGCCGCCCCGCGACTCGATGTATTCAAGCTGCTTGTATCCGGACGGCAAGGCAGACGCCCCGCCGCCCTGCACCTTGACGCCGTTGACCAGCAGCGAGCCATTCGCAGGCACCCCTACCTGAAGGAGATTCTCCTCGCGCCAGAACCACGTCAGGCGCGTCGCTTCGGCCAGACCCAGCGTATGCACATAGGTCGCACTGTAGTTCGTGACTGGCGGGGAAAACGAGCTTGCACCGAAAGCGCGGCGCTCGACGGTATGGAAGGCCGGCGCCGACCGCTTCTGCCCCGGCCCGTCAGTCCCCGTCGCGGCGGTGAAGACGCAGGACTCGGCGTTGCTGACCGACGTCACGCCAACCGCCGGATCGACAATGCCATACCGCGACGACGACATGACCTCGACCGTCTCGGTTGCGGGGGTGAACGCCCCAGTCCCCGCGTTCCCGAAGAACTGCCGCGACACGAGGTCGAACATCCCGACCGTCTCGCCGCTTTTCGCCGGCACAAGGTCGATGAGCGTCACGCCGTTGCTGACGATCGAGAACGAGTACAGCTCGCCGGTGACGCCGTACTCGTTTGGCAGCGTGCCGCCGGAGACGGCCACGCCCTTCAGCACCGTGCAAGTGCCGACTGTCTCGAAGACGTCCTGGTTCTGCGGCCTGGCGAAGCTGGCGACGCCGTCGACCTTGACCGTGATCCCGGTGATGGACGCCGAGATGTCCAGCATCTTGCCGGAGAAGCCAGTCCCGACCACGGCGGCGTTTGCGCCCCAGCGGTTGTTCTGATACGACGAGTTGTCAATAGTGATGTAGAAGTCGGTGTAGTAGTTGTTGTAGTGCGCAATGAAGCACTTCGACGTAGGCAACACGCGGTTGCCGAAGAGGACGCCGCCGGCTCCGCTCGTCGGCGCCATCGGACGGAAGCGCATGAGGACGGTGTCCGACGGCGTATGGAGCTTGAGCCCCGTGTCGATGTACTGCGTCCCCGTCGACTTGATGCAGCTGATCCGCACCATGCCGTCGGGCAGTTCCTCCGCCGCAGGCGCCGCGCCGGCCAATGCCAGAGCGCCAAGCGCGGCCGCACACTTCAGAATCTTCCAGGTCGTCATATGAGTCATAACATTCCTTTTCCTCTTATGCGGCGTATTATACCACGAACCGCATTGGCATATACTACACATTTCAAAACAAAAACATAGCCGATTCGGCAATGGATATGATATACTACGCGCCAATATGGACTCACTCGTTCTCTTCTTCCAGTCGACCACCCAAAAGTCGTGGCGTGACAAGCTGACCGGCGTCTACCGCTTCGCCCGGGAAGCGGGCTGGCAGGTGCAGGTCGTGGAGGCGAACTCGTCGCCCGCCGCGGTCCGCACGATGCTGAAGATCTGGCAGCCAATCGGCTGCATCGTCGACCGAGGACTCGCCGCCGGCAGGGAGCCGACGCGCATCTTTGGCCGCACGCCGCTCGCATTCCTCGACCAGCGTCCGCCGCGTCGGCGCGGCGGCGGCCATTCGCTCGTGATCCACGATTCCGCCGCAAGTGCACGGTGCGCCGCCGCCGAACTGCTGGCGGCCGAGGTGAAGAACTTCACCTACGTTCCCTGGAAGAAGCCGGCCTTCTGGTCGGACGAGCGCGAAAAGGCGTTTGCCGCCGCCGTCCGCAAGGCCGGGAGCTCCTATCTGCGCTGGACGGGGTCGCTGTCGAGCCTGCCGCGTCCATGCGGCGTCCTCTGCGCCAACGACATGGTCGCGCAGCAGGTCCTGTTCGAGGCGCGCGCGTGCGGACTCAAAGTGCCCAAGGACCTGCTGGTCGTCGGCATCGACAACGATCCGCTCATCTGCGAGAACACGCAGCCGACGCTCACAAGCGTGCTGCCGGATTTCGAGAACGCCGGCTACCAGGTGGCGCAACTGCTCGCCGAGGCGATCGAAGGCAAGGCGCCGCGGCGCGTCGTCTACGGACCGGTGAGAATCGTCCGACGCGAGTCGAGCCGCTGGCTCGCCAAGGACGATCCGCGGGTGACCAAGGCCCTTTCCTTCATCAAGGACCATGCCTTCGACCATGGCCTTAAGAGCGCCGACGTCGTCGAGGTGATGGGCTGTTCCCGGCGGCTTGCCGACCTCAGGTTCCGCGAGGCGACGGGCCATTCGATCCACGACGAGGTCAATTCAATGCGGATGGAGCGCGCATTCGAGCTTCTCTCCAACCCCCGCCAGGCGATTGGCGCAATCCCGGCACTCTGCGGCTACGTCTCCGAGCCGTTCTTCAAGCGCCTGTTCAAGCAGACGACTGGCCTTTCCATGCGCAGCTGGCGCAAGCGCCACACATGAAACCGGATGGTGACTAGGGCTTGTACTTGAGCTCCGTGCCGCCGGCGGCGGCGGTCTTGTAGGACTGCGTGCGCGGGTCGAAGTAGACCACCTTGACCAGCGGCGTCTTCGGCGCGCCGTCAGCCACGAAGAACCGGCGGTACTCGATGGTGCTGCCGTTCTCGTTGCGCGACATCTCGAATGCCGATCCGGGCGGGAGGAACGAGCGCGGCACATAGCCGTTCTTCGGAAACATCCGGTAGGTGATGCAGACGACGTCGTTCGTCTCCACGGAAAGGAGGTCGCAGAGCTCGTGGAGGCGCAGACCCTCCGAGACGACGCCCGCGTAGCCGTCGGGCCGCCCGGCCGACGGCGGCGGCGCGATTTCCAGCGCAATCGCCGGCGCGTCGGCGTGGAACGAGCGCGAGAACGACATCGAGAAGCGACCGCCGCGCGTAACGCGCCCCGCGGCCATGCCGTCCACGCCAAACGAGACGCGGCCGCGGAAAGGCACGTCGTACCTCACCGGTATCGCCAGGCGCTTGACGACGTTGGAGGGATTGGCGCTCTTCGCGTCGGCAAGCGTGCGCACATTGCCGGTCACCTTGATCCCGAACGACTCCGACGGCGAGATGCGCACGTTCGAGAGCGTCACCGTGGCGGGCGCGTCCAGCGAGACGATGAACTCGAACGACTCGCCGACCGTCGGGCGGGCCTTGCTGGCCGAGACCGAGGCGACCACCCGCACCGGTTCCACCTCCTCCTTCTCGAAGAGCCCCAGTCCGCCGAAGCCCGCGCGCATCTGGCGCATCCGCTCCTCCATCTCGCGGATCTGCCGATCCATTTGCTCGAAGACGTCCTCGGCACGGGACTGCGCGGGGACGAGCAGCGCGGCAAGGAGCGCCACGCACGCGAGCGCGCGGACGATGCGACCGAAGAGCCAGAAGGCGACGACCAGCACGGCAAGCGCAATTGCCACGGCTGCGAGGCGTCCAGCCAAGGCGTATCTGAGGAGCGGACGCAGCACCTGGCGCCAGACCGGCAGCTCCACGGCCGGATTCTCGTACCTGACCGCGAGCGCGGCGACGATGTCCCGCTCCACCTCCGGAGTCTGGCCAATGCGCCACTCGAGCGCACGCAGCACCGAAAGCGCGCGCGACCATTCGCCGGCGAGGATGGCGCAGCGCGCCTCGTTGAGCCGCGCCTCGGGGAAGTCAAACTCCCTGAATGCGTCAGCGGTCGGCTTTGCGCACGCCTTGCGCCAGGCGAAGAGGACGTCCTCGCCAACTGCCGCGGGATCGGTCCCCCACGGCACCGAACCGAGCTCGGTCACCAGCTCCGCCGGCCGCGGCATTTCGTTTATGTCCTCGCCCATTCCCTCAACCACCACCTCGGCGCCGCGCTTCGCGTGGACGGGGATCTCGTTCGAGCGCACCGTCCGCTCCGCACCGTCCTGTCCCGAATAGGCGAACTCCAGCCCCGGGAACCAGAGCACGCCCTCGCGCATCGGCCGCACCCGGTAGGTGAGCCGCCGCGCATCGCGGTAGGTGTCGGTCTTGGCGCTCGCGTCGTCCAGCTTCCAGTCCTTCGGCGAGACCGCCTTGGAGAGCGCCGGCGGATGCAGGTTGCGGAAGTCGGCCTCGCCGATGAAGTCGACGGTAAGGACGAGCGGATCGCCCACCTTCACGTTATTGGCGTCGAAGAACGCGCGCGCCCTCAAGTCGCCGCCAGTGACCCCGGTCAGTTCAATCGCCGCCAGCAGAAAACACCACGCGAAATTCATCCCGCCATCGCCCCCTTAGTGTGGCTTGACCGTGAACTGTAACAGCACGCCATTCCGGCCGTGCTTCTCGATGAACGCCGGCGGCAGCTCTGGGATCGCCCCGACGCGCGCAGCAGCGTCCTCGAGAGATTTATCCGCCCGGTTGTCGCCAGAACGCGCCTCAAACTTTACTCTCCCAATCTTGCCACCAGGACCAAACGGCACCCGAATCGCCATCGGCTTCAAGGTGTCAGTCCATGGCGGAGGATCCCACTTTTCCTCAAATCTCTTCTTGATGAGATTATAGGCAAACTCCTCGGTCGAAGAGGCGAGATTGGTCGACTTGCCCGGATTGTATCCTTCGTTGAGCCTCTTCTGTATCTCGGCGTCGGAAAGTGTCTTCTTGTCGGTGCGGCCGTTTGGCTGCGGCTTCGGCGGCTCCTTGACGATGGTCGTCTTGTCGACCACCTTAGCTCTTTCGCGCATCTGCTTCATCCGCTCCTCGCGCAGTTCCTTCTCCGTCTTCTCCGGCTTCTTGGGCTCCTCTTTCTTCTTCTCGGTCTTCGCCACCACGTTGGTGACGATCTTCTCGAGCTCCTTCGGCGGATCAGGCTTCTTTGGCGCCGGTTTCGGCTTGGGCTTCGGCTTCGGCGGAGGCGGCGGTTCCGGCTTCTTCAGCGGCGGGGGTTCGTCTTCCTTGCCGTCGAGGTTCTCGACCACCACCACGGCCAGGTCGATGGGAATGATTTCCTCCTCCTTGTCGAAGAGACCATGAAAGACCGCGAAGACCCAGAAGCCGGCGAAGAGCGCCACGTGCAGCGCAACCGCGATGCACAAGTTGGCGGCGCCCAGCACCTTGGGCTCGTTCTGTCCGCAGCTCTCTGGCCTCCAAAGTTCCATCGTCCGACGAGCCCTCAGTTCTCCTTGCTGACGAGGCCGAGGTGGCGCACGTTCGCGTCCTTCGCCACCTTGACCACCTCGTAGACGTCTCCGTATCCGACGCGGACGTCGCCGCGAACCAGCACGCTGACGTCGGGGTCGTCGGCGACCGCCTTCGCAAGCTTCGCCTTGAGGTCTTCCATCGTGACCGGCACCTCGCCGACGAAGAGCTTGCCGACGGAGTCGACGGTGATCGAGAAGTTCTTCTTCTTGTCGTTCTGCGCCTTCTCGGTCTTGCCGACCGGCAGCAGCACGTGGATCGACTGCTCCAGCGTCGGCAGCGTGACGATGAACACCACCAGCAGGATGAAGGTGAGGTCGATGAGCGAGTTCATGTTGATCTCGGCCTTCGACCCCTCGCGCCTTGCGCGAGCTCTGCGCCGCATCGACATCGCCTCAAGCCCCCCTTCCCTGGAACTCGCAGGCAATGCGCCCGATGAGCTCGTCGGCGAAGCCCTCCATGTCGGCGCTGATGGCGCGGATCAGGGCGTTCAGGCGGGTGAACGCCGCCATGCCGGGGATGGCGACGAGCAGGCCGACCACCGTCGTCACCAGCGCGGCGGAAATCGACGGCGCGATCGTCGCGAGGTTGGCGCTGCCGGCGGCGCCCATCTCCGCGAACGCGTCGAGGACGCCCCACACCGTGCCGAGCAGGCCCAGCATCGGCGCGAGCGCGACCACGGTGGAGATGAGCCCCATTCCGTATCCGATCCTGATCTCCTCCTCGTCGAGCACGTGCTCGCAGGTGCCGCGCACCAGCTCGATCTCGCGCGCCGTGAGCGCCGCCGCGCCCTCGGACTGGCGGCCGACGAGCAGCGAGCGGACGTCGGGCGTGAGCAGCTTGAGGAGCCGCTCGCACGTCTCCTTGTAGATGCCCTCGACGCCGGTGCGGACGTTCGGACGCCGCTGCAGGTAGTATTCGAGCACGTCGCCGCAAGTGGAGAAGTCGCGCAGGAACCGCCGCGTCGCGTGCGCATACGCGAGCAAGGTCCTCCACTTGCCGATCACGGCGGCCACCATCAGGACCGACCCCGCGAGCTGCGCGAGCACGATGCCCTGCCCCATAAAGTTCGACTTCGCGAACCCGTCTATCAGCGAACTTGCCAAGAGTGCCATTTACTGCTGCTCCTTCCGTTGTTTGCGTTGGTTGTCGTTTGAAGCCATTTTTTCCCGCTCCGCGCGCGGCGCGCGCCTCGCCACCC
>Ga0310696_10011377_pt1 | contig 10153 bp, 7 predicted proteins | sample AusTroGonzalo_MG_4_FD_203885 | JGI IMG/M metagenome (GOLD analysis project Ga0310696, IMG submission 203885) | Bovine rumen microbial communities from tropical cattle in Woodstock, Queensland, Australia - Gonzalo_02 (v2) (version 2) | ecosystem: Host-associated > Mammals > Digestive system >... | reverse complement strand
TCCGGCATGGAGACGAGCGCGCGGCCCAGCTTGGCAAGGTCGTACGCCGTCGAGACGTCGAACCCGCGTTTCGACCCGCGCGGCGGTGGCAGTCCGTTCGGCGAGGCGTAGCGCGTGTCCCTCATGCCCAGCTCCTGCGCCCTCCGGTTCATCCGCGCCACGAACGCAGCCACGCGGTCCTGCGGCGTCTCTTCCGGCGTCGCGGGGCCGTGCGCACGTGCGCGAGCCGCATGCTCGGCCAGCACTACGGCACCGTCGTTGGCGCTCTTCATCATCAGCGCGTACAGAAGATCCTCGATCGTCATGGACTGTCCAGGACGGATGTCCACCTTGCTCGGCTCCATCCTCGCCGCATACGGACTCGCCACCGCCCTGTCGGCCAGCCTGTATCGCCCATCGCGCAGGTCCTCCAGCACAAGCAGCAACGTCATCAGCTTCGTGCAAGACGCAGGATAGCCAGTAGTCCGTTCGTTGTCCGCGAACAGCACCCTGCCGGAACGCGCGTCCACCGCGATCGCCCCGCGATACGGCGCACGCGGCGCCGTTGCCGGAATCGGCTTTGGCTGTTCCGGAGGAGGAGGCGCCTTCTTCGCCACCGGCGGCTTCTTTGCGTGGGCAGTTGGCGGCGGCGACTTCTTCGTCGATTCTGCAGCAGGCTTCTTCGCCGGCGGCGTAGCGGGCTTCTTCACTGGCGCAACGGAAGTTTTCTTCGCAGGCGCAGCAACCGGCTTCTTCACCTCTACCGGACCGTTGATCAACGGTCCCTTCTTAACCGGCGGCACCGCCGCCATCGCGCATCCCATCATCATCGCCACCATAATTAGTGATTTGTTTACAGCCATTCTCTTTTCCTCAACTCGCAACTTTCACCTTTCACCCTTCACCTTTCACCCTTCACCTTTCACCTACGCATAACTGTGCATCCCTGTGAACACCTTGGACAAATTGATCCACGTGAGCGTCAGCACGATCATCACGGCGCCAACCGCTAGAAATACACGGTCGCCCTTCTCCGAAAGGCTCGGCCTCACGTGGAAGTAGGCAACATATACGAACCACGTGGCGAGCGACCACATCTCCTTCGGGTCGAACTGCCACCAGTGGCCCCAGCACACCTTTCCCCACGCCGCGCCCAGCACGAGGCCGAGCGTCAGCAGGAAGAACCCAGCGCCCACGAGCCGCCGCCCAGCGCCAAGCGCCGCACGCACAAGAAGCACATATCCAAGGACGTACGCGCCCACATGCGGCACGAAGAACGGACTCTGCAGCGCCGGCATCAGACGCTTCACGCTTCCGTCCATCACGAATCCCACCGGTATCATGACTACGGCAAGGAGCAGCGAATCGACAAGCAGCGTGTTCTGCCCGTCCACCTTCGCGCTCACAAAAGTCAACACCGGGATGAGCGCCGCCATGCACATGAGGAACTCGTACATGTTCTGCAGCGGAGGATGCCCCGTGGCCACCGTCCGATGCACCAGCATCGCCAACGCGCCAAGAAAAGCAAACAAGTAGAGAAGTGAAAGGTGAAAGGTGAAAGGTGAAAGGTTGGCCTGAGAGCCACGCCATTTAGGCGTGGCGATGGCGAGCCATAGCGCCCCCGCCAGCAACAGCACACCGCCAATGGCCACGAGCGGCAGCCCTGCGTCCTTCACGCACTGCAGGATGGTGAAGTAGAATGGCTCACCCGTATGCGGGTTCTCCATCTCCTCGAAGGAGCTCTGGTACACCCACCATCCGTCGCGCACAAGCGGATGGTTCACGGATATGTCCACCTTCTCGCCGCCGATGCGGCCGTGGCTCGTGTACTGGCGCACCGTTCCCGTGTCCGGCCAGCGGTCGATCTCGAACCTGTCGAGCGTGAATTCGAAGTCGCCGTCCACCGAGCCGGTTCGCCCGGCGTGGAGCTTCAGGTATCCGTCTGGAACGCCCGCCAGCTCGTTGTACGTCCATCCTCCCAGCACGAGCGCGAAGCCGAGATGAAGCAGCAGCGCCGCAGGCCGCCGCCACGTCCAAAGGCAAGCGATCAGGCATGTCACGCCGAGCGCGCCCACAGTGCCGATTGCGGCGTAGTACTTCATGAAGTCGAGCGAACGCTCGGCCCCGCAACACGCCAGGCCTACGCTCGCTGCGGCGAAGGCGCACAGCGCGCCGGCCGCCAGCCACGGGTTCCGCAGGACTCTCAGCGTTCCAGGCATCAAATCGTCCAGCCGTTGTAGTGCGGCACGACGGCGAGCCGGTTGGCGTCGGCGTTGTCGGGGAAGCGCTCGGCAACGGGATCCCACTTCAGCGACGAAAGCCCGAGCCGCTCGCAGATGTTCGCAACGTGCGCGATGGTGATGGAGCGGTGTCCCACCGAGCACGGACATGCCGTGTTTCCGCCTGTGTATACAGCGTCGATGAAGTCCATCTCGTGCGACACGCCGCCGCGTGGACGGTAGAGGTGCACGTCGCGTCCCTTGAGATCCTTCTTCTCGTTCCACTTCTTCAGGAACTCGGGGCGTTCCAGCTTTCCGCGCGCCACGAAGATGTCGCCCTTCTTGCCGTGGAACTTGAGTCCGTTCGGCAGCTTGTTCGTGACGTGCGCGCGGAAGCCGTTGGCGTACACAACGTCGAAGGAGTAGTTCGCCGCCCAGTCGAAGATGCGGTCGTTCGGATCGCGGTCGTGGACCATGTTCTCGATCGCCACCGGACCGCTCCCGTCCATGCCGAGCGTCCACTGCAGGATGTCGAGGTGGTGCGCGCCCCAGTCGGTGATCATCCCGCCGCCCGTGCGCGAGTTGAAACGCCAGCACATCGGGTCGTGGATGCCCTGGATGAAGGAGTTGTCCTCCCAGTGCTGCGCTGGTCCCTGCCACATGTCCCACATCTCCTCGGGCGTGAAGTAGTCGGGCGCCCGCCACAGCTCGCGGCAGATGGAGTTCGCGTGCCCGTACAGGCCCTTGTTGCCGCCCGGCAGGCCGATCTCGCACGACATGCACTCGCCGATGTACCCGCTCGCCACAAGCTCCGCCGCCACGCGGAACTCGCTGGAGCTGCGCTGCTGCGATCCCACCTGGAACGTGACGCCCGTCTCCTTCGCCACGCGCACCATCTTCTTGCCCTCGCTGATGCCGAGGGACATAGGCTTCTGGCAGTAGACGTGCTTCCCGGCCTTCATCGCCATGATGGACTGGATCGCGTGCCAGTGGTCAGGCGTCGCGATCAGCACCGCGTCCACCGACGGATCCGCAAGCACCTCGCGGAAGTCCGCCACCATCCGGCAATCCTCGTTCTTGTAGAATCCGTCCACTCGCATCTTCGCGGGGACACGTCCGCAAGTCTTCTCGCTCCTGTAGCTGTACCTTCCTGCACTTAGCACCGGGTCGCACACGGTCGTCACCTGAACGCGCGGATCCTGCAGGAACCCGTTCATGTTGGCGAAGCCTTGCGTGCCGCATCCGATCACCGCCAGGTTCACGCGCGAGAGCGCGGAAGGGCGTGTCGGCGGCGTGCGTTCGATGGCGGACAGTGAGCTGCGGCAGCCAACGGTCACCGCAGGCAGCGCCAGCGCCGATGTCTTGAGAAACGAACGGCGAGAAACTTTCATGTCATGAATCCTTGTTTTTTCACGGGCGAATACTAGCACAGCGACGGAGCCTAGTCAAGCAGGCAGAAGCACCCGAAGCACAATTACGGACAACGCGAGGAACGGCTTTCGGAAGCTGAGCGGGAACTCGCGCAGGGCGCGTCGCACCGTGGCGTCCGCCGCGTATTCGCGCACGATACGAAACCCTTCGCGTAACGGCACGTCGGTCCTGAACACCAGCGTCAGCATCTCCAGGAGCGAGAACACGCACGAGCAGCTGTAGCTTTCCGCCAGAGTGCCGCCCGCCGCCAAGTCTATCGCCTTCCGCCGACGCAGGAGGGCGAGCTTGTTCGTCAGCTCGCGACGGCTGCGGCGCAGGCGCGCGATGGCGCCATTCGGACGGAGCGTGTAGTCGTACAGCGGCTCGGGAATGCAGGTCATGGTCTGCGCGTTGAGCATGTACTCGCAGTTGAACATCGCGTCCTCGTAGAGACTAATTTCCTCGTCGAAGCGTACATGGTGCGCCTCGATGATCGCGCGCCGGTAGACGCACCTGCACGTGCTGCCCTCCTCGCGGTGCGCGAACAGCGCCGTACCGGCATACCATGCGCGCACCTGCGCGGACGAGTAGCCGAACATGCGGCTCATGAAACCGGCGCGTATCTCGGCGTTGGTGCGGTAGCGATAGTCACCCTTCAGTGCCACCAGACCAAATTCCCCACCGTCATCGTCCCTGCGGCGGTAGGCGAACGCGCAATAGTCCGCGCCGTCCGCCTCCATCGCGGCGACTCCGCGCGCAAGCATCTCCGGAGAGAACGTGTCGTCAGGGTCGGCAAAGAACACGTATTCGCCGCGCGCCGCGTCCAGTCCTGCGTTCCGCGCGGCGCTCACGCCACTGTTCGGCTGGGTTATGACGCGTATGCGCGAATCTTCCGCAGCGGCGGAGGCGAGTATCGCCGCCGTCCTGTCCGTAGAACCGTCGTCGACGAAGATCGCCTCGAAATCCGTCAGCGTCTGCGCGCGCACGCAAGCGAGACACGCGTCGAGCGTGCCTGCCGCGTTCCAGCAAGGGACGATTAGCGTAGCCGTCACGCACGGATGGGCTTTATCGATGATTGCTACCATTTCCGGGCAAATATTCTAGCATATCTTCGGTGGCAGATGCGGCCGATACGCGATTATGCTATAATCGGGCCATGGCCAGCCACAAGCCAATACCAGTCGTGTTCACTTCCAACGCAAACTATGCCTTGCCGGCTAGCATCGCGATTCAGTCGCTGCTCGACTGCAAACGCGCCGAGACAACGTACGACATCATCGTACTGCACACCGGATTGCCAGAGAAGATCCAACGCCGCATGGAAAAGGTCACGCCCATCCGATGGATCCGCGTCAAGGAGGAACTCTTTGCGCAATTCCCGAAGGGATGGTACGGAACGGAAACTTGGCTACGCCTGCTCCTTGCCGAACTGCTACCTGAGTACGACAGGGCCATCTGGAGCGATGACGACGTGCTGTTCCGCGGTGATCTTTCCGATGTTTACGACTGGGATCTAAACGGATCCGAATGGGCAGGAGTGGCGATGGAACTGGATGGGGCGCCATATCATCAGCACAACTCGTGGGGACGGCACGAGAAGATATTCGTCGCCAGCCTTCTCGTTGCCGACTTGAAGCGGTGGCGGGACACCAACTTCCTGGCGCGTTGCAAGCGTGTCGTGGCAGAGTACGGCCCACGCCTTACGATGTGCGACCTAGACGTGATGAACATAGCTGCCGAATCAATCGCGCCTCTTCCACTCGCCTACTGCGTGCTGGAACGGCTGGCCTTTGGGGCGGACATGACGAAGGCGCGCGAGTATGCCCCGCTCAAGAGCGTATATTCTGACGACGAGCTGCGGGCCGCATGCCGACATCCGGTGATATACCATTTCGCCGGACCGACAGTGAAGGTGTGGCTGCGAGCGCCGTGGCGGATGCCGACCTGCTACCGCATTGCAATGCGGCGTTCCCCTTTCGGAGGCCGCCTGCGCGAATGGACGTGGGGAATCAGGACGGCAACGCTTCTTCTGCGCTGGCTCGCCGCTAGCCTGTTCCTCTCGGGCCAAAGCCGCCGTGCGGCGCGCCGGATGCTGGGCATCTACCGACGCTGTATCGCAGACGGCCTCGGCCTCAAGTGGTTCGCGGCAGATTCGGTCTGGCGACCTACGGAGTCCAGGAAGGGGCAGTGCGACGCGCCGACAAGCCAATCCATCACCTGATCCAGTCCTCTAGCTTGGGCGCACCGTTGTGCCAGGCGAAGGCACGGGCCGATGGCGAGCAGTATGCGCAGACGGGCACCGGACGCATTAGGTATTCTAGTATGCTTGGGCCGGTGGCCGATTCCAACGCTATGCCTTCCTCCACCGGAAGTGTCGCAGAAGCCGCACGGTTCCAGTACGCGGCATAGCATCCCATCGCACAGTTGTAGATCCGCCCTTCCCGGAGGATCGGGCAGAAGAACCAGCTACCGCGGCAATAGCGGAACGCCTTGCGCGCATCGACAGTCCCCCTCGGCTCGCAGCGCGCGATGAACGTGCCGCTCTCAACGCATTCTAGCGGCACGCCCTCATTTCGGCACAGGTCTGCCAACGACTGCACCTGCGGCTTCACAGGCGGATATACCGAAAGTGAGACAAGCGTACGCGTCTCGCGGCAGGCCTCCCAGAACGATGCCGGCTGCTTCGCCAGCAGAAGGCCGTTCGTCACGAGCGCGAGGTGGCAGTTCGGAAACGCCGCACGGACAATCCGAAGGAACGCTACGCAGTCTGGGTGCAGCAGCGGTTCGCCGCCCATGACACGAATTTCGCGAATGTTGCGGAAGATTTCCTTGAGCCGGGCGAAATCCGCCGCAATGCGGTCCAAATCCGCGAACCAGCGGTCGGCCATCGGCGCGAAGTGCGTGCAACCTCCGCAGTTCATGTTGCAATGGTCCGTGAGATGGAACTCCAGGTAGCGCAGGACTGGACGGCGGGAAGGCCAAGAGCGATTCCGCAGCCAACGCCCGAGCGAAGGCGGCAGACGGGCGGAGAGGCGATTGGCCACTCGGGCAACAAACAATTTCAGACGTCTCATAGCCCAAGCACTCCTTTCATACGACGCGTGAAATAACGGACAACCGTGTAGGCGAACAATAGGCAGTCGCCCAACGGTTGCGGCAAGAGGTAGGCGCACTTGAAGAACTGCCAGACGCTCAGCAGGCGAGCGGGCCCCATCCTGGAGTATCCTTCGCGGCGCACTGCGAAGCTCTCACCGGCAAACAGCATAAGTTCAGAGGCCGCACGCGTTTCGCCAGCATCCAGCCGCGACCGCCATGCGGCCAGTTCGTCCTCAGTCATGCGCGTTCGCACTTTCTCCAGGTCGTGCCGAGCCTGCCGGAGCGTCGTCACCAGATCACGGCGGCTACGGCACATCGGCTCGCGCATGCCCCACAAGGAGTTCGACACGCCTGTCCCCAAGCGATACCGAACCAACCGATCCGGAATAACAAGTTCTGACCCCAACATCCTAGCCCTCAATGCGAACAGCTCGTCGTCAACCATCCGCAGGTCTTCCGCACCGCCAAACACCTCATGGACGCGCCGATGGAATGCCATCACCGCACCTGCAGGCGCCGACGCAGACACATTCCACATCGGCCCCATCCGCTGTCCGCCAGGGCCGATGAGCACGCCCGCGTGGGAAACAACAGTCGCCTTGGAGCCATCGGCGCACCACGCCTCGGCTATCCGCGCCGCACGCACTGGGAGCGACACGTCGTCTCCGTCGGCCTTTACCAGGAGATCGCCCTTCGCAAGCGAACATATCGACAGCCAGTTGCCGAGATTGCCCAGGTTCGACGCATTCTGATTGAGCACTACTCGGACCGCGTCCGGGCGCCGACGGTAGTCCTCCACGGCAGCCTGTATGATTTCCCAGGACCGGTCCGTCGACGCGTCGTCGGAGATGACGATCTCCAAGGGACGATACGTCTGGGCGAACGCGCCTTCCAGCGCCTCGCCGATGTACCGTTCCTGGTTGTAGCACTTGACGCAGAACGAAACTAGCGGTCCTTCCGTGGAGCCCATGCGCGTATTCTAGCATATTTCTGCGCCAAACGCGCCTCGGCAAAGAATGAATCATGTTGCCTAAGGGGGGCGGAATAAAGTATACTAGTCCGCGTCACACCAAGAAAGGAACATGACAGATGAAGAAACTTATGATTGCCGCTGCCGCCACCGGCCTCGCCGCGTCGGCATTCGCCGGACTGTACGGCGACGTCCCCAACGCCACGCACGCCTGGGCCGTGCACGACCGCAACCGCCCCAACCCCGTCAAGATCGTCGCCGAGCCCGGCCTGCCGCCTAGCGACGCCATCATCCTCTTCGACGGCACCGAGAAGACGTTCGCCAACTGGTGCTCGATGAAGATGGAGCCGACCAAGTGGAAGCTCGTGGACGGCACGCTCGAGTCCGTCAAGGGCGCCGGCTACATCCGCACGAAGGCCGAGTACGGCCCCAACTTCCAGCTCCACGTGGAATGGGCCACGCCCGTGAAGGTCGAGGGCGTCGGACAGGGCCGCGGCAACTCCGGCGTGTTCATGATGAACGACTTCGAGCTCCAGGTGCTGGACTCCTACGAGACCGATCCCTCGAAGGATCCCAACCCCAACCCGAACTACGCCGACGGGCAGGCCTCGGCCATCTACGGCCAGAACCCGCCCATCGTCAACGCGAGCCGTGGCCCCGGCAAGTGGCAGACGTACGACATCGTCTTCCACGCGCCCGTCTGGAAGGACGGCAAGGAAATCTATCCCGGCACGGTCACCGTCTTCCACAACGGCGTGCTCACGCAGGACAACTGGGAGTACGAGGGGCCGACATTCCACATGAAGCGGACGTCGAAGAAACAGCCCGCCGCCAAGGCGCCGATCGCGTTCCAGGACCACGGCAATCCCGTCCACTTCCGCAACGTCTGGCTCCGCGAAATCCCCTGCCGCCACGCGAACACCACGCACGGCGGACCTGACGTGAAGGAGGCCGACGTGAAGGCCCTGCGCGAGAAGATCGCCACCGAGCTCTTCAAGAAGATCGACACCTCAAAGGCAACAGCCGATTCCGTCAACCAGATCCTCGAGGTCATCTCCTACTCCATGGGAGAGCCTTTCTGCGGCGCGGCCAAGAAGCTCTGCGGCGACTACCTCGCCCAGCTCGAAAAGATGGATGCCGCCGCCCTTGACGCGAACAAGAATGCGATCCTCTCCGTCAAGAAGTCCTATGACGTCCTGTGGCGCAACAACCTTCTCAAGGAGTGCAAGCTCGGCAAGTTCATCGCCAAGACCGTCGATCAGAAGGGCTGGCTGAAGAAGAAGAAATAAGCTTGGCGCCCCTGCCGCACCCATAAATCAAAAAAACGTAATCCAGCCCTTCAAAAAAGGGCTGGATTATGCTATGATAGCGGCACGTATTACTGGAATCAGGCTGATTCTGCGCGCCGCGTAAGCGGTGCGCGCCGATGAAAGGAAGCGCAGAAGATGAGGAAGAGACAGTATTTCTGGAGCATTGCGGCGGTTTTCGCCTGCACGTTTTCATGCCTGGCCGCTTCGACGGTTACCGTCGAAGCGGGCGATGTGACGGCGCTGACAAACTATCTGAACACGCTCTCCGGCGGTTCCACGATCATTCTCAAGCCGGGCGTCTACGACCTTTCGCAGGTTCATGGAACCTACAGCGGTTGGGGTTATTACCACTTGTACTCCAATCAGAAGAAAATCATCATCAAGGGACAGAACACCAAGCATTGGAGCGAAAAGACGCCAGAGGAGGAGACGATCCTCCGAGGCGATGGAACCGCCACCATCTTCTACGCCCACGGGTCCGGTGGGCGGCAATCTTCGTTGTGGCACATTACCTTCGAGAACGGCTATCGCCCTGCGACGGCACCCGACGGCACGGGTATCAACAGCTTTGGCGGCGGCGCGCTCTCGTGGGCGCAGACAGAGAGTTGCAACCCGGCACTCGGCCAAGGGCTGGCCTCGAACTGCGTGTTCCGCGGTTGTGGCAGCGCGTACAACGGCGGCGCCACGCACGGCCTCGATGTCTTCGACTGCTTCTACACGAACAACACGTGCGCAAAGGCCGGCGGCGGCACCCGCTGCTTTGTGGGCAACAACAGCGGGAACACGTACCACACCAACATCTTCAAGAACTGCGTATTCATCGACAACAAGGCGCTGAACGGCGCGGGGGGCGCGATCTACGGCGATAAGATCGACTCGCTGGCAGAATGTACGTTCATCGGCAACACGGCAACACAAAACGGTGGCGCCTTGTACTGCAACACGCCGGTGAAATCCATCTCTGGATGCACGTTCGTCGACAATTCCACGCCGGAGTATGGCGGTGCCGTGGCCTTTGGTAACACGGTGGGCGTCCTCACCGACTGCGCGTTCACGAACAACTCCGCCGCCAAACGAGGGGGCGCGGTTTTTTGCGACAATCGCGTCGCATCCATCTCTGGATGCGTGTTCAAGGGCAACTCGTCCACGACCGACCGGGGCGGCGCCAT
>Ga0310696_10011376_pt1 | contig 10154 bp, 6 predicted proteins | sample AusTroGonzalo_MG_4_FD_203885 | JGI IMG/M metagenome (GOLD analysis project Ga0310696, IMG submission 203885) | Bovine rumen microbial communities from tropical cattle in Woodstock, Queensland, Australia - Gonzalo_02 (v2) (version 2) | ecosystem: Host-associated > Mammals > Digestive system >... | reverse complement strand
AGGGTATGATGGCAGGGGTCTTATTCCTATAACAGAGCCCTTTGTTTTGCATAAAGACGGCCATTTGGATTTTGTAGATGCTAGCACTGTGAACCAGCCACAATATGACTCATATAAGAATAACCCAATCTAATCTTTTGCTTATGAAACATCTTGCCATACTTCTACAGTTTTTGTTCCTGGTGTCATCTTGCGTAAGAAAGGATGCTAACCTTAGGTATGCCCTTGACGCAGCAGGGGCTAATAGCTCTGAACTTGAAATCGTTCTAGAACATTATAAGGATGATCCGGAAAAGCTTGATGCGGCACGCTTCCTGATTGAGAACATGCCGGCACATTATTCGTATGCGGGTAATGAAATCTTAAGGTATTACGATGTGGCGTTGCAGGTACTAAAGTCAGATCTGAATCCTGCTGCTCAACGTGATACCTTGCTTGCAATCAGCAGACGTGATTTTCCTGCAATTGAAGACAGTATAATATCAGATATTAAGGTAATAACGTCAGATTTCTTGATTCATAGTATTGACCAGGCTTTCAAGTGGTGGAAAGAAAACGAATGGTCGTCACATGTGACATTTGACGAGTTCAAGGAATGGATACTGCCGTACAAGACAGTGGAATATCAGCAGTTGGATGGGTGGCGTGACACTTTGACTGAATTCTTCTCAGACAAGTTGTTATCACTAAAGCCTGCTGATGAAGGTTACGGGACTGCTTATCGCGCACTTGATGCGGTACGTAACGAGATCATAAGCAAAGTTAAACCGTATGGCGTCTATACAGGAACCGGTTATCCATTGTTAAGCGCATCAACACTTCCGCGGCAAACCTATGGTAGTTGTGCCAACTATGTCTGTCTGGGTGTATCAGCCTATCGCAGTATGGGAATACCTTCCATAATTGATTATACACCCTGCTGGGGAAGATTCCGCTCAGGCCATTCCTGGTACACCCTACTTTCAGATCAAGGCAAGGAACTTCCGTCTGAGTGGGACATATCATCGGTGCCTGGCAACGGTTTCTTTCAGTATGAACGCATACCAAAAGTATATAGGAACACCTATGCTGTCAACCCCGAGAGACTCAGATATCGTAAGAAAGCCAAATTCCGCTATCCGTTCAACTTATGCGAGATTGACGTTACCGACCATTACATGGAAGCGGCTGATATTGACGTGACAATAAAGAGAACCTGCCAGAACGGGAATAAATTAAAACTCAAAGACAAATACTGCTATATAGCCGTTTTTAACGGGCATTCCATAGACTGGCAGATAATAGACTATGGCATAATAAGAAAAGGGAGAGCACATTTCACCAAGATAGGCCGTAATATCCTATATATGGCATACGGCTTTGACGGTTTGGGGCTAATCCCTATAAGTGACCCTTTCATCTTGGAAAGAAACGGGACGTTAAGGTACATTCATGCTGATAAGGCCACACTAAGGAATGTGGATATACGCCGCAAGTATTACCAGTCAGAGAATGTGGTTAATATGCGCCGTCGTATCTTGGGTGGCAAGATACAATGTGCTGATAATGCCGATTTCAGGGATGCTAAGACTCTAAACGATATAACAAGCACTGAGATTCCTGATAAGATGCCTGTTACAACAGAGAAAATAAGCCGTTATTGGCGATATCTGGCAGCAAACGGCAGTCATGGCAGTATAGCAGAATTGGCATTCTTTGATTCTGACACAGTTATCATATCTGGAAAACCAATAAGCAATACAAGTGACATGAATGCTATAAACAGGGCATTTGACGGCGATTGGTTAAGCAACTTTGAAACTGATTCCCCTAATGGAAACTGGATAGGAATAGATGCAGGTAAACCGGTAGATGTCCGGTTTGTGCGGATAGTACCCAGAAGTGATGACAATGATATCTGCCCCGGTAATGACTATGAACTATTCTTTTGGACAGGAGATAACTGGGAGTCATTAGGGTATAAATCAGCCGTTGATAATGTCCTTCACTATGATAATGTGCCATCTGGAGCATTGTTGTGGCTACGCAATTATACACGCGGTTGGGATGAAAGACCGTTTATGGTGGATTCAGATGGAAATGTAGAATGGAGGTAAAAGCAACGCAATCTGTAAATTTAGCTTTAACTTAAAAACAAAAATATGAAAAAAGTAAGTAAGATAACTGTAGGGTTGTTATTTTGTGTTGTGACAATGATGTCATCATGTGTACAAGGTGATTTATATGAATTGTATGAAGAAGAATTGTCTGATAGTTTCACAAGAAAAAAAACTAAACCTGATATACTTGATAACGTTGAATTGTGGCAGATAATAGAGCAACAAGGCCAACCTCAATATATATCAAATGAATGCGCCGCTTGGGCAATGATGCATTTGTTTGGTTTAGCCAATGATGGGCAAGCACTTAATAAGGTAAGAACAGCCTTATGTCTGTCTTTTTCCGTTCACATATGGGGGTATTTTTCTGTTTCTTATAATGATTATGTATCCATTTGTGATGCAACTGGTTTTTTCCCCGAAAATATAGAGGAAGCGTCGCTTATCTTAGCTAACGCTTTTGGAGGTAATTATCGACAGCTTACCAAAACTACCGGTTATACTTCACTAGGAATTACAATTGGTGAAAATAAGGATTTTCCAGCCGATACATATATTGTTGGCTTTAATAATCATTGTGGGGTTTTATTAAGATACAAAAAAGATTTATTTGGAAGTGATTATAAAATTCACTTCAAAGATTATAATAATTCAGATAAAAAAGATTCATTATCAGCAGTATTATGGGTCATTCAATGAGAAAGGTTTTGTATAGTATAATCATTTGTTTTTTATTAAAGGGCTATTCATATGCACAATCTATTACCGAATCAAATCCAGTAATAAATGATGGTGTCTGTGATTATATTATTGAAGGTAATGATTATGAGCAATGGGGTGTATGTAAAAGATTGACTAATTATGGACTTCTTATTTTAGAGCTACCGGATTCTATTCAACATGAAGGTCAATGGTATCCTGTGCGGGCAATTGCTGACACCGCTTTCATGAACAGTTCTGCCAGGAAAATCATATTACCTCAAACGGTAAAAGAGATTGGCGACTATTCTTTCTTGTCATGCCTAAATATACGTGAAATCTATCTTCCGGATAGTGTAAAAACCATCGGAAAAGGTGCATTCAGATATTGTTATAGGCTAGAGGATATCAATTTACCACCCGGACTGAAAAGAATAGAGCCAGAAACTTTTTTTTGTTGTTTAAGCCTAAAAAAAATCCCTATCCCAGATGGTGTTGAATTCATTGGGTTTGAATCTTTTTTTGCTTGTGGTTTAGAAGAAATTCATATACCATCTACTGTAACCCAGATAGGAAACTATGGAGTAAACAGAGATGTGTTTTTGGGATGCTCCAGTTTAGTAAAAATAACTGTTGACGCAAATAATGAAATATTTGATTCACGTAATCATTGTAATGCTATAATTGAAACTTCATCCAACACGTTGATTAGTGGGTGTGGAACTACTGTAATTCCCAGAACAATTAAAAAAATAGGTGTTTGTTCTTTTGCTTTCAGAGGCAATCTGAAGAAGATTGTTATTCCAAGTGGTGTAAACTATATAGCAAGCCTTGCCTTTGCTGGATGTGACAATCTCAATACCATTAAAGTCTCAAAACGAAATCATATGTATGATTCGCGTTCTAATTGCAACGCAATAATCTATTCTGAAAGGGGTAGACTTCATACTGCATGTAAAAATACGGTCATACCTTCAGATATAAATGTGATTGACGATTATGCCTATGTGGGTTTATCAATAGATTATTTTTTAATACCAGACAACATAGAGGTGATTGGAGCATATGCCTTTTGGGGATGCCAGAGATTGCAATACCTAAGTTTGCCGGATGGACTGAAATCCATTGGCCATTCAGCTTTTGAAGCATGTACCGCTTTAAGAAAGATAGATATACCTCAAAGTGTTAAATCTATTTATTCAAACACATTTAAGGATTGCTATAGCCTTAATTCTATCGGACTTCCATCTTCTGCCATAGAAATTGCAGACGATGCTTTTGACGGTTGTCACAATTTAAAAATAGAGACGGTTAATTATACTCAAAAATGAAGCCAATAATCCCTATATATATGTATAGATATTTCAATGTCATGTTTTTTTTATTACCAATTGTAGCTTGTTCTTGTTCTAAACAAAAAGAAGTATTCATAAACAAGGATATGTCATTGTTCATATTCATAATTTCAGACAACAATCTTGATGACCATACTGATTACATTGAGAATGACCTGGTAAGGGGCTTGAAAGGCTGTCCGGTTGGAACCGAACTGTTCCTGTACATTGACCGTCAGAATGAACAACCGTCATTGAGGCATCTGTTTCTGCTGGAATCCGGACAGGTGGGGGTAAAAACCATTGCCCAGTATGAAGAACAGTGCTCCACATCCCCGCAGGTGTTCCGTGAAGTTCTTAATACCATGATAAGCCAATCCTCCGGCAGGCGTTATGGACTGATCTATTGGTCACACGGAAGCGGTTGGCTGCCTGGTCTCAGTCCTGACAATGCTTCATGGACAAGCACACGTGCACTTGGGACGGACGGGATATACAGTATGGATATTGATGATATGGACAACATATTGTCCGGCAACAGAACACCTTATTTTACAGTTCTTGATGCCTGCTTCATGGGGGCCATAGAAGTAGCATACTCACTCCGTAATTCTACAGAATATTTAATTGCCAGCCCTGCGGAGACACTTGGCGCAGGTTTTTCGTACCATCTGATGCTCCCGGAACTTGTTAACGGAAGCCGTGAATCATTGGCCCGTTCCCTCGACAAATATCTGGATTACTGCTACACGGATTACTATGGCGACGGCACAATTTCGGGTATGGCTTCACTCATAGACTGCTCTCAAGTGGAAAGCCTTGCTTCAGCTTTTAAGAGTGTCCTTGAACATAGTAAAGACAGTATCGATAGAGATGGCATACAGGCTTTTGACTGTTCATATCCCCATATCTATTATGATTTGGATGATTATGTGCATTCTATTACGGATGATTCTTTATCATTGGCTTCATTTGAAAACCAACTGAAAAAGACAGTCATCCATAAAGTGAGTACTCCTTCCGTCTTTACACAGACAGGCGGAAGGGACAGTATGCTTGCAATCAACCATTTTTCAGGATTAAGCACCTATATTCCAGGCTCATCACCAGGATATGACTATGCATATATGCAGACAGGGTGGTACAAAGATTGTTATGGAAAGTAACAATGGTAAGAAAGACATTTCAGACCGCCTGATGGCTGTACTGTTCATTCTCCTTTTTATGGGGAGCGTGTTCATCGTGTCCGGACGTGACTATGACCTGTTTGACACATACCGCAAGTACTGGACCATTACGCTTGGGTTATTCTTCATCATATATGTGAGCGTCTGTCTTCTGATAAAGAAAGGCAAGATTCAGATGCCTATAGACACCATACTTAAAAGCATCTTTGCCACAGGGGTACTGGAATGCATCTATGCACTGGCACAGTTCTTCAAGATACTGCCTACTTATAACCGTTATTATGCCTATACCGGCAGCTTTGACAATCCGGCCGTTTTTGCCATGCTGCTGTCAGTATGTGTACCCATAGCCGTATATTATGCCAGTAGTAAGACTTGTTCACGGAAAGCAAAGATTTTATGGTTGACAGGAGCGTCCGGTATGCTTGTCTTTATTGGCTTTTCCGAGTCTCGTACAGGATTTATTTCTGCTATTATTTCTTCTGTAATTGTATTGCTTTCAGCATCAGACATAATACGCAAGAAACTACTTAACCGCAGGACAATCTCAATACTTATACCGCTTGCGTTGTTATTGCTATTCCTGCTATATCGTTTCAAGGCTGATTCCGCCAACGGGAGGCTACTTATGTGGCGTGTATCAATGGAAATGATAGAGGAACGTCCCGTACTGGGTTGGGGACATGACGGCTTTACCGCGCACTATATGGAATACCAGGCAAGATATCTTACGGAGAATCCGGACTCACCGTTCATACTGCTGGCCGATAACGTGAACAACCCGTTCAATGAATATCTGCTTGTGTTGGTCAATTACGGTATTGTTGGCTTCTCTTTGCTGCTAGGCTTACTAATATCGCTTTTCAAAAGCCTTAAGTCACTTCCTGAAATGTATAAGCCATTGATGACAGGATTGGCGGTAGGTGTTATGACATGGAGCTTCTTTTCCTATCCGTTCAGCGTGCCGTTTGTTTGGGTGATAGTGTCACTCATTTTAATTGTGGCGTTCTTTCCTTATGTATGCAATCATTACGCAAAGGCAGGCATCACTTTATCATTATTATGTGTGGTAGGACTGTTTATGGCAATACACTCTTTTATTCCTGAACGTGAATGGAAGATTATTTCACAACGCTCCATGCAGGGTGAAACTGAAGCCGTCCTGCCAGACTACAAGCGCCTTCATGGCCGTATGGGCAAGAACTGGAGGTTTCTTTATAACTATGGCGCGGAGCTTCATCATTCCAAACGTTATGACAAGAGCCTTTCCATACTAGATGAGTGCAGGAAAAGACTGAACGACTATGATGTACAGATGCTTATTGGTGACTGCCTTCAAAATACTGGCGACACGATAAAAGCCATAGAACATTACAATTATGCGGGACGCATGGTTCCAAGTAAATTCCTGCCGCAGTATTACATCATGAAACTGTATATGGACAAGGGCGACACTCTTAACGCAATCACTGTAGCCAATACTATCCTTGCAAAGGATGTAAAGGTTGAACGTTCCAAGGCTGTACAAAAAATAATACGTGAAGCACAGGAGACTGTTAAGATGGATGTTCTTACAAACCACGGGAATATTGTTAATGACTATCAATAAACTAAATTTGAATAAGGATGATTAGAAAGAATTGCGATTTAAGGATTTTAGGAAACCTCTTGGTTTTGACAGTAGTTGCTGTTTACTCATTGACATCGTGTGTACAGGGTGACTTGTATGATTTGTACGATGATTATTCCTATGATTTAGGAATATGTCATTAGAGGAAAGTTCTTATCATCAGGAGTGTCTGATGGTCATGTCGCAGTTTTAAGCAGTCTTAAGAAGAAAAAAAACGGGAAGGTCGTGATAAATACATTTGATCCAGGTCCTGGCGCAAGTGTTTTGGATTCAATTTGGGGTTATTACAACTGAAAAAATCTATTATTGTGGCTTTTTGTTAGTGAAAAAGTAAGTACATTTGCCTTAGAGGTTTAATAAACTATGGTTCAATTAGATAATGTACAGTTGTATCTGAGAAACCTGTTGGGGGCTGTTATGCTTTTATTATCCATTCCCGCCTATTCAATAGAGAGGGACAGTTTATATATTCCGGATGACACAGATTCATTCAGTATTGGTATTCTGGGGGATGAGGACATTATAAAAGGCATAACGGATGTGTTTGTAAACCTGGAACAGCCGGATTCTGTTCAGATTACGGATCAACCCGGAACAATCAACGTAGGGATAACTGGAGAACTTTATGATATTTGCCTTCATGTCCCTAAGGGGACGATAGGGCGTTACTTGAAGGCGGGTTACCCCTGGTATTCTTTTGGAAGTATTACAGACGGTGATACCATTGTTCATGAACAAAGCTTCAAAGTTGGAAATATTGTCTATTCCAAGACATCCTTATATTCAGATGATGTTTATTTAAGTGGATATTGCTATCACCAAGGCACAGAACCGGATACCACCACAGTTGTCGCCATACCAGAGATTGTGAAATCACCCAAAAGCGGGAGTTATTTCAGGGTTACCGGAATAGGCTGTAAGGCTTTTGTAGGATGCAGGGATTTGAAGACAGTCTGTCTGCCGGAACAACTGCACTTTCTAGGAGATTACGCGTTTTATGAATGCGCCAGGCTGGAGCTTGATTCTCTGCCTGAGAGTATCTCTAACATAGGTGAATATGCTTTTGCAGGAACCGGGCTGAAAGGCGTGATGCGAATACCGTCTAAAGTTAAGATTGTCAGTAACGGTATGTTCGCCAATTGTAGGAATCTGACAGGTATCCGGTTGCATGATGATGTTGTTTCTATAGGGTATTCAGCATTCTATGGTTGTAGATCCTTGGAAACTGTTTCAATACCTAAGAGTGTAAAACATATATCCAATGGCGCTTTCATGGACTGTCCCGGCCTGACGGATATTTATATGTTTTGGACAGATTCAATTCCTGTTGTCACGTCCGAATATTCCTTTGACAAGAACAGGCATATCCTTAATGTGCCATACGGAAATGTGAACAATTATTTGGAGAGTAGGTTGCCTGATGGCTCCCATCAGTTCAGGATGGGGCTTATAACAGACTCAAGAGTCAGTTCAGAGTCGCGTGGTTTCCGTGTTGATGGGATATGGTATGAGGTTTCAGATAGCATTAAAAACAATGTTACAATTACAGGGAGGATAGGAGATGAACCAGTCTTTATAACTCCTGTGTCCGTTACTTACCCTGACACCGGTGTTGAATATCAGATAACCGGCGTTTCGGTCAGCAAACTGGACTGTTCCAGACTGATAATCAGTAATGGTGTTGAAATTGTTACCGGAAGGTTTGCCCCCAATGTTGAATATGTTTTTATACCATTATCTGTAAAATCCATGCGGCTGCCATTCTATCACAGCTCTCATTTGAAGAGTGTTGGACCCGAGGGAGGTGGTTATGACATAGAGTACGCATGGAAAGATTCCATTCCTGCTGAATCTTTCTGTCAACATGAATGTCTGGAAAAGGTTGTCATTTCAGAATCAATCAAATCAATCGGAAAGAGAGCGTTTCAGTATTGCCCTTGGCTTAGTGAAGTCTATAACAGGTCTCCAACACCACAAACAATAGATGATGATACATTTACATCTAAATCTATGTGTTGTTTGTATGTACCGAAAGGGAGTAAAAGACTATACAAGAAATCTACAGGTTGGAAAGACTTCAAGAGAATAAGGGTGATTCGTAAAATGAAGTGATTTACATATACCATTTGTTATTAGGCTAATAAATAGTAACTTCGCGCTTGAGATTTTTTGGCATTAATTGCAGGATACAAATAATGACATACTGAGGAGTGAGGCGCGTTACCGCAGGCTCACGGAGACACCGGTTCCACGGCTGGTACTCAGCCTGGCGGTGCCCACAATTATAAGTATGTCCATTTCGGCCATCTACAATATTGTGGATTCATGGTTTGTGGGCCACATCAGCACTGTCGCTACGGCGGGTGTGGGTGTGGCTTTCGCATATCAGTCACTTATCCAGGCTACGGGATTCTTTTTTGGACACGGATCCGGCAATTACATGTCCCGTGCGCTGGGTGCCCGTGATGCCGAGGGCGCAGGCAAGATGGCGGCTACCGGATTCCTGTCATCGTTCCTGATAGGTATTGTCTTTATGGTGCTGGGTATGCTTTTTGTGACGCCTCTGTCACGTCTTTTAGGTGCTACGCCCGATGTGGTGCCTTACTCAAACGCCTACCTCCGGTGGATTCTGATTGCAACTCCGTTCCTGATATCGCAGATGACACTTAACAACCAGTTGCGCCTGCAGGGCAATGCCATGCTGGCAATGATTGGCATTGCGGTGGGAATGGTGCTGAACATATTCTTTGACTGGCTGCTGATAAACCGGTTGGGGATGGGAGTGAGCGGCGCTTCATTGGCTACACTGGTCAGTCAGTTCATATCGTGGTGCCTGTTGCTGTGGGCTACCACACTGCCGGGTAACGTACATATCAGCTTGCGTAACTTTGCTCCGTCACTGGAGCGTTACCGCGAGATAGGGGCAGGCGGGCTGCCATCGCTGATGCGACAGTCGCTTTCCAGTATATCGGCCATCTGCATGAACTGGGCGGCCGCAATCTATGCGCTTGACGGACAGGAGGCATCTACAATAGCAGCCTTTACAGTGGTGGCGCGTGTCATGCAGACCGCCATGGCTGTGATTCTGGGCGTTGGCCAAGGTTTCCAGCCGGTTTGCGGATTCAACTGGGGTGCCAAGCGGTATGGCCGCGTAAGGGAATCGTATCTGTTTACCATAGGTATGTGTGTGGTAATCCTGCTGGTG
>Ga0310696_10011374_pt1 | contig 10155 bp, 8 predicted proteins | sample AusTroGonzalo_MG_4_FD_203885 | JGI IMG/M metagenome (GOLD analysis project Ga0310696, IMG submission 203885) | Bovine rumen microbial communities from tropical cattle in Woodstock, Queensland, Australia - Gonzalo_02 (v2) (version 2) | ecosystem: Host-associated > Mammals > Digestive system >... | reverse complement strand
ATCTTTTTTAAAAGCCTGAAAGGCTGACAGAATACAGGCAGGGGTGAAGCGCAGCGGAACCCCTGCTCCGATGTTACACATATCAGAGTCCCGAAGGGACGACAGACGAATATCAGTTCTGTCACCGGTTCCCGGTGAGGAATTTGGGGTGTGATCTTACCGGGGGTGCGCAAGCGCACCGACCCGGCTATTATCAAATCACCCCGTCGGGGTTTCAGTCAGAATCCCTACGGGATTTTCAACCGTAGAGACGCCCGATTCGGTCGTCTCAGCCGCGCGGGTCGCACGGCTCCATTTTATTAACCCGGAACGGGTTAAAAGAGAATAGCCGGGGGTGAGCGAAGCGTAACCCCCGGTAACGTGCCACCCCATGTATTCACCGGGAACCGGTGACAGAACCGAACGCCGGCATTACCCAAACACAAATAATTCAATAACGAATAATTCTGTGTTTATCCGTGTGCATTTATGGTTCTTTGTACCTTCTTTAGGGCTTGACGTACCGCGGGAAAAACGGGAGTTTGCCCCCTATATTTTGCTCTGGTAAGCAGCTCAAAAAGCTGATCTGTGAAAAGAACGAGCTGTCTAATAACCTCTTTTGAAGCTCGTTAGACAGCATTGAATACCATAAAGCCCCGTTGGGGGCAAGTTTAAAACCGTCAGTCTTCTTCGAGTGCCCTGGAACGACAAATACCATAAAGCCCCGTTGGGGGCAAGTTTAAAACACTGTGAATCAAATTCCACACTTGCCACGCTAAATACCATAAAGCCCCGTTGGGGGCAAGTTTGAAATGAAAACAACAAAAGAGGAAGAAGCTAATGACCGAAAAACTGTTTATATTCAGCCATTACTTCTTGTTCATCATAACAATGATCATAAACGCCGACACCATTAGGTCCTTGCATAATGCGACGGTGGATCATTTTTTGTTCAAGAATAGAGTCAATAGTGCGTTTTTCGGATGCATCCAGAGAGTTATACCATCTTTCATACTCTGCCATTGCTTTATAAAATGGAGCATTTTGTTTGTTATGTTCATCTTCCCATTCCTGAATCTCATGATCCATTTCGGCAAACATAGCATCATGCTTTTGTCTGTTTTTTTGAAAATCATCCATGACGGCCCTTGCATAAGGATCACCGGAAGCAGAATTAGTCTGACATCCACTGGTCAGACCGAGAAAAGCAAACAACGCAATCAAAAGCACAACTCTCATGCACTATGTTTGACGATAAGAGCGTCAGGCATATTCGATTATATGGCCAGGGAATGATCCCAAGAAAAAATAAGTTGTTGCAGAAAATACAACAACTGCAATGTCTAAAGCCCCGTTGGGGGCAAGTTTAAAACCAAAATCCTTGTTAGAAATCCAAAAGCCGTTTAAAATAACAAATAATATCTTTAACAATAAGGACTTACTGTAGAGACGAGCGACCCGCTCGTCTCGGAGACACGAGATCTCGTGTCTCTACGGAACATATTGATTTTGAATGCGTTTTGAAATGAATAGGGAAAAATGAAAAAAGAAATGGCGGAGAAGGGGGGATTCGAACCCCCGGTACGGTGTTACCCGTACAACGGTTTAGCAAACCGCCGCCTTCAGCCACTCGGCCACCTCTCCACCAGAGCTTCGGCTCAAGGTCAGGGAGCCGCACCCGTGAGGGACATCATGGCATATTCGGGGATTTCAAGTCAAGCCATAAGGGAAAGAAAATCGGTTTTCACCGCAAAATTCTCTGTTCCTGCCGGTGTTCCGCTCCCGGCGGACTACAGATCGCTGTAGCGGATGGGCGTGACGGAACTGTTTTTGAGCTTGCGGATGACGGCGGGCGCGGTCAGTGCCCGGTATTCGGCCCGGTACTGAGGTTCGGTGGAGGGATGGGAATAGACCTCGGAATCGCCCTCCGGCAGATGATCCAGCAGCTTCAGCAGATAAGGCTCCTCCACATGAGAGGTCTGCATCAGACCGAAGACCCGGCGCGTGTGTTTCAGTCCCAGACGTTCCATGCGTTTTTTCACTCTCAGACTCAGCAGGTTGAAGATGACCGCGTGACTGACCCGGTAGAACAGCGGTCCCCGTCCCAGCTTCCAGCTGAGCCAGAAGAGATCCCGGCTCCAGCGGAAACCGCGGATCCCCCACTCCCGCGCGTGCTCCAGCAGGATATCCGCCACCACGGGATGCAGATGCAGGTGCAGATGGCCGTTCACATGATCCAGAGGCAGACCCGTCTCGCGGAAACGGCGGAACTGCTCGGCGATCTCGGCACGTAATTCCTCGCGAGCTGCCCGGTGAAAGAAGTAACGCATCCCCGCCGCGGGCGCGTTATAGGAAAGCTTTCCCTGTTCATCTACCAAATGCGGAACTTGTTCATGGGACAGACCGCCGTGACCGAAAACCAGTGTCAGATGGAGCCCCACTCCCAGGCGCGGACGCCGGCGGGCCAGCTCCACCGCAGCAGCCGCGGAAGGTTCGTTGACCATCAGGCTGGTCGTCGTCAGGATGCCGCGGTCATGCGCGTCGGCAATGGCCTCGTTGGCACCGGGATCCCGGCCAAAATCATCCGCGTTAATGATCAATCGCATAAGAAGAACAGGCGCGGAGGTCAGACTCCGTAATTGGGGGATTTGCTGCCCAGCTTGAACTTGAGCCAGGTGAGCAGGATGCGGCAGATCTTCTCCCCTTTGCTCAGGCGCACCGGTTTGTGGGCAAAGACATTATAATCGGAGCGGATCAGTTTTTGCAAAAGCTGCCAGTAAACGGCTCCCATCAATTCGGCCGCGATCATATTGGGACGATCCTCCGGCGGCAGGACCTGCAAAGCCTTTTGATAATAGCCGATCGTGCGTTCTTTGTAGTGTTCAGCAAACCGGCGGTAGTTCTCCGTGTAGCGGCAGTCCAGGATATCCTGACGGGTGACTCCGAACTTTTGAAATTCCTCAGAGGGCAGATAGATGCGGTCCTTTTCGCGATCCGTCTTCACATCACGCAGGATATTGGTGTACTGCAAGGCCCGTCCCAGAGCCAGAGCGTATTCCTCCGTTTCGGGCCGGGTATAACCGAAAATCTTCAAACTCATCAATCCGACAACGGAAGCCACCCGGTAGCAGTACAGATCCAGCTCCTCCCAGGTGCGGTATTCGGCCTTGTCCAGATCCATTTCCACGCCCAGGATCAGCTCGTTCATCAGCTCATAAGGAATGCCGTATTGACGAATGACCGGCGCGAATTCTTCCAGCACAGGGATATCCGAAGCTCCCCCGTCGCAGATCTTCCGCAGACCTTCCCTCCAGCGGTTCAGCTCCGCACGGCGTGTTTCCACGGGAGAAGTCTCTTCATCTGCGATGTCATCCACCATGCGGCAGAACGCGTAAAGCGAAACCATCGCGTCCCGTTTCTCCTTGGGCAGCAATATGAAAGCCAGAGCGAGATTAGAGGCGCTCTTTTTGGTGATCTCTTGACTGGATGACTGAGCCTGCACCGTTTTTATTTGTACTCGTCATCGCGTTTGATGACTGCCGGCGGCGGGACTCCCGGCGGACGCACCGGAGGCAGTCCACCGCTCTCGGCCAAAGTCTTGCCGCGCGGACGATGTTCCCTGCGGCGACGGCGTTTGCGGTGATGTCCGCTGTGGTGCCCCTCTTTTTCCTCACCGTCCTCCTCATCAGAAGATTCTGATTTGGAGTCGGAATCATCGCTTTCCTCCTTTTCGGAAGAATCAGAGGAATCAGAAGAGTCCTCCTTCTTTTCAGACTCCTTCTTTTCAGATGAAGACGAGGAAGAATGATGGTGATGATGGTGGTGATGACGGTGCTTTTTCTTATGCTGGATATTCTTGAAAGCAACCCAGATACCGATGCCAATGCCAAACATCAGCAAAATCAGCACCCCGCAAAGGGTCTCGACATTGAATTTGTACGCAGTACTGACGGCATCCGATTCAGCAACCGATGCCCCCTCAAATTGCGCCAAAATGGAAACAATAAAAGCAAACATTTCTTAATTAAATCCCTGCAGTCGAAAAATTAGCGTCCTGCCCTGCCGGGAACGGAACCTATAATTAAATTGAGCTTTTGGGCTTTCTTCTTGAGAAGCGCCTCTGTGATCTTCAAACGCTCTGCAGCGCGCGCAAGACTGTAATCACACAGCTCAAGAGTTGTTAATAGCATATTCCGTTCGCAATCTTCAAGTATTTCTTCATACGAATTGAAGGAATCGTAAGCGTTGGAATCCTTGCGCAGACGGCTTTCGATCTGGAAACTGGGCAGATTCTCAGGACTGATCAGGTCGCCCCGTTCCAAAATGACCGCGCGCTCCACCGCGTTGCGCAGCTCACGCACATTCCCCGGCCAATGGTGACGGATCAGCTTCTCCTCTGCGGCTTTGGTAAACCCTTTGATGGACTTGCCCAGGTTGTATGAAAACTGTTTCAGGAAGAACTCCGCCAGCAGGATGACATCCTCTCCGCGCTCTCTGAGCGGCGGCGGACGGAACTGCACCACGTTCAAACGGTGAAACAGATCCTCACGGAAACTGCCCTGATGGATCAGCTCGATCACATCGCGGTTCGTGGCGGCCACCAGGCGGACATCCACCTTCAGCTCCTCATTGCCGCCCACACGTGTAAAACTTCCATCCTCCAGGAAACGAAGCAGTTTAGCCTGGAGCGGACGGCTCATGTCGCCGATCTCGTCCAGAAAGATCGTACCGCCGTCAGCCTCTTCCACACGGCCGATCTTGCGCTTGAGCGCTCCGGTAAAGGATCCCTTCTCATGGCCGAACAGCTCGCTTTCCAGCAAAGCCTCCGGGATAGCGGCACAGTTGATGCGCACATAATTGGACATCCGGCGGCGGCTCAAATGATGGATCGCCCCCGCGATCAGCTCCTTGCCGGTGCCGCTTTCGCCCAGGATCAGAACGGTGGCATCCGTGGGTGCTACCGTCTGGATCAGCTCCCTGAGCGACTGCATGGAAGGATCCTTGCCGATGATGCCTTCCAGCGAAAACTGCTCGGAAGCCGCCACCTTCAGCGTGCGGTTCTCCTCCACCAGCTGATAAAGATCGGCACAGCGCTTGACGCAGTGGATCAGCTCCTCCGGCGCAAAGGGCTTGGCCAGATAATCTATCGCGCCGGACTTGATCGCGTCCACGGCCAGTTTCGGTGTGGCGTAGCCCGTGATCATCACCACCGGGATATCCTTCCAGCGCTCCTTGACCTTTTTCAGGAACTCATATCCGCTCATCCCGCCCAGCCGGGCATCCGTGATGATGATAAAAACCTCTTTCGATTCCAGAGTCTTATACGCGTTTTCAGCGGAATCCTCCGCGATGACCTCGTATCCCTCGTCAGACAATACCGTCTGAAGAGAAAGACGCATATTTCTCTCATCATCAACGATCATTAAAGGTGGCAATGTCTTCTTCATATACACACTCCCCGCGTTATTTTAACTCAATTTCAAAAATGAACGAGCCGGAAGTTCAATGGTGAAACAAGTTCCCTTCCCCGGCTCTGAATAAACCTCGATATGGCCGCCGTACATCTCCACATTATGCTTGACGATCGCCAGACCCAGACCCGTTCCCTTTTTCTTGGTCGTAAAATAGGGGGTCCATATCTGCGGCAGGATATCCGGCTCCATTCCGGGACCGTTATCCGCCACTTCCACGATCACGGCATAATTCTGGCCGAACCGTGTCCGCAAAGCGATCTGCCCCCGGTCCAACAGGATATCCCGCGCGTTCGAGAGCAGGTTCATCAGCACCTCGGACAAATGGCGCCTCTGCATCAAAATGTTCGGCAGTCCCTGTGCGTACTCGCGGATGATCTGGATGCCGAATTGAGTACCTTTGGGAAAGACCTGCGAGGCCGCCCAGTCCAGCTCGTTATTGATATCCAAACGTTCCAAAGTGCCTTCCGCCAGCTTGGCATACCCCATCAAATCAGTAATGATGCGGTCGGAACGGTCTATCTCCTCGCGGATGATCTGGATCTGCCCCTGGATATCCGTCTTGCCGCGTTCCACTTTTCTCTGGATGATATAAATGACGTTATTGATGATGCCCAGCGGATTCTTCAGCTGGTGGGCGATCTCCGCCGCCAGACGGCCATTGGCGCGGATCTGCTCCTGACGCAGCAGAAACTCCTGAGCCTCTTCCCTGACCTGCTTCTGGCGAACGACCGCCAGATGGACTCCCATGCTGCACGCCGAAAGCATGATCAGGAAAAAGATACGCAGCACCACAGATTCTACAAAATCCTCACGCTCAAAACCATCTGCCGAAACAGCCCAGTTTTCCAGCATACCGCCCGCCACATAGACGATAAAAATGATCGTATTCGCGCTCAGCTGAAGCGTGAAACTGGGAAGACAGACCGCGCTGCGGACGATCCACAAAGCGAACAGCCAAAAGATAGGACTGTCGAACCCCTTGGAAGCGACCATCAATCCGGCCAGGAAAAAGACATCCGTAACGATCCCGGCAAAAACGACCGAGGTCAGTTGCCACCGCTTCAAGTCATTCATGCCCCAGATCAAGATGCCCCACGCCACGGAAATCATGAAATAACCCAGAAAGAACAGGTAGATCGTGTGCATGGTGGCATCCCAGTGGGAATGGATCTCAGTCTTCCACAGATGGGACAGCGCCATCCAAACCACGAACGGCGCGGCCAGCAGCTTGATAGGCAAAAGAATATGCCGTTCGACAACACGAACTCTCTGACGCATTTCCTCAAAATCAAGCGTCAGCGACCGAACATGTTCAAACAGTTCTTTGAGCTTTTGCACTTCTATTTCCAGGACAAGCGAAACCGCTTGCCGATAGACTCTTATTCAGCGGGCTGTGCAGGCGCGAGAGCTAAACGGAAGCCGACATGTCCGGCCTTCATACCGGGACCGGCATCATTTCTGTCACCGGAACGGCAAAGTCCGGCATAGTGCCCCCAACTGCCGCCGCGATCCACACGACCGGAACCGGAGGTCTTGCCTGCGGGATCCGTCACAGGATCTTCGGGATAATCTCCGTACCAGTCCAGACACCATTCCCAGACGTTCCCGTGCATATCATACAAGCCCCAGGCATTCGGCTTCTTTTGACCGACCGCGTGAGTCTTATCCTGACTTTCATCACCATGCCAGCCTAATTCATTCAAAGCTGCGCCATCCACATTATAAGCTCCGGTCGTTCCCGCCCGGCAGGCATACTCCCACTGTGCCTCTGTGGGCAGTGTATAGACATACCCTTCCGGCAGTCTTCCGGCGGCTTTCTCGATCATTGTCAGCTTTTCGCAAAATTTCATCGCTTCATACCAGCTGACTTGTTCCACAGGCAGATTCTCTCCCTGCCAGTGAGAAGGCTCACTCCTCATAACGGCTTTCCACTGTGGCTGGATCACTTCATACTTACCCAGCCAGTAGCCTTTGCTCAAGGTGACCTGGTGCGGGGTCTCGTCATTATTTCTGCCGGATTCATCCTTTGGTGTACCCATCACAAAAGTTCCGGGCTCGATCCAGATCAAATCCAACTTGACCTTGCCCGGCAGAGACAAGTCATAATCTTTGCCTGATTCACACTTTGCAGCCGTCTCCGTCTGCGCGCTGCAGCAGACGGTTACTGAAAAAAACATGGCTAATGAGCCGACACCGACCCACTTAAAGAGTCTTTTACTTGTTTTATTCATATCTATTCTGCTCCCTTTTCAGACGGATGTTTTATGAGACGAGTGATCGCCCGTCTCATAAAGCATTTCTAACCCATCCACTTATTGGGCAGGAACGGAGTATCAGTCCGGCGGAGATGATCTTCAATAATCTTGAGGACTTCTTTCGGATCATCGGTCGCATGGAACAACTTCGTGTCATCCTCTGAAATATACTTCTCCGCCAGCATGTTGTCTCTGACCCAATCCTTGAATCCGACCCAAAACTTCTTTCCAAAGAAGATGAGCGGCACCAGCGGGATGCGGTGAGTCTGCACCAGGGTCAAGACTTCCCCCATTTCATCCAGCGTTCCAAAACCGCCGGGCATGAATATGAAAGCACAGCTGTACTTCACAAAACAGGTCTTGCGGGCAAAGAAATAATGGAATGGAACCGGATAGTTCACATACGGATTGGTTTTCTGCTCAAAGGGCAGAGAGATGTTAAGCCCCACCGATTTGCCGCCACCTTCAAGCGCGCCGCGATTGGCCGCTTCCATGATGCCGGGGCCGCCGCCAGTGATGACCGCGAAACCGTTCTTGGCCAACAACGCACCGACTTTTTGAGCGGCTTTATAAGCCGGATGTTTAGCCGGTGTGCGTGCCGAGCCGAAGATGGTCACCGCCTTTCCCAGCGGTGCCAGTGTTTCAAAGGCATCCACATAATCCGACATGATGCGAAGGATCCTCCAGGAATCCTCTTGATATTGACTTTTTATTTCTTCATTCATGATCTTTTATTTTTTGATGAGGTTATCTTTTTCCATTCAAAATCTCTTTGGCCAGATCCTCCGCTCCATAAACTTTGTTCAGAGCTTCGATAATGAACTGGCAGTTGATAGAGGTGGAGCGAGCCTGCACATCGGTATAGACATATTCCCCGACCAGCGACTGGATGTTGCCGTCGAAGACGATGCCGACAAATTCACCGGCACGGTTCACGACCGGGCTGCCGGAGTTGCCGCCGATGATGTCCGCTGTGGAGACAAAGTTGCACGGTGTGGACAGATCCAGCGCCTTGAGCGGTTTTTTCCAGGATTCAGGCAGATTGAAATCGCCTTCATAATCATGATCTTCGGCATGGGCATACATTCCCTTCAGATCTGTCTGGAACGGAATGGCCTGCCCCGCTTCTTCATAGCCCTTCACCTGGCCGTAGGAAAGACGCAGGGTGAAAGTGGCATCCGGATAGGAATGCTCTTTTATCAGAGCGAAACGAGCCTTGGCGATCTTGTCGTGGGCCTGTTTGGTCAGCTCGGCTTGCTGTTCTCTGATTTTGCGAAGCTGACGTGCCGCACCATCCACCACACGAGCCACTTCAATCATTGGATCGTTCAGCTTTTGGATCTCAACCGGGCTCATAGCATAGATGGCCTTGCGCAGTTCAGCGGTTTTGATCTGGGTCTCTTTCACTAACTCAAAAGCACGAGCTTCCGGGGACTTGCCAGCTAACACCCGCTGCACCAGCGGATCATTGTATCCCAGCTGCTCAATGGCGAATTTCAGGGAATCGGTCAGACGCAGGATCTCAAAATCCTCATAGATAGGAGCTTCTGAAAAAAGTCTCAGCTCCAGAGAAACTTTGTTGGAATCACGGAATTCGCGCAGACGCTCTCCGCTGGGCTTGGAATTCTCATCCGCGTTGCGCAGCAGTGTCCGGGCAAAACCAAAGTAAGAGGAATTGAAGGCTTGAGCCCCCTCCCATATACGGTAAGGCAGGTAACTCTCTGCCGCATCTTTTTCTATCTGAGCGATTTGATCAAATGCCTTCAGAGTGTCCTTGTACTCACTGGAAGCCGCGATCGCTTCTTTCAAAGCTTTTTCCTCGGCCTCTTTCTTGGCAATCAGGCTCGGATCCAGCAGACCCGTGAAGTGACCGCCAAAGGCTTTGCGCGCGTTCTGGATACCCAGAATGGACTGCGTGGCGCGGCGGGAATTTTCCTTGCTGCGAGCGGCCCACACGGAGTAAAGCACCTCTAAGCGGTTGAGACGCTGCAATGTGTACGGCAAAACCAGATCCCGGTCTGATTTCAATTCATCCATCGTGATCAGACGGGAGGTCGAACCCGGATTCCCGGACATGAAGATCAGATCATTCTCCGCAACTCCCTTCATGTTCCAGGTCAGGTAATGGTCTATCTTGGCCGGCTTATCGTTCTCATATACACGGAATATGCTGATATCCAAATCATAACGAGGATATTCAAAATTGTCGGTATCACCGCCGAAAGAGGCGATCAGAGATTCCGGCGCGAACACCAGACGGACATCCGTATAGCGTTTGTAGCGGTAAAGGGAGTACTTTCCGCCCTGGAACAGCGTAACCACATCACTGCGCAGACCTGTTTTTTCCAGGGATTCGGCCTCGATCTTGGCCATGATTTCACGGCGGGCCTTGACGGCTTCTTCCGAGGACATTCCCGGATGAATGACGGCGTTGACCTGATCGGTCA
>Ga0310696_10011373_pt1 | contig 10155 bp, 9 predicted proteins | sample AusTroGonzalo_MG_4_FD_203885 | JGI IMG/M metagenome (GOLD analysis project Ga0310696, IMG submission 203885) | Bovine rumen microbial communities from tropical cattle in Woodstock, Queensland, Australia - Gonzalo_02 (v2) (version 2) | ecosystem: Host-associated > Mammals > Digestive system >... | reverse complement strand
ATTGCTGCCCAGCAAACTGAGCACGGATTCCAGTCCATGATGGCCACCGGTATTGCCGCTTGGACGCATTCGGATGGTGCCGACTGGCAGATCCGCATCGTCCATGATCACCAGAACTTTGGGGAGAGGGATCTTGTAGTAGCGCACGATGGCGCTTACGGCTTCCCCGCTCAAGTTCATCCAAGTCAACGGCTGGCAAAGACAGAGTTTGTCTTCACCCAAGTTGACCGCGGCTATTCTCGCTTTGAAGCTGCTCTCTGGACGGAATTCCACCCTCCAATGAGCTGCCAGCAAATCTGTGACCATAAACCCAACATTATGTCGGGTGAGGGCATATTCCGTTCCCGGATTCCCCAGGCCTGTGATGAGAAATGTCTCTCCCACACTCGAGACCGGATATTGTGCAAGTTTATCCGGCTAAAAGCAAGCTCTCTATTTCTTCTTTTTATCAGCAGGCTCTTCTTCGTCCGTGGCTTTCTTCTCACGGATGACTTCGGGCTCAGCCATGGCCGCGCCTTCTTCACCTTCTGCCGCAGGAGCTTCTTCAGTGGGTTCTTCCACCGGAGCTGTCACCGAGAAGACGGTGATGGATCCATCTACAAGGACCTTGACTCCTTCCGGAACCACCAGGTCTTTGACTTGCAGGGAATCTCCCTGATTGAGAGCGGATACATTCGCGATGATCACTTCGGGCAGAGCTCCCACGGAACCGCGGACACGCACCTTTTGGAGGGTGTGATCCAGAACGCCGCCGGCTTTCACGCCTTCAGCTTCACCTTCGGCTTCGATAGGAACGCTGATTTCAATCTCTTCGTTCACAGTGACTTCGTGTAAGTCAACATGTAAAATCTTGCCGGAGAGCGGTTGGTGTTGAACTTCCTGTACAATAGCCAGGCGTTTTGCCTGTCCTTCGCCAATAGTCAATTCAACCAGCAGGATCTCGGATACAGCGTGACTGTACAGATGCTCAATGGCCTTGCGATCGATTTCAAGGTTTTGAGGCTCAGTCTTTTTGCTGTAGATGACTGCCGGCACGCGGTCTTGCGCGCGCAATTTTTTTACTCCGGTCCGCTTCTTCAATGTGCGCGGAAACACTACTAATGATTCAGCTTTCATTCTCGCTAAGTATAAAACGTTTTGTACTAAATCGTTCTCTTCTATCTAATTATTAAACAACGAAGTCACAGAGAGATTTTTGTGAATTCGCACAATGGCTTCACCTAGCAGAGAAGCCACAGAAATCACTTTCACGTTGATTCCTTCAACCGGCTGGTTCGGTACACTGTCTGTTGTGATCAATTCGGTGATCTCTGAATTGCGCAGACGCTGTATGCCGATATCGTTCAGCAGGGCGTGAGAGACACAGGCGAACACCTTTTTGGCACCTTCCCGCTTGAGCAGTTCCGCCGCGGAGGTCAAGGTTCCCGCTGTTTCCGTAAGATCATCCACTAAAAGGACATCTTTATCTTTCACGTCGCCAATCAGCGTCGTTGCTTCCACTTCGTGGGCACTCTTACGCCGTTTTGAAACGATCGCCAGAGGTTTATCCAGCACGGCCGCGATGTTATAGGCTTTTTTGATGCCTCCCACATCAGGGCTGACGACCACTAAATTCTCCGTGTCCAGGGTCTTGATGTAATCCAAAAGGACCGGATTCGCGTACAGATGATCCACGGGGATATCAAAGAATCCCTGGATCTGCTGTGCGTGTAAATCCATGGTCAAGACACGGTTAGCACCGGCTGCCACGAGCAGGTTCGCCACCAGTTTTGCCGTGATGGGCACTCTGGGCTGATCTTTACGATCCTGGCGTGCATACCCGTAGAAGGGGATGACCGCCGTGATCCTGGCCGCGCTCGCGCGTTTCAGCGCGTCTATCATGATGAACAGTTCCATCAGATAGTGATTTGCCGGAGGACAAGTGGACTGTATGACAAAAACATCGCTGCCGCGAACGTTCTCGTCAATTTTCACAAAAGACTCACCGTCAGGAAATTGAGTAACATCGCACCGGCCAAGGCTGATACCGATATAGTTGCAGATCGCTTTGGCTAGAGCCGGATTGGAATTACCACTGTAAATTTTCACCGTTCTAAGGAATAAAACACCCTCGGACAGCCTTTCAGCTTCCGAAAGCCGCACAAGCATCCTCTAATATTGCTCCAAACGCAAGACGTTTTTTTGAAAATCCGCCTTTAATTTACTTTTCGGCCTTTATTCTTGCTGAAAGTGAGAGGAATTATTAAAATTTCAGCTATGAAGAGTATGATGACAGGCACTTTTCCATTTTATCGCCCGCGCCGACTGCGTCAAACAGATGAACTGCGCGCTATGGTAAGGGAATCCCACCTCAGAAAAGAGCAGCTGGTGCTGCCGCTTTTTGTGACAGAAGGGACTCAAAAACGGATCCCGGTCAATTCGATGCCGGGAGTTTTCCAGCTTTCCATTGACGAACTGCTGGCGGAGACACGTTCCGCGTGGGAGACCGGTGTGCGTGCCATTTTGCTGTTCGGGATCCCGGATCACAAAGATGAAAAAGGTTCCTCGGCCTATGATCCGGAGGGGATCACCCAGCGGGCCGTGCGCGCGCTGCGGAAGGAGTTCCCGGATCTGATCATTATCACGGATGTGTGTCTGTGTGAATATACCAGCCACGGTCATTGCGGCATGATCCGGAAGACTCCGTGGGGCAGGACGTTCATTGACAACGACAGCACGCTGGAGATCCTGGCCCAGACCGCTCTCAGCCATGTGATGGCCGGCGCGGACATCGTGGCTCCCAGCGATATGATGGATGGCCGCATCGGTGCTATCCGCAAGACGCTGGATGATGCCGGGTTTACGGATGCCGTTATCATGTCTTATGCCGCGAAATACGCTTCGGCTTTTTACGGGCCGTTCCGTGACGCGGCGGATTCCGCGCCCAAGTTTGGCGACCGCCGTGCTTATCAGATGGATCCGGCCAACGCGGAGGAAGCTCTGCGCGAGGTGGCTATGGATATTGAGGAAGGAGCCGACATCGTTATGGTCAAGCCGGGACTGGCTTATCTGGATATCCTGAACCGGGTGAAAAATACTTTCCACTATCCGACAGCGGTTTACATGGTCAGCGGCGAGTATGCCATGATCAAAGCCGCGGGCGAGAAAGGCTGGATAGACGAGGACCGCATCATGATGGAGTCCCATCTGTCCATGGTGCGCGCGGGAGCGGACATCATCATCACTTATGCCGCGCCTTCAATTTGCAAAATGCTGAACAATAAAAAGTAAAATAGAAAAAGTATGAAAAAGACGAATTTTATGGCGGTGCTGTGCGCCGCGGGGATAGGTTTGGGCACTACGATTTTTACCGGTACTCTGGATGCGGCCGATGGTCAGAACGCGCCACAAGCGCCGAAAATCGTTCTTCCGGGTGAAGGCGGTACCAAAGCGGCTGTGACGTATGATTATTTTCCGGACCGGCTTCATACTTTTATTTTCAGGAACTGGACGCTGGTTCCCCAGGAACGTCTGGCGGAAGTGCTGGAAACCACACCGGAAAAAGTGGCTGCCGTTGCCGCGTCCATGGGACTGGAGCCGCAGGGGACGATCCTTCCGGCCTGGGGCACTTCGCGCGGTTATATCACGGTTCTCCGCCGCAACTGGCATCTGCTGCCTTATGACCAGCTCCTGACACTGATGGGCATCGACCGGGAAGAGCTGCGCTTCCGTCTGCAGGAGGATGATTTCCTGTGGGTCAAGCTGGGATGGGTGAAACCGGCCTGCGAAAAGCTGGTTTACTCAGAACCCTCGCCCGAAACAACGGCGCAGGCAAAGCAGATCGCGGCACTGCTGAAAGCCGAGCTGGCGGATGAAAAATCACTTCCGGAGGAAGAGCGCTTTACTTTCATTGACCGCCTGAAGGATCCTTCGCCGGACATCGTGATCCCGGAAAAATCTGAAAACGAGGGCGGTTTCGAGCTGCGCTATATCGCGTCCTATTTTGCCACATTCGGCGAGCCTCTGCTGGATCCGGAGATCGAATCTTGCCCGGAAGGTCTGCTGCAGCGTCTGGCCGCGGCCGGTGTCAACGGTGTCTGGTTCCATACAGTTTTGCGCACACTGGTGCCGCCTACGGAAGATTTTCCGGAGTTTGGCAAAGACCATGAACGCCGCATTGCCGGTCTGAACAAGCTGGTGCAGCGTGCCAAGAAATACGGCATCGGCATTTATCTTTATTCCAATGAACCTCGTTCCATGCCGACAGAGTTTTTTGCCAAAGAAGGCAGGGAAAGCATGAAAGGCGTTACGGAAGGGCAGTTCTCCACGATGTGTACCAGCGATCCGCGTGTGCAGAAGTGGCTTTCGGATTCGTATGAATATGTGTTCAAGAATGTGCCGGATCTGGCCGGTGTGTTTACGATCACGGCTTCGGAGAACCTGACCAGCTGCGCCTCGCACTGGCATCAGGGGAATTGTCCCCGCTGTTCCAAGCGGACGACTCCCGAAATCATTGCCGAAGTCAATACGCTTATCGAACAGGGTGTCCACCGCGGCAATCCCAACGCCAAGATGATCGTCTGGGATTGGGGCTGGCAGGATCAGTTCGCGGAAGAGATCATCCAGAAATTGCCCAAGAGCTGCTGGCTGCAGTCGGTCAGCGAGTGGAATCTGCCCATTAATCGCGGCGGCGTGGCTTCTGCGGTGGGTGAGTATTCGCTTTCCGCCGTGGGACCGGGGCCTCGCGCGCAGAAGCATTGGAAGTACGCGCAGGATGCCGGACTCAAGACTTCGGCCAAGGTGCAGGTGAATCTCTCCTGGGAGTTCTCTGCCATACCGCATCTGCCGGTGCTGGATCTGGTCGCCCAGCATGCCAATAACCTGTCCAAACAGCATGTGAACGGTCTCATGCTGAGCTGGAGCCTGGGCGGTTATCCGTCCGAGAACCTTTCTCTGTTCCAGACCGGTTCCACTCAGGATATTACGCCGGAGGAGAATCTGAAGAATGTGGCAGCCTCCTATTACGGAGAGAAAGCCGCGCCGGAAGTTTTGAAAGCGTGGAAAGCCTTTTCCGATGGTTTCGCTCAGTATCCTTACCATGGCAATACACTATATCACGGGCCTCAGCACGCGGGGCCGTCCAATCCGCTTTACCTGAAGCCGTCGGGCTACGCGGCAACGATGGTGGGGATCCCTTATGACGATCTGAAAGCCTGGCGTTCGGTCTATCCGCCGGAAGTCTGGATCCGTCAGATGACACTGGTTCGCAATGGTTTCACTGATGGATGCGCTCTGTTTGAAAAAGCCATCGCGCTGATGCCGGAGGAGAAACAGCAGTTCGCACGTACAGAGCTGGGACAGTACCGCGCGGCGGAACTCCATTTTGCCTCTTGTGTGAATCAGGCGCGTTTCACTTACGCGCGTGATGAACTGCTGGCATTGGACAAAGCTGAGGACGCGGAAGACAAAGCCGAGCGTAGAAATGCTCTGATCACCTCCATGAAACGGGCCGCTCAGGCGGAGCTACAGACGGCCAAAGACTTTTATCCTTATGTGAAAGCGGATTCCTCCATTGGTTATGAATCCTCTAATCACTATTTCTACATCCCCGAAGATATCGAGGAAAAGATCATCAACTGCAAGTACATCCTGGATCAGTTGGATAAAATGTAGATAGAAACATTCTGACAAAATAGACAAAATGAAAACAAGCAGCTCATCTCTCAAATATTGGATATTTGCCGGATCGGCCATGCTTTTACTCACTCCGGCAACAGCTCAGGCCAACGCGGGAACAACGCTGATGTTGGCAACGATGTTTCATCTGTTCATAGGAAATTTATTGATAGGTGCTTTTGAGGGATACATTTTAGGAGCTGTCTTTAAGTTACCAATGGGCAGTTGCATAAGAAAACTTATCGTAGCCAATTATGTTTCCATGTGGCTGGGTGGGTTGATATTATTGAACATAGTATTCTATTTTATCCCAATGGATCTATATACTCTGCCCAGGATCTATCCGTGGATGATCCTGCTGAGTTTCATTGTAACGCTTCTGATAGAGTATCCTTTTGTTTTAAGTGCGTTCAAAGATGTTCAGGGAAGAGGAAAGAAAGCATGGAAGGGAACGCTTTTGACACAAACGCTTTCCTACATCATTTTGTTTGGCTGGTATGGGATAGTCAGTTACACTTCACTATACACTGAGAATAAGATCGTTCCATTGTCCGAGATTGAACTGCCGAAAGATGTAACGATTTATTTTATCTCGGCGGAGGATGGAAATGTTTATTCCGGAAATCTATCGGAACAAAATTGGCAAAAAGTATATAATCTTAATGAAGATGTGAAAAAGAGCTGTCTGAATGTTTGGCCGTCAGAGGCGAACACGAATCTTTGGGATCTGGTATTGTGTGGTGCTGCAGGCAGCACAAGAGTGATTTTGCACGACATTGCTCAGGATGCTTCTCCGTTTAGTGGAAATCAGAAAAATAGTCCTTATGTAGATGATTTTTTTGGGATAAATAAAGCTCCTCAAGTTGGAGAAGCTAAACAAAGTTCCTTGCATTTCAGAAGTGGATTTTGGGCAATGGATGGATTAAAAGGAAGCGATGATGAATCAAATAAAAAACTTCATGTCGCGTTAGAGATACCTTATCAAATGAAATGGATGGTACGTCTGGTTACCCATCTGCCGACGGATAAAGTTTTGTTTCAACTGGGCAGGGATCAGATCTGCCTTTATGACCCGGAGAAAAAACAAGTTGCCCTGGTTGCCAGAGGTCGGGGTCCTGTAGCGGTGATCGGCAAGAAAGATCAAACGCCGGTTGAAGAGGATACGACGCGGAAAAACGATTTATGATTTTAGGAGCGCATACGTCCACATCGGGCGGACTGGAGCAGGCGATCATCCGCGGCGCGGAGGTCGGTTGCGACTGCATTCAGATTTTTGTCAAAAACAATATGCAGTGGTTCGGCAAACCTTACGGGCCGGACGAACTGGGAGCCTGGGCCAGAGAGGTCGCGTCCGGAAAGGTGAAGTTTATCTTTGCCCACACGGGCTACTTGATCAATCTGGGAGCGCCCGACGGCGATAACCGGGAGAAATCCATCAAGTCGCTCAAGCAGGAGATCAACTTCTGCAACGACCTGGGGCTGCCGTTCCTGGTGATGCATCCCGGCGCGCACCTGAAGCAGGGCGAGGAAGAAGGTCTGCGGCGGATCATTGCCGGTCTGGATGAAGTTTTTGCCGAGACGGTCTCCCCGGCGCGTGTCGCGCTGGAGATCACGGCCGGACAGGGGACGTGTCTGGGATACAAGATCGAGCATCTGGCGGCGATCTTTGACGGTGTGAAGCACGCGGAGCGCCTGGGAGTCTGTCTGGATACAGCGCACCTCTTCGCGGCCGGGTATGACATCCGCACACCGGAAGGCTGGAACTCGGTCATCAGCCGCCTGGATTCGCTGATCGGTCTGGCCAATCTGCAGGGAGTCCATCTGAATGATTCCAAGGTGGATCTGGGTTCCCATGTGGATCGTCATGAGCATATAGGCAAGGGCAAGATCGGCGCGGAGGCGTTCCGTGCGATCGTGAATGATGCCCGGTTGGAGCGGCTGCCCGGCTGTCTGGAAACGCCCAAGTCCAAGGATATGCACGAGGACCGTGAGAATCTGGCGGTTTTAAGAGGACTTTTGAAGTAAATGACGCGTTTCAGAGGAAGAGATTTTGATTTTCAGTTTCCCCGGCCGGCGGTCATTATGGGGATCCTGAACGTGACTCCGGATTCGTTTTCCGACGGCGGGTGCTTCCTTCACACGGAAGAGGCCGTCCGCCGTGGTCTGGAAATGGCGGAGCAGGGCGCGGAGATACTGGACCTGGGAGCCGAATCGACCCGGCCCGGTTTTCAGGAAGTCCCTCCGGAAGAGGAATGGCGGCGGCTTGGACCGGTGCTGACCGAGTTGAAGCGGCAGACCAAAGCCGTTCTTTCCGTGGATACCCGGCATCTTCAGACGGCTCGTCTGGCTCTGGAGGCCGGAGCGCATATCATCAATGATGTCGGGCTGGGACGTTCTTATGAGGAAATGTTCCGTCTGATCGCAGATCATGGCGCGGGTTATGTTTTGATGCATTCGGAAACCGTATCCCCGGAGGAAAAAGACCCGGTTGAGATCGTAAATCGCTTTTTTGGAACAACTTTAGAGCAATCGGAGCGGTCAGGAGCCGCCCCGGAGCAGATCGTTCTGGATCCCGGCATCGGGTTCGGAAAATCAATTAAACACAATTTGTTATTGATTAGCGGGCTCCATCGCTATAAAAAGTGGGGCAGGCCTGTTTTGCTGGGGGCTTCGCGCAAATCTTTTATGAAAGATCTGCCGGGCGGAGCGCGCCAGCCGGAAAAGCCGTCCGGATCGCTTTCTTCTGAGATGAAAGTGGTTGAAAAAAAGACGCTTTCCAATCGTTTGGGAGGCAGTCTGGCGGCGGCGTGTTTCGCGGTGGAACACGGGGCCGGGATTTTACGTGTACATGATGTTCAGGAGACACTGCAGGCCGTCCGATTGACGGAACTGCTGTGCAATGGATAAAGGTAAGACACAGTGCATTTTAGTGAGATATTAAAACCGATCGTGGAAGTCGGCATCCTGGCGACGGGGATCTATTACGCGCTGAAGTTCATCCGGGGTACCCGCGGCGCGGCCGTGGTCACGGGGTTCTTCACGGTATTGATCGTTGTGGCCTTTTTGGCTACCGTTTTCAAGCTGCAGGTGCTGACGTGGATATTGAGCTGGTTCGTCGGCTTCTTCGCGGTAGCCGTTCTGATTTTGTTCCAGCCGGAAATACGCCGAATGCTGGCGGAACTGGGAACCAACCGCTTTACCGTCTCGGCTCACCAGCAGCGTGAAAATATCGAGACGATCATCCAGTGCGCCAAAAACCTGAGCGATGACAAAATGGGCGCTCTGATCGCCATCGAGCAGGAGGCAAAAGTCCTGGAGACTTGCAGCGCGCCCGGTGTGCTGATAGATTGCGTGGCCACACCGGAAATGCTTCAAACGATCTTCTTCAAGGATAACGCCTTGCATGATGGAGGCGTGATCATCAAGGGCGACCGCATCATGCGCGCGTCTTGTGTCTTTCCGCTTTCGCAGCGCCAGGATCTGGGCAATTCGATGGGAACCCGTCACCGCGCGGGGCTGGGACTGTCCGAGGAAACAGACGCGGTAGTGATCATTGTTTCAGAGGAAAAAGGCTTCATCAGTTATGCTTACAAAGGCCAGCTCGTGACGAAAGTCTCGGAAGAGGATCTGCGCGGCTTCCTGACGATGATTTTTGTCCCTAAGATCCTTCCTGTCAACAAAAAGCAATGGTTCAGAGGTTTGCTTTCCAAACTGGGGCTGAGGAGTAATGCCGCGGAGGAAGCAGTATCCCGGCCTTCCAAGAAGAAAAAGGAGAAGGAGTCATGAAAAAATTTCTTTTCAGCAATGCGACTCTGAAGGTCTTCGCGCTGGCGCTGGCGCTGGTGGCCTGGACTTCGGTCAAACTTCAGATCAGCAAGGGAACTTCTACGCAGTCCGGCGGTACGATCTATAAACAGGTTCTGCCCAATGTTCCCATTTATGTGATGCAGTCTCCGATGGATACGAATGTTTACGATCTGATGCCGCTGGAAGCCTCGGTGGAGGTCTCCGGCTCCCGGATGAACGTGGAGAATATCCGCCCGGAATCCATCACGCTTTATGTGAGCGTGGGCAATAACGAGGTCATGAAAGCGAACCTGACGGAAAACACGAACATGGTGGAAATGGTCAAGTTGATCCAGTGCAAGCTCCCCCCGGAACTGACGCTGATGTCCATCGTGCCGCCTAGCGTTCGTCTGCTGACGCGTCCCGTAGGGGAAACGAATACAGCACTGCCTCCTCCAGTTAAGCTGAACACCGGTGGAAGCGAATCCTGAGCCGGGAGGATGTGATTTATGAAAGAAATAAATCCCTTATATTTTCGGTATGATAAAGGATGGATATTACGTACCTTCCTGAAGAATGGTGGGCTTTTTGGTGCTGCTTTTGGAGTAATAGTGCCATTTACAGGTCTTAACTTTTTTAATACCTTTCCATTAAAATTTGTTTTGGGTATTAGGAGAGGTAGTGATATGCCTGAATTCCTTTTCCTTAATTTTT
>Ga0310696_10011371_pt1 | contig 10156 bp, 5 predicted proteins | sample AusTroGonzalo_MG_4_FD_203885 | JGI IMG/M metagenome (GOLD analysis project Ga0310696, IMG submission 203885) | Bovine rumen microbial communities from tropical cattle in Woodstock, Queensland, Australia - Gonzalo_02 (v2) (version 2) | ecosystem: Host-associated > Mammals > Digestive system >... | reverse complement strand
CGTGCCGAGTATCCCATCGCCGTGAAGCGCCTGGAGAAGGCCATTGAACAGGCCCATGAATACGGCCTGCTGGGCAACAACATCTTCGGCACAGACTTCAACTTCGACATTCACATCCGCCTGGGCGCCGGCGCCTTCGTGTGCGGTGAAGAAACGGCCCTGATGTCCTCCATCGAAGGCAAGCGCGGCGAACCCCGGCCGAAGCCCCCGTTCCCGGCGGTAAAGGGCCTGTTTGAGAGCCCCACCAATATCAACAACGTGGAGACCCTGGGCAACATCGCCCAGATCATCCTGAAAGGCGCAGACTGGTTCAAATCCATCGGTATCCCCACCTCCACCGGTACAAAGGTCTTTGCTCTTGGCGGCAAGATCAACAACACCGGTCTGGTGGAAGTTCCCATGGGCATCCCGCTGCGCACGATCATCGAGGACATCGGCGGCGGCTGCCCCAACGGCAAGAAGTTCAAGGCCGTGCAGACCGGCGGTCCTTCCGGCGGCTGCATCCCCGCGAGCCTGCTGGACATCTCCGTGGACTATGACTCCCTGACGAAGATCGGCGCCATGATGGGTTCCGGCGGTATGATCGTCATGGATGAAGACAACTGCATGGTGGATATTGCCCGTTTCTTCCTTGACTTCACGGTTGACGAAAGCTGCGGCAAGTGTACCCCCTGCCGCGTCGGTACCCGCCGCATGCTGGAGATCCTTGAACGGATCACCCAGGGCAAGGGCGAGGAAGGCGACATCGAAAAGCTGGAAACCCTGGCGGAGAACATCAAGTCCAGCGCCCTGTGCGGTCTTGGCCAGACTGCTCCGAACCCTGTTCTGAGCACGATCAAGTACTTCCGTGATGAGTACGAAGCGCACATTAAGGAAAAGCGCTGCCCGGCCCATCACTGCCAGGCCCTGCTGAACTATAAGATCACCGACGCCTGCCGCGGCTGTACTGCCTGCGCCCGCAAGTGCCCGGTGAACTGCATCAGCGGCAACGTGAAGGAGCAGCACGTGATCGACCAGACCAAGTGCATCAAGTGCGGAACCTGCATGGCAACCTGTAAGTTCGGCGCTATCATTAAGGAATAATCGCGCGAGGAGGAACAACACAAATGGAGAATCTCGTTAAGCTTACGATTGACGGCGTCAGTGTTGAAGTTCCGGCCGGCACGACGGTTCTGGAAGCGGCGAAAAAGGCCGGGATCAACATTCCCACGCTGTGCTACCTGAAGGATATCAACCAGATCGGCGCCTGCCGTATGTGTATCGTGGACACCGGCGCCCGCGCGTTCGGCGCGGCCTGCGTGCTGCCCGTGAGCAACGGCATGAACGTCAAAACCAATACCCCCAAGATCCGGGAGGCCCGCCGGGTGAACCTGGAGCTGCTGCTGAGCAACCATGACAAGAAGTGTCTGGACTGCGCCCGTAACCAGAAGTGCGAACTGCAGCAGATGTGCCAGGATCTGGGTGTGGACGACGTGGATAAGTATAAGGGCAAGATGAATGAGTATGACATCGACGACCTGAGCCCCTCCATCGTCCGGAACAACAACAAGTGTATCCTGTGCCGCCGCTGCGTGGCTGCCTGTATCAACACGCAGGCTGTCGGCGTTATCGGCCCCATGGGCCGTGGTTTCAAAACCAAGATCGGCAGCGCCTGGGAGCATCCTCTGGGCGAAGTGGCCTGCATCAACTGCGGCCAGTGTATCGCTGCCTGCCCGACCGGCGCCCTCTATGAGAAGGATTCCACGAAAGCGGTCTGGGATCTGCTGAGCGACGAAACCAAGCACGTGGTTGTCCAGCCCGCTCCCGCGGTCCGCGCCGCACTGGGCGAGGAATTCGGCATCCCGATGGGCACCTCTGTCACCGGCAAACTGGCGGCTGCCCTGCGCCGTCTCGGCTTTGAGAAGGTGTTCGATACCGATTGGGGCGCCGACCTGACGATCATGGAAGAGGGTACCGAATTCATCGGCCGTCTGAAGAACGGCGGCGTACTGCCGATGATCACCAGTTGTTCTCCCGGCTGGATCAAGTTCTGCGAAACTTATTATCCGGACTTTATCCCGAACCTGTCTTCCTGCAAGTCTCCCCACGAGATGGAAGGCGCGATGATCAAGAGCTACTGGGCGGAGAAAGCAGGCATCGATCCCAAGGATATCCGCGTGGTGTCCGTGATGCCCTGTACCGCGAAGAAGTTCGAAGCGAAGCGGCCTGAACTGAGCCACAACGGCATGCAGGACGTGGATGAAGTGATCACCACCCGTGAGCTGGCCAAGATGATCAAGGAAGCCGGCATCGACTTTGCGAACCTGCCGGATGAAGACTTTGATCCCGTGCTCGGCGAGAGCACCGGCGCCGCCGTCATATTCGGCGCGACCGGCGGCGTGATGGAGGCGGCTCTGCGGACCGTGTACGAAAAGGTCACGACGGAGACGTTGGACAAGGTGGACTTCCATGCGGTCCGGGGGATCCAGGGCGTGAAGGAAGCTACCATCAAGGTCGGCGAGCTGGATGTGAACGTAGCGGTCGCCCACGGCACCGCGAACGCGGCGAAACTGCTGGACAGCATCCGCAGCGGCGAGAAGTCCTATCACTTCATCGAGGTCATGGCTTGCCCCGGCGGCTGCGTAACCGGCGGCGGTCAGCCTATTGTTTCCGCCCAGAAGCGGATGGAATGCGATCCGAAACAGCTTCGCGCGGCGGCTCTCTACAACGAGGACGCCAACAAACCCGAGCGCAAGAGCCATGAGAACGCCTCTGTCATGAACCTGTACAAGGATTATCTGGGCGAACCCAACAGCCATCTTGCTCATGAATTGCTGCACACCCACTATACGGAGCGTCCGAAGTACAACAAATAATTATTCTGGTTTTCCGGTCGCCGGGCTTTGCCCGGCGACCTTTTGTTACAGGAGTTCTTTACGGCAGAGGTCAGACGGAAGCGATACGGAAGAGAACCGGCCGACTGTACTTGTCTTTACTGGCACTATGAATGGAAGTCGCGGAAAACATTGATTATAACGGGGGAAACATGATAGAATTACCATGAAAGTTTCGACGGGAAAGTACGGCGCGGGAAGAGGGTGAACGGAGTGAAAGAGATTTTTACAATAGGATATGTTTCTTATCAGCCGGATGAAATGGCAAAGGTATTGCTTTCCTTTGGAGTGAGCTGCCTGATCGATGTCCGGAGCAATCCTCATTCCGCTTACTATACACAATATAACAAGGAAGTTTTCTCGGAAGTTCTGAAACAGCACGGGATTCTTTACCGGAATTATGCATACGAATTCGGAGCACGGCAGGAGGATCCGCGTTTCTTTACGAGCGAAGGATATCTGGACTTCCCGAAGTTTACCCAATCGGAACAGTTTCAGCAGGGTGTAAAGAAAATTGAGCAGGGAATCCAGATGGGTTATTGTTTCGCGTTGATGTGCGCAGAAAAAGACCCTATGACATGCCATCGGGCGATAATGATCGGTAAGGCGTTGAAAGAACAAGGTTTTACAGTGAACCATATAATCTATCCGGATCAGATCGAAACGCAACAGGAAATGGAGCTGCGAGGGATTGGAGATCAACTGTCGTTCTTTTCCGATGAACAGCGTATCGAGGAATTTTATCATGAACAGAACCGAAAGATCGGATACCGGCCGGATTCAGGGAAGGAAGGGGTTGCATGAGAATCTTCACCATCGGGTTTACGCAGAAAACAGCAGAACAGTTTTTTCGACTGCTATTGTCTAACCAGGCAGATGCGCTGATCGATGTACGCCTAAACAACAAATCCCAGCTGGCAGGATTTGCCAAGTATCCGGATCTTCCCTTTTTTCTGGACAGGATTGCGCATATTGCTTATGTCCATGATATTATGCTGGCACCGACTGAACAGCTCCTGAAAAACTACCGGAGCAAAGAGATTTCATGGGGAGAGTATGAAACAGAGTTTGAAACAATCATGAAAGAGAGAGATATTGATCAGTATATTACGGAGCATTATGCAGGGTATATTGATCAGAACATTTGCCTTTTATGCAGTGAACCAACTGCGTCCCAATGCCATCGAAGGTTGATTGCCAACCATTTTTCAGATCTGTTTCATTCAGATATCATTCATCTATAACAAGAAAAGAGGAGCGCTTTCGTTTGAAAAAGAGGCTGATTGTGTTAACCAAATCGCCTATGCATAAGGAGATCGGCGGAGAAATGACGTCGGGAGCCTGTGTAGTTGCTTTTTGCCCGGAAAGCAGAAGACTGATACGCCTGACACAGGAGCCAAACGGCAGTCCGCTGAACGGGCGCTGTGTTCGACGCTTTTCTGTTATGGACGAAATCAAGGCGGAAGTCAAGGCGGAAAAACCGGAACCGCCACAGAATGAAAACGTTCTGATTCCGACGGAAGGGATTTACCGACTCGGAAGAAGCAGTGCTGGTATATCTGAAATTGCGGCAACATATATTGCCGGCATGTCCGCCCGATTTATGGATGATCCGCATTCGGTACTTGATTCAGTTTCTGCCTATGACCATTCTGTTGAGATTGTTTCGGCAAAAAAGATTATTTTTGTCTGGGAGCAGGGGAAAAGGAGACCAAGAGTTTCCTTTACGCTTGGAAACACAAGACATATATCATACCGGGTAACTGATCCGGAACTGGAACTGGCCAAACCTGCGGAAGAAAAAAGAGAAAAGGCAATTGATGAAGCTTGGCTGGTTGTTTCTATTCCCAATATTCCTTTTGCTAAGGATGGTAAGTATTACAAATTTGTAGCTGCTGTTTTCCCTGTAATTTTGCCGAAGACGGAGAGTAAAAAAACGGTGGTTAAGAGCAGCAGAACACCGGAACAGATTCTGAATGATCATTTCGGTTATGATTCCTTCCGTCCGGGGCAGCGGGAGGTGATCAGCCAACTGATGACAGGAAGGGACAGTATCTGTGTGATGCCAACCGGGCAAGGGAAATCAGTATGTTATCAAATCCCGGCAATGCTGTTGCAGGGAACCACAATGGTCATTTCTCCACTGATCGCTCTGATGAAGGACCAGGTTGCCGCATTGGTACGAAACGGTATTCCCGCCGCTTATCTGAACAGTACTTTGAATCCGGTCCAGCAGGAAAAAGTCCTGAATAATATTGCAAACGGGATGTATAAATTGGTCTATGTGACTCCGGAAAGGCTGAGTATGCCTGAGTTCCAGAAGTTCTGTTCATCAATTCGTATTTCTCTGATTGCGGTGGATGAAGCACATTGTGTTTCGCAGTGGGGACCCAATTTCCGGTATGATTATCTGAACATCAGCCAATTTATTGAATACCTGCCGGAGAGACCGGTCGTCGGCGCATTTACGGCAACGGCAACGCAGAAAGTTGCCGAGGATATTATCCAGAGACTGGCATTGCGGGATCCTTTTTCAATTCGAGCGGGATTTGACCGTCCGAATCTTTACTTTGCCGTTCTTCAGCCCGCGGACAAGCGGACATGGATCAGCCGTTATCTGCAGGAACATAAGGGTAAGTCAGGCATCATCTATTGTGCGACGAGGAAAACAGCCGAACAGTTATATGATTATTTATCCAAAGAAGGATATCCAGTCAGCTGTTATCATGCCGGTCTTCTTCCGGAAGTCAGAATGAAGAGCCAGGAGGATTTCCTTTTTGACAGGACGCCGGTGATGACGGCTACCAATGCTTTCGGCATGGGAATCGATAAACCGAACGTTTCCTTTGTTATTCACTATAATATTCCCAAGAGCATGGAAGCATATTATCAGGAGGCCGGAAGAGCCGGGAGAGACGGAACCCAAGCAGATTGTATCGTGCTGTACAGCCGTCAGGATCTGGTTACCAATCGCAGACTTATTGAGATGGAAGAACCAAGTCCGGATCTGACACCGGAAGAAGCAGATCATATCCGAAAGGAAGATCTCCGCAGACTGAACCAGATGGCGGATTTCGCTGAAGGAACAGAGTGTTTACGCGCATATATACTGAAATATTTCGGAGAGACGGATATTCCTCAGTCCTGCGGAAATTGTTCAAACTGTAAAGGTGAGTTTGAACTGATGGATATACGCAGGGAAGCGCAAATCATTCTATCCTGTGTCGCACGTACCGGGCAGAAATTCGGCAGGGATTTTATTGCTCATATCCTTAAAGGGAAAACCACCGAACGTCATGAAGCAATGGGGATGGAAAAACAAACGACATGGGGCATGCTGAGCGACTACAGCTTCAGTGACATCAACAGAATGATTACCGCGCTGATCAGCAGGGAATATCTGGCTTCCTTCGGCAGAGAATACCCGGTGCTCAAGTTAACCGGCAAATCCAGGGATGTTCTGTTCAGCAATCAACCGCTTATGATACGCAAAATCGACGCACAGAAAGGGAGAAGACGAAAAGCCAACATCACCGCTGTGCATACAGAAGCAGATAATCAACTGTATGAACTGCTGAGAAAAAGAAGAAATGAAGAGGCTGAAAAAGAAGGCGTTCCGCCGTATGTTATCCTGGACAATAAAACATTGATGGCTGTTGCGGCGATTCAACCTCAGACAGAGGAAGAATTCATCCAAATCAAAGGAATCGGGAAAGTCAAAACAAAACGGTATGCGTCATTATTCCTCCCGATTATCAGGGAATATCAAGAAAAACGGTCGGGCGTTGAAGATCACGACCTGACGGAGTCTGAATCCGAAGACTGATGATTGGGATTATGAACGGCGAAGATGACGGAACAGACAGATTGTGATAAGATACTCTCCGTATTAAACAGACCAGAGCAAGGAGAAGCAGAGCATGAAGAAGCGGATTGCAGGAGGCCTTTCAATGTTCTGCTTTTTGCTGGCAGCGCTTCTTTTTGTGCTGACCGCGTGGTATACGGAGCGGTTCGATACCAGTTTCGCAGGGCTGCTGTTCACCCTGATGACTCCGATGAAGGGCGTGGGCGGCGGTTTCTGGTCTGACTTCCTGAACGGCGTTCTTCCCCCGGTGCTGAAAGCGGCTGCCGTCTATCTGCTGCTGCATATCCTGCTGAGGAGCGAACGGATCGGACGATGGATGCAGAATCGTCTGCATCTGCCCGAAAAAGCGGAGAAGATCCGGCAGATTGCCGGAAAAGTCGTGCCGGCGATCTCCCTGGCGCTTTTGATCGCGGTATGCATCAACGTTTACAACCGGCTTCACGTCGGCGAATACCTCCGGAACGTACGTGCGCAGACAACGCTGTATGAGGATCATTATACGGCGCCGGACACTGTGGCGGTGAAACCGCCGGAACGGAAACCGAACGTGATCTGGCTTGTGCTGGAAAGCATGGAGACGACCTATGCTTCCCGGGAAGACGGCGGGATCCAGGAGCAGAACTATATGCCGCGGCTGACGGCGCTGGCGAAAGAGAACATCTCCTTTTCCGACACGGATAAACTCGGGGGAATCTATTCCACCAACAACACCAACTGGACCATGGCGGCGCTGTTCGCCGGCACCAGCGGGCTGCCTTTCGCTTTCCCGGTGGATCAGAACAGCATGAACAAGTACACGAAGTTCGCGCCGGAAATCACCTCCATAGGGGACATCCTGAAGCGCGACGGATACCGGCAGGTCTTTCTGTGCGGCAGCGACGGGGAATACGGCGGCCGGGCCCTGTATTTCCGGGAACACGGGGATTATGAGATCCACGACCTGTTTGAAGCCAGACGGCGGGGAGAAATCCCGGAGGATTATTACGTCTGGTGGGGCTTTGAAGACAGGGTGCTGTTCCGGCTGGCCAGGGAGGAACTGACCAGGCTCGCGGCCGGAAACGAACCGTTCAACCTGACCCTGCTGACGGTGGACGCCCATCATCTGGGCGGCTTTACCTGTGATGAATGCGGAACGGAGTACGCCGACCGGACGGCGAACGTGATCGCCTGTACGGACCGGCAGGTCGGGGAATTCGTCGACTGGTGCCGGGAACAGCCTTTCTGGGAGAACACGGTGCTGATCATGACCGGGGACCATCCCCGGATGGATACATGCCTGACCGGCGGAATGGAATTCCAGGAACGCAGGATTTACAACAGTTTTCTGAATGCCCGAAAAACGCCGGCGGGAAAAACGACCTTCCGCACCGCCGTGATGATGGATCTTTATCCGACGATGCTGTCCGCCATGGGTTATGAGATCGAAGGCGACCGGCTGGGACTGGGAACGGACCTGTTCTCCGGAACACCGACCCTGGCGGAAGAGATGGGGTATGAAAGGCTGAATGAGGAAGTGCAGAAATATTCGCAGTACTTTATTGATCATTTTGCAAGATGAGAGACTTTCAAATAACAGGCTGAGAAGGAGGGGAAGCGGAAAGTGAAAAAACGGGCAAACGGTTTTGCGGTCATCATCTGCTTTTTCCTGTTCATTCTGGTATGTGCGGGCGCTCAGGCGGACGTTATCATCAACGAGGTCATGGCTTCCAACGGGTATTATACGGACGGAAATGCCTGGGACTGGGTGGAACTGTACAACGACGGGGACGGGACGGTCAGCCTTTCCGGCTGGGGATTCACGGACAGCAAGAAGGACCTGTACAAGTTTACGTTCCCGGACGGCGCAAAGCTGAAGGCCGGGGAATACCTGACGATCTGGTGTACGGGCGAAGAAAACGACAAACCCGGCAAAGGGGATACCTTTTACGCAAATTTTGCGATTTCCTCCAAAGGGGAAACCCTGCGGCTGACGGACGCGGACGAGCAGGAGATTGCGAAACTGAAACTGCCGGAGCAGTATGGCTGCGTAAGTTACGGTCTGCCGGCCGGGGGCGGGGAGTGCGGCTTTTTCGAGAATGCGACGCGGGGAAAGAAGAATGAAAAGGAAGCCTTTGTCCGTCGGGTATCTGAACCGGAAATCCTGACTGCCGCCGGTTTCTATGAAGGCAGCGTGACCGTCGAGGTGAAGGGCGAGGAAGGCGCGGAGCTGCGCTATACCACAGACGGGGAAACGCCGACGACGAAGAGCAAGGTGTTTCCCGAGGAAGGTCTGACGATCAAGAAGACCACCCCGCTGCGGGTGAAGGCTTTCCGGGAAGGAACGGTTTCCTCTTCCGCGGCAGGCGCTACGTTCTTTATCGACGATGCGCCGCAGACGGCGATCGTATCGCTGATTTCAGACGATAAATACCTCTTCAGCAAGAAAACCGGCATGCTGGTGAAGGGGACCGGTTCGATTCCCAATTATGCCAGAGGCTATGAATATCCGGTTCATATTGAGTACTTTACGAAGGACGGGCGGCAGGAGCTGAGCCAGACCGGGACGATGACCTGTTCCGGCCACAGCGCACGGATCAACAGCCAGAAGAGCATCGCCCTGTATGCCCGGAAGGCCTGGGGGCCGGATCGCTTCGCCTTCAATCCGTTCCCGACCCGGGAGTACGACAGCTACAAGAGCGTCCTGCTGCGGTCGACCAACAGCGATACCTACGCCACACGCCTGCGGGACGTGGTGGCGAGTTCCCTGGCGGAAGGCCAGGATATCCTTTATCAGGATTATGAGGTCATCCAGGTTTATATCAACGGCCGGTACTGGGGCCACTACAACCTTCGGGAGAAGATCAACAAGTACTTCGTTGCCCAGTATGAGGGCGTCACGGACGAAAAAGAGATCGACAGCATTGACATCCTTGCCCGGACGGGGACGGACGAATTCCTGCAGAACGGGGACAACAAGGACTGGCTGGAGCTTTGCGATTTCTGCAAAAAGAAGGATCTGAACGATCCGGAGAATTTTGCATGGGTGGAGGAGCGTCTGGATATCGACAGCATGTTTACCCATGCGGCTTTTGAAATCATCCTGGGCAATGTGGATTTCACGAACGTCCGGATCTACCGGGTTCCGGGCGGGAAATGGCGCTATCTGCTGTTTGACGTGGAGGCCTGCTGGCGGAACCTGGACCCGACGCCGATCGAGTATTATATCAAGCCGCTCAATGCGAAAATCCAGGGTTTCCGGCATGAGCCGCTGAACGCGATGTTCAAGGTGCCGGAGATGAAGGCGAAATTCCTGCGGCGGGTCAGCGAACTGCTGGCTACGGTGTTCCGCTGGGATAATGTGGAAGCGCATTTTGACAGGGTGATCGACGTGCTGAAACCGATCCTGCCAAGGCACATCGAGCGCTGGAAAAACATGAAG
>Ga0310696_10011370_pt1 | contig 10156 bp, 6 predicted proteins | sample AusTroGonzalo_MG_4_FD_203885 | JGI IMG/M metagenome (GOLD analysis project Ga0310696, IMG submission 203885) | Bovine rumen microbial communities from tropical cattle in Woodstock, Queensland, Australia - Gonzalo_02 (v2) (version 2) | ecosystem: Host-associated > Mammals > Digestive system >... | reverse complement strand
GTTCGATCTGGGTTTTGTGTAATATCGTTCATCGTTGTTGGAATTTTAACTTAAGTTAGGTGCAAAGTTAAATAAAAAAATGAATCAAACAAAAAAAACCGCCGTAAATTTATATTTACGACGGCAAAAAAAATATTTTTTTATGAATATTACCACAATTCGAGGCGCTCCTGCTTAGGAATAAACATCTTATCCCCTTCTTTCACGCCAAATGCCTCGTACCAGGCATCGATGTGAGGCAGAGCACCGTTTACACGCCAACGACCCAGTGAGTGAGGATCGCTCTTAGTGCGATTGCGAATTTCTGCCTCAGTAATATTACCAGCCCATACACCTGCATAAGCATGGAAGAAACGCTGGTCGGCAGTCAATCCGTTCTTATCTGCAAGTTTATTGTACTTGGTAGCATTCTTGTAGGCAGTCCATGCAACCTGCAGACCACCATGGTCAGCCAGGTTCTCACCCAGTGTCAGGCGACCATTACCATTCAGGTCGGGCAGCACTTTAATTGCGCTGAAGAAATCGGCATACTTATCAGTACGCTCTGTAAAGTTCTTTCCATCAGCCTCTTTCCACCAATCATGCATATTTCCGTCCTTATCAAACTGACGGCCCTGATCATCGAATCCATGTGTCATCTCATGACCAATTACCACACCGATAGCACCATAGTTAAAGGCATCATCAGCAGTCATATCGAAGAATGGATACTGCAGAATACCTGCAGGGAAGCAGATTTCATTTGTAGTTGGGTTATAGTAGGCATTTACTGTCTGTGGGGTCATATGCCAATCGTCGCGATCAACAGGTTTGCCTACAGTATGCTCAATATTATGAGCATTCCAGAACTTAGAACAAGCCTGCATATTTTCGTAATATGATTTCGCAGGATCAATCTCCAATGCAGAGAGGTCTGTCCACTTGTCAGGATAACCTACTTTTACATAGAAAGTATTCAGTTTGAGCAGAGCATTCACCTTGGTGCTGTCGTCCATCCAACTCTGAGCAGCGATACGCTCACCAAGAGCTATCTGCAGATTCTTAATAAGAGTAAGCATACGCTGCTTAGCAGCCTCGGGGAAGTACTTCTCGGCATATATCTTACCAAGAGCCTCACCCATTACACGCTCTACCTGACTTGTGCTACGCTTCCACAATGGGTGGTTCTGCTTGCGACCAGAACGAATCTTACCGTTAAAGTCAAAGCTCTCAGCTACAGTTGCATCGCTCAGATAATTAGCAGCACTACTAATAAAGCCCCACTCCATCACATCACGATACTCGGCAGGTTTGATACTACCTACCAGCTTGTTGGCACCAACCAAGAAATCAGGCTGACCAACCACCATCTCCTGAAGATATTTGGTTTCAATGCCTTTTGCATTCATTACCTTTACCAATGGCAGGTTAGGATACTTGGCCTCAAACTCCTTAAGAGTCATCTTATTGTAATTAGCCTCAGGATCACGGAGTTCTGTACGGCTCTTACTAACCTTAGCCAGCTCGGTCTCAACCTTCATAATGTTCTGCATCTTCTTGGTTGAAGCACTCTTGCTAAAGCCAAACAGCTGGAACATCTTAACCACGTGCTTCTTAAATGCCTCACGGATGTCGGCTGTAGCTTTATCGTTATCAAGATAGTACTCTTTCTGCCCCAATGACAAACCACCCTGATATACATTCAGGATATTCTGGGTTGCATTCTTCTCGTCAGCACCAAAACCAGCAAAGAAGAACTCTTGCTCGCCATAAGGAGCAAGTTCCAACTGGATAGCGAACAACTGCTTATTGGTCTTAGCAGCCTCAAGTCTCTTAATCAGTGGCATTAATGGAGCAACTCCCTCCTTATTTCGGCGCGTAGAGTCCATTGCCAGTTTATACAAATCGCTCAGTTTCTGCTCAATTGTACCTTTAGCATAGGTATTGTTTTGCAGTTCTTTCAGGATACCGTTAATACGCTTGTCGTTATCCTCCTGCAAACGGTCAAAACTGCCATAGCGCGAATAAGCCGCTGGCAGTGGATTATTCTTCATCCAGCCACCGCATGCATACTCGTAGAAATCATCGCCAGGGCGAACATTCTTGTTAAAGTCTGCCTCGTTCAATCCTGATCCCAGCTCAGATTGAGCCATCATCATCATTGAAACGGATGCCATTGTCATCATTGTTAAAAATCTTTTCATTGTTTTTTGAGTTTATTGTGTTAATGATTCTAATTCTTCACTTACTTTCTCCCAACGTTCAACCTCTGTATCCAAATCGCGTTTAATGTTGGTATACTCGGTAACCAGCGTCATATTCGATGCATTTTCCGGCACCATCAACAGTTCGTCAAGTTCCTTAAGGCGTTGCTCCATCTCTTCAATCTTGGCTTCATGCTGCTTCACAGCCTTTTCCAAACGATTCTTGCGCTTTTGCAATTCTTTATGCTCCGCATAACTTAAGGTCTTCTGTAATACAGCCTTACCCTCTGGGGTAGTTGATGGCGACACACTTGTTGAACCTGTTGCAGCAACTGAGTTATTTACCGTTTTAGCTGTTCCCATTGTCTGCGACTGTGCACCTAATTGATTAAGATCGCTTATCTTCTTCGCACGTAGGAAATCATATATTCCACCAAGATGCTCACGTACTTTACCACCACCGAACTCATATACTTTGGTTACCAATCCGTCAAGGAATTCACGGTCGTGGCTCACAATAATAGCCGTACCATCGAAGGCCTTAATAGCCTCCTTCAGCACATCCTTCGACGCCATATCCAGGTGGTTAGTAGGCTCGTCAAGTATCAACAGATTCACAGGTTCCAGCAATAAACGGATCATAGCCAAACGACTACGTTCGCCACCACTCAGCACCTTCACCTTCTTATCGCTTTCCTCGCCTCCAAACATAAAGGCTCCCAGAATATCGTTTATACGCAGACGAATCTCGCCCTTAGCTACATTATCAATAGTCTGGAACACAGTTAAATTCTCATCCAACAATTGTGCCTGATTCTGGGCAAAATAGCCAATCTGTATATTATGACCCACTTTCAGATGACCAGTAAATGGAATCTCGTCCATAATACATTTCACAAGCGTTGACTTACCTTCACCGTTTTTACCCACGAAAGCAACTTTCTCGCCACGCTTAATAGTGAGTGTAACATGATCGAATACAGTATGACTGCCATAGTCCTTGCGAACCTCATCGCAAATAACAGGATAATCTCCACTTCGCAAACAAGGAGGGAACTTCAGGTGCATAGCCGAATTATCAACATCGTCGATTTCAATGGGTACAATCTTCTCCAACTGTTTTATCTTCTGCTGTACCTGTACTGCCTTGGTTGCCTGATAACGGAATCGCTCTATAAACGCCTTCATATCAGCCACTTCCTTCTGTTGATTCTCGTAAGCCCTTAATTGCTGTTCGCGACGTTCCTTACGCAAAACGACATATTCATCATACTTTACTTTATAGTCAATCACCTTGCCACAAGATATCTCAAGCGTACGATTCGACACATTATTAATAAAGGCTCGGTCGTGACTCACTAATACAACAGCACTCGAACTCTGAGCCAGGAACTGCTCCAGCCACTGGATGGATTCGATATCCAAATGGTTGGTCGGCTCGTCAAGCAACAATACATCAGGTTTCTGTAGCAAAATCTTAGCCAATTCTATTCGCATTCGCCAACCACCAGAGAACTCGGATGTAGGACGCTCAAAGTCTGTGCGCTCAAAACCCAGACCAATGAGCGTACGCTCTATCTCGGCCTCATAGTTCTCAGCGCCCATCATCATGTAGCGTTCATGTTCTGTAGTATATTTCTCAATGAGTGCAAGGTAGCTTTCGCTTTCGTAGTCAGTACGTTCAAGCAATTCTCGGTTCATCTGCTCCAAGCGTTCTTTCATGCGTGTATTATCAGCAAAAGCTTTCTGCGCTTCCTCACGCACAGTGGTATCGTCCTGCAGTATCATCACCTGTGGCAGATATCCAATCTTTGTGTCGTTGGGAACACTCACGGTACCAGCTGTAGGTTTCTGCTGCCCGCACAAAATTTTGAGCATGGTTGACTTACCAGCTCCATTTTTGCCCACAAGGGCTATGCAATCCTTGTCGTTAATGACGAAACTGGCGCCATCAAACAAGGGTTTTATTCCAAATTCTACTTTCAGTCCTTCTACTGATATCATCGCTTATCAACAAATTTATAATCCTTAAACTGTTCTTTGGGGAAACGTAACATTTCATCGGTAATACCACCGCTCTGGAAATCGCTAATCTTGATAGTGGTCCAAATGAAAGCAATTTTAATGCGTACGCTTATAGGGTGATAAGTTTTATGCTCCAATAACGCATGAATCTCTTTCATACCCTTACGGCCCTTTATCAGTTTCAATGTTACCAGCAGTCCTTCGTCAGTCTCAGCTATACTATAGTTGTAATTAGCAGGATCAAACTTGAACTTCCGCGAGTATTTATCGCTTTTATTATTCTTGGCAGTGTGCAGTTCTACCTCACGTTTCTTTTTCTTAAAGGTATACACATATTTACCATCATTCCATGAGGTCATACGAGCTTCGTCAAACTTACTCTTCTTTCCCTTATACCAAATGGTTCCGTGGGTTTTATAAATTCCCGTGATATTCACGTCATAATGCAACGTTGCACCCTGTTCACCAAACACCTGCTGGTAGGCATTATTAAATATGCGGCGTGCCTGTCGGCTGTTAGCAGATTCTTGTGCTTGCACATTACAAATGGCACCAATCAGCATGATTACCGCTAAAATTATCCCTTTTCTCATTAATCTTTTCATTTTCGAAGTGCAAAAGTACACATTTCTCGCGATTTATTACTATTTTTGCACACAAATTAACGTAATTACTACTTATATTTATGCAAAAGAACGTTTTTTCCTATCTTATTGCCACCCAGTTAGGCATCGGTCAAAAATACGTTGAGGCCACATTAAGTCTGATTGACGAAGGATGCACAATTCCTTTCATTGCCCGCTATCGCAAAGAGCGCACAGGCGGACTGGATGAGGTGCAGATTGCTGCCATCAGCGACAGATACGAAAAAATACTCGACATACAGAAACGAAAGGAAACAGTCATCAAGACTATTACCGAGCTTGATAAGATGACGCCACAATTGGCCGAGCGCATCGACAAATGCTGGGATGCAACTGAACTTGAAGATATATACCTGCCCTATAAGCCTAAACGCCGCACCCGTGCACAAGTGGCTCGCGAACAAGGTTTGGAGCCCTTGGCATTACGAATAATGAAACAACGCGGTCCCCTACCCGATGCAAGCGACGAGGAGATAAAGGGAGCACAGGATATCATAGCCGAAATAGTTAGTGAGGACGAACGATCTCGCCAGCAACTTAGAAATGCCTTTGCACGCCAGGCCATCATTACATCGAAGGTTGTAAAAGCCAAAGCAGATACAGATGAAGCCGCAAAATACAGCGACTATTTTGACTGGAGCGAACCACTTAAACGTTGTTCATCACACCGTCTGCTCGCCATGCGTCGTGGCGAATCTGAAGGTATTCTTCGCATCAGCATTTCGCCTAATGACGAAGAGGCTATTGAACGTCTGAAACGTCACTACGTATTTGGTAATACGCCAAGTGGACGCTTAGTAAGTGAAGCAATCGACGACGGATATAAACGTTTACTCAAACCAGCTATCGAGACCGAATTTGCCACCTTAAGCAAAGAGAAGGCCGACGAAGAAGCCATCCGCGTGTTTGCCGAGAATCTGCGTCAACTGCTGCTTGGTGCGCCTTTGGGTCAGAAACGTGTAATGGGAATCGACCCAGGATTTCGTACTGGCTGTAAAATTGTATGCCTCGACAATCAAGGTAATCTACTGCATCATGATGTCATCATGCCACATCCACCTGTCAACAAGCGTACCGAGGCCGCTCTAACCCTACAGCGCCTTATTCAGAAATACCAGGTAGAGGCAATTTCCATTGGTAATGGTACAGCAAGTCGCGAAACAGATGTATTTGTAAAAGATGTACTCGCAGGAAAGTATAACACGGATGTATCTCGTTCGCAACACGAGAAAAACGCGCCACAGGTATTTGTGGTTTCCGAAGCTGGTGCCAGCATTTATTCTGCCTCAAAGATTGCACGCGACGAATTCCCTAATGAGGACGTAACTGTTCGTGGCGCCGTATCTATAGGACGTCGACTGATGGACCCATTGGCAGAACTTGTCAAGATAGACCCCAAGAGCATTGGCGTAGGCCAGTATCAGCACGATGTTGATCAAGCCAAGCTCAAACACTCACTCGATCAGACTGTTGAAAGTTGTGTTAACTCCGTAGGTGTAGACCTTAACACAGCTTCCCAACATCTATTAACTTACATTAGCGGCCTCGGTCCAACCCTTGCTCAGAACATAGTTGACTATCGTCGCGAGCATGGCGCCTTTACTTCACGCACCCAACTACTTAAGGTACCTCGTCTTGGTCCGTCAGCCTATCAACAGTGTGCAGGATTCCTGCGTATTCGCCACGCTAAGAACCCACTCGACGGAACAGCTGTTCACCCCGAAAGCTACCCTATCGTACAACAGATGGCCAAAGACCAAGGGTGTACCGTAGCCGACTTGATTAGCAAAAAAGAAAAGCGAGATGCCGTACAATTACCTCTCTACGTAACAACCGATATAGGTATGCCAACACTTACCGACATCATGGCAGAACTCGAAAAACCAGGTCGTGATCCGCGACAACAACTCGAAGCTTTCGAGTTTGACAAGAACGTTTCTACAATAGATGACCTTGTTGAGGGCATGGTTTTACCAGGTATTGTTACAAATATTACCAACTTTGGTGCTTTTGTCGATATTGGTGTGCATCATGACGGACTCGTACATATCTCACAGATGGCCAATCATCGCATAGCCCACCCATTGGATGTGGTAAAACTGCACCAACACGTACAAGTGCGTGTCATAGAGGTTGATCATCGTCGCCAGCGAATTTCATTATCCATGAAAGGGATTTAGAATCATAAGTTCTGCAAAATAATACGTTTTTAGCAAAATAACGACAATAAACAGAATGTAAACACTTATTTTTTGAATAAAATTCAAAATTTAGCAGATTTTATTGTATCTTTGTCCCCGATTACTACAAATCAATAAAATAATGACAATGAAGAAAGCATCAGCATATAGACTTAGCTTAATCATTATGGCGGTTCTTCTTGTAATGTGGGCCACCATCATGAGCATTGTATTTGTTATTACCCGCAACTCTACCACACGCGAAGCAGAATCGCGCTATGAGGGTATCATGCTGCATGCTAACGAAAAAATCCGCGGCGTGCTCTCGGACGTGTATGTGGCAGCCATCAACAATGTTAGTGTGATAGAGAGCGACCTCGACACTCCCGACAAACTACAAGCGCATCTGGAACAGATGTTGAAGCTTAACAATTATATGTCGAGTTGTCGACTTATTTTTGAGCCAGACGTCTATCCACAACGAGGGCACTACTTCGAAATTTACGCTTGGCGCGATTCGACTGGTACCATCAGAAGCAAACAAATGAACGAGGAGCATCCAGATTACCTGACTCACCCATGGTATAAAACAGCCTTTGAGATGAACGAAGGAGACTGGACTCCGCCTTACTTTGACCAAGCCGCATCTCAACAGCTAACAACTACCTATATGACGCACATCCACAATCAAGATGGCCGTAAAATAGGTATGTTAGGTGCCGACGTATCCTTAGAATGGATGCGACTGCGCCACAAACGCATTGATGCCGAAAATCACGAACGATTTGAAAAAGGCTTTAAGGAACAATCGTACAGTTTTGTTATTGATAACGGCGGTACATATCTGGTCCACCCTGACGAAAGCCGCATTCTTAAAAAAACATTTCAGGAAATAGCCGCCACTACAACCGACACAATTGACGATTATCTGGCCCGCCAAATGAAGAATCACGAAAGTGGTAGTTGTCAGATAAAAAAAGACGGTGTTAATTCTGTGCTATTCTATTCATTTGTAAAATATGCAGAGTGGACTGTGGTTATCGTGGTACCAGAAGCTATTATCAACCACCAGGGTAATATGCTGGGCGCCATCATACTAACTGTAATGTTCCTTGGATTGATAATCATCTTCCTTTTGTGTCGTTCACTCATCAGAAACATCGACCAGCTTGGAAAGACTACAGCTCAGAAAGCATCTATAGAGCAAGAGCTAAAAATTGCCAGCCACATTCAGCAATCCATGCTCCCCAAGAAATATCCACCCTATCCAGAACGCCCCGATATAGACATCTATGGCGAGATTGTAACTGCCAAAGAGGTAGGTGGCGATTTGTTCGACTACCTAATGCGCGACGATAAGCTATTCTTCTGCATCGGCGACGTAAGCGGCAAGGGTGTGCCAGCAGCACTCATGATGGCCGAGACCACATCATTGTTCCGATGCGAAGCCATGCTACATACCGAACCTAATCGCATTGTAAGCCAGATGAACAAGGCCATCTGCGAAACCAACGACTCATATATGTTCGTAACCCTATTTCTGGGCGTACTCGATTTAAAAACCGGTCATCTAAGTTACACCAACGCAGGGCACGAGCCACCAATGTTGGTGCGTACATTGGCACGTTTTATTTATGTAGATAATAATATTCCTTTAGGTTTACGTACTGATTGGGAATATACTAACCAGGAAATATTGATGGACCGCAATGAGATTCTGTTCCTATATACCGACGGTTATACCGAGGCAGAAACAGCCACTCATGAGCAATATGGCCGCGACAGGATATGCAGCAAGTCAAACCGTTTGGCCTACCTCGATTTAGATGCACGACAGTTTGCACATCAGCATTACGAAACCGCACAAAGTTTTGTAGGTGACACTCCCCAGGCCGACGATATCTCACTGTTGGCTATCAGATATTTAGGTCAGTCGCCTGATACTCCTTATTATCGATGTCTGACATTAGGTAACGATGTTGAAGAAGTGATTGAGTTGACGGCATTTGTGAATAGTATCTGCAAAGATTTAAACCTCGACGAAACAACGACAACGTACACCACTTTGGCTGTTGAAGAAGCTGTGGTAAACGTTATGAAATATGCCTACCCAGATCGCGAACCAAGCCACATTCTGCTTGAAGTCAAGGCCGATGACGAGGCATTAACATTTATCTTACGCGACAAAGGCATGCCCTTTGATGCCACCCAAGCTGCCGAAGTGGATGTGGAGCAAAATGCTGCACAACGCATTGAGGGCGGCTTAGGTATACACCTCATGCGCCACTACATGGACAACATCAGTTACAAACGCGAGGAGAACGAGAACATCCTTGTCATGCAAAAGCTGATAAAGAAATAAAAACTTAGAACTAAGAGAGAATAAAGAGATAAGAGAATGGAAATCAGAATCGAGAAAACAGCCGAACGCCAAGTAACACTAATACTGGCCGGACGATTAGACACATCGGTAGCTGCAGCAGCCGAAAGGGAAATCAAGCCATTATACGATTACTTTGAACAAGAAATCGTAATTGACTGTAGCCAGCTCGAATATATATCATCGAGCGGTCTGCGCATACTGATGCACATTGCACAGCAAGGTTGGATAAACCACTGCGAAATCTATATTCAGGGTTTACAACCAAACGTATACGATGTGTTCAAAACCACAGGATTTGTACACTTGTTCAAAATTAAGTAAAAAGTAAAACCCCCGCCGATTGGCAGGGGTTTTATTTTAAGACTTGGTAAGTCGTTTAATTTACTTTACCTTCTCTACGATGGCCTTGAAAGCCTCGGGATTGTTCATAGCGAGGTCAGCGAGAACCTTACGGTTAATCTCGATACCTGCCTTAGCGAGGTTACCCATCAGAACAGAGTAGCTCATACCCTCCTGGCGAGCGGCAGCGTTAATACGCTGAATCCACAGGCTGCGGAAGTTACGCTTCTTGTTGCGACGATCACGATAGGCGTAGGTCAAACCCTTCTCCCATGTGTTCTTTGCTACTGTCCAAACATTCTTGCGGGCACCGAAGTAACCGCGGGTAAGCTTCAAAATTCTCTTACGCTTTGCTCTTGATGCAACGTGATTTACTGATCTTGGCATAATTCTTACTTCTTT
>Ga0310696_10011369_pt1 | contig 10157 bp, 9 predicted proteins | sample AusTroGonzalo_MG_4_FD_203885 | JGI IMG/M metagenome (GOLD analysis project Ga0310696, IMG submission 203885) | Bovine rumen microbial communities from tropical cattle in Woodstock, Queensland, Australia - Gonzalo_02 (v2) (version 2) | ecosystem: Host-associated > Mammals > Digestive system >... | reverse complement strand
GTCGGCAAACCAGTGACAACCGCGCAGCAAGTTCGGGAACCCGGAATCGCCAAAGGCGGCATCGCACATGTCCTTGATGCAGGTCTGGTACGCGACGAGAGTGCTGTCGTAACCGAGCTTGTTCTGACATTCGGTCAGGAACCCGCCAAAACCGGCGCCCCAGTTAAAACCGGCACCCTTGTTCACCTGGAGCGTAAGCGCATCGAAGGCGCCCACGCCGCCACCCGGCACCATCAAGTCGAACTGGCCAGCAGGCAAATCGGCTTCACCGCCAGCCACATCCATACCGATGTTCGAGGCCATCACAATCATGTGCTTGCCCTTGAGCGCCAAATGCGTTTCCCTGGGCGGATTATTTTCCATTTCGTTCTTAAAGTGGCCGTCGTACTGCAAGTGATAGCACTTGCCGCACTTGCCGTCGGCAGTTCCGGCCACGTAAGCGTAAGAGAGGTTCTCGGTCACCTGAATCGGAGCCATGTCGGTACAGGTGAACACGCCCTTTTCCTTGACGTCGGTGCAGGCGCTGTTCGTACCTTCGTAACCGAACCAGGACCTCGATACGTTGCCCAAAGTGTACGTGGGCACTTCGACATCGTGGATATTGCAGTTACGGGCGGTCGTCATGCCGGCCACGTAAGATTCCTGCGTAGTCGTATCGGTACGACCTTGTTCGCCTTTGCCAGGCCAGGAGCAGTGCGGCTTACAGGCATCCCAGTAGCGGGTATTCCAGCCACGCTTGGCCGTAGCGCTAATGTCCTTGGTGTATTCGGCCGGAGGCGGGCCATAAGATTCAAGAGTCGGGAACCCGTTCGCGTCGAGTTCCGGTTCCGTATTCACGGAACTGCTGGAGCTTCCGGGAACCACATTGGCACTGGAACCCGGAACGACAGAGCCGCTGGAGCCAAGAAAAGCGCTGCTCGATGTCGGGTCATTCGGATTTTGGTTGATGCCACCGGCGCTAGAGGCCGGATTGTCCGGATTCTGGCCATTGCCGCCAGCACTAGAACTCGAATTGTTCGGATTATTCAGATTGCCCGCATCGCTGGAGCCAATCATCCCGGACGAAGAATTCGGGTTATCAATGACGCCTGTACCCGGGTCATTACTCACCGGATCGGTAGCGTTGTTCGAAGCTGCATCGTCGCCGCAAGCGCAAATCATGGCGACCGCACCGGCCGCAACTATCGACTTGAACAATTTACGTTTCATAACTCCTCGTTACTTCTCGCAGCCGGCGCCCTTGCCATTGGGATCGTGCGGATTATCGCCGTCCTTCCAGCAAATGGCCGTATCCAGTACGTCGCCCTGCTTGTAAGTGGACCAGTCGTCACGCCACTTGTAGTTGTTGCTCTTGGTCGTGTTGATACGGGTCAGGTAGTGGTCCAGCAGGTACTGCGGGCATTCCACTTCTTCCCAGTTGTACGTCGGGTTGTCGGCCGCCATGAACCAGTCGGCAAACCAGTGGCAGCCGCGCAACAGGTTGGGGAACCCGGCATTGCCGAATGCCGCGTCGCACATTTCCTTGATGCAGTCCTGGTAACACTGGAGCGTACTGTCGTAACCGCACTTGAGTCCGTTCTGGCATTCGGTGAGGAATCCGCCGAAACCGGCGCCCCAGTTGATGCCCTGGCCGTTCACCTGGGTAGAAAGCGCATCGAAAGCGCCCACGCCACCGCCCGGGACCATCAGATCGAACTGGCCAGCTTCCACGTCGTGACCGATATTGGATGTCATCACGACGATATGCTTGCCCTTGAGCGCCTGGTGGGTCGCCTTGGGAGCGTTGCTTTCGCCCGCGCTCTTGAAGCTGCCGTTGTACTGCAAGTGGAAGCACTTGCCGCATGTCGTCTGGCTGCCGGGGCCGGCCACATAGGCATAAGACAGGGAATCGTTGACGGCGATAGGAGCCATGTCGGTGCAGGTGAACACACCGGATGCACCCTTCTGGCAAGCGTTATTCGTGCCTTCGTAGCCGAACCAGTAGGTGTCCACGGCGCTGCCCAGCGTGAATGTCGGGACTTCCACGTCATGGATATTGCAGTTACGGGCCGTCGTCATGCCCTTCTGGTAGGATTCCTCGGTCGTCGTATCGGTCTTGCCTTCCTGACCGTTGCTGATCCAGGAGCAGTGCGGTTTGCAGGCGTCCCAGTAACGGCTGTTCCAGCCCGTCTTGCCGTTGTCCAGAATGTTCTTGGTGTATGCCTCGGGAGGCGGGCCGTAAGATTCAAGAGTCGGGAAACCGTTCGCATCACGGGGAACATCGCTAGAGGAAGATTCCGCAGGAACGGAGCTCGAACTTGAAGCATCCGGATTCGAAGGGCCCTGCGGATTGCCCGAAGAACTGGAATTTGTAGGATTATCGCTAGAATTGGCTGGATTATTGCCGGAACTAGATGTACCGACAACGCCCGAACTCCCATTCACGGGATTGGAACCGGAAGTCGGTTGCGAAGTATTGCCCGGATCAGCAGAAGAGGAACTTTCCACAACCAGTTCGCCCGAAAGAGGGTCGTACACGGCATTTGCCTCGCAGAACGGGAGCAAGGTCATCTGCACGCCGGTTTGATAAACGGAACCATCACCCAACGTGATTGTACCGTCTACATCAGTATATATACCGAAATTTTGCCCATCCACAGTCCTGACAACATTGTCTGTACTGCCGATAAAAAGTTTCACCTCATCTTTAATGAACACATGGGACGGAACAGGAATCACGGCACCTTGGCAAATAAAATCACTGGTATTGCCCTGTTGTCCACCATTCGGCGAAGATTCAGATTCGTCGGAACAAGCCAAGACCAAAGCTACCGTGGCCAGGGCTGCCGCCATCCTGAAACAAAACATCCTCATAAAAACTCCTAAAATCCTTCCAATTCAGCTTATTCTAACCTTTGTAAAATAAACTAAATCTCCCTTATAAGACACAAAAAGCAGCATTTTATATTCATTAGCTATACATATGTCGCTTTCGTGTGACTTAAATCGCAAAATAACAAAATATTTTTTCGCTCTTTTGTTACGAAAAACTTACGCATCTGCCATATCGGGTGTGACACCTATCACTATCCGGCAGTCCTCCCCCGGAGGTCCCCCGAAAAGAAAAACGACCCAACAAGAAAAAGGCGGACCCTTCGGCCCGCCAAATTTCTCCCTAGATCCTAGTCTCTAGTCCCTAAACTTCACCTGCTTGGAACCAGCGACGACTTCGCCGACCTGCACCCACTTTTCGCCCTTGGCTTCGAGGTGAGCGACCACTTCGGCCTTGTCGGCCGGGTCGATGAAGACGAGCATGCCCATGCCCATGTTGAAGGTGTTGTACATCTCGTCCTTCTCCACGGAGCCGGCCTGCTGGATGAGCTTGAAGATCATCGGAGGATCCCACGTGGTACGGTCGATAATCACGTCAACGTTGTCCGGAAGGATACGCGGGATGTTGCCCTGGTAGCCCGAACCCGTGATGTGGGCAAGGCCCTGGATAATCTTCTTGTTGCAGAGGTCGATGAGGCTCGGATAGTAGCTACGGTGCGGCATAGCGAGCGCTTCGCCAATCGTCTTGTCCATGCCGTCCACCAGCGTATCCACCTTGTAGCCGGCCACGTCGAACAGCACCTTGCGAGCAAGCGAGTAACCGTTTGTATGGAGGCCTGTAGAAGGCAGACCAAGGATGATGGTACCCGGCTTGATTTTCTTCCCGTCAATGATGTTTTCGCGTTCCACGACACCGACGATAGTGCCAGAAATGTCGTAGTCACCCGGACCGTAGAAGCCCGGCATTTCGGCCGTTTCACCACCAATCAGGACAAGGTCGTTTTCGCGGCAGGCCTTGGCCATACCGGCAACGAGTTTGTCCATAACACCCGGTTCCAGGCGGCCGGTGGCCACATAGTCGAGGAAGAACAGCGGGCGAGCACCCTGCACGAGGATGTCGTCGCAGCAGTGGTTCACGATATCCTGGCCCGGCAGTTCGTGCGTGCCCATCTCGATATCGACTTTGAGCTTCGTGCCCACGCCGTCGACGGAGCTGACCAGCACCGGGTCCTTCATGCCCAGGTGGTTCAACGTGAAGAGGCCGCCGAAGTTGCCGACGTCACCGAGGACGCCTTGGTTGAATGTAGTACGTACGGATTTCTTGACACCGACCATCGCCTCGTCGGCCCTGGCCAGAGAAACTCCTGCGTCTGCGTAGTTCATCTTTTTTCCTTTGCCCTAGTATTGGGCACCTTGTTTTTCATCAATATTTCTCAATGCATCCAGAATGAGGCTCGTCGTATCGGACATCTGGTTGATGTTTACCGTCGTCGGCATCAGGTGCGTATCTAATTTGAAATAGGTCTCGTCGCCCCACGACAAAAGCTTCTCAAGGGCATCCGGCCCCGTCTGCTTGCCGCACTTGGCACAACAGATGCGCCCGTCCCGGAATGCGATAAATCCGCTCTCGCCGTTGCACTCGAACATCACGGTGCCGGTCACGCGGCTCTTCTCGAGCGTCTGCGCGAAGTCGATAAACGGCAGCACCTTCGCAGAAGCAAGCAGCGACAGGCGTTCAAATTCGTCGAATGCGAGGTTCTTCGCGCGGAGGCGGTCCGCGACCACCTTGTACAAGTAGACCATGATGTTCGGGTTCTTGTCGAGGAACTTCACGAACTCTTCGCGAGACACATGGAGCACAGTGCAGCCGTCTTCGGCCGCTATCACCGTATTGCTCGTGGGCTCGTTGCAAATAATGGACATTTCACCAAAGCAGGCGCCTGTCTCGATGTAGGCGATCACGCTGTAGTGGCCGTCCGGCAAAATCTGCCCACACACCTGGGCACGACCGCTCTGCAACACGCAGAACGACTCGCCAACGGAATTCCCGTTGATAATCACCTCTCCGGCATCATACTCGCGAATCTGCGCATTCAAGAGCAAATAGTCTGCACACTCGCGGGGAACCTGCTGTAAAAAGGGGAGGCCCTGTTCATAAGTTGCGGCTATCCAATCGCCAATACCTGTATGTGGTTTCATATACTCAAAATTTAAAAATATTCCTGTACCATCCGTAGGGGGGATTGCCCAAATCCGCCGTTTTCGACGACACGGAATCGGGATACATGTTCCCAATCACATTCGCAAGCAACTCGACCGGATGCGCCACGGCACTTTCGTAAAAGTCGTTGCCGCCACCGGGGCCCTTGATGCCGTCGTTCTGGTAAACGCGACCATCGCGGAACGCCCTGATATTCTTTACCCGCGGCTCGGCAGCGAGGATTTCGTCGGGGCTGGAGAATGCTCCGGGATTGATCCAGATATCGGCGCTATCCGCTTTGGCAAAGACCTCCTCGAGCGACAGTCTCATCTCGCGGGTCGTATCGCCCGCCCACAGGTAGCAGCCACCCGCATCCCGTATCAGCTGAGCCGTGTAGCTATGCCCGCCCGGGGCGTACCATACGCCGCCATAGGACATGCCTACAAGTACGCGGGGACATTTTGAGCCATGAGCGGTGAGGTCGCTCCCTGCGGTCGCTTTGAGGTCTGAGGTAGATGATTCAAGACTGGAATCAGTAACCTGATGGTTCACGACAGATAAATAATAATCCTTATTATTTTGTTCGAAAATTGTGTCGGGATTGACAGTGCAGGCCAAGTCTGCCGAATGCCCACAGAACAATGCCCCGAACAACTTAATCCATTCGAATTTTGCAAGGGGACTGTCTTCCTGCCATTCCGAGGTGAGCATCATGGGGATGCCCAGCGCCTGCAGGCGCTCGTAGTCGTCGTAACCGCCGCCCGTAGCAAACGTCATCACAAGCTCAGGCTTCTGGTCCAGCACCTTTTCGAGTACAAGTTCGTGCCCGTTACCGACGGTCGCCACCTCGCCCGCAGCCGTCTTTGCATACAAAGCGCTGTCCACGATATACTTCCCGTCGCCAACGCCCACGATCCGCCCGGCCACGCCGAGACGCAGCATATAACCTATCTGTGCCGACGAAAGGATTACCGCACGGCGGAGCGGCACGTGCAGCACCGCGGCACCCTTCCATGCTGCGCCACGGCTCACCTGCCCAAGATCGAGCCCTTGCCGGGCCAAGGCGGAATCGTCCACCAGCGCGAAGCTCTGTACCAGGGTGTCCCGCCCAATAACAGAGCGGATTTCGGCTATTCTCTGGCCGCACGACCTGCCCATCCGGAGCATCGCGCTATACTGCATCTCGTCAAAAATGACCTGGTTGGCACATTCAGGTACAGTCCCACCCGCTGTTTTTCCGCGAGAATCGCCACCGTCGCCACAGGCGCACAATGCGGCAATAATGGAACAGAAGAGGGCACCACGGCCCAACCGCACCCCTAGGACCGAGCTATTAGACCATCGTAAATGGTTGATTTTTAACATCTTATGAAAAAATTCCCTGCACAAGTCGCAAACATAATGTATTTTATATTGCGAAATCCTTTTTTGGAGTTCTTTTATGAAAACAAAAATAACCTCTTTTATCACATTTGCCGTCGCGAGCCTGCTGGCCTTTTCGGCTAGCGCCTTCGCCGAAGCCGAGGCCGGCTTCTACGAAAGTGACCATGTACGCGGGTTCATCTCCATAGGTGCTGACTACCGTGGCATGCGTTCCGAATTCCACGACTACGTAAACAACATTGCGTTCCGCAACGGCATCCACATGGAAGAGGCCTACGTCCAAGACAGCGACTCCTCCGTCAGGCTCGACACCCTGGCATTCGCAGGTAGCTTCAAGTATTCCAAGTTCAACGACTACTATCTCGGGCTGCACGTGAACTTCGGTGCCCAGTATAAGCAGTTCCTCACCTGGTTCGACGTCAACTTCATGCCGCCCCAGATTTCCGAACGCCCGGCCAAGACGTACTCCGCATCCGCCGGAGTCGAAGGCAGCGACGGAAGCATCGAAGAAGTCCGCACCAAGAAGTACCCCCTGTACGATGTCGAATGGTACTCCTACGGTATCGACTGGATGTTCGGCTGGAAACTCTTCGGCGAAAACACGATTATCAACCTGATTCCCTCCGTGGGCTTCGGCATGAACATCATCAACTTCCACTTCGCCTCCAACTTCGACCTTGTGTACATGGAGAATCCGAACAAGTGGGACACCATGAGAGACCGCGACTACAGCACGCTTGCCACCACGTTCAACTCCGAACTGGAACTCAGGCTTGAATTCAGCCGCTTTGCCATCGGTGGTTACGGTGGTTACCGTTTCATCCGCTACAACGAACTCAAGATTGAATCGCGCACCATGAACAACACCGTTCCCTACCAGAATACCGACGCTATCGGTGACACCTGGTTTGCAGGTCTGCGCATCACCTGGCTGTTCCTGAGCGACTGGCAGAAGAAGCAGCGCGACAGGCTATAATACGGCCATTTTGCACAAATTTCCGGAAGGTTCCACGGGAGCCTTCTTTTTTTTTCTGTAAACGGGGATGCGGACAATAATTTAGACAGATTGTTTGTCCAAATATAGATTCCGGTAATCCGCTGGGCTCATTCCGTTGAGCCCGACCTTTATCCGTTTCGTGCAAAACCATTCCAGATATTTTTCAAGCTCGGCCTTGAACTCTTCCTTGTCGACTTTTCTCCAGTTTCTGCTGTAGAAGAACTCGTTCTTGAGTATACCGAAAAAGCCCTCGCAAGCTGCATTGTCGGGAGTGTAGCCCTTCCTTGACATGGACCGAGTCAAGCCGTACTTTTTCATTCTCTCAATCCATCCAGGCCACCTGTAATGACTCCCTCTGTCCGTATGGATAATTGGGGCTTCGCCCTCATGGAGTGTCGCGACGGCCTTGTCCAGCATCTCGTCGACAAGAGTCGCGTCAGGGGACTCCCCGATTGTCCAGCACACAGGCGCCCCGTCGAAGCAGTCGATAATTGGCGATAGGTACACCTTGCCGTCGTGCAGCGGGAACTCCGTTATGTCTGTCAGCCATTTTTGATTGGGGGCGTCGGCGTGAAAATTACGGTTGAGGATATTGGGAACAGCGGGCGTAATCTCGCCCTTGTACGAACTGTACTTCAGCTTCTTGGGCTTGTAGACAACGAGGTTGCCGAGCTTCATTGCACGTCTGACAACCTTCTCGGAAACACTCCTTCCGGTCTTTGAAAGTTCGCTGTGGATTCGCCTGTAGCCGTAGGTTTTATTGGACTCGTCAAATATGGGGACAAGCTCCTTGAGCAACTGACGATCCTTATTGATGCGGTCGTTCAAGTGTTTCACGTTGTAGTAATAGACGCTTCGGGACATCCCCAGCGCGAGCAGGATATCCCTTAATTCGTAGCGGTTGCGTAAGGCGTTGACGAGCTGAGCTTTTTCCCTGTTCCGGAGGGCAGACAGGTCAACGCCTGGGTCTTTTTTTATTATGTTCAGCGTCTCCTTCAGTATGTCGACTTCCAGCTGGAGACTTCGGATTTTCTCGTTCAGCGCCTTTGCGTCTTCGGAAGAAAGATCCTTTTCTTTCGCCTGCTTCCGCTTCGTTGGTCTTGGTTTGTTCTGCAGTCCCATAAGTCCGTACTTTTTATAGTTCTGGTACCAATAATAGATACTTGCGTACGTATATCCAATATTCTTGGCTACAGAAATCATCGGTTCGCCCATTTCGTAGCATCTGTGGATGGCCTCAAGTTTAACCTTGAGAGGGGCGTGTGCCGGATGTTCTGGAGTGTTTATAACCTTGTGATGCTTTTTTCTTTCCTGATGTGGTTGGCCTTCCCTCTTTATCCACTTGTACAACTGTTTTGTCGATGGATAGCCGAGTTCTCTTACGACCTTTGTCGCTGACTTTAAATCATGGAATGTTTCCAGCGCCTTGGCGATTTGATCTTCAGTAAAGTACATGATGCGTCCTCTAGTTGTGTCCAACTATTCGTCCGCATCCCCAATTTGCACCGCAAAATTTTGATTTCTTCGGTATTTAATTGAAATCGGAATTCTTCGGGAAAGCGATCAAGGTTGTTCTTGACCTGTCTGTTGAAAACTTTCGTGCTATACCCGTAAATCTCGGCCAAGTCGGCATCGAGCATCACCTTGACCCCGCGAATCGTGTAAATCCGTGACTTGAGCAGTGCCTCGTCTATCAGGGAAAATTCTTTTTGCGGCGCGACAGTTGCTGCCGGCATCGTATTCTTTTTCTTCATCGTCAACACCTCTGGCGGACAAACGGAATGTAGCTGAAGGGTTGAACGTTTGTGCACTAAATATAGTTTCAATAATTTCCGTTGTCAATAGGCCCGAGCGTTTTTATGGAAATAGGAGTGTAAGCTTTCCCATAGTCAAAAGAATGCGCTGGCAGACCTGTTTGGCTGCAGTCATTCTTTCTAGCTATTGTTGGAATAGTAAAGGTCGTACTTCAGTTGGACCCTATACAATTGGCCGTTCCTGACGAAAAACATGTCCCACGTGTCGCCCTTTTTGGAGGTGTTCCTTACCTCGAGCAGGTCTTTTGAGGTGTATATCGGCCTGCCGTTGATTTGGGTGATAATGTCCCCGGGGAAGAGGATTCGTTTTGTTTTAAAAATGCTTCTAAGCATTGAAATTGCAGAAAAATGGGAAAATAATAGTGAAAATAAGAAAAACGGGAGTAGTGGGTCTGGTTTACATTTTTTGAACCTCGCCAATCCTCGACCGGTGGTGGCCGTGAATTTGTTAATAATGGAAGGATTTCATTTTTTCTGTCACATTATTGACATTCTTTTATTATATATTTCCATTGGTCTAGCATCCCCGAGGGGGATCTAGCGCAAGGAGTATATGGCAAAAGTCTCTAAAAAAAACGTCCCGGAAAAGTCCGTGGAAGCATCCCTTTGGGAATCCGCCAACAAGTTGCGCGGAAGCGTTGAACCCTCCGAATACAAGCATGTAGTTCTCTCGCTCATATTCTTGAAGTTTGCAAGCGACAAATTCGAAGAACAACGTGCGAAACTCGTTGCCGAAGGCAAGGGCAAATTCTATATGCTCAAGACGATTGTCGGCCTGATTTACGACCCTTGCTGTGGTTCGGGCGGCATGTTTGTGCAGAGTAATTGAGACTTGGATAGGAGTTTGCTGTTATGTCTAGCGAAAAATGTTTTTTTGGAAATAATCAACACATTGCAAATTTTCTAGATGGTTACTTAAGTGCTTCTAATAAACCGGATTATGCAGTATTGA
>Ga0310696_10011367_pt1 | contig 10158 bp, 8 predicted proteins | sample AusTroGonzalo_MG_4_FD_203885 | JGI IMG/M metagenome (GOLD analysis project Ga0310696, IMG submission 203885) | Bovine rumen microbial communities from tropical cattle in Woodstock, Queensland, Australia - Gonzalo_02 (v2) (version 2) | ecosystem: Host-associated > Mammals > Digestive system >... | reverse complement strand
TCAAGCCTCAGTGATGAGAATCACCAACTACAGCGCCAAAGCCGTGCGCTTCAAGGGTAGCGGTAAGGAGTCGGATACCGACAGAGCCAGCCGCGCCGAACGCATCAGGCTTGATTTCACCGTAGCCACCAATGACCTCATCACTCACGGCACCAAGTTGTTCTATGTGCGCATCGCCGACCCGCGTCGTGCCATCATCAGCAAGGGCAGTGGTGACGAATATTCCTTCAAGACGACTGACGGCGAAACGCTGCAGTATACCGAGAAGGTGAGGGTCAACTACGACGGCAAGGAAACCCCGGTGCGCGCCTATTACGTGAAACCCGATTCCTTTGAACTGATGCCTGGCACCTACTTCATCGATGTCTATGAAGAAGGTGGCAAGGTCATCGGACAGACCACAGTGGATTTAAAGTAACACCGTCTTCAACACATCGTACGAGCGGAATTCGTTCATCACAGGGGCGTGAAGCCGCACGAAGACGACTAGCCCGTCAAGCAAAACCCTTCGCTGGTTTACGTTGAGCGGCAGGCGGCAGCTTTCGTCGATGCCCGCGTCGAGCATCTTCGATAAGATCGTCGCTGTCTCGGTGTCGAAATAATATGGGTGGATAGGAAGGTCGTGGTTAAACGATCCCTCAAGCATATCGAAACAATAGCCCGCCACATGGTTGGTCTTGGGATAGAAACCCAAATGGCGCGTCAGTTCCAAGGTGAAGTACAAGGGAAAGTTGGCATAGTCCTGATGGACCAGATCGAGCCATAGCAGCGACTTTGAGATAAAGTCGTAGAGTGCCGTGTTCTGCTCCTGTTCTGTCAAGGTCTTCGAGAGCAGCTCGCTGATGTACATCAGGATAGCGCTTTTGTTCATCACGAAGGGGATGCTTTGATAGACAGTGGCGAGTTGCACGTCTTTCATGTAGCCCAAACTGCCTCTGTTGGGCTTGCCGGTTTCTATATAATTAATAAGGTGTAGGTTTTGAAACAAGGCGGCGCGGTTCTTCGAGTTGTGGTTAAAGGCGCCTTTAACCATATAGGAACGCAGGCCCATACTGCGGGTGAACACCTTTACGATGAGGCTGGTGTCGCCATAACGGACGGATTGCAGGACTATACCTTGGATTGTGTCATCCATCAGTTCATGATGAGGATCTTGGTGGCAAACTTGTCGGTGCCTTGCTTGGTGCTGACGAAGATGAGGTACACACCGGGCTCCACTTTCTCGCCGTTGATGTTGGTGCAGTCCCACACGGCCTGACCACCTTCAGACATCATTTGGGTGACGAAGACGCCGTCGACGGTAGTGATTCTCACCAACGAATTGGCGACGAGTCCTTTGATGCCGACAAAGCCGTGATAACCAGACCTGACGGGGTTGGGATAAGCTACCACATCGCTGATGATGGGATCGGGGGTGGCGTATTCGCCGCGATAGGAAATGACGCCGTTGGCAGTGCCGAAGAACACTTCACCGCTCTTATCGACAGCCATAGTGGTGACGGCATTGTCGAGTAAGGGACTGTTGTTGGTGTTGAAATAATGGAGTTCCTTTGGCTTGCCGTCGAAAGACATAAGATAGACACCCGATTCGAGGCCAAACCAGACTTGTTCGACGCCTTCCATGGCACACATCGAAAGCACGTTGGACTCAGCAAAGAGGTAGTCGTATTGGTCGGTGCCGTCGTTGCGAGGCACTTTGACTTGAGTGGCGTCAAAGTTTTCACCGCTGAAGATTTTCTTTGTGTTTTCAAACAAGCAGGGGCCTTTGTCGGTGCCTGCCCATACCTTTCCTTCGGTGTCGACGGTGAGGCAGCTGACCGGACCGAGCAGTTTGCCGTTGCCTGTAGCTGTGTTGACGTTGACTGCCTGGTCGTCGCTGATAATGTCGAGGGTGCCGTTGTCGTTGAAGACGATGACATCACCATTACGGCGTGTGATCCATTTGTAGTCGTTATGGTCGATGAGCATCGTCCCGATGTCGATGCCGCTCAGGCTGCCGCCCAAGTTGTAGGAATGCCAAGTGCCGTTGGGCTCCATCACTGAGAGGAGATTGGAAGCACCGGTGTTGGCAACCCAAAGATTTCCCTTGCTATCGAAGGCCAAGCCGCTGATGTTGATAAGGTTGGGGTCGCTGACCCAGTGTTCGAGGGTGCTGTTTTCGTCGTTGTACACTTCAACGAGCTCGTCGTCCTTGAACTTTAAGATGCCGCTGCCCCATGTGCCGACGTAGGTGACTGAGGGGTCGTTGGGGTTGGTAGCAGTGCAGATGAAGTCGGTATAGGTGCTAAAGTCGGGGAGGGTGCTTTGGTTAAGGATGGTCCACATACCATCAAAACGGGCCACACCTTCGCGCATGTAGCGTTTGCTCCAGTTGGCTGCATGGCCTCCTGTGGCAATCCATACCTGGTCGCCGCAGGCCTTGAGCTCGAAGACGTTTTTTGAAGCGGTACCGTTGGGCTTCACATCAGTGTTGTTCCAGCCATCGGTAGTTTTAATGAGGCCGCGTTTGTTGTCGCCAATCCAGTAGTGCTTGGTGTTGTCGATAGCTGCGGCAAAGGGCTCAATGGAGCCGCCAGGCGAGTGGATGCTTTGCTGCAGGTTGAGGTTGTGGTCGAGAATCGAGACGCTGTAGCGGTTGGTCAGCACCAGGCAGTCGTCGTAGGCACGCATCTGCCGCTTTTCGCTGACGTTCTCCTTGTCGAAATAGCTCCAGTGGCTGCCGTCGTAAACGAAGATGGTGTCGGTATTGAAGCCACCGCTGTAGTTAAGCAACAACTTGCCGGCAAACACTTCCATCTCGGTGTAGGCCAAATGGGGATGGATAAGGCTGTTGTCGAAATGCCAGGCGGCATAGTTGGCCAGGTTTTGCGCATCGAGCGAGGCGTAGTACATGCCGTCGTCGGTACAGGCATAGATGCGGTTTTTGTAGATGGCCACGTCCGTGACGTTGACCATGTCGCCCTGATTGCCGATGTAGTAGGTGTCTTTCACCTCGTCTTTCTTCAGGTCGAAGACCACGATGCCAAAGCCGCAGGCTGCGTATGCCAGGTCGCCGTCGAAAAACACGTGGTTGATGCTCTTGTTACCCACAATGTTCTTGTCCTTGATGTCGCTCATATTGCGGATATTGCCTTCATGGTCAATGAGGTCGACATTGGCATTGGTGTATGCCACAAAGAGTTTGCGCTGGCTTTCGTTGTAGCCTATGGTACTGATGCCGATGTCCGACAATCCGTTGATTCTGTTGAGGATATTGACCGAGTTGTCTTCGGTGTCGTAGTAGAATAACTCGTATTGTGTGGCGGCATAAATCTTGTTGCCCACGGGCTCCACGCCGATTACTTTCTGATAGGGCAGGTGGGTGCGCCAATTGCCAATGGATACACCGTCTTGGGCGAAGGTGAACAAAGGAAGGAGCAACGGGATGATAAGAAGGAAGAGTCTACGTCTGTTCATAACGAAGTGATTTGGGCGGTAAAAATACGAAATTACTAATTACAACGCAGTTTTTACGGCTTTATTGTTATTCATTTCGTTAAGTGCCTCTTTTGCGTGGGCCAGGGCTGCATCAAAGTTGTCGTGGATGTTGCCTTTGCCGACGAGGAAGGAGATGCGGCATTTGTCGAGCGACTTGCGCACTTTAGGCTGCACACCTGAGAGTATGATCTTTTTGTTTGCGGTCTTGAGTGACTTGATGGCTTCCAGGAAGTTGCGTTCCCCTGTCTCATCCATAAACGGCACGTGTCGCATTCGGATAATCAAAATCTTGGTGGAATCGGGTCGGCCTTTCAGCACCTCACTGAACTTCTTGGCAGCACCGAAGAAAAACGGGCCGCTGATTTCGTAAATCTCAATACCATCGGGAATGTCATCGTAGTTCTCCATCGTGTTGGTGTCCAAGTCGTTCATCAAAATAGCCTCGCCGTTGTCGGCCATTCGTTTCATGAACATCAGCGAAGCCAACACAATGCCCACCTCGATGGCTACAGTCAAGTCGACCAGCACGGTGAGGAAGAAGGTGACGAGCAAGATGATGATGTCGTAAGGCGAACCACGAAGGATGGATCGGAAGCTGCGCCATTCACTCATGTTGTAGGCCACCACGATGAGGATACCTGCGAGGCACGACATGGGAATCAGCTTCGCATAGTTCCCCAAGCACAGCATGATGAGCAACAATGTAATGGAATGTACGATGCCGGCGATGGGCGTGCGGCCTCCGTTCTTGATGTTGGTGGCAGTACGGGCAATGGCGCCGGTGGCAGGGATGCCACCGAACAAAGGCGTGATGATATTGGCGATACCTTGTCCAATCAGCTCGGTGTTGCTGCGGTGATGGCTACCTATCATACCGTCGGCAACGACAGCCGACAGCAGCGATTCGATGGAACCCAACAGAGCGATGGTGATGGCTGGTTGTACGTAATGGCCGAAGTTTTCCCAATGAATCTCGGGAATGCTAAGGGCGAAGCTGCCTTTGATTTCGCCAAACATGCTTTCGATAGTGGTGACGGGAAGGTCGAAGACAGTAACCACCACTGTCACCAGCAGGATAGCCACAAATGAGCCCGGAATCTTGTTGGTCAAGCGGTTGATGACAATGCTGATAATGATGGTGGCGACGGTGATGCCCAGTGCCCAATAGTTGACGGTATCGAGGCTTTGGAAGTACACCCCCCATTTGTCGATAAAGGCAGCCGGCACTTCTGCGATTTCGAGCCCGAGGGCATCCTTGATTTGGGTGGAGAAGATGGTGAGCGCAATACCGCTGGTGAAGCCCACCACAAGGGGATGGGGGATGAAGCGCAGCAGCGAGCCCAACTTCAGCAAGCCGAACATGACCATAAAGATACCCGCCAGGATGGTGGAGATCATCAGACCGTCGAGTCCGTATTGCGCTACCACGCCTGCAATGATGACAACGAATGCTCCGGTGGGCCCGCCAATCTGTACGCGGCTGCCACCCAAGAATGAAATCAGGAAGCCTGCAATGATAGCGGTCACGATTCCTTTGTCGGGCGAAACGCCTGAAGCAACCGCAAACGCGATAGCCAGTGGCAGCGCCACAATGCCAACAATGACACCGGAAAACAAATCCTTTGTGAATTGTTTTTTGGCGTATCCCTTCTTCAGCACGCTGAAGAACTTGGGATAAAAAACATCCTTTATCTGAAACTTAGCCATTGGTGAATTGTAGCCCAACTAGGACTCGAACCTAGATTTAAAGTTTAGGAAACTTCCGTTCTATCCCTTGAACTATTAGGCCATCGGAAAATCCGCTGCAAAAATACGGATTTTTTTCGAACCAAAGGCAAAGGTTGATGAAAATCATTTCAAATCAAGCACGATTGGGCAATGGTCGGAGTGCATCACCTCGGGCAGGATGCCTACGTCGGCAATGCGGTCTTCCATATTGTCCGTCACCATGTGGTAGTCGATGCGCCAACCAAGGTTCTTGGCTCGGGCGCCGGCGCGGAAGCTCCACCAGCTGTAGTGGTTGGGCTCCTTCACCAAGTGGCGGAACGTATCGATGTAGCCGTCGCTGAGGAAGTCGGTCATCCATTGCCGTTCTTCAGGAAGGAAGCCCGACGAGTTGGCGTTCGACTTGGGGTTGTGGATATCGATGGCTTCGTGGCAGATGTTGTAGTCGCCTGAGAGCACCAGGTTGGGGCGTTCTTTTCGGAGCTCGTTGACATACTTGCGGAAGAAGTCGAGCCACACCATCTTGAAAGCTTGGCGTTCGTCGCCTGTGGTGCCTGAGGGATGATAGACGCTCACCACCGAAAGGTCACCAAAATCGGCGCGTAGGAAGCGACCCTCGCTGTCATATATGGGCTCGTTCATACCATAGACGATGTTGTCGGGCTCTTGCTTGGTGATGAGTCCCACGCCGCTGTAGCCTTTCTTTTGGGCAGGGAACCAATAGTGATGGTAGCCCATCATTTCGAAGTCCATCAGGGGGATTTGATCGGGGGTGGCCTTTAGCTCTTGGAAGCAGAGCACATCGGGTTGGTAGTCGTTGATCCATTGCAGCAGACCCTTGTTGATGGCCGCACGGATGCCGTTCACGTTATAGCTGACGATTCTCATATTGTGTCTTTTGTGCTGCGAAAATAGGGAAAAAGTTGTTTCTTTTCAGTTTGCGCGTTACTTTTTTCTATTTTAGCGGCCGCAAACAAAAACAACTGTGGGTAAAGCTAAAGACAAAATCAACGGATGGATTGACCGTTTCAATGTTTGGCGGTCGACGCACATGACCGACCGTCGCTTTATGCTGATACTCAGCATTCCGACTGGCTTTTTGGCAGGTGCTGCCGCAGTCGTCATCAAGAAGCTGGCTCACGGCATACGCGACTTGGTCATCAATGCGCAGTTCAACTATTCCCATCTGTTGTATTTCATTTGTCCGGCTATCGGTATCCTGTTGACTATCCTATTCTGCAAATTTATCCTGAAGAAGGAGGTGGGTCACGGCATTCCGGGTATTCTCTACGCTATTTCGAAAAACAAAGGTAAGGTGAGTCACAGCAGCACTTGGTCGAGCATCGTAACCAGTGCGCTGACGGTCGGCTTCGGTGGCTCAGTAGGATTGGAAGGCCCTTCGGTGTCGACGGGCGGCAGCATAGGCTCCAACATCGCCCAACTGTTGAAGCTCGACTATAAGCACACCATCCAGCTCATCGGTATGGGTGGCGCAGCGGCTATAGCGGCTATCTTCCAGGCGCCCATCACAGGTATCGTTTTCGCCCTCGAAGTGTTTATGATAGACCTTTCGCTCAATGCTTTGGTGCCTATCATCTGCTCCTCGTTTGTCGCCATCCTGACAGCCTACTGGTTTTTGGGCCAGACGGTGGAGTATCCTGCTGTCATCGCTGAAGGCTTCATCCCGAGCAATGCTTTATATTATGTAGGATTAGGACTTTTTGCCGGTCTTGTGTCGGCCTATTTCTTAAAGGTGACGTTTAGTGTGGAGAAGCGTTTCAAGAGAGTGCAGTCGCCTTGGGTCAGGTTCCTTGTCGGAAGTACGCTGTTGGGTGTTCTTATTATCTTGTTCCCTGCGCTTTACGGCGAAGGATACGATGCTATCAACGCAGCTCTGCGCGGTGACTATAGTGCGGTGTTCGGCAATCCGTGGTTTGCTCGGTTCAAAGATTTTGACCTTGTTGTCATCATTCTTTTTGCGGGTATGATTCTATTGAAAGCCTTCGCCACCGCCTTTACTTTTGGTGCAGGTGGCGTGGGTGGTACCTTCGCTCCAGCTTTGTTCATAGGAGCTTTCACGGGTTTGTTTTTTGCCACTTTGGTCAATTATCTGGGAATAGGCGACTTGGACCCTGCCAAATTCGCCCTTGTGGGCATGAGCGGCTTGGTGGCGGGTATGCTGCACGCTCCGCTGACGGGTATCTTTCTCATCGCTGAGATTACCAACGGTTACGCACTCATCGTACCCCTAATGATTGTGTCGGCATTGGCATACGCCATCAACAGACTGTTTTTCAACCATTCCATCTATACCAACGCAGTAGCCGAGAAGGGTGTCGAGGTGACGCATAACAAAGACAAGAGCATCCTCAACATGATGGCTATCAACCAGCTGATTGAGACCAATTTCAGTCCTATTGATCCCGACTGTATGTTCCGCGACTTGTTGCCTTTGGTTGCGTCCTCCAAGCGCAATATCTTCCCTGTGGTCGACAAGCACGGGGTGTTTTGCGGACATGTGCTGTTCGACGATGTGCGCGGCATCCTGTTTGACGAGAGCTGTTATGATCAGTCTATACAAAACTTTGCCGTCCTGCCGGATTATATCATCAATCCCGAGGAACCAATGGGGGAGATTGTGAAAAAGTTCCAGCAGTCGGGCAAATACAACATTCCCGTGATTCAGGACGGGAAATATATGGGCTACATCTCGCGGGCCAATGTATTCTCGGCCTATCGCAAGATGATGAGCGAGATTTCCGAGGATTAACGTTTCCGTTTAAAAAACTCCGTCAGTAGCGCCAGACAATCGTCGTGCATGATGCCGGTATCGGTTTTCGTTTTCGGGTGCAGCATTGATCCGAAGCGTGAGAATCCGTTTTTCGGGTCGTCGGCAGCCCAAACGACCTTGCCGATGTGGGAATGACAGAGGGCTCCGGCACACATGGGGCAGGGCTCCAAGGTGACATAAAGCGTACATTCGTCCAAATACTTGGCCCCTAAAGCGTTGGCTGCAGCGGTGATGGCCAGCATTTCGGCGTGGGCGGTCACGTCGTTGAGGGTCTCGGTCTGGTTGTGGGCGCGTGCGATAATCTTGTTGTTGCACACCACCACAGCGCCGATGGGGATTTCGTCGGCCTCAAACGCCAGTTGCGCCTCTTGATAGGCCTGCTTCATATAATATTCGTCGGAGAAAACAGAGAGCATTATTTCAGTTGATAGTTGACAGTTGATAGTTGACAGTTGCTGCTTCGCGTCACTGCGAGGAACGAAGCAGTCCAGTTATCTCAAATTTATCCCAGTCGGGCCCTAAGGGGAACTTCTGGCGGAAGTGTTGCAGTTTCTCATACTCGAGGGTGCAGTGCATCACGGCTTCTTGATAAGGCTCGGCTTTGGAGATGATTTCACCTCGGGCGTTGATTACCTTCGAGTCGCCGCTGTAGTGCAACCCGTAGTTGTCTTCGCCCACACGGTTCACGCCGATCCAATAGGCTTGGTTCTCGATGGCACGTGCCGCGAGGAGGGTGTGCCAAACAACCATTCTTGAGTCGGGGAAGTTGGCGAGATAGAAGGCCAGGTCGTATTCGTACTGCCCATCTTGATAGCGGTTTCTTGCCCACACGGGGAAGCGGATATCGTAGCACACCATAGGCTTGATGCGCCAGCCGTTCAGCTCCACAATCAGCTGTCGGTCGCCGCGTTCCACCAACTTGTCCTCGCCGCCCATGGTGAAGGTGTGGCGCTTGAAGTATTTCTCGTAACTGCCGTCGGGTCGCATCCATACGAGGCTGTTATAATAATGTCCGTTGATGTCGAGCGGGAAGGTGGTGCAGATTACGGCGTTTTTTGCAAGGGCTTGGTTGCGAAGCCATTGCATCGTGGGGCCGTCTTCTTTCTCAGCAAAACGCTTCGGGTTGACGGGAAAGGCTGTAGTGAAGGTCTCGGGCAGGAGAATCAGGTCGGTATCGGGTCGCACTTGTTCCAGCAACTGTCCGAAACGCTCCAGATTGGCCGTTTTGTCCTCCCATTTGAGGTCAGCCTGGATATAGGCAATGTTAAGGTTTTGCATAAAACGATGTGTTGTAGGCGCAAAAATAGAAAAATAATCTTACTTTTGCCGAAAAATAAATGCGCAGAATTTAAAAACAACAAACTGATGAAAAAACTACTGCATATCATCCTGGGTCTTCTCATAGTTATGGGTTTTGCTTCATGCCATAAGGACCCGCCCGTGGTCAATTATGATGCGACCTTGCTGTATGGCAAATGGCAGGAGGGTACGGTCTACGAACGTTACTACGATTCGCTTATCGAACGCGTGATGCCCAATGGTGACACGGTGAAAGTAAACGGCACCACTTGGGACGTAGCCGACGACGTGAGTGAGGACGAAGCCCAACTGTTCAACTGGACGCTGACAGGTGCCACACTGATGCATGAGCATGTGAGCACGTTTACGATAGTTCCGAAGCTATATACCATTACTGAATTGAGTTCCGATAAGTTGGTATACCAGGATGACTATGGGGTAACGCATCATTTTTCGAAAGTTCAATGAGAAAGGCATTAAAAATAACAGGCATTGTTCTGGGATCTCTGGTAGGTCTGGTGATTATTGCAGTCGTTATCGCGGTGGCAATGATTACCTCATCGGGCCGCCTGACCAAAATGGTGAAGCAATATGCCCCACAGTTCATCACATGCCAGATGGAGCTTGGGAAAGCCGACCTCACCTTATTTAAGACCTTCCCGGAGGTGGGCATCGATATCGAAAATGTCGCCTTCATTAACCCGATGGCCGGCTCACCTTCCGACACGCTGGCCAGCATCGATAACCTTATTGTGGTGGTAGATGCCAAGAAGTTCTTGAAAGAGAACGAGATTGTCATCAAGAAGTGCATCCTCGAGGATGCTTTCGTCAATCTGTATTCCGACACATTAGGCAACAACAACTTC
>Ga0310696_10011361_pt1 | contig 10161 bp, 6 predicted proteins | sample AusTroGonzalo_MG_4_FD_203885 | JGI IMG/M metagenome (GOLD analysis project Ga0310696, IMG submission 203885) | Bovine rumen microbial communities from tropical cattle in Woodstock, Queensland, Australia - Gonzalo_02 (v2) (version 2) | ecosystem: Host-associated > Mammals > Digestive system >... | reverse complement strand
GTGTGTCGTTTTCGTGGGGGAAGAAATCGCCGTTCCCGTTTCCTATCAGGTATTCGAAAGGGGTGTGTACGTCAAGGCCGACTATGACTTCGGGGTCAATCCGGAGGGCGTGACCATCCGCTCTTCGGCCCCGGACGTCGCATCCGTCTCCGCCGGCAAGGTCAAAGGCCAGAAGGAAGGGACGTCCACGCTGACGATCGCCTCGGACAAGCTCATCACGAGCGGACAGCTGGCCGTAACCGTCAAAAAGAACGAGGAAACCTCCGTCTCTTTCAACCAGGACGTCACCCAGCCGCTGACGGCGGACATGATCGCCCTTCCCCTGGGGCTCCAGGACGGCATGCAAAGCTTCGACATCGACAAAAGGGGACAGTTCTACATGTCCACGGAAAGCAATAACACCATGCGCGTGTGCGCCCTGAACAAGGACGGTTCCAAGATCGGCGAAGACATGGTCCTGCCCACCGGCGGCCACGGTGACGGGTTCAGCATCGAATACGATGCCGACGACGTCTATTTCTGGACCAGCGGCACGCTGGGCGAGCGGACCGACAACGGAGGGTATTCCGGCGGCAAAGCCAACGATCCCGACGTGCACCTCATCTGCCGCCACAAGTTCAAGGCCGGCGCCACGGAATATGCCGAAGACGCTCTCGAACGGTTCTACCTGAACGACAACGGGGCCCGCTTCGCCGATGTGGACACGGAGCATGACGTGATGGTCCTTTGGACCTACGAGAACAACAGCGATTACATCTACGTCTACAAGCTTTCCGAGATCCGCAACGCCTCCACGGTGACGAAGAAAGTCACCCGCGCCTCCCACAACCAGGGAAAAGACGTAACGGCCTACAACCTGAACAGCGTCAAGTCCGTCGCCAAGTTCCCGTGGAAGCGCAAGGGCGTCACCACCGGAGACACGAACGCCGGCGCCGTCCAGGGCCTGTGCGTGTACGATGACCGTATCTACGTCACTTCCGGCGCCAAGGATGACGAGGCGACGCTGATGTCGGTCATGGACTTCCAGGGAAACATCCTGCAAAAGCTCGTGAAAGTGGGGGTTTCTGTCGACAAGCAGCAGCTCATCAAGCTGAACCTGTCGTCCGACGGCACGTTCGAGCCGGAGGGCGTCCATATCCGCAAAGGCCAGATGTATCTCGGCTTCGTGGGTGACTACCCCACGTCCGGATCCAGAAAGCACACTTGCATCATCAAACTGAAATAAACCGGTTCCAATCATGATTCAAACCATGCTGAAAAGAATGCTGTGGGTGCTGGTGTCCGCCAGTACCATCCTCTCCTGTTCACCGAAGGCTCCCGCTCCCGCGAACAAGGCGGAGAAAGTGATTGCCGCCCTGCACGATCCCGCTTCGAAATATGTGGTCGTCGTCGCCCATCGTGGAGACTGGCGCAACTATCCGGAGAACTCGCTGGGCGCCATCGAGTCCGTTATCCGGATGGGGGTCGATATCGTGGAGATCGACCTTAAGCTCACCAAAGACAGCGTCCTGGTCCTGAGCCACGACTACACCTGCAACCGGATGACCACCGGCCGGGGTGACATCTCCACCATGACGTACGACTCCCTCGCCACCTTCAACCTCAAAACAGCCCACAACGTGGCTATTCCGGGGACGCGCATCACAACCTTCCAGGAGGCATTGGAAGCGTGCAAGGACCGGATTGTCATCAATGTGGACCAGGGTTACCAGTATTACGACCTGGTGGTCAAGCAGACCGACGCCCTGGACATGACCGACCAGATCCTGATCAAGGGAAAGAAGGCCCGCGAGGTGGTCGCCCGGGAGATGGCCGGCAGCCGGATGATGTACATGCCCATCATCGACATCGAGAAACCCAAGGGGAAAGAGCTTTTCGGGGAGTATGAGACCTGGTATGCCCAGACCGGCGAAAAGCCGCTGGCCTACGAGGTGTGTTTCTCCGAACTGAGCAAGGAGGTGGAGGACTGCTGCCGCAAGGTGGTGGACCAGGGCTCCAAGCTTTGGATCAATACCCTGTGGGCTTCGCTTTGCGGCGGCTACAACGACGACGTGGCCTTCGAGGGCGATCCCGACGAGATTTACGGGAAAATCCTGGACTTGGGCACATCCATGATCCAGACCGACCGTCCTGAACTGCTGATCGACTGGTTGCGGAAAAAGGGACGGAGGAAATAGTAACCCGTATCGATATGGAGAGAGCGAGAGTAAAGTCACATATTTCGCAGCATATTGCGAAACCACTCGTTTCTTGTCAAAACCATTCAAATAATTGACTTTGTGGCGCTTACGCACCATTTGATAGAGACCCTTGGATTTCGATTCTAATCGTTTCTAATCGCTCTTCCCAACTTGGTGCGATGAAAATGACCGTTTATCGCACCGTTCCGAGATCATATCAGTACAAGAACCCAAAAGCCCAAAGAGGAATCTTTTTTCTGGAGGCAATGTCAATGTTATCTATGGCCAGGGCCGCGTTGGTGATATCCTCGTCGCTGATCTGGGAAAAGTCTTTTCCTGCCCCCCCGACCTCGATTACAAGGTTCTTGTCAATCCGAAAGTCTCCTGTCTTGATGCCGCCATATTCCACCCTGTGCCCGGCACCTGCAAGCTGGCTGCAGAAGAAGGCCTCCCGAACGGTGCCGATTTCCGGGGTCTTCGTACTATAAGCGTAGATCAGGTTTGTATTGTCGAGCAGCATCTTGTCGGGCTTCTGCAAATCCGTAATCTTATCCATCTCGCAGAATAGATTTCGCGTAAGTTTGGCCTCGTCCAGATACTTCAAATAACGAATCAGGGTTACACGGTCAAGACTCACGCTCCTGGAAAGCTTGGAAATGTCCACTTGATAGGGGAGCATCCCGGCAATCACTTGCAAAAGAGCCTTGATTTTACGGGTGTTCTCCTGGCTCACGCCGCGATACTTTGTCAACTCTGTTTCGATGATATAGGAGCAGACATTTTCTATCGACGATTTGTAGGTCTTCTTCTTTTCGAAGGAGAAAGGATAGTATCCCATCTTCAGATAGTCATCAAAGAATTCCAACGGTCGATAAACGGAGCGTACTTTCGAGCAGAAGGCTCCTGCGTTCCCGAGCAGTTCATCCAAGTGAATCGGTTCTACCTTTTTCCCTGTTCGAAACCACAGGTACTCCCGGAATGAGAGACCGCCCATATCATACACGTCCTGACGCCGGGACAAATCGGCCTGTCCGTCATTCAACTGAATCAGGGATGAACCGCTCATCACAACCTTCAGACCCTTATAGAGGTCATGGATTTCTTTGATCTCCCGGCTCCATCCGTCATACTTATGGATTTCGTCGATAAAAAGATGCTTTCCTCCCTGGCGGACGAATGCGGCGGCCGTGTCTATCAATGTATGCGTAGCGAAATAAGACGTGTCTGCCGAACAATACAGGGCATGCCGGTCCGTCACGTCATAGTGCTTCAGCACATACTGTTGCATCAATGTCGACTTTCCGACGCCTTTGGGACCGCGTATCAAGATCAGGCGGGAATCCCAGTCAATGGTCCGCATCAATTCGCGCTCGAAGACTGTGGGAACATCCGTTAAATACTCGATATGTCTTTCAAATAAGGACTCCATCTTTACTGTTTTTCACAAAGATATTAATGTTTATTGTAATAAACAAGTTTTATTGAAAATTGTTTATTCGTATAAACAAATCCGACACTGGAATGACCTTGACTTGACCGGCTGTTGACCAGTCCATCCTACTATTTGTCCACATGACCGATTTTTCCGAAACATTTCCGAAACATTTTGGGGTTTCTATGCTTTTCTATTGCCTCCAAGGTAAAAACAAAAACCCCCTCAGAGTGCGCTGAGGGGGTCATTTCGGAGAATTTCGGGGCATTAGAAAACCCCCTAGGGTGCCCAGAGCGGGGCTCGAACCCGCACGTCTTTAAGGGACACTGGATTTTGAGTCCAGCGCGTCTACCAATTCCGCCATCCGGGCAGGGGCGGTCTCTTTGTGAGACGGACTGCAAATTTACCGCAATTTCCGGTATTTGCAAAATATTTCCCGTATCTTTGCAATCTATGCAGAAGGAGTACAGCGTCATTGTCGATGGGAAGGTGGCCGGCCGGGTGGTCGGCCGCGACTGGCTGGGGGACATCGCCCCGCTGCTCACGGAAGATTCGGAAGTGTTCGTCGTTTACGATGCGAATGTGGCGTGGGTGGCGGCCGAGGTGATTGAGGCCGTGCCCGGCGTGCGCGGAAGCATTGCCGTGGAGGCGACGGAGGGGGATAAGTCCATGAACACGGTACTCCTGATCGTCCGTTCCCTGCTGGAGGCGGGGGCGTCCCGGAAGGCGCTGGTGCTTGCCGTCGGCGGCGGGATTACGACGGATCTTGCGGGATTCGCCGCGTCCATCTACAAGCGCGGTGTGCGGTATGCCAACGTCCCGACGACGCTTCTCGCCCAGGTCGATGCGGCCGTGGGCGGAAAGACCGGGGTCAATCTGGACGATTACAAGAATATGCTGGGCGTCATCGTGCAGCCCGTCTTCACTTTCGTGTGCGCCGACACGCTCCGGACGCTGCCGCGCCGGGATTTCCTGTCCGGGGCGGCGGAGTTGCTGAAGACCTTCATCATTGAGAATGAGGAGGATCACTACGCCCGCGCGGTCCGGTGGCTGTCCGCGGGCGGCCCGGAGGCCGAGCTCCAGGAGCTCGTGCTGGCCGCCGCCGCGGTGAAGGCCGGCGTCGTCTCGCGCGACCCGTACGAGGCCGGTGAGCGCCGCAAGCTGAACCTCGGCCACACTTTCGCGCACGCCATCGAGCATGAGGCGTTCCGGCGCGGGGACGACATCACCCACGGCGAGGCCGTGGCGATGGGCATCGTCCTCGCCGCCCGGCTCTCCGACGCGCTGGGCGTGTCGGACGGCCAGGCGCAGCGGCTGGCAGCGGACTTCGCCGCCGCGGGCCTGCCTGTGCAATGCCCCTACCCGCTGCAGGACCTGGCCGAAGCCATGGACAAGGACAAGAAGGCCGAGGGTTCACTCGTGCACTTCGTCCTCGCGGAGCGCATCGGCTCTGTCATCATCCGTGACCTGTCCGTTGAGGAGGTGCTCAACCTCCTGAAAGACAGTGATTTAAGCGCAAGTCTATGTCCCGAAAAGGACAAAGACTAACCTTTAAAAGAAGAATAATCAAGCATTTACGCTGCAGAATGATTTGTACATCCATACAGGGAAAGACGCTGGAGGAGATCCTGGAGATCCTGGAAAGCGAGGAAGTGGAGATGGCCGAAATCCGGTTGGACCTGTGCGACCTGGACGAGGAGGAGATCGAGACGCTGTTTACGGAATCCGACGTGCCGCTCATCGCGACCTGCCGGATCGCCACGCTCGCACAACGCGTGGAGGCGGAGGGCGATCCGCTGGACAACGCCGGCAAGGTGCTGTCGGAGCAGGGCCTGTATCCCTCCTTGCAGCGCAAAGGCCGCAACCCGGCCGAGGAACTCGCTGAAAACCAACTTTTGAAGGCCATCGAGGCCGGCGCAAAATACGTAGACCTGGAAGTGGAGGCCCCGCCCATGATGGGCCGGAAGATCCGCCAGGCCTGCCAGGAGTTCGGGACGATGCTCATCCGCTCGTTCCACGATTTCGAAGGCACTCCGCCGGACACCACGCTCCTGTCGCTGCTGGAAAAGGGCCGGCGCTTCGGGGGCGAAGTGGTCAAAATCGTGACCACGGCCACCTGCCAGGCCGATGCGGACCGCGTCATGTCCCTCTACCGCGAAGCCGCTCCTGGGACGCTCGTGGCGTTCTGCATGGGTCCGGAAGGCCGGGAGTCCCGGCTGGAGGCCCTCCGCCAGGGCGCGCCCTTCACTTACGCCTGCCTCACGGCCGAAGAAGCCACGGCTCCGGGCCAATGGACCGTCGCCGAAATGAATGAAGCCGTTTATGGCGATTTCGTTTTCATCGGTTCCGAAGACGCGCTTGAGATGCCGGCGTCGAAGAGTTTCGCCCAGCGGGCGATCGTCGCCGCGGCGCTCGCGCAGGGCACGTCGCACCTCACGGGCTATTCGCCCTGCGGGGACAACGAATCGGCCCTCGCCGCCGCCCGGAAGCTGGGCGCCCGGGTGAAGGCCGAGGGCTCCACGCTGGAAATCACCGGCATCGGCGCCTTCGAAAACTGCCTGACCATCAAGGATATCCATGTGGGCGAATCCGGTTTTCTCGCCCGGATGCTCATTCCGGTCCTGTCGGCCATTGCCGACGGCCCCGTGCATGTCACGGGCGAAAGGACCCTGCTCGGCCGTCCCCTCGCCGGGGCGCACGACATCATGGCGTCGTTCGGGGTGCGGCTCGTTCCGGAAACCCTTCCGGCGGAGAATCGGAAAAGCGACTGCTTCATCCCGCTGACGGTGAAGGGACCGCTGGTGCCGGGAAGGGCGGATGTGTCGGGGAAGGGCGGTTCGCAGCTCATTTCTGGCCTGTTGGCGGCGCTGCCGCTGGCCGGGAACCGCTCGACCGTTTATGTCCATGACCCCCGCAGCATCCCCTACATGTTCATCACCGTGGACGTGCTCCGCAAGTTCGGCATCGAGATCGGCTCGGAGATGGAAGGGGGCGACGATTTCCTCCAGACACAGGATTGGACCCTGTGCACGGGCCTGACCTTCAAGATGCGCGGGCATCAGGTGTACCGCGCGGCGGACTTCCGCATCGAAGGCGACTGGTCCGGTGCGGCGAACTTCCTCGTAGCCGGCGCCATTTTCGGCGACGTGGAGGTGGAAGGGCTGGATACCCAGTCCCTCCAGGCCGATATCTCCATCATGGACATCCTCATGGACGCCGGGGCGAGCATGTCCCAGCTTGAGGGCGACACGCCCACGACGGGCCCCATCCATGTCACCCGCGCGCCGCTCTGTGCCTTCGAGACGGACCTGAACAACTGCCCGGACCTCTTCCCGATCGTGGCCGTGCTGGCCGCCTTCTGCCCGGGCGAAAGCCGTATCCGCGGCGTGGAGCGCCTCCGTCACAAGGAGACGGACCGTGCCGCCGCCATCGAGGCCATGCTCATGCAGATGGGCGTGTCCGTCCAGGTCGATGAAGACGAGATGACCATCGAAGGCATGGCCCTCCCGCAGCGCCTCCTGACCGGCAACCTGCTCAAAGGAGGCTCCTATACCTCCCACGGCGACCACCGCATGGTGATGGCCCTCAAAGTCGCCGCCCTCGGCACCGACGGCCCGGTGGACATCGACGACACCGCCTGCGTGGCGAAGTCCTTCCCGGGGTTCAACGATTTATTCGCACAGCTATGAACGCATTTGGTAACATATTCAGAGTAAGCATCTTCGGCGAGTCGCACGGAGAAGAGATCGGCGTGGTCGTGGACGGCCTGGCGCCGGGCATTCCGCTCAGCGAAGCGGATTTCGCGGCGGATATCGCCCGCCGCCGGAGCGGTGCCAAAGGCACCACGCCCCGCGTCGAGACGGACGAGCCGCACATCCTCAGCGGCGTCTACGAAGGCTACACGACAGGCGCCCCGCTCGCCATCGTCTTCTACAATACGAATACCCACAGCCAGGACTACGAAGCCTTGCAGTCCATCCCGCGGCCCGGCCACGCGGACTACACGGTGAATCTCAAGTACGGCGGCTTCCAGGACCCGCGCGGCGGCGGCCATTTCTCCGGCCGCCTGACGCTGCCGGTCGTCGCCGCCGGCGTCATCGCGAAGAAACTGCTCTTCGCGACCATCGCCGGCGCGACCCGCGGCCGCGTACAGTTCCGCTGTGACGCGAAGCTCGTCGAAATCGGCGGAATCGCCGACGAGACGCAGTGGGACGCGGCCCTCGACGCCGCCCAAAAGGAGGGCGATTCGCTGGGCGGTGTCGTGGAGTGCACGGTTTCCGGTGTCCCCGCCGGGCTCGGAGAGCCCTTTTGGGACAGCGTGGAATCCCGCCTCTCGCACGCCCTGTTCGCCATTCCGGGCGTCCGCGGCGTGGAGTTCGGCGACGGCTTCGCCGCCGCCCGGATGAAGGGCTCGGAGCACAACGACGTGTACGCCCCGGCCGGGTGCGGGCACCATGGACACGGGGGTGGCTGCCACGGTCACGATGGTGACCATGAAGGTTGCGGTGGCCACGGCCACGGGGGCTGTCACGAGGCCGGCGCCGACCAGGGAAGTTGCTGCCATGAGCACGGCGAGGAGCACGAAGGCTGCTGCCATGGCGGGGAAGGCCATCACGAAGGCGGTTGCCATGGGCATGGAGAAGGTCACCACGAGGGTGGCTGCTGCGGCCATCGCCGGGGCGGCTTGGTGACGCCCGCCACGAACCACGCCGGCGGCGTGAACGGCGGCATCACCAACGGCAACCCGCTGGTGTTCCGCGTCGCCTTCAAACCCACTTCCTCGATCGCCAAGGCCCAGGAAACATACGATTTCGCCAAGGGGGAAATGACCAGCCTGCAGGTTCCTGGCCGGCACGACACCTGCTTCGCCCTGCGCACGCCTGTCATCGTGGAGGCCATGGCCGCCATCGTGCTGGCGGACTTAGTCGGAATGGCCTGATGGAAAACAAGCGTCTCCTTTCAATCGATACCCTGCGGGGGATGGACATGCTCATCATCATGGGCCTGTCCACACTGGTGTTCCGACTCTGCGACCTCTTTCCGGCCGGTGGCGACTGCTGGCTGGCCGTGCAGATGCGCCATGTGGATTGGGACGGCCTCGCGATCATGGACATGGTTTTCCCGATTTTCCTGTTCATCGCCGGCCTCTCCTTCCCGTTCTCTTATGCGAACCAGTTGGAAAAGGGACGCACTTCCAAGCAGATCCATGGGAAGATCTTTGTCCGCTGCCTCGCGTTGATCGTCCTGGGTATCATCTACAACGGGTTCTTCCAGTTCAATTTCCCGCAGCGCTACGCCAGCGTGCTCGGCCGCATCGGCCTCGCCTGGATGTTCGCTGCGTTGCTATTCATCCATTGCAGGCGAACGACGCGGATCATCGTCGCCGCCGTCCTGCTCGTGGGCTACGGCCTGCTCGTCGGGCTGGTCGGGGCCCCCGACGCGCCTGCCGGAGCCGGCCCCCTCACGCAGGACGGCTGCCTGAACGGCTGGATCGACCGCATCCTCCTCCCGGGAAAGCGTTTTTACGGAAACTTTGACCCGGAGGGCCTCCTCGGCGTCATTCCCGCGACGGTGACGGCCATGCTGGGCATGTTCACCGGCGAGTTCATCCGCGAGCCGGAGGAGAAATGCAGCGGCTCCCGAAAGACGCTGATGATGCTGGGCGCGGCCGCGGTCCTGCTGGCCGCCGGCTATCTCGGCAGCCTCGTCCTTCCTCTCAATAAAAAGCTGTGGTCCAGCACGTTCGTCCTGGTGGTCGGAGGCTATTCCCTCGTCGCCTACGCCGTGGTCTATTACCTCGTGGAGGTGAAGGGCTGGACGAAATGGACCTTCTTCTTCCGCGTCATCGGCACGAACTCCATCACCATCTACCTCCTCCAGCGAATCGTCCCGCTCAGGGAAGTCACCAACTTCTTCCTGGGCGGCACGGCGGGCCTCCTTCCGGAAACATGGGGCGCCATCGTGCTGGCGGCGGGCTACATCGCCGTCTGCTGGCTCCTGCTATACTTCCTGTACCGGCACAAAGTTTTCCTGAAGGTGTAGGGATACCCGGACCCATTTCCAAAAAAAGCAGTAACTTTGCCCGTTGCCGCAGCAGCGGCCAAACCTATGAGCGAAAACGACAAGATCATACAGGAATTCACCTCCGGGGAGTATAAGGAAGGGTTCGTGACGGACGTGGAACAGGAGTTTGTTCCCAAGGGCCTGAACGAGGACATCATCCGTACCATCTCCCGGCTTAAGGAGGAGCCGGACTGGCTCCTGGAGTTCCGTCTGGACGCTTTCCGGAAATGGCAGCGGATGGAAATGCCCCGGTGGCCCCATCTGGACCTTCCGGAGATTGATTTCCAGGACATTATCTACTATGCGGCCCCCAAGAAGGACAAGGACCGGCCGAAGGAGATCGACCCGAAACTGGCGGAGACCTTCGAGAAGCTGGGCATCCCCCTGAAGGAGCGCGACGTCCTCGCCGGCGTGGTCGCTGTCGATGCCGTATTCGATTCCGTGTCTGTCACGACCACCTTCCGGAAGACACTCGCGGAGAAGGGC
>Ga0310696_10011360_pt1 | contig 10161 bp, 9 predicted proteins | sample AusTroGonzalo_MG_4_FD_203885 | JGI IMG/M metagenome (GOLD analysis project Ga0310696, IMG submission 203885) | Bovine rumen microbial communities from tropical cattle in Woodstock, Queensland, Australia - Gonzalo_02 (v2) (version 2) | ecosystem: Host-associated > Mammals > Digestive system >... | reverse complement strand
GTCGCTCAGGGATTTCAGCGGGCGGCTGGAGGGGCCGGTGACGGTGCGGCCGTGGCGGCCGTTGTCGATAAGGGCGTCCACCGCTTCCTGGAGCATGCGCTTCTCGTTGTTGATGATCACGTCGGGCGTGCGCTGGCTCTTCAGGAGTTTCAGGCGGTTGTTGCGGTTGATGACGCGGCGGTACAGGTCGTTCAGGTCGCTGGTGGCGAAACGGCCGCCGTCCAGCGGGACCAGAGGTCTCAGGTCAGGGGGCAGGACGGGCACCACGTGGATCATCATGTATTCCGGCTTGTTCTCGGAATTGCGGAAGCCTTCGATGATTTTCAAACGCTTGGCGATTTTCTTGCGGACCTGCTTGGAGTGCGTCTTCTGCATGTCGTTGTACAGCTTCTCCGCTTCCTTGGCCAGGTCGAATTCCTTCAGCAGGACTTCCAGGGCCTCGGCGCCGGTGCCGGCTTTGACGTCCTTGTGTTCCTTGCGGATCTTCTCCAGCTCTTCCTCGTTGACGACTTCGCCTTTCTGGTGTTTGGATTTGCCGGGATCCAGAATGACGTAGGAATCCAGGTAGATGACCTTCTCAAGATTGCGGACGGTCATGTCCAGGATGGCGCCCATTCTGGAGGGCATGGTCTTGAAGAACCAGATGTGGGCCACGGGCACGGCCAGTTCGATGTGGCCCATGCGCTCGCGCCTGACTTTGCTCTGGGCGACTTCCACGCCGCAGCGGTCGCAGACGATGCCTTTGTACTTGATGCGTTTGTACTTTCCGCAGGCGCACTCCCAGTCTTTCACCGGGCCGAAGATGTGCTGGCAGAAAAGCCCGCCGGGCTCCGGCTTGTAAGTGCGGTAGTTGATCGTCTCGGGGTTCTTGACCTCGCCGTAAGACCAGGAGCGGATAATGTCGGGGGAAGCGATGCTGACGGTCACCTTGTCGAACTGGTTGTCCTTGACAGGGTGCCTCCACATGTCGAAATCTTCCTCGGCCTCCTCGTCCTCGTGATCGGGGATGGAGATGCCGACGGCCTCGGATTCGCCGATCTCTTCCTCGTCGGAAGCGATGGTGTCGGCCAGCTCGCTGGTCAACTCGTCGGCGGTCTCAAGCACGTCTTCGCTCTGAAAAGCGTTCTCAAATTCGTTGTCCGAATCAAACTTCATCATATTTTTGCTATCCTGCGATAGTTGGTTTACTTCTTCTCGGTCCTGACGTCAAGACAGGCCGCCCTAAGTTCCTTGACCAGCACGTTGAAGGATTCCGGCGTGGAAGCCTCCAGGGCGCAGTTGCCCTTCGTGATGGACTCGTAGGTCTTCTTGCGGCCTTCCGTGTCGTCGGACTTGACCGTAAGCATTTCCTGCAGCGTGTAAGCGGCGCCGTAGGCTTCCAGGGCCCACACTTCCATTTCGCCGAAGCGCTGGCCGCCGGACTGGGCTTTGCCGCCCAAAGGCTGCTGGGTGACCAGGGAGTAAGGACCGGTGGCGCGGGCGTGGATCTTGTTGGCGACCAGGTGGCCCAGCTTCATGAAGTAGGTGTAGCCCACGGTCACTTTCTGGTACATGGCCTCGCCGGTGCGGCCGTCGTAGAGGGTCACCTTGCCCAGCTTGGGTTCCAGGCTGGTGGCGCAGAGGTGAGCGTCTTTCTTCTTGTCGTTTTCCTTGGCCTTCTTCTCGGCTTCCTTGAGCAGAGTCTCGATGTCCTCTTCCGTGGCGCCGTCGAAGACCGGGGTCGTGGCGACCAAGCCGAGCATGCGGCAGGCCCAGCCCAGGTGGGCTTCCATGATCTGGCCCACGTTCATACGGGAAGGCACGCCCAGGGGGTTCAAGACGATGTCGACCGGAGTGCCGTCTTCCATGAAGGGCATATCTTCCTCGGCCAGGATCTTGGCCACGATGCCCTTGTTGCCGTGACGGCCGGCCATCTTGTCGCCCACCTGCAGCTTCTGCTTGATGGCGATGTAGACCCTGACCATCTTCAGCATGTGGCTGTCCATGTCGTCGCCGCGCTTGATGGTGTCGACTTCGCGGGCGTACTGGGCCGTCAGGATCTCGTTCTTATAATCGTATTCGTAAACCAGTCGGTTGAAATTGACGGCGAAATCCTTGTCCTGCACGTCGAAGCCGGTCAGGCTGCGCTTGGATCTCAGAAGGAACTTGACGTCCTCGGGCAGCTTCTGGCCTTTGTCGACCAGAAGTTCGCTGGTCTGTATGTCGACGATGGCGCCCTTGAGAGGCTTGGAGCCCAGCTCGTCCATGGCTTCCTTGTACCATTCCTGCAGCTCGGCCTTGCGCTGGTTGAGCCTGTCCTGGGCTTCCTTGAGCTCTTTCTTTTCCTTGGCTTTGTTTTCCTTCTCGCGCTGGGCGTCCTTGGATTTCTGACGGAAGACGTCCACGTGCATGACCACGCCGTAGGTGCCGGCGGGGACCTTGAGGGAGGCGTCGCGCACGTCCGCGGCCTTGTCGCCGAAGATGGCCTTCAGCAGGCGTTCCTCGGGGCTCAGCTCGGTCTCGCTCTTGGGGGTGATCTTGCCCACCAGGATGTCGCCGGGCTTCACTTCGGTGCCGGGGACCACGATGCCTTCCGCGTCCAGTCTGGCCAGGGCTTCGGAGCCCACGTTGGGAATGTCGCGGGTGGTCTCTTCGGGGCCGAGCTTGGTCTGGGCGACCACGCAGTCGAAGCTCTCGATGTGCACGGAAGTGTAGAAGTCTTCCTTAAGCGCGCGCTCGGAGATGACGATGGCGTCCTCGAAGTTGTAGCCTTCCCAGGGCATGTAGGCGCAGAGAATGTTGCGGCCCAGGGAGAGCACGCCGTCCGCGGTGGCCGGGCCGTTGGCGATGACGTCGCCCTTCTTGACCTTGGCGCCGGACTTGACGTAAGGATGATAGTTGATGGTGGTGGCGGCGTTGGAACGCTTGAACTTCAGAAGTTCCTCCACCTGCTCCTGCCCGTTCTTGCCTTCGATCACGATGTGGGTGGCGTCGCTTTCCTTGACGGTGCCGTCGATCTTGGCCAGCAGCACGGCGCCGGATTCCTTGGCCACCACTTCTTCCAGACCGGTCCTGACCATGGGGGCTTCCGTGGTCAGAAGGGGCACGGCCTGACGCTGCATGTTGGAACCCATCAGGGCTCGGTTGGCGTCGTCGTGTTCCAGGAAGGGAATGAGGCCTGCGGCGATGGAGACGATCTGTTTCGGCGACACGTCGATGTACTGGATGTCGGTGGCTTTGACTTCCTTGAAGTCGCCGTTTTTGCGGGCTTTGATGCCTTCCTTCAGCACGAACTTGCCGTTCTTGTCCCTCAGAGCGTTGGCCTGGGCGATGGTATATTTCTCTTCTTCGTTAGCCGAGAGGTATTTGACCTTGTCGGTAACTTTGCAATTCTTAACTTCCAGATAGGGGGTTTCCATGAAACCGTACTTGTTGGTCTTCATGTACGTGCTCATGGAAGCGATAAGACCGATGTTGGCGCCTTCCGGGGTCTCGATCGGGCAGATACGGCCGTAGTGGCTGTTGTGCACGTCGCGGACCTTGAAGCCGGCGCGGTCCCTGTTGAGACCGCCGGGGCCCAGAGCGGAGAGGCGGCGCTTGTGCGTCAGCTCGGCCAGCGGGTTCAGCTGGTCCATGAACTGGGACAGCTGGGAGCGGCCGAAGAAGTCGCGCATAAGGTTGGAGAGAATGCGGGGGTTGACGAGTTTCTCGGGCAGCGGGACTTCCTGCTGCTGAGTGGTCGTCTGGTTCGTCATGCGGTCCTTGATGTAGCGGTCCATCCTGGCCAGGGCGATGCGGCACTGGTTGGCGACAAGTTCGCCCACCGGGCGGATGCGCCTGTTGCCAAGGTGGTCGATGTCGTCCATCTTGACGTCGATCTCGGGATGCCTGGAGGATTTCTCGTTGCCGGCGGCCAGGTCGAGCAGATAGGAGAGCGCTTCCACGATGTCGGTGGTGTTCAGAGTGGTGCGCTTGAGTTCCTCCTCGTCCATTTTAAGGCCGAGCTTGCCGTTGAATTTGAAGCGGCCGACGTCGCTGAGATCGTAGGTGGCGGGCTCGAAGAAAAGACGCCTCAGGGCCCTTTCCGCCTGTTCCTGGCTGAACTGTTCGCCGGGCTGGAAGCGGTGGTAGATCTCGCGCAGCGCTTCTTTGTGGCGGTTTCTGATGGCCTCGTTGGAGGTTCCGCCCCTCTGCTTGTATTCCTCGTTCTCGTCATGGATCATGCGGAGGACCGGGGAGCCGGCCGGAACGTCGTAAACTTTGATCCTGGCCACGCCGCCCTTGAGGAGCGTCTTCAGGTATTCCTCGGTCAGCTCGGTGGCCTTTTCCAGGACCTCGTCGCCAACCGTCACTTTCTGGCTCAGGAACAGGCCTTCCAGATTCTTGATGTTGGTCTCGGTGACCTTGCGTTCGCTGGTCTTGTCCTTGTAGAAAAGATCCAGGAGCTGCTCGTCCCTTTCGTACTCCAGGGCCCTGAGGAGCGTGGTGGCTCTCACTCTTCTTCTGGAGTGGCGGCGGTCCACGCTGATGTAAATGTTGTTCTTAAGGTCGAAGGTGGCCTCCAGCCAGGTGCCGCGGCTGGGGATCAGGGTGAACCCGTAAAGGGGCACGCCCGTGGGGTGCTGGTTCTCCAGGTAATAGATGCCGGGGGAACGCTGGAGCTGGCTGACGATGACGCGCTCCACACCGTTGATGATGAAGGTCCCGTTGTCCGTCATCATGGGGATCATGCCAAGGTTGACGTTGTCTTCCTTGATGACGTCTTCAGTGCCCTGCTTCCCCACCACTCTCAGTTTGGCCTTGATGGCCACTTCGTACGTTTTCCCGCGGCGCTTGCATTCGTCGATGGAATACTTGGGGGCGCCAAAGGAATAGTGTACGAATTCCATTCTCAGCTTCTTATTGTTGCTCTCGATGGGGAAAGCCTTGGTAAAAAGCTGCTGCAGACCTTCCTGCTTGCGTTCTTCGGGCATTTTGTCCTGCTGCAGGAACTGAGCGTAAGATTCGCGCTGGACCGCCGTCAGGGGCGGTAAGGGAAATTCACCGAATTTTCCGCAGTAAACTTCCTCTATATTGCCTTTTTTAGTGCGTTTCATGTAGTGGGGAAAGACTTAATGTTTTTAGACAAAACACAACGTGGTAGGGGGATATGCATCCCCCGCCACGTTATGCATCAAGCTTCCGCGAAATGCGGAAATTGCGCCAAAAGAAAACTTACTTGAGCTCGACGGTGCCGCCGGCGGCTTCAATCTGCTTCTTGATGTTCTGGGCGTCTTCCTTGGAAGCGGCTTCTTTGAGGGGCTTCGGCGGATTGTCGACCAGATCTTTGGCTTCCTTGAGGCCCAGACCGGTGATAGCGCGCACTTCTTTGATGACGGCGATCTTGTTGGAGCCGGCGCCGGTCAGGATGACGTCGAATTCAGTCTTCTCTTCCTCAGCGGGAGCGGCGGCAGCGGCCGGGCCAGCGGCGACCATGGCGACGGGGGCGGCGGCGGTGACGTCGTACTTCTCTTCTAAGGCTTTCACCAGTTCGTTGAGTTCCAGAACGGTGAGCGTATCGATGGTGGAAATGAGGGCTTCAATTTTTTCAGAGGCCATAGTTATTCTCCTTTACCCTTGTTTGTTAGGGCAATTTGTAGTTATGTTGTCAGTAACTTGTTTGAGGCTAAAAGTTAACTGAGTGCGTAAATGCGAATGTAAAAAGAACTAAACCCGGGATTACTCGGCGGCGGGAGCGGGAGCTCCCTCGGCTTTCTTCTGGGCGACCTGGTCCAGAACGCGGACCGTGTTGGTGATAAGAACGTTGCCGAAGCAGGCCAGCTTTCTGATCGGGCCCTGCAGGGCGGAGACCAGCATGCTGTACAGAGCCTTCTTGGAAGGCAGGGCAGCCAGTTCCTTGACCTCGTCGGCCGTCAGGTAACGGGAGAGCTCAAGAAGACCGCAGCGGATCTCGAAGTTCTTGTTTTCGTCGGCGAATTTCTTGATAGCCTTGGCCAGCTCGACCAGGTCGCCGTCGGTGGCGGCCAGGGCGTTCGCGCCGGTCAGGCTGTCTTTGAATTTCTCCTCCGCCGTTTCGGGCAGAGCGAGCTTCAGCAGACGGTTGGGAACGACATGGTAGGTGCCCTTGGCTTCAGCGATGCTGGTGCGCAGGGCGCCGTTCTGCTGCGCTTTCATGCCGTGGTAGGAAGTGACCACCAGCAGCGTGCTGTTGGCGTACTTCTCCTGCATGTCGCGCACTATGTATGTTTTTTCAATACGCATGATTATTCGTCCTTATGGTTTAGAGCATCGCCTCACGTTCAGCGTCGGCCACGTCGATCCGGTAACCCGGACCCATGGTGGAGCTGATGGCGAGCTTCAGAATATAGGCTCCCTTGAGAGCCTGGGGACGAGCTTTGACGACGGCGTTGAGGTAAGTCCTGATGTTTTCCAGGAGCTTCTCTTTGCCGAAGCTGACTTTGCCGACCGCGCAGTGCAGTCCGGCCTGTTTGTCCAGACGGAATTCCACTTTGCCGGCTTTGAATTCATTGACGGCGGTGGTCACGTCGGCGGTCACGGTGCCGGCTTTCGGGGTCGGCATGAGGCCGCGGGGGCCCAGGACCTTACCGAGTTTGCCGACTTCGCGCATGGTCGCGGGAGTGGCGATGGCGACGTCGAAGTCGGTCCAGCCCTCCTGGATCTTGGCAACTAGATCTTCGAGACCGGCGTACTCGGCGCCGGCCGCCTTGGCGGCGTCAACGTCGGCGCCGGTGGCGAACACCAGAACGCGCACAGTTTTGCCTGTGCCGTTGGGCAGGACCACCGTGGCGCGGACGGCCTGTTCGGCCTTTTTGGGATCAACGCCCAAAAGCATCTGCACGTCGAGCGATTCGTCGAATTTAGTGCCGGATTGCGCGAGGATCTCAGTCAAGGCGTCCTGGAGCTTGTAGAGCCCGGTGCGGTTGACTTTCGCCTTGTTGGCTTTGTGTCTTTTGCTGATAGACATATCGCGTTTTCCTTGTTACGCTCCCCCGGCCAGAAACTGGCGCGGGGTGAATTATGAGGACTTATATAATAATGTCAGTCCCCGATGACATCCACGCCCATACTGCGGGCGGTACCTTCGACCATCAGCATCCCGGCTTCCACAGTGCGGGCGTTGAGGTCTTTCATTTTCTGTTCGGCGATCTTCCTGACCTGGCTCTTGGTGATCTTGCCGGCCTTCTCGCGGTTCGGGACGCCCGAGGCGGTCTCGATGCCGGCGGCTTTCTTGATCAGAACGGCCACGGGGGGCTCCTTCATGATGAAGGTGAAGGACTTGTCCTGGTAGACCGTGATAACGACCGGGGTCACGAGGCCCTGTTCCTTATCCTTGGTTTGGGCGTTGAACTCTTTGCAGAAAGCCATGATGTTCACGCCGTGCTGACCAAGCGCGGGGCCGATAGGGGGCGCCGGGTTGGCCTGACCAGCTTTGATCTGCAGACGGATGATACCGGTTACTTTTTTTGGAGGCATATTTGATCTCCTGTAAGGATTGCTTTGTTCTTTTGTTTGTTATAAGGCTAGGCTTCGCTTTTCTCGACCTGCCAGCTTTCCAGCTCCACCTTGGTGCTGCGGTTGAAGACCATGACGGAAACGGAGAGCTTGCCCCGCTCCTCGTCGATCTCCTCGACCAGGCCGTCGCACCCGTCGAAGGGGCCGTTGACGACCTTGACCCTGTCGCCGATGGCGAAGGCGATCCTGGGCGCGATACGTTCCTTAGAGGCCTCGATCTGGTCGAACATCTCCTTCACCTCATCGTCAGTGAGGGCTTTGGGTTTGTCGCCGCCGAGAAAGCCGATCACGCCGTTGGTCCTTCTCACCAACTGCCAGGCTTCGCTGGTCATTTCCATATAAACGAGCATATACCCGGGATAGAATTTGCGGGTGTAAACGCGCTTCTTTCCGTTCCGGATATCCTGAACTTTTTCCGTGGGCACGACCACCTGCTTGATGATCTCGCCCATGTTGAACTGCTGGATCCTTTCGTTGAGCTGCATCTCGGCCTGGAATTCCTGGCCGGACAAGGTATTCAGAACATACCAGCTGTATTTGTGTTCTTCAGCCATAAAAAATTATTTGGCGAATTTGAGGACCCAGGAGAAAAGGGTGTCGAGGGCGAAAAGGTAAGCCGACATCACCAGAGAGCTGACGATGACGATCTTGGTGGCGGACCAGAGCTGTTCCCTGCTGGTCCAGTCGACCTTCTTCAGTTCCTCGACGACTTCGCGCCAGAAGTTCACGAACTTCTGCCAAGCGGAAACTTTGACTTCTTCTTTCATATTGTAAAACTTGCGTTTGATCCCGGATGGCGAGGCAGGAGAGACTCGAACTCCCAACCGACGGTTTTGGAAACCGTAACTCTAACCAATTGAGCTACTGCCCCGCGTCCGAAAGATTAATTAGCTGCGCGTTTCGCGATGAAGAGTATGCTTGCGGTCAAAGGGGCAGTATTTGCTGCGTTCCAGACGACCGGTGGTTTTCTTACGGTCTTTTTTGGTGGTGTAGTTGCGGCGGCCGCATTCAGTGCAGGCCAGCGTGATGATTTCTCTTGCCATGGTCTTAACTCCTTTATTAAATTTTTCCGTGAACGCAGCCTTACGCCATGACAGAATCGAGGAAAGAGGCTTTTCCTTTACTCCGGCGCATGGAGGCAATCCCAAGATGGAGCCCGAGACGAGAATTGAACTCGTGACCTCGTCCTTACCAAGGACGCGCTCTACCATCTGAGCTACCCGGGCATCCTGTTGGGTTGCGCCTGTTACCGTACATCGCTTTTTGAGGGCGCAATTCAAGGAAACACTATTGTATGAAATGTCGGTTCTAAAATCAACCCCCCGGTTGGCGGACCCCCACCGCAAAGCATAACAAAGCCAAAACAAACGAGTTATCCAAAAAGCCGCTCGCCGCCGCGTCCCGCCTTTTTTGCCGTTTTCCCAAAAGTCCCCGAGGAACGCCGCGCTCAAAAACCCGTCCCGCGGTTTGCGCGGACGCTCTCTCTTTGGTAGAATAGGAACGCTGATTTTTAAACCAACAATTTAACTAACGGAGTTGATCATGAAAAAATTCGCGGTATCTCTGATACTTCTCACCTTCGTGGCGGCCTTTGCGGCCCAGGCCACTTTGACCGTTTATCCCATCGCGGAAAAAGGCAACACCAGCTACAGCTTCAGCCTTAAGGGCGAAGACCGCGGCTACGCCATCGAAAACATCGACGCCACGGAAGGCGATTTCTACATCCACCTCTGCTACGGCCACACGGTCGTAACGAAAGGCTACAAGCTGGAAAGCGACAAGAAAGGCAAGAAGTACACCGGCGGCACCAGTTCCGAAACCTTCACCTATTCCCCCAAGAAGGGCGCCTGGTCATACAAAGCCAGCAACGTGAACTCCTCCTTCGATCTGGGCTACTTCAACAAGGACACCCACAATCCCTCCTACGACAGCATCTTCGACACCAAGGGCAAAGCCAGCGCCAAGGGCGTCCTGGACGAGGACATCACCGAGACGCTCAAGGAAGGCAAGAAGTTCTTCGGCCTCTTCTGCAACACGGAGGAACCCACGATGCTCATAAGAGGCAAGGCCACCGGCAAAGCCGGCAAGAGCTGGAAGTATTCCGAAACGCTGGAGGACGGCTCCAAGGTGAAGTTCTCCATGAAGATCGCCAAGGACGGCAAAACCGCCGCGGTCTCCATGTCTTTCAAGACTTCCGCCTACGTGCATCCCGCTTTCATAACCGAGCCGTAAGCTTCGCGTGCTCGTGAAAAAAAGAAGGCCGCCTCGGGCGGCCTTCTTTTTTTGCTTTCTCACTTTTTCAGGAAGCGGTCGAAATCCATTTGGAGTATCTCATCTAGCTCCCCGGCGTCGTCCTCCTTCGTGGCGGTCAGGGCGATGGCGAAGAGCCGGGGCACCGGCTGGTCGAGTTTCCTCAGGGAATAGACCTTCTGGAAGAAGGAGGTGAGCGCCTCGTAGTCGAATTGGGCGCTGGGAGTGTCCTTCCCGCCTTTGTCTATGAGGATGAAGCTGTAGATGTAGCCGGCGGCTTTCTTCATTATCTCCGCTATGTCTGGTTTCGCCTGCTGCAAATAAACGTCTGGCGGCCAGAAGCCGTAGGCGTAGTAGGCCACCTCGTTGGTGGAGAGGCCGGCGAACCTGAGAGGGTTA
>Ga0310696_10011359_pt1 | contig 10162 bp, 11 predicted proteins | sample AusTroGonzalo_MG_4_FD_203885 | JGI IMG/M metagenome (GOLD analysis project Ga0310696, IMG submission 203885) | Bovine rumen microbial communities from tropical cattle in Woodstock, Queensland, Australia - Gonzalo_02 (v2) (version 2) | ecosystem: Host-associated > Mammals > Digestive system >... | reverse complement strand
AATGATCGGCATTGCATTCACGGTTACCGATTCCGTTCATATCCCCAACGACCAATCCGTATCGTATTCGTATCACAATAGTCTCATGAGGAGAAGATGAGTGGGCCTACCCGGATTTGAACCGGGGTCAATGGCTCCCAAAGCCACAAGTATACCAAGCTAGCCCATAGGCCCACTGACACAGCGATTTATCAGCGATATTAAAACGTGTTGGAATCGGAGCGGAAACCACCACCCTCGGTTCTCCCAAGGGTATCTGGGATCCAGCAGTTCGGTGAGGAGTCCCGCATCCATCGCGGCGAGGGTCTGGATATGGTCATATATCATCAGTGTGGCCGGATCCACGTTCCTCCCTATCCCCGCGATTGCAGTCTGCTTCTCCAGGAATTCCACCGCCGTACGGATAGGTCTCTCGGACACCACGTACCAGTATCCGTCCTTCTGGTAAGGTTCTCCGTAGGGATTGTCCTTCCAGTGGCCGAGGAAATCCTCGGATGCCCCCTTGACCTTCGCCGGCGGACCCCTGTGCTCATGAGTCTCCGAAAGTATGTCGCTCTCGAGCTCGAAGATTATGCTGAGCCTGAGATCATCCAGTCTGTGGACGGCCGCAAGGACCTTGAAGTCGAATTCCCCGAACTTCTTCTGCAGTGCGTACTGCGTCCTCCAGAGCTGTGCCTGGAGGTTGTCCTCTACGATGCCTTCCGGCCTGTCGAACGTCACGGACACGAGCTTCGTCCCCTTTTTGGCGCATATCCATTCCAGCTCCGCAACGTCCAGCGGCGATCTGGGTCTCGGGAAGAAGAATCTCTCGTCCGGCTCCTCGAGATATGCCTTCGCGGCTGTCTTGAAGAGATTGAACGTATCTTCATGTACAGCGGATGCCGCGTTCCTCTTCTTATCCACCGGGTCGTACACCACCAGAGCCGAATCGAAATCCGGCCCCTTCTCCTCTATGACGATGACCTCTCCGAGCTTCCAGCCCAGGGCCGCTTCCAAGGCCTTCCTGAACGACCCGTATTTCACGACGAGCAGCTCGCACAGGTATCCCGAGAATCCTCTGGCATCCTGTTCCGCGCCGTAGGCGCCGATACCTTTCATGAACTTCTTGACCAGACGGACCTGGTCCTTCTGCTCAGCAGTGAGATGGGAATTGATGTAAAGGGTGTGGAACGGTGTGCGGTCCACGGCGGTCTTGATGTGATCCGTGGATTCCAGCTTGTAGCAGGGGACCATGTCCACCTCCACGCCTTCGAAGTGCCCGGTGGTGTACGGGTGCTCCGAGTACATCAGCTCCCCGTCGATCAGGTCCCTGCCGGCCTGTATCCCGATCCTTTCCATCTCGTCGCGGGGGATGTCCGAAGGGAAGAGCATGAAGAGGTCGAAGTCCTGATCCGAGAGGTAGCTGCCTTTCGCATAGGAACCGGCCAGACGTATCTCGACATCCAGGCCCTTGTCCGAGAAGTATCTTCTAGTCCTATCCAGCAGGTGATCCGCAGTCTCATCCAGACGGAGCATGTCCTTCTTCGACGGCACTATCTCGCCAAGTACGGAAAGCTCAACCAGTTCTGCATCCATTAGACCTGCTCCTGCGCACTGATACCCGTCTGTCTAAAAATACCCGCTGGTGGATGATGTGGGTCATAGGCCCCTGCCCGCACGATAGTTTATTATGGGTCTGGTCCATCCATTGCGCAGGTTATAATCATGGCGAAGATCAGGGTCGGAGTCAACGGTTTCGGAACCATCGGAAAGAGAGTCGCGACGGCCGTCGCATTGCAGGACGATATGGAGCTTATTGGGGTCACCAAGACCAGGCCCAACTTCGAGGCCAGGACCGCAGTGTCCAAGGGATACGGCCTCTACGTCCCGGCAGAGAACGTCCAGGCATTCAAGGATGCGGGCATCGCGGTATCCGGTACCATAGACGACCTCCTCGGCAAGGTCGACATAATGGTCGACTGCACCCCCGGTACCCTCGGAGAGTTCTACAGGGAGAAGTACAAGGCCGCAGGCGTCAAGGCGATCTTCCAGGGAGGCGAGGACCACGCCCTCACAGGCATCTCGTTCAACTCCACCGCCAACTACTCCGAGTCATGGGGAGCGCAGCTGTCCCGTGTCGTGTCATGCAACACCACCGGACTGCTCAGGACCCTGAACCCCCTCGACAGGAAATTCAAGATCAAGAACGCGTTCGTCACCATCGTCAGGCGCGCGGCCGATCCCGGGGACATCAAGAACGGTCCCATCAACGGATTGGAGCCTTCCGTGAAGCTTCCGACGCATCACGGACCCGACGTGCAGAGCATCATGCCTTGGCTCAACATCAACACCATGGCAGTGAAGGCATCTACCACGCTCATGCACCTCCACACCGTGGTGGTGCAGCTGGCATCCGAGACCACCACCGAGGAGGTCCTGGAGGTATTCAGGAACGCACCCCGCGTAAGGATGGTCAGCAGCAAGGACGGCATCAAGTGCACGGCCAACATCATGGAGCTGGCAAGGGAACTGGGGCGCGACAGGTCCGACATGTACGAGATCATCGTATGGGAGGACGGAGTCAAGGTCGTTGGCAACACCCTGTACTACTATCAGGCTGTCCACCAGGAGTCCGATGTCATCCCGGAGAACATAGACTGCATCAGGTCGATGTGCAAGCTCGAGCAGGACGCGGCAGCATCCCAGGCCAAGACCAACAAGGCCATGGGAATATCCCAGTGAAGGTCTGAAGATGTCCAAGGACTTCAACACGCTGGAGGATTTCGATTACAGGGACAAGGTCGTCCTCCTGAGGGTGGACATCAACTGTCCCCTGGACAAGCAGTCGCTGCAGATCGTGAACGATTCCAGGATCAGAAGGGTCGTCCCGACCATAAGGGAGCTCATGGGAAAGAGGGCAAGGCTGATCATACTCGCCCACCAGAGCAGGAAGGACAAGTGGGACTTCATCAACCTGGAGCAGCACGCACAGCATCTAGCCAAGCATCTCAACGCCCCGGTGAAGTATGTCGACGACGTACTCGGGGACAAGGCCATTCAGGCCATCAACGACCTGAAGCCTGGCGAGGCCCTGCTTCTCGGCAATGTCAGAGCGATCGACAGCGAGACCGCGAAGGGCGACATGGCCATGCACTCCGAGGGAGAGATAGTCCAGAAGCTGGCACCTCTCATCGACTACTACGTGTGCGACGCATTCGGCGCATCCCACAGGTCGCAGTGCTCATTGGTCGGATTCTCCGCCAAGGTGCCTTCGGCATCCGGAAGGCTCATGGCCAAGGAGATGTCCGCCCTGAAATCGATCTTCGAGAACCCCCGCAGGCCCTCGGTTTTCATACTGGGCGGTGCGAAGTTCGGGGATGTGTCGGTCATGATCGACCGCGTGCTCGGCAACAACACCGCTGACACCGTCATTCTCACCGGTCTTGCCGGTAACGCATTCCTTCTGGCAAGGGGCGTTGACATCGGGGAGGCCAGCTCGCAGATCCTGTCCGAGGAGCTCACCGAGGAGAATCTACAGGCCGCAAAGGATGTCCTTGCCAAGTATGGTCAGAGGATCCTCCTGCCGGTGGATGTCGCCGTGGAGAGGGACGGGAAGCGCGTATCCGTGAACATCGGCGATCTCCCCACCAAGGAGCCCGCATTGGACATAGGCGACGCATCGGCAGAGAAGTTCGCCAAGGTCATAATCTCATCCAGGACCAGTTTCATGTCCGGTCCCGCAGGGATGATAGAGAAGCCCGATTTCGCCATCGGCACACGTGTCTTGATGACAGCGATGGTTGACAGCGGCGGACAGTCGGTCATAGGAGGAGGCCACACCGGAGGTGCGGCGGAGAAGTTCGATCTCGCTGACCGTTTCTCGTACGTAAGTACCGGAGGCGGAGCGCTGGAGACCTTCCTTCTTGGAGAGCCGCTGCCTGTGATCGAGGCCCTGAAGTACTCCAAGGACAAATTCGGGAAAACCCAAAAGGTTTAAGTGTAGTTCGTAGGTGCGGATTCGATGGCAAAGAAAAGGCGCGTTATAGAGGAACCCGAAGAGGAATACGAGTTCACGCCGACCGAGTTCAACGAGAGGGAGTTCATCCTCAAGGAGATCTATTCGACCAAGATCTTCGTGGTCGCGATCATCATGTCGGTAATCGTGGGTATCATCGGCGCGGTCATCATCAACACCAACCCCATGCCCAGCGGAGGATGGTATCTTTCATCCATCATCGCTACGATCATCTCGTTCGCAGGCATGTTCGCCATCAGGAAGATTGCTTCGATCCTGGGACTCCACCCAGAGCTCATCGAGATCAAGTCCATGGCCGGTACATACCTCATGTACCTCGCGATGGCCCTCGCCATCTGTATTATCGGCGTCCAGTTCTGAACCCGATAGAAAACAATTCACGGCCCGGATGCTGAGGCATCTGGGTCTTTTCATTCTTTCAATTTTTCGATAAGGAGCTTCACGGCATTTCCGCGGTGCGACATGCCGTTCTTCTCATCTATGGGTATCTCTGCGAACGTGAGCTTGCCGTCGGGAGAGAATATCGGATCGAATCCGAATCCGTCCGAACCCCTTTCCGAATCCGTGATGAATCCGCGGCATACGCCGGTGACGACTATGCGCTTTCCGTCGATGTCGCATCCGATGCAGCATCTGAACTCCGCTCCGCGGTCCTCCACACCTTCCATCAGCTTCAGTATCCCTTTGTTCCCGATGGTCTTCTGGGCGTATGCGGACCAGACTCCCGGGAATCCCTTGAGGGCATCCACGAACAGCCCGGAGTCGTCGATGATGAAGTTCCTGACATCCTTCTTGATGATCTCGTCCATCCCTTTGTTCACGACCTCCTCCAGATCCGATGTCTGGACCTCGTCGTACGGGAGTCTGTAATGCTCCATCTCGATCCCGAGACCGTCGAACGCCTTCTGGTATTCCGCTACCTTTCCGGGATTAGATGTGATGACCTTGAGTTTCATGTGTATCTCGCCCTGTTCTTGATGTCGCTGAGCTTCTTCCTGACCTGCTTGGCGTTATCGATGTTGGAATAGTAGGTGTCCATGAGGACGCCGAACGATGACTCCAATCCCACATGAGCGGAGCTGAATGCCCTCTCCAGGAGCCTCAGGTCCACTCCGATATCCTCCAGTTCTGCCTTCGACCCTCCCATGGAGAAATCGATGAGACAGATCTCATCGTTCTCGAGGATCATATTGGATGTCGTAAGGTCCCCGTGGCAGATGCCTGCGGAATGGAGCTTGGCAACGGCCTCCCCGATCTTGCGGCAGATCTCATCCGCCCTCTCAGGATGCTCGTCCAGGACGGTCTTCACGGACTGTCCTTCGATATGTTCCATGGTGATGGAGCATTCCTTCAAATCGATGTCGTATATGCAAGGGGTCCTGACCCCCGCATCCCTGGCATCGCGCATTATCCTCGCTTCATTACGGGTGCGCATGTTCCTGATGTGAGCATCTATCTCGGGCAGCCTGTAGGTCTTATTCGGCCTGATCTTGATCAGTACCTCGCGTCCAAGGAACTCCCCCTGGCACACTGTGGCTTCCGCCCCGCGCATCACATCATCGCTGAACATCATTACACAAACCTTATTTTTGTGAATTATAATTCTGTTTCCGATATAAATGAAGTACACAATCACAGGAGACAACTTGCAGTTCGTGAATGTGGAACTCAATCCCAACGAACAGCTCAACTCCGTGGCTGGTGCCATGGCGTACATGACAGGCAACATGAGGATGGAAGCGGTCATGGAAGGCGGACTCATGTCCGGACTCAAGCGTACCCTTTCGGGATCATCGCTCTTCCTCGTGAAGTACAGCCCCCAGGGCGGATCCGGAGTCGTGGGTCTGGGAGGGAAGGTCCCCGGAAAGATCCTCGACATCGACGTCTCCAAAGGAGGCTGGATCGTCCAGAAGACAGGATACCTCGGTTCCGAGCCCTCCGTCAAGCTGGACATGGCATTCCAGAAGAAGCTCACGTCCGCATTCTTCGGCGGAGAGGGATTCATTCTCCAGAAGATCTCTGGACAGGGAATCGCATTCGTTGCGGCATGCGGAGATCTGAATGTCGTAGAGCTCAGGCCCGGAGAGCAGTACAAGGTCTCCACGGCCAACGCAGTGGCATGGGAGGAATCCGTCAGCTACGACATCGCGGCCGCAGGAGGAATAAAGACATCGCTGTTCGGCGGAGAGGGTCTGTTCGTGACCACGCTCACAGGACCCGGAAAGATCGTGATACAGTCCATGACTCTGCAGGATCTGGCCACCGCACTGATCCCCTACCTCCCCACGAACAACCGAGATTGAGGTGAAACATATGGCAGACGCAGCAAATGTAAAGAAGGCAGGAACAGGCAAGTCCGGTCTAGGACTGATCCTACTCGTCGTCGGATTCATCGCCATCATAGCGCTGATCGCTTACGCCCTGATGAACCCCGCGATCCTGGCAGCGACGCTGACACTCATCGTGTACATCGTCATCGGAATAATCGTAGTAGGTGTGATCATCTACGCCATCATGCTCATCATCGCCGTCCCCACGTATATGGCGAAGGGAGAGCAGTACCAGGAAGGAGTCGACTACAGCCTCAGCGATGTCAAGCCCGTCAAGGAGACATCCTCCGAGGACAAGGAAGACGAGTGAAACTTTTCAGGGGGATCGTCCCCCTTTTCTATTTACTTGCAAAAACGAGCGTTGTTATGTTTTTATCCTGTTTGGCCGATGGGGTGCCGTGGATAGGATACCTTTGGGATGCGCCCAGTTCGATAACCTCCTCGGAGGGGGGATCGAGAGAGGGAGCGTCACCCTGATCTATGGAGAGGCCGGTGCGGGCAAGACCAACGTATGTCTACAGTTGGCCTTCAACGTGGCCATCAAGGGACAGAAGGTGGCCTATATCGATTCCGAGGGGTTGTCCGCGGAACGTCTCTCTCAGGTCTTCGCAGGCCATGAGGAATCCATCAAGAATCTTCTGATCTTCGAGGTGCACAGCTTCTCAGAACAGTCCGACCGTATCGACAAGATAGAGAAGCTGGCCGCCACAGGCACAATCTCATTGGTCATCATCGATTCCCTGACAATGTTCTACCGTCTGAACTACGAGGACAGCTATGTCAGGAACGATTTCATAAGGCAGACGGAGGTGCTCCTCAACACCGCCCGCAGGTACGAGATAGCTGTTATGCTCACATCGCAGGTCTATTCCAACATCACCCACGGCGGAATAGAGTTCCTGGGAGGGCATGCGCTGCATCACAATGCCAAGACCATACTCCGTCTGGATAAGAGGACGGATGGCAGACGCGCAGCCGTCATAATAAAGCACAGGAGCCTCCCCGAAGGGAGGGCTGCCCTGTACCGTATAACCGAGACCGGGATATCGGATATCTGATTCAGACATCCCTGTCGATCGCATATCTCGCCAGAGCGATCATGAATTCCTTGTCCTCGCTCTCGGGGAGGAACTTGATCTTGTCGATGGCGTTCTCCACCTTCTTCTTCGCGAGGTCCAGGTTGTACTTGATAGCACCCACTTCGTCCATGATCTTCATAGCGCGGGCGCACTGCTCGTCGGTAGCGTCGAGGTTGCCGAGGATGGATTTGAACTCCTTCAGGAGCTCGGGGTCCTTCAGGTTGGCGATGGTGTAGGTGACCATGCATGTGCACTTGCCCTTACGGATGTCGTTACCGACGGACTTGCCGGTCTTCGATGCATCGCCGGCCACACCGAGGTAGTCATCGTACATCTGGAATCCGAGTCCCAGCTCCAGGGCGTACTCGTTGATGGCCTTGACCTCATCGGGCTTGGCGCCTCCGAGGATCGCACCTCCCGCCGCTGCGGCAGCGAACAGGACGCTGGTCTTGAGCTTGATGGTCTCGAGGTACACTTCCTCTGTAACGATGTTGCCCTCGTTGTTGATATCCATCTGCTGTCCGCGGGCAAGGTCCCATACGGCCTTGCTGACGTACTGGAGGGTGTCCCTCATCCTATCAGCCGGCACATCGAGTCCTGCTATGATCTGATAGGCCTTGGCGAACAGAGCATCTCCGGCGAGGACCGCCGTGGGCATACCGTATCCGACATGGATGGTGGTCATTCCCCTGCGCTTCTCGTCGCCGTCCATGAGGTCATCGTGGATGAGAGTGAAGTTGTGGATGTACTCGATAGCTACCGCCAGGGGAACAGCCTTCGAGGCATCCCCTCCGACTGCCCTGCAGCATGCGACGGCCATCGCCGGACGCATCCTCTTGCCTCCGGCGTACGGGTACTGCTTGGAAGCGTCCATGAGGACCTTGGGCTCCTCGTCTCCGATGTAGCTCTTAATCGGTCCGTCGAGTTCCGCGGACATCTTCTTCAGGTATTCTTTTGCATCGATCATATCTGTTCCATCCATTGCTTTGTCTCGCCCAGGACGACATACCGGGCCTTTGAAAGTTGTTTCAGATCCTTGGATCCGGTCAGGAGCATAGCCGTCTGAAGCTCCCTCTTTATGATCTTGAGTTTCTTGATTACCGCTTCCGCGGATTCGGTGGCATCCTTCAGGATGACATTGGCCACGCCTGCGGCTGTGGCCCCCATGGCGATGGATGCTGCCACATGTGCACCGTCCAGGATCCCTCCCGAGGATATGAGCTGCAGTCCGCATCCCCTGCATTGGTCCAGCGAGACCGGTGCGGGTATCCCCCAGTCGAAGAACGTCTCTCCGACGCACGCCATGGTCTCGTCCTCGCTGTCCAGGGCGCGGTATAGCTCCACAGCCGAGAAGCTGGTGCCTCCCATGCCTGCGATGTCCAATCCCTGCACTCCGATCCCTTTCAGTCTGTCAGCTACATCCTTGGATATCCCCGCTCCGGTCTCCTTGACCATCACGGGGCCTTTCCTTGCCAGGTCGCGTATCGCCTGGTAGCATCCCTCGAAGTTGGTATCGCCCTCGGGCTGTACCATCTCCTGGAGGGGGTTCAGGTGCACCGCCAGTATATCGGCGTCCACCAGCTCTATGGCCGACTGGATCATATCATCAGTGTATCTGGCACCCGTCTTCTGCTCGATGAGCTGGACGGCGCCGATGTTTCCTATGACCAGCGGCACGTCGTAATCCTTGATGACCGAGTAGCTCTCAGGGGACACTCCCATGACCCCTGCCCTCTCGCTGCCGACGCCCATTCCGATGCCCAGCTCGGCGCACGCCTTCGCGATGTTGCCGTTGATCTTCTTGGCCCCGGGGAATCCTCCGGTTATGGCCGTGACTATGAGCGGGAACTCCAGCTCCTTGCCGAAGAGGTCGCATCTCATATCGATGTCGTCCGCATCGATCTCCGGAAGGGCGTTGTGGATGAGCCTGACGTCATCCCAGTAGCAGTAGCCCGGGGCGACGCGCTCGTTCTTGCATATCCTGATGTGATCCGCTTTCCTGTCCTTGATCGTCATGTTATCACGGTCTTACCTTGGTGCAAGGGACATCCTCTCCCTTGAGGAGGGCCTCCAGCCTTCCGGGGACGGTCCCGTTCACGAGGATGCACTCCCCGTTATCTCCGCACATCCTGAGCATCTCCTCCACCTTTCCGTGGATGCCTCCGGTGACGTCAGCCACGGTCAGCTCGCTGTCGAGCCTGTCCAGCATCTTCCCGTCGACCTCGGGTATGAGCTTGGCATCCTTATCCTTCTTGGGATCGCTTGTGTACAGACCGTCTACGTCCGAGACGAAGACGATCCTGTCGGGCTTGAATATCTTGGCCAGGACCTCCATGGCCTGGTCGCCCGAGCATATGCCGAATCCCTTGGAACGGTCAGCAACGACATCGCCGAAGAGCACCGGCATCACACCGATGTGGGCCAGTCTCCTGATGCACTCGTCGTTGTCCGCGATGAGCCTTCCCTTATCCATGACAAAGCAGGATCCCGGGGGGACCGATACCGCTGGGATGCCGACTTTTATGAGTTCGGCGACGACCTCCTGGCTGAGTTCCCTGACGTCGTGCTGTACCTGTGCGACGGCGGGGACCTGGCAGAAGTCCTGCAGACCCAGCTGCAGGGAGTATTGCTTGGCGATGACATGACCGAAGGAGCCTGCACCGTGGACGACCATAATGCCCTTGCCGCATGATGCCATCTCCTTGCAGAGTCTGGCGGTCTGCTCCCTGTTGAATTTT
>Ga0310696_10011358_pt1 | contig 10162 bp, 5 predicted proteins | sample AusTroGonzalo_MG_4_FD_203885 | JGI IMG/M metagenome (GOLD analysis project Ga0310696, IMG submission 203885) | Bovine rumen microbial communities from tropical cattle in Woodstock, Queensland, Australia - Gonzalo_02 (v2) (version 2) | ecosystem: Host-associated > Mammals > Digestive system >... | reverse complement strand
TGAGGTAGAAGGCGTTCTGAGGGGCCTGGATGGCGCCGAAGTCGCGCATCAGGTGCGTGGTGCACTTGGTGATGTAAGCGGCGCGGCCGAAGCGCTCGGTATAGATGATGCCGTGGTATGAGGCGTCGGGAGTGCAGAGGCCGGGGAACTTGTCGGCGTGGGCGTCCCAGTCGAAGTTGCCGCTGTCCACGATGACTCCGCCGACGGTGGTGCCGTGGCCGTCCATGTACTTGGTCGTGGAGTGCGTCACGATGTCCGCGCCGAACTCGATGGGACGGCAGTGGACGGGAGTGGCGAAGGTATTGTCGATGATCATCGGCACCCCGTGAGCGTGCGCTCGTGCAGCAAAGCGCTCAATATCAAGCACCTGCACGCCGGGGTTGGCGATGGTCTCGGTGAAGATGAGCTTGGTGTTGGGCTTGAAGGCCGCGTCGATCTGCTCGTCGGTGGCGTCGCAGTCGATGAAGGTCACGTCGATGCCGAGCTTGCGGAAAGTCACCCCGAAGAGGTTGAAGGTGCCTCCGTAGATATTGTTGGTGGCGATCATGTGGTCGCCGGCCTCGCAGATGTTGAAGCAGGCGAAGAAGTTGGCGGCCTGGCCGGAGGAGGTCAGCATGGCGCCCACTCCCCCTTCGAGGGCGGCTATCTTGGCCGCTACCTTGTCGTTGGTGGGGTTCTGGAGCCTGGTGTAGAAATAGCCGGACTCTTCGAGGTCGAACAGACGGCCCATCTGGTCGCTGGTCTCGTACTTGAAAGTGGTGCTCTGGATCACCGGTATCTGACGGGGCTCGCCCTTGCCGGGATCGTAACCAGCCTGGACGCAGAGGGTGCCTATATGGGGTTTCTTGCTCATTTTTCGGGGATATTATCTAATCCAGACAAAGTTAGTCCTAATTCGCTGAATTTTTATAAAATTTTTTAATAAATTTGCGATTCAATAAGTATTGCTATCAAGTACAACAATTTATAAAACAAGCTATGCCAGTCAAATCCAATCTTCAGATCGCACGTGCCGCATACCAGCCCAAGCTTCCCGCGGCCCTCAAGGGACCCGTCAAGGCTGTCGAGGGTGCGGCGACCCAGTCCGTCGGCAACCAGGCCGAGATCAAGGCCCTCTTCCCCAATACCTACGGCATGCCCGTAGTGGAGTTCGTCAAGGGCGAGGCTGCCGAGTCTCCCCGCTTCAACGTCGGTATCATCCTCTCCGGCGGACAGGCCCCGGGCGGACACAATGTCATCTCCGGCCTCTTCGACGGTGTCAAGTCCCTCAATCCCGAGAACAAGCTCTACGGCTTCCTGATGGGCCCCGGCGGCCTCGTGGACCACAAATATATGGAGATCACTCCCGAGCTCATGGACGACTACCGCAATACCGGCGGTTTCGACATCATCGGCTCCGGCCGTACCAAGCTTGAGGAAGTGTCCCAGTTCGAGAGCGGTCTCGAGATCCTCCGCGAGCTCGGCATCAAGGCCCTCGTGATCATCGGCGGCGACGACTCCAACACCAACGCCTGCGTCCTCGCAGAGTATTATGCTGCAAAGAATTACGGCGTGCAGGTCATCGGTTGCCCCAAGACCATCGACGGCGACCTCAAGAACAGCCAGATCGAGACTTCCTTCGGCTTCGACACCGCCTGTAAGACCTACAGCGAGCTCATCGGCAACATAGAGCGCGACTGCAACTCAGCCCGCAAGTACTGGCATTTCATCAAGGTGATGGGCCGCAGCGCCTCCCACATCGCCCTTGAGTGCGCCCTCCAGACCCAGCCGAACATCTGCCTCGTATCCGAGGAGGTCGAGGCCAAGGAGCAGAGCCTCGACGAGATTGTCGCGTACATCGCCGGCGTCGTCGCCGCCCGCGCTGCCAACGGCAACAATTTCGGTACGGTCGTCATCCCCGAAGGCCTCATCGAGTTCATCCCGGCCATCAAGAAGCTCATCGCCCAGCTCAACGACGTCCTCGCCACCGACGAGGCCAAGGCAGTCGCCCGCGAGGACCAGATCGAGTACGTGAAGGCCCGTCTGGACGCAGCCAACCTCGCCACCTTCAACTCCCTGCCCGCCGGCGTCGCCCGCCAGCTGGCCCTCGACCGCGACCCTCACGGCAACGTCCAGGTGTCCCTGATCGAGACCGAGAAGCTCCTCTCCGAGATGGTCGGCAAGAAGCTCGCCGAGATGAAGAAGGAAGGCAAGTATGTCGGCAAGTTCTCCGCACAGCATCATTTCTTCGGCTACGAAGGCCGCTGTGCAGCCCCTTCGAACTTCGATGCAGACTACTGCTACTCACTTGGTTACAATGCCTCCCGCCTGATTGCCTGCGGCAAGACCGGCTATATGTCCGTCATCAAGAACACCACCGCTCCCGCGGCCGAATGGATCGCTGGCGGCGTGCCGATCACGATGATGATGAACCTCGAGAAGCGCAGCGGAAAGATGAAGCCCGTCATCCGCAAGGCCCTCGTCGAGCTCGACGGCGCCCCGTTCAAGTACTTCGCTGCGAACCGCGAGGACTGGGCCCTGAACACCCGCTACGTCTATCCCGGTTCCATCCAGTACTGGGGACCCACCGAGGTCTGCGACCAGCCTACCATGACCCTCAAGCTCGAGCACGAGTAGCCTGTAAGGCTAAAACATCTAAAAAGGCGCTGATTCCAAACAGGAACGGCGTCTTTTTTCATTTTAAATGGCTATATTTGAAGTTTAATTGCGATATGGACAGAGAAGAAGCGAAAAAACGTATAGAAGAGCTCCGCGAGGTCATCCGGGACAACAGCCGCAGGTATTATGTGGACAATGCCCCGGTCATAAGCGACTATGACTACGACCACCTCATGTATGAGCTCGAGGACCTCGAGAAGGCGTTCCCGGACCTGGTGACGCCGGACTCCCCTACGCAGCGGGTCGGCAGCGACCTGGAGACGCAGGGCGCCGGTGAAAATGCCGAGCCCGGAGTGCGCCGCGAGTTCGCGCATTACCCGCACCGCTTCCCCATGCTGTCCCTTGGCAATACCTACAGCATCGAGGAGGTCGAAGCCTTCGCCCAAAGGGCGGACAAGGCGCTGGAGACCAGCTTCACGTACTGCTGCGAGCTGAAGTTCGACGGCACCGCCATCTGCCTGGAGTACCGTGGCGGCAGGCTCTTCAGGGCCCTCACGCGCGGCGACGGTGTCGTCGGCGACGACGTCACCGACAATGTCCTCCGTATCTCCAACATCCCTCAGCAGCTCCACGGGGACTATCCTGACGAGTTCGAGATCAGGGGCGAGATCCTTATGCCTTACGAGGCCTTCGACAGGCTCAACCGCGAGCGTGCGCTCCAGGAGGAGCCCCCCTTCGCGAACCCGCGCAACGCAGCTTCCGGCTCGCTCAAGCTCCTTGACCCCGAGGAAGTCGCCCATCGCGGCCTGTGGTGTACCCTGTACCATATTCCGGCGGAGAGCCTGTCCTTCGAGACTCACGACCAGGCCCTCAGGGCCGCGGAGAGCTGGGGCCTGCCCGTTTCGGACAAGCGCCGTATCTGTCACGATATCAATGAGATAGAGGACTATATCAAGGAGTGGGATACAGCCCGCAAGGCACTCCCCTACGCCACCGACGGCATAGTCATCAAGATCAACGAATCGGCATTCCAGCGCACGCTGGGCTTCACGGCCAAGTCGCCCCGCTGGGCCGTGGCCTATAAGTTCAAGGCCGAGCAGGCGCTCACCCGCGTGCTGTCCATCGACTACCAGGTGGGGCGCACCGGGGCCGTCACCCCCGTCGCGAACCTCGAGCCCGTGCTCCTCAGCGGCACCGTGGTCAAGCGCGCCACGCTCAACAACGCCGGCCAGATGGCCCTGCTGGACATCCGCATCGGCGACAGCGTGTATGTGGAGAAGGGCGGCGAGATCATCCCGAAGATCACTTCGGTCGAACTCTCCAGGCGCGTCCCCGGGACGGAGGCGCCCGTCTTTCCGACGGTCTGTCCCGACTGCGGCACCCCGCTCGTGCGCGAAGGCGACGAGGCCAAGTGGTTCTGTCCCAATACCGACGGCTGCCCCACCCAGATCCAGGGCCGCATACTGCATTTCGTGAGCCGCAAGGCCATGAACATCCTGGCCGGCGAGGCCACGGTCGAGCAGCTTTACAGGCTCGACCTGGTCAGCACTCCGGCCGACCTGTACGACCTCACCAAGGGCCGTCTGCTGATGCTCGAAGGCTGGAAGGACCGCTCCGCGGAGCGCTTCCTGGAGAGCCTGAGGGCATCCCGCGACGTAGGTTTCGAGCGGGTGCTCTTCGCGCTCGGCATACGCTATGTCGGCGAGTCCACCGCCAAGGAGCTGGCACGGCATTTCGGCAGCATCGACGCCGTGGCCGCGGCATCCAAGGAGGAGCTGCTCGCGGTCCAGGACGTCGGCGAAGTCATCGCGCAGAGCGTGGTGAACTTCTTCGCTGACCAGAGACATATCATTGAAATACAGAGGCTTAAGGCGGCTGGGCTGCACCTCTCGCTGGAGCAGGAAGAATCGAAGGCCGGCTCGGACGCCCTCGCCGGGATGACCATAGTCGTGTCCGGCAATTTCTCCATCTCCAGGGATGAGATGAAGGCCCTGATAGAGCGCCACGGGGGCCGCAACAGCGGCTCCGTCAGCGGCAAGACATCGTTCCTTCTCGCCGGCTCGAAGCCCGGTCCGGAGAAGGTCCGCAAGTGCTCCGAGCTGGGCGTAAGGATAGTAGGCGAAGAGGAGTTCTTCTCCATGCTTCCCGAAGCGGAGAAGCCTGCGGGGCAGGTCCCGCCGGCAGACGACGAACTCACATTATTCTGACAGGACCATGGATATCAAACGGATCAAGAATGTATCGGGCAAGCTGTTCAGCGACCAGTTGTGGGAGCTGAACACTGAGAGCCTGTCCGGCGCCCGGCGCCGGCTGGTCCGTTTCATCAAGCTTATCCGCATCACTTTCAATGATTTCGCTGAGAAGCGGATGGGCTTCCAGTGCGTGGCGCTGAGCTATTTCTCGGCCCTGGCCATCGTACCCTTCGCCGCCTTCATCTTCGCCGTCGGCGGCGGCCTGAAGATGGACGACAAGCTCTCCGAGCTGGCCGCCAGCATCCTTCCGAACAATCCCGAGTTCTTCGACACCGTGCTGGACAAGGCGGGCAACATCATGCAGATCGCCAAGTCCGGCATAGTCGGCGTCATCGGTGCGTTTGCATTCCTTTGGACCATCATCTGGCTTTTCTTCCAGATCGAGCGGGTGTTCAACAACGTCTGGCGCATCAGGAAGATCCCGCGCAAGATTTACACGCGTTTCTCGTTCTACTTCCTGGCGATGTTCCTCGCTCCCTTCGTGGTCCTGATGTTCGGTGCCGGTATCGCGATCTATTCCAACATCACGAGCCTCGTCGGTATCCACGTCAAGGTGGCGGACATGTCGGGCTTCATGACCTTCCTGGGATGGGTGGTGTTCTATGCCGTGGCCGTTTTCACCTTCTCGGCCATGTACAAGTTCATCCCCGCCCCGAAAGTCAAGTACAGGAACGCATTCATAGCCGCGGTGGTGTCGGGCTTCGTGTTCGTGCTCTTCCAGTTCATCTACCTGAAGACGCAGATATTCTTCACGCGCCTGAACGCCGTGTACGGAGTGCTCGCGGCCATCCCGCTGTTCCTTATGTGGCTCAATTACAGCTGGCAGATAATCATTTACGGAGCGCAGCTCTGTTACGGCATACAGAATATCGACAGTTATCATATCCCTGAAGGCAGCCTCAAGGACTTCACTCCCATGTGGGACAGGCTCAGGGAAGAGATGAATGAAGAAGAAGTGGAGGAGGAGGAAATCCAATGAGTTTTTCAAAGTTCACACAGAAGGACTACGACCTCATCAATAAGGATTACGGCGAGCTGAAGGTTCTGGCCGCGCGCCGCTGTCGTACTGACGCGGAAATGGCCCTCGTACAGAAGGCGTTCGAGTTTGCCAACGAGGCCCACAAGAACGTCCGCAGGCGCTCGGGAGAGCCTTATATGCTGCATCCCATCGCCGTGGCGCGCATCGTGGTGGAGAAGATAGGTCTGGGCTGCAAGTCCATCTGTGCCGCCATGCTCCACGACGTGGTCGAGGATACGGACTATACCATAGACGACATCCGCAATCTCTTCGGGGACAAGATAGCATCGCTCGTGGACGGCCTGACCAAGATCAAGACCGTGCTCGACAACGAGAACCAGAAGGACCGCAAGTACTCCGGCGCCGACACTCTCCAGGCCGAGAATTTCAAGCGTATCCTCCTGACTCTCAACGACGACGTGCGTGTCGTGCTGATCAAGCTCGCCGACCGTCTGCACAACTGCCGCACCATCGAGTTCATGCCCGAGCACAAGCGCGACAAGGTCCTGAGCGAGACGATGTTCATCTTCATCCCCCTCGCCCACCGCCTGGGTCTGTATGAGGTGAAGTCCGAGATGGAGAACATCTGGCTCAAGTACAAGGAGCCGGAAGCCTACCGCGAGATCACCCGGCGCATCGACGAGAGCGTCGTGGACAAGGACAAGAGCATCGACGAGTTCATAGCGCCCATCTCCGCGGCCCTGGAGGATGCGGGATTCGATTTCCATATCAAGAAACGCATCAAGACCCCCTACTCGGTATGGAACAAGATGCGCACGAAGAACGTCGAGTTCGAGCAGGTCTATGACCTCTATGCGGTACGTATCATCTTCACGCCCCGGGCTGGCTCCAAGGAGACGGAGCGCAGTATGTGCTACCGCATCTTCACCATCATCACCGGTATCTACAAGTACCAGCCGAGCCGCGTGCGCGACTGGGTCAGGCATCCCAAGAGCAACGGCTACGAGGCTCTGCACTGCACCCTGATGAGCCAGATCGGCATCTGGATCGAGGTGCAGATCCGCTCCAAGCGCATGGACGACATCGCCGAGAAGGGCATCGCCGCCCACTGGGCTTACAAGAACGAAGGCTATGTCGGCGAGAACGACAGCGAGATGGACAAGTGGCTGGCCAAGGTGAAGGAGATACTCGTAAGCCCAGACGTGGGCGCCCTGGAGCTCCTGGACATCATACATAACGACCTGGTCAGCAGCGACATAATCGTCTTTACCCCCAAGGGTGAGCAGAAGTCCATCCAGAAGGGGGCGACGGCTCTCGACTTCGCGTATCTCATCCATACGCACATCGGCAACAAAGCCATCGCGGCCAAGGTCAACATGAAGCTCGTGCCCCTGTCGTATGTGCTCCATACCGGCGACCAGGTGGAGATCATCACCGCACAGAACGCCAGCCCGAAGCTCGAGTGGTTCCAGTTCCTGGCCACGCGCCACGCCCGCAACATCGTGGTGGAGTACTTCAAGCCCCGCCGCGACGAGTTCACCGCGAGGGGCCGCAGGATATTCGAGAATGAGATCTCGAACCTCGGCATAGAAGACAACAAGAAGAACGAAATGCGCATCCTCGACACGGTGCAGCTGCGCGACCTGGACGAGTTCTGCTTCCGGCTCGGGCTGGGGCTCATCAGCCCCGCCATCATCCGGAAGGCCATTTTCCCTTCGTTCACTCCCGTGGGTGCGATCAAGAATTCCGAGTACAAAGTAAAGACGGACGGGTCCGGCGGCAGGAAGTTTGTACTGGCTTCGTGCTGCAACCCCATCCCGGGCGATCCCATCCTCGGCTTCCGCACTCCGGACGGCGTGGTGACCATCCACAAGAAGTCCTGCCCCGTCGCCGGAAGCCTCGCGTCGAAGTACGGGGACATGGTGATCATCCCCGAGTGGGACCTCTCGGGCGGGGACCAGGCGTTCCCGGTACGCATCTCGATCCGCGGCATAGACAAGGTGGGCCTGCTCAACTCCATCTCGCACTATATCTCGGAAGTGCTGGGCGTGAATATGAGGAAGGTGTACATGGGCTCCGAAGACGGCATCTTCGAGGGCTACATCGAGCTGATGGTCCACAACAAGGACGTGCTCGATTCGATAATTCAGAACCTGGGCCGCATAGACGGCATCCAGAAGATAGTGAGGACCGACATATGATGAACGGTAAAAGACTGCTTTCACGGCTGATTCCGGCCGTCCCCGTCGCCCTGGTGCTGGGCTCGATGATATTCTCGCACTCGTGCGCGAATACCACGCAGGCCCCGACCGGCGGCAAGAAGGACACGATACCCCCGCGCATCGTGGCCTTCTCGCCGCAGCACATGTCCGTGAACGTACCCGTGCACGAGACCAAGCTGGTATTCACCTTCGACGAGTACGTGACGATCAAGCAAGCCTCCAACATCGTCCTCTCCCCTCCCCAGAAAGCCGCACCCAAGAGCCGCCTTCGCGGCAAGTCGGTGGAAGTGACCTTCGAGGAGGACCTGCTGCCGGACATGACCTATACGCTCGATTTCATCGACGCCATCGCCGACAATAACGAAGGCAATATGTTCCCGGGGTTCACCTACGTGTTCTCCACAGGTGATACCATTGATTCCCTGATGATTACGGGCATCGTACAGGACTGCAACACACTGGATCCGGTCAAGGGCGTCACCGTCATGCTGTACACGGACCTGTCCGACTCTGCCGTGATGCTGAGCAGGCCCTATGCCATCTCCAAGACCGACGACTGGGGCTTCTTCTGCATACGCAACATCAAGGACACATCCTACCGCCTGTATGCCGTCAAGGACGCCAACAACAACTACCTGTACAATCCTGCCGACAAGGAGCTCATCGCGTTCGCCGACAGCCTCATACATCCGGTGACGGTGGTGAACGACACGCTCCCGGAGCTCAAGAAGCTGGACATGAAGGACACCGTGGCGTGCCTGACCAGGAAAACCGAGTACGAGCTGAACCTCTTCAAGGAGCGGCCCAGCAAGCAGATGATAATAAGGTCGGGACGTGTCTCCGACCGTTCGGGCTTCATCAGTTTCAACGCCCCGGACGCACACATCGACACGATGTGGGTCCGCGGCCTGCGGCCCGGGCGGCTCATCACCCAGTTCAACATTGAGCGAGACAGCCTCGAACTGTGGATCAACGACAAGTCGCACCAGCCCGACACCCTCCACGTGTTCGTCAATTACCGCATGACCGACTCCACCGGCCGCCTGAAGCCCTATCTGGAGCACGTCAAGCTGTATGCGGAGAAGAAGGAGAGCTCCGCTTCCCCCGGGGTCACGGCATCCAGGGGGAACGTTTCAGGCAATACCAGGTCTAACTCCTCCAAGACGGACACGACCTGCGTGATCAATCTCAATGCGGAGCCTTCGACATTCGAGCAGTACGGCTTCCGGCTGGAGTTCAAGTACCCCATCGTGAACGAAGCTTTCGACTCCCTCAAGCTTATCTCCATCAATCCAAGGCAGCAGAAGGAGCCCATGAGCTTCAAGGTCCTGCAGGACAGCACGAATCTCAGGAAATACACGATCATGCCGGAAGGCAGGATCCTCCAGGGATACGACTACCAGCTCAAGATCCCGCACAGGAAGTTCCGGGATATCAACGGCTACTACAACGACAGTACGCAGGTCAAGGTATCCCTCCCCTCCAACGACAGGCTCAGCAAGCTGAATCTCATCCTGAGCGGAGTGAACCAGAAATACATCGTGGACTTCCTGACGGAGAGGCGCGACAAGCTCATCCGCCAGTATATCATAGACGCGGACTGTACGCTCAGTTTCCCGTATCTGGAAGCCGGAAAATACTGCATCCGCATCACCGAGGACCGCAACCGCAACTCCATCGTGGACTCCGGCTCGCTGCTCGACCACCGTCAGCCTGAGAAGGTCAAGTTCCTCAAGATCAAAGACAACCCCCGCATCGAAATCATAGAATCGGCCGAGATAGACCAGGAGGTCAACCTTGCCGCGATGTTCAACGACTAGACAATGAGAAGGTTACTGCCATATATCCTGCTTGCCGCCCTGCTGGCGGGCTTCTGCCTTCCGGCGGATGCCCGCGACCGCAAGCCCCGCCGGGCCCAGCGGGACACCACACTGTATTCCGACATTTATCTGGACACGGTCAACATTGACCGCGTCTTCATGATCAACGACTACACGATGGTGGGATTCGAGGCGGGAGTCACCATGAGCAGGATGTTCTTCAACCCGCCCTACACCCAGGGCTGGCGGTTCACGCCGGAGTACTACGAACTGACGCTGACGCGATACGGA
>Ga0310696_10011357_pt1 | contig 10163 bp, 6 predicted proteins | sample AusTroGonzalo_MG_4_FD_203885 | JGI IMG/M metagenome (GOLD analysis project Ga0310696, IMG submission 203885) | Bovine rumen microbial communities from tropical cattle in Woodstock, Queensland, Australia - Gonzalo_02 (v2) (version 2) | ecosystem: Host-associated > Mammals > Digestive system >... | reverse complement strand
GTCGCATTTCAACCGTCTCTTCAAAGCCTACTACGGGTGCTCCCCCCTCGCCTGCCGGAACCGGGACCGCCGTCCCGGGCCCGGGCAAGACAGGGGGTAAGAGCGGCGGTCCGGCACTTTTTCGGCGTTTTTTTCACTTCATGCCTTGACAAAACGAAAAACGGGACTACATTATAGGCACAACGATGCGCCCATAGCTCAGTTGGTAGAGCAAATGACTCTTAATCATTGGGTCCTGGGTTCGAGTCCCCGTGGGCGCACCAATTTCGAGTTTTCAGGGATCCGGTCGAAAAGGCCGGATCCTTTTTTTGGCGGGATCTCCGCCCCTTCTCGGACCGGGCGCACGCCTCAGCGGGTGTAGACTTTCACGTTGTCGAAGAAGGCTCCGGCATCCGTGTACAGACCGATGTATTCCCCCTCCAGTGCGCGGAAGGTCTCGCGGTACTCCGCGACCTTTTTGCCGTCGATATGCCAGGTGAGGACGTTGCCGGATTTCTCGCAGACGATCCGGTGGCGTTTCCCCGGTTCGATCACAGGACGGGCCAGGCGCAGTATCTGCACCTTTTCGCGGTTGATCTTGCTGAAATTGTTGCCGTAAGTCCCGAAAGCGAAGAGATATCCGGTGTTCCCGTAGCGCGCCATGGTCCTGTCCGCGAGGATCCCGTCGAGGTCGCAGGCGGCATGGCCCTTAGCCACCCAGGCGTCGAAGCAGAGCCGCTGATCGCCGGGAAATTTTCTGTCGATGTAGAGCGCGTCCCCTCTTCCCGAGAGAACGCCGTCCGCAAGACGCCAGCTGCCGTGGACGATCTTCCAGTTGTCCCCCAGTTCCTTTCGGTCGAAATCATCCGAAAACACGAGTTTCCACGCTTCCTTTTTCGCCGTCCCGGCGTTCTTTTTTGACGCGGAGGGATAAAACACCTCGTAAAACGGGGCGATGTCGATCTTGAGCAGATACGCCCAGGAGGAGATGATCGCCTCGAGGGTCCCCGGCTCGCAGTTGCCCCTGACCTTTTCGACGCCGAGCTTTTTCGCAAGCTTCACCGCTTCGAGCAGTTTTGAAGCGTTTTCCCCGCTCCTCGAAGCGATGTACCGGTGGAAAGCATGATTTTTGTCTCCGGCATACTGTCCTGCGATGAGCGCGTCGCCCGCGACTCCGGCAAAAAGATAAGTCATCGAAGTCAGTTCCACCCGGCGGCGTATCACGGGATCGTCCCCGGCGAGAGCCAGCGCTTCGCGGCACAATTTGATGCATTCGTCCCACATGGAAGACTCGTAAATGTACGGCTGGAAAATGATCCTGCCGTATTCCGTGAACAGCTCCTCGCTGCTTTTGCGGCGGAGCGTCTCCCTTTCGATCAAGTCGAAACATTTCCGCATGGGCTCGCGGGCTTTGCCGTAATACTTTTCGAAAAAATCATCCAGCAGAAGATCCAGGTCGTAATCCGGATCCCACATGAGTTTCGCTTCGATGTAATAAAACGGCTGTCCGAGAGAAAGCACGGAGGCCACGCCTTCGTCGAAGTATCCGCCGCGATAATGGTTGTCCCGGGCGAGACGGATCTTTTCGGGCATCACCGAGAGCGGCATCGGTCCCCACTTGAAGGTGAACCAGCCGTTGTAGTCCCAGCGCTGGAGATTGCCGACGTACTTTGCCCAGCCGGAGACCAGTTCGGGGGCTCCTCTTGTCACTTCGACCTGAAGATCGCCGCGGGCGCGCGTCCGCACGGGCAAGTTGGCGTAGCCCTGATACGCGAAGAACCGGGCGGCCTTGCCCTCGCCCGGAAAAGCCTTTTCCAGCGCTTCCGTGATCTCGTTGGCCAGCGTCATGACCCGGTCGGTGTAATTTCCCGGCGCGGCGTCGAGCTTGCGGCATTTGGGGCACTGGCACCAGCCGCCGCCGTCGATGGGTTCGATGCTGAAGTAGCGCGCCCAAGGGTTTTTGCGGAGAAGTTCGACGGCTTTCTCCCGGATCAGTTTGACCACCTCGGGATTTCCGGTGCACGGATTGAGTTTGTTGCGGCTGGGGACATCCCGCACTCCCCGGTCGTCCATGCCGAAATACTCCGGATGATCGGCAAACGCGCTCTCGGGAATGATCTTGTCCAGGTGCGGCGCGACCATCTTGTGGAAACGGGCATAGCTGCCGAGAGCAAGTTTGTTGCGCCGTCCCCATTCGTCGAGATCGCGGGTTTTCAACCCGTTGACGTAATCGTAGGGCGCCGAAAGCTGGATCCGCCGCATGGCGAAGAACGGCGTGTAACGCCACGTCCCCAGCGGAAGCACAAGCTGTTTCACTTTTGGAACGAAGGCGCCGTCTTTTCCGGCGTCGAACCAGCGGAATCCCAGATGCTCCAGCAGGGTGCTGACGGCATTCGACGCACCGCTTGGGGCGTCTCCCGCGAGGACGCAGCGGCCGCGGCCGATGGAGATGAAAATTTCGTCATGGGCGAATTTTTCCTTCAGACCCGCCGCCGTGCCGATGAAGATGCGGAACGCCTTTTCCTTCGTCTGCGTCTTGCGCACGGAGATCCGGCCGCCGGTCATTTTCAAAAGGTGGGCGCGCAGATCGTAGGCCGCGGCGACTTCATCGGGAAGGGGTTTCGGGGAAATGACGATTTCGATGTAAGTTTTTTTGTCCAGCGTCACACTGCCCTCGGCCCCTTCCAGAACAAAGGGCTTGACGCCGCCTTTTTTTCTCGGCGGAACGGCGGCTTTTTCGAGCGGCGGGGGAACGGCGGTCTTTATTCCTGCGAGAAAAGCGATCTCTTCCGGAGACAGGCATTCCTTGTACAGAGAAAAACCGTCGAGCGCGCCGTCGAGTTCGAACAGCTGGGGCCGGCCGTACTCCGGGACGGGGTAAGCGCCGAGAGTTATGACCGAGGCCGGGACGGGACGCACTCTGACGAGGCGTTTTGCTCTGCCCCGTCCGTTGACGTAGGCCGCTATCTCGTACCGGAACGGGAAATCTTTTTCGCCGCGGACAAGTTTCCAGGTGTAGGCGACGTGATTCCATTCACCCGCTTTCCATTCGGGGTCGCTTATGCGCATATAGGGAAAGACCAGCGCTTTGCCGTCGAAGGCGATATCGACGCCCTGCAGCTCCTTCACAGGTCCCCCGATGTTGAGGATGGTCCGCCTGCTGTCCCTCACAAGCGGCGGATCGGGTTTGACCCACAGCGAAAAAGTCCCCGAATCCGGATCGATGGATCTGCCGTCGTATTTCACGGAACTGTGGCGGCGGACGGAAAAATACGCGCCTTTCCCCTTTTTCCCGGCGGTGTACGCGACACCCGACGCCTTGCCCGAAGCGCCGTCTTCGAATTCATCCGTCAAAACGGGGACCGGCCGGCCGTCGAGGGAGAAAAACACGCAGAGAGCGAAAAAGAGCGATGCGGTTTTCATTTGGCATATTCCACTTTGATTTTGCCGGCGTTTCCGGCAAAAGTTTTCACCGCGTCCCCTCTTCCGTCATGGGGGATCATCCACATTTCGAACCCCGCCGATTTGCCCGGCCACAGCACGGCGTTCTCCGGCTTGAACAACACGGAGACCCGCAGATTTCCGTTTTTGGCGTCGTAACGCGCCAGCAGATTATCCACCTTGGCCGGATCGACGGGGACGACACCGAAACCGCAAGACGGATCCGCTCCGGCAGTGACGTTGACCCACATCTCCTGACCGGGATCCGGACGGCGGAGCAGAAAACTGCCGGAAGCGATCGATCCCGCGACGGTCTTGCCGCCTTTGAGGGTCCCGGCAAAGCGCACGGCCCCGGCGGCGTTCCCCTCCGGAAGCACCTGATACATACCGGTGTTGACGGTGTTGATCTGGACCAGCTGGCTCGGGGAATCGTTGACGAAGACAAACGAGGACAATATTTCGTTCCGGCCGCGAAACACGCTCAGATCGTTGATGATCCTGACGGTCTTGCCGTTGTCGGTCCCCGTTTTGATCTGCTCGCAGCGGATCACCCGGCGGACTTTTCCCTCGGAAACGGCGCTGACGCGGAAGGCGGTGTTTTTCCATTTCCAGGAGTTGTCCATCCGGGGCTCCAGCACGAAGGCGGCGGCGGCACACTGCCATTGGCCGTCTTTGCGGCGGAAAAATCTGCGGAGCAGCGGCTTCTGTTTGTGGACGGAGACTTTCACGGTTTCGTTGGCAACTGAGATCTCCTGCGCCTTGTCCGCCCCGGGACCCGGCGCGGGGACGCCGTTTTTGTAAAAAACGAGGGTGAAAACATTGTCTCCCGGCTGGAGATCGGCGAGGAAGGCGACGGAGTCCTCCTTGTCGGCTTTGCCGTTGTTGTTGAGGTCGTCGAACTGACCGTCGAAGGTTTCGCCGGACGAGGTCGTTATCCGCACCGCGTCGAAATCCCCCGCCGCGCCCAGAGGACCCAGCGGCACGACGACCGGGAAACCGGCGGCTTTTTCGCTTCCGCGGTTGACGACATCGATCCTGAACTCGTTTCCCCGCAGGAGCGCGGCGGCGGAAAAACACAGCACGGCAAGCAAAAACTTCATCTTTTTCACCTCATTTTTCAAGGGTCATCGTCTTCATCGCCGCCGGAGGGACCGTCAGAGTCCTGGAAACACCCGGGCCGAAAATCATCGCCGTCTGCGGCAAATCGAAATCGGTATTGAGCATGAAGATCCGATAGGAATCCGCTGTTTCGTAGACCGCGTAGCGGATCCTGTCGGAGGCGCAGACTTTCACCGGAGCCGAAGCCGTTTCCCCGAGGCAGATGCACCTCATCAGCTCGGAGAAAAACTTTTCGATCCCGGTGCTGCCGGGATATCCCCACAGGGTCACAAGCGTGGCGAAACCTTTGCCCAGCGCGAACTCTGTCATGGCCGGCAGGATCGGCGCTTCGCTCTTGCCCTGAAGCTGATACGCGCCGAACACCCGGTCGATCCGGGCGATGATCCGGGCTCCGGCAAGTTCGACTTTTGCGGAGGGGATGACGGTGTCCATCCATTTGGGATCGGCATTTTCCGTCCAGTCGGGATAGGCGTATCCCGGTATGCCGGTTTTTCCGGTGATCTTGATGCCGCTGTGGCGGACGAGTTCTCCTTTTCCTGTGATCTTCACGCCGAAAAGACTGGAGAAGTCTCCTCCGTCGAAGAGAACGAGGTCGCTTCCGCGGTCGGTGGAGGTGTTGAGGTGGCCCAGCGTCATGAAGAGCCTGCCGCCGCCGGAAACATACTTCCGGAGTTTTTCGCAGAGCTCCCGGTCCATGGTGTTCCACCCGAGGAAGACCAGACAGGGATATTTTTGGAGCACCTCGAGAGGTGACTCCGCCGGGACCACGTCGAACTGCCCCATGGGGGGATTGCCGGAGAAGTCCCTCTCCCCGGTGCGGCAGGCGTCGAACCAGTCGCTCTTTTTCAGCAGAACCGAAATATGTTTCCAGCCGTTTTCCGGGGCCCCTTCCAGAAAACTCTCATTTTCGTACTGCCCCCAGACCTCCCGGTTCCACAGACCGCCGCAGCCGTCGTACCGGCCGTGGACGATGCCCAGACGGGAAACGGGACCGCCGGAGGGACGGGGATTTTTTTTCGCATCACGGAAAAAGGTCCGCATGATCTCGCGGTAACGGCGGCACACGGGACCGTCGATGTCGTGCTTCTGCCCGAACGCGCCGGCCATGCCGAACTCGCCGGTCTCGGAAATGATCCACCCGGCCCCGGCCAGATAGGCGTAATACAAAGACATCCCCCAGCGTTCGAACCAGAGCTCGTCTTTCTGAACGCCGCCGTACCAGACCATGGCGACATCGACGCCGAACGTCTCCCGGCCGCCGCCGCGGGTCGCCCCCCGGACCGCCGGGAACATCAGATCGCAGCTGCCGGGAAACATCTCGAGCGCGACGCTCCCCATGCCGGCTTCCAGGTGATATTTGTGGAGCAGCGAGGAATCGATGCATTCGAGTTCTCCCCGACCGCGGGCCCGTTCCGTTTCGACCGCCTTTTTGACGGCGTCCACGTAAATATCGTGGGCTTTCCCGACGTCATCGGTCTGCTCGAGCAGGAGCTTGCCGTGCTTGTATCCCAGCGGCCAGTACACGCTGCCGCCCCGCTCGCAGACGGAGTGACAACCGAGATAAAATCTGCCGCCGAGAGCCCGCAGACGGACCCAGTCCTCTTTCGTCAGGGTCTCCAGAATTTTCCAGGGTTCGAAGGTGTAGCGGTCGAGGTACTCGCTGAAGGAAAAATAAATTCCGTTTCCGACGCAGAACTTCACCGCCTTTTCGATGGTCGGGAAAGTGACGGGATCCTTGTGCCAGTGGATCTTCAGATTGACGTAATTGCCCAGCTTGTACGCGGCAAAGCGCTCCAAGTGACTGATCCCGATCCGGTCATCGATGCCGACCATCGACCCGAACAGGACCGGAAAAAACTCCCTTGCCCCTTCCACGCCGATCCCGCATCACTTGCCGTACCACATATCGTACTCGGCCTGCCCGGAGGCCGCGGCGAAATTGTCCCCGTGGGACCCGGTGTGACCGTCGCAGAACAGCATATTGGTGAAATTGTTGTGCCGGTACGAAACGCGTTCCTTGCCGGTCCCCGGGGCATAGGTCATGTAACTGTTGCCCAGCGTCGCGGTGGGCCAGGTGTCGACCGCGAGGATCAGACGGGAGGGACGGCGCACGAACGAGAGTTTGTTCCACTTGTCCCCGTACCAGTACCCGTTGTAGTTCACGCCGAAGTCGGTGCCGTATTCATAGGAGCTGCCGTGATATCCGTACCCCTCGCTGGTCGGACAGTCGAAATAAAGGTGTTTGTCCCGGCCGTTCGACTTATTGCTGGTGAGATAGGGATAGATCGACCCCTTTTTCGAATCCCACCGGTACCAGTGACTGTACCAGGGATAATAGTCGTAATCGTTGCCGTAAAGGTTGAACGCCGTCCCGATCTGCTTCAAGTTGTTGATGCACGTGTTGCTCTTGCCGCGCTCCCGCGCCTGCTGCAGCGCGGGGAGGAGCATCCCGGCGAGGATCGCGATGATCGCAATCACGACGAGGAGCTCGATGAGGGTGAAACGGCCCGCGGCCAAGAAGCGGAAAGCGCGCTCCTCCGGCTCCGATGTGGAATTTATGCGTGTTCTCATAACGATCTCCCTTTCACGATTTTTCGACCCCCGGCGTCGAAACCTATCAATGATGAACGTTTTGTCTGTAAATGATGAACATTTTTATCTGTAACCCTTTTAATATAAACACGTCATTCGTTTTTTGCAAGGCCCCCGGATCATTTTTTTCAACCTTTTCGGCCTGCAGCCCTTGCAAAAAGTTTTTCCGAAGATTATATTAGTACCGGAATGAAAAACTTTTGTTCATCAATGCTGTACGGAATCAAAAAAGAAAGGCGTTCCCTATGGCGATCATGACCCGTGATTTCAACAGTGTGGACCTGAGCGATCCCCACGAGGCGGCGCTGGCGGTGAAGCGGCAGGCGCTGGAACTGGGCGCGGATGCCGTGGGCATCGGCGACATCGGCCGCTGGGCGGGTGCGCCGCTCCAGCTCGACCCCAAACAGATCATGCCGGAGTGCAAAAGCATCGTCGGCATGGTGTTCCGGGTGGAACGCGGCAGTCTGCGCGGGGTGGAGGAGGGGACTTATTTCAGCAATTACTCCGCCATGGGATACGGCGGGCTGACCTACGTCTATATCCCGATGACGGTCATAAATCTGTGCAAGTTCATCGAAGATCAGGGATATGAGGCCATTCCGATGGGCCACCAGAGCGACTGGCGGGCGGTGAACATCAAGGGATATGTGGGAGAAAACTTCAGCCGTCCGGTCCGTCCCGGACAGGCGATTCCGGACGTCATGATCCATCTGAGGATCGCGGCGTTCCTCTGCGGCCTCGGCGAGATCGGGTTCAGCAAGATGTTTTTGAGCCCGCAGTTCGGTCCCCGCTGCCGGGTGGGCATCGTGCTGACCGACGTCGAACTGGAGCCGGATCCGATCTACGACGGACCCAAACTCTGCAACCGCTGCATGGCGTGCGTGAGGGCCTGTCCCGGACAGGCGTTCTCCACGGAAAAAACCGTGAAGGTCAATCTGGCGGGCCATGAGGTCGAGTGGTCCGACATCGACGTCCTCAAGTGCAACGACGCCTTCCGCGGGCTGGTCCACAGCGGCGAAAAACAGGAACATCCTTACCTTGACACGCCCGGCAACGAGGACTCGGTCCCCGGCAGCTGGTCCCCCTTCTGGAACCGGCCGACGCCGCTTTACAAGACCGGGCAGGCGGTGTGCGGTTCCCGGGGATGCACCCGGGCGTGCATGATAAGTCTGGAGAGCCGCGGCGTTCTGCAGAACACCTTCAAGCAGAAATTCCGCCGCCGTCCGGTGTGGTCCGTGGACTGGAGCAAACCGCCGGAATACGCCCCCGGGACCGTCTTCAAACCGGCGGACAAAGACGGCGTGGACTGATAAATGCCCAACTCGGAACTGGTGCAGTCCCTGCTCAAGGGGATGGATCTGCTCGTGCTGATATCCGGCAAGACGGAGGGGATCAGGCTCAACGAACTGGTCGTCAAAACGGGCATGAAGAAGCCGACGCTGCACAATTTGCTGCGGACGCTGTGCGCCAGAGAGTTTCTCTGCCGGGACAATATGAACCGTTTCCACATCGGTCCGGCATTCCTCGCGATCGCGGAAAATCACCGTTCGGCTTCGCGCCGGACGCGGGCCGCCGAAGTATTTTTGGAGCTGAGCCGGAAATTTCCGGACGACACCCTGACGCTCGCCGGAATGATGGGGCCGGACATCCGGTGCATCTTCCGGGCTTCGCCGGACCGTCCCGGAGAACTCCAGCGTCCCGCCGACAAAAAATTCATGCCCTTCGTCTCGGTGACATCGGTGGTTCTCATGGCGGCGGATCCGGCGGCGGCGAAAGTGACGGAGGAACACTACCCCTTCGACGAATACGGCATCGGCATGTGGGGATCCGAAGCAAAGCTTGCGGCGATCAAAAAACGGGCGCTGGAACAGCGGTATCTGCTCAGGGACAACGGCAGGATCGTCTCCATCGCCTTCATCATGCCGGAGACTTCCGCGCTGGGATTCAGTTTTCCCTCCGGCAGAGACTACCGCATCGGCGACTACATCGAAGCGGCAGGAGATTTCCGCCGCAGGGTATGGCCCGACGCCTGAACCGGGGGAAATGCGCGGCCGCAGTCTTGATTTTTTTCAAAAAGAGGGACGACAGAAAAATGAAATTTTCGGCAGGGTATCAGTGCATCGCGCTGGGAGAACTTTTTTCGGACATCATCCGCGATTACCGGGAGCACATGGGAGAAGTCTACTTCTCCTACCCCGGCATCGCCTCGGGGAGGCCCGACGGAGGCTGTCTGCCCGACAAGATCGAACAGACCGAATACGAGCTGGGCGAGATACGCAAGATGGGCATTTCGCTGGATCTGCTCATCAACGGCAACTGCTACGGCAAATACGCCGTCTCCGAAAAATTCGAGCGGGAGATCATCACCACCATCGACCGGCTGGGGAAAAACGGATTGTTCCCCCAGGTCGTCACCACCACCACCGCTTTCGCCGCCGCGGCCGTGAAAAAATATTTTCCGGAGATCGAGGTCCGGGCTTCGGTGAATATGCGCATCGATTCGACCTCCGCCATGGCGTATCTCGACGGCAAATTCGACAGTTTTTACCTCAGGCGCGATCTTCAGCGCGACATAAAGACCGTCAGACGGTTCGCCAAATGGTGCCGGGAACACGATAAAAAGCTCTGTCTGCTGGCCAACAGCGGATGTCTGCGCAACTGCCCGTATCAGACGTTCCACGACAATCTGGTCGCCCACGACGAGGAGATACGGGAGATCCGCAACGTCCGGGATTTCAATCCGCATCTCTGCTGGGAACGGCACAGAGACCGGGCCCATCCGGAGGATTTCCTGCGGGCGAGCTGGCTGCGTCCGGAGGACATCGCCCGCTATGCGCCGCTTGTTCACATCATCAAACTTGCCACCCGCAACACCTCTTCCGTGCGGGGCATCCTCGCGGCCTACACTTCCGGGCGGTTCGACGGGAATATGTTCGACCTGACCGAACCGTGTTTTTCAAGCATCTTCGCGCCGCAGATACTGGACAACCGCCTGCTGGACGGCGTCGAACTGCCGGGCGCGTGCGGGAGCG
>Ga0310696_10011353_pt1 | contig 10166 bp, 7 predicted proteins | sample AusTroGonzalo_MG_4_FD_203885 | JGI IMG/M metagenome (GOLD analysis project Ga0310696, IMG submission 203885) | Bovine rumen microbial communities from tropical cattle in Woodstock, Queensland, Australia - Gonzalo_02 (v2) (version 2) | ecosystem: Host-associated > Mammals > Digestive system >... | reverse complement strand
GTTAATGCCGACATTCTTGTCATAAGTATGTTTGAAGGCGGCAAAACTTCTGTCGGCCTTGCAAATCAGTATGCCGTTGAAGAGGACGATTTCAAAGGCAAGTTCGGAGAAACATATCTTCTGCATACCCTCGGAAGCGAACCTTACAGAAAGATTTTAGTTTTAGGCTTGGGCAAAAAAGAAGAATTTAATCCGAACAAATTACGTGAAGCCGTTGCTAAGGCAATTAAAAAAGCAATGCAGATGTTTGCAAAAAAAGTTTCTTTTTATTTTGAAGGGATTGGTTTTGATTATTCAGAACAATTCACAATGGGCGCTTTAATTGCAGACTACAGTTTTGATAAATACAAATCCGAAAAAAAGGATAATAAAGTTAAAGAAGTTTTTGTTCAGGCAAATCCGGATGAAGTAAAAAAAGCAGAAAAAATTGCTGCCGCTATGACCTTTGCAAGAAATCTTGCAAACGAACCGGCTGAATTTGCAACACCTTCGGAATTGGCTTCAATTGCTAATGACATAGGTTTGGAAACAAAAATTTATAACAGAGAAGAATGCGAAAAAATGGGTATGGGCGCATTTCTTGCAGTAGGCAGAGGAAGCGCCGAAGAACCGAAATTTATTCACATGAAATACTCGGTTCCGAATCCTAAAAAACGTATTGCCATAATCGGTAAAGGTATCTGCTTTGATTCCGGCGGACTTGATATTAAACCCGCTTCATCAATGGTTACGATGAAAGACGATATGTCCGGTGCAGCCTGCGTTTTGGGCATTATGAGCATTATTAAGGAATTCAATCCTCAGGTCGAAGTTCACGGAATAATCGCCGCATGCGAAAATATGCCCGGATGTAAAGCCTACAAACCGGGTGACATATTAACCGCTAAAAACGGTAAAACAATTGAAGTCGATAACACCGATGCTGAAGGCAGATTAACTCTTGCAGATGCACTTTGCTACGCATGTGAACTCAAAGTTGACGAAGTCATCGACCTTGCAACACTAACGGGTGCCTGCATGGTTGCTTTGGGCTCTCAGGCTGCAGGTATTATGGGTAATGATGAGGAATTAGTCAAAAAACTTATTGATACGGCCGACAGAAACGGTGAAAAATTCTGGCAGCTGCCTTTATGGGAAGAATATTTTGAAGGCTTAAAAAGTGATGTTGCCGATATGAAAAACTCCGGCGCTCGCTGGGGCGGAGCATCTTCTGCCGGAATGTTCCTCAAACAATTTGTCAAAGATGTTAAATGGGCTCATATTGATATTGCAGGAACAGCATTTTTGGATAAACCACAGAAAGAACTTATCAAAGGTGCATCAGGTGCAGGTGTAAGAACGCTTCTGCATTATATTATTGAAGCATAAAGAGGTATTTAAACAGACAAAGGCAAGTGTTTTGTAACATTTGCCTTTATTTTTTGAACAAAATTTTGTATAATTTCGTTACGGATTTAGGGAATAACTCTTGGAGGCTGTAATGAAAAATTTTCTTCTTCTTTGTGTTGTATTTTGTTTTTCTTCTTTTACAGGAATCGCACTTGCTTTTCCTCCGCCTCCACCACCGCCATCTTCAAGCCATATGCATTACCACTCGACCTCAGCGAGTCATAATTACTACAGACCTGCAAATGTTTCTTACAATCGCACTCACACAAACGCATATAACAGAAACGGTTACAGAACATACGGAACATCTTACCGCAGGCAATATGTGCCGTCTTATTGCATAACACGGAATTACACAAATTCTTATGATATAAATTGCAACAGGCAAAAAAGATTTATGCCGACCCATACAACTGCTTTCTATGGATTTTAATTCGTCCGAAATTTCATAATATGCTACCTTGTTGCCGAAGGCGGTATTTAATGGTAGTATCAGATTACTGGGAGAAAAGGAGCCGAATGGCCGAACAAAAGTATATAGCATTAATCGATTGTGACAGTTTTTTTGTATCATGCGAGCGAAAACTGAACCGTGATTTGGAAGGGAAAGCGGTTTGTGTAACCTCCGGAGAAAGAGGGTGCGTAATTGCACGCTCTCGCGAAGCTAAAGAAATGGGTATTCCTATGGGGCAGCCCCTTTTTATGGCAAAAAAAGAATTTCCGAATTGCATATACATAAGTGCAAATCACGCAAATTACGGCGAAATCTCCGCCGAAGTTATGTCTGTTCTGAAAGAAATCAGCCCGACCGTCGAAGTTTATTCAATAGATGAAGCCTTTGCAGACCTTACGGGACTCTCTAAATTATATAAAATGAATTATTATGACCTTGCAAAATATATAAGAACTCAGGTGTTGGAAAAAGCAGGAATTCCCGTTTCAATAGGAGTGAGCCGTTCAAAAGCATTGGCAAAACTGGCATCCGACAAGGCAAAAAATTACGATGACCATATATGTATTGCGGGCAAATGCGGTATTACAAAGCTTCTGAAAGAATCTTCAATAGGCGAGGTATGGGGTATAGGAAGAAAACTGGAACCGAAACTCAAAGGACATGGAATAAGAACCGCATATGATTATGTCCAAAAAAATGATATATGGCTAAAAAGCCGGTTCGGAAAACTCGAATTGGAACTTAAATACGAACTTATGGGAAATTTAATAAACAAAGTCTCAAACGAATACCGCCTGCCAAAATCCATTATGGACAGCAGAGCCTTTGCCGATTTCTCCTCAGATTTGAACTACATAAAAAATGAACTTATGATACATGTGCATGCCGCATGCAGAAAGCTTAGAAAAGCCGGATGCAAGTGCGAAACAATAGGCGTAATGCTCAGAACAAAAGATTTTCGGGTATATTATGAAAAAGTAAATTTACCGCTCCCGACAAATTTTGAATTTGAAATTTCTGATGCCGCCTTCCCCCTGCTTGAAAAAATATTCAACCCGAAAATTATATACAGAAGTGTAGGAATCGTCCTTGAAAACTTTAATCCAACAACAAATGAACAGCTCCAAATCTTTTCAGATAAAGTTAATCCGCGCAAAGACAAAAACGAAAAACTCGCTAACAGTATTGATAAACTTGAAGCAAAGTTCGGCCGCAATATCGTCCGCACGGGTTTTACAAACAAAGATATTCCCGCAAAACAAGAATTTATAACTCACTCCGAAAAATAATAAAATATTACTTTTCAAAAAATTTGCACAGTATTATATAGAGATTTACGCAGAGTAAGCCCCAGAAGAAACCTGCAATGACATCTATCGGAAAATGGTGGCTGAGCCACATTCTTGAAATACACACCATGAATATATACAGACCAAAAAATCCTGTCAGAAAATATCGCCAAAATTTATTCCTTACATAATGTAAAATAAGGTAAATTGACATACCCAAAACGCAAGTAACAGTAGATGCATGCCCTGACGGAAAACTGAATCCCGGATATGCTTCACCGCAAGGACGCGCTCTGCAAATCATATTCTTTATCAAAAGTGTAGAATAAAGCGCAAATTGCGAAAAGAACACAAATAAAAATGCTTTTATATATTTCCCGCCCGACAACAATGCACAGCACGCAGCAAATACAGGCCAAAACAGATTGCAGCTCAATCCGAATTCCGAAAAAAACAAAGGTATATAAGAAGGATAGGGAGAAAGAAACTCTCGTACAGCTTTTAAAACAGCCCGGTCAAAATCTTTTGCCTGAGGAACATACAAAACAAGAAGTGTACAAACAGTCACAACTATAACGGAAATTACTATCCAGTTCCAATTTGAAATATAACCGTATTCTCTATCCTTCACCGGTTGTCCTTTATACTAAATTCCGCCTTTTACTGCACCGATAGCGTTTATTATATTTCCCCAGAATGCTGCAAAAATAGGAGATAATTCACTTACTACCATTGCAAAGAAGAATAATGCGCCTAATACTGCTACAAATTTTTGAATATCAGAAAACATAAATATTTTTTTATTTCTGAATTCTTCAATACCTTTATATTCATCCGTATACGGTTTAACCGGTAATTTTTCTTCTATTGCTTCAAGTACATTGGCAAATTTGATTTTTATTAATGTATTATATGAATCAACGTTCATCCACCACAATACGCAAACAGCAGCGCCGATTATTCCAAAAATAAGTGTTGCACTTAATTTATTCATAAAGGTTACATTGCCTGTGAATATCATTGCAAAAATTATTACAACTATAGATATCATATAAAATCTATTGGTGTAGAAGTTTCTGTCAATAAAATTTTCTTTTTGTTCAGCATAAAGTTTGTATTCTTCAAAAATCAATTCATCTTTGTCCATAATATTTCCTTTCTTTTACATTAACCATTCCAATTATCAAATGTTCGTTTTGAACGAACTTCATTCATTAAATCTTCAAATTCCTTTTCGTCAAGCGTTTCTTTTTCAAGAAGTGTTTTTGCAATAAATTCAAGCATATCACGATTTTCTTCAAGAAGTTTTTTTGCTTCCGCATATTGCTCATCAACAATTTTCTTAACTTCTTTGTCTATTTCCGCAGCAATTTCTTCGGAAAAATCTCTCGTATTTCCAAAATTGCGTCCCATGAATACATGTTCCTGCTCTTTTCCGTAAGCAAGATTACCCATTTTATCACTCATTCCGTATGTCTGAACCATACTTCTCGCAAGTGCCGAAACTTTTTCTAAGTCGTTTGAAGCACCTGTCGTAATATTATCTTTGCCGTAAATGATTTCTTCGGCAATACGACCGCCCAGAACCATTTTAATTCTGTCCAGCAGTTGATTTTTGCGCATTGTCAAATGGTCTTTTTCAGGCAGTGTAAGCGTAATACCCAAAGCCATACCTCTCGGAATAATTGAAACTTTGTGCAGCGGATCGCAATCCTTTAGAAGTTTTGCCAAAAGCGCATGGCCGACCTCATGATATGCTGTATTTTCTTTTTCTTCATCCGAAATAATTCTGCTCTTTTTCTCGGGCCCTGCCATAACCTTATCTATAGCTTCTTCCAAATCCGTCATATCAATTTCCGATTTGTTATGACGGGCAGCCAAAAGTGCTGCTTCGTTCAGTAAATTCGACAAATCTGCGCCTGTAAATCCGGGTGTGCGTTTTGCAAGAGTTTTTATCTCAACTTCTTTTGCAAGGGGTTTATTTTTGGCATGTACATTTAAAATTTGTTCCCTGCCAAGAACATCCGGCTTGTTTATGACGATTTGCCTGTCAAATCTTCCCGGTCTTAAAAGAGCATTATCCAAAATATCCGGTCTGTTCGTTGCCGCAAGAATAATTATATTTGTATTTTCATCAAATCCATCCATTTCAACAAGTAATTGGTTAAGCGTTTGCTCTCTTTCATCATGTCCGCCGCCCAAACCCGCACCTCTTTGTCTGCCGACAGCATCAATTTCATCAATAAACACGATACACGGCTGATGCTTTTTCGCTTGTTCAAACAAATCTCTAACCCTTGAAGCACCAACACCTACGAACATTTCGACAAAGTCAGAACCGCTTATTGAAAAGAAGGGAACCCCCGCTTCACCCGCAACTGCCTTTGCCATAAGTGTTTTACCTGTACCGGGCGCACCCACAAGAAGAACACCCTTAGGTATTTTTGCGCCAAGTTTTACATATTTGTCGCTATGCTTTAAGAAATCAACAATTTCCTCAAGCTCTTTCTTTTCCTCGTCAATTCCGGCAACATCGGCAAAAGTGGTTTTTACCTTGTTATCCATAAGCATTTTCGCTCTGCTTTTTCCGAAGGACATTGCCTGAGCACCGCCTGCCTGAATTGATTTTATTATGAGGATTATAAAGCCTAAAACCAATAATATCGTAATCAGAGAAGAACCTAAGCCAAACATTGAATTCGATTCGGACACCGATTTTATATTAATTTCAACATTATTTTTCTGTAATTCTGCAAGCAAATCGGAATTTTCGGGAAAAGAAACTTTGTATTGAAGTTTTGGCGGATTAACTTCTCCAAAAAGCGGATTAACTTCTGTTTTCTGCGCTTCAGGTTGATTTACAGGCAACGCAATAAGCGTATCTTTACCCATCTCAACACTTTTTATCTCTTTATTTTCAACCTTTTGCAAAAATGCAGTGTACGAGAGTTCTTCCGTACTCGAAGTCGGGCCTGCAAACAACATTGAAATGAAAGCCAAAACCATTATTCCAAGTATTATGTATATTCCGATTGATTGATGTTTGTTCATAATTCTCCCTTTTCTTTTCTTCCATTATAACATAGATGTGCTCGGGTTTTATAACTAACCTGATGACGTAATATTTCTTAACAAACATGGCAATTATTAACTAAATTTTTTGTTTATATAAATAGAGAAAGTATCGAGATATTATGAGCGCATTTGGACAAGGACTACAATTTGGTTTAATGCAGGGCATGTTTAATAACATGTTCGGTTTCTGCGGATTAGGAAGATTCGGCGGATTTTGGGGTAATCCTTTCGGCTGTTTTAATAATTTCGGATTTATGGGCGGAGGATTTTTCAATTACTCGCCTTTTAACATATTTTCTGCACCAATGTTTGGTATGCCGACTTTTATGAACTGTTCATTCAATATTTTCGGCAGCTACTCTTATCCGCAAACACAATTCCCCGCAACATATAACAATTTGTGGGAACAATCTTTGCTTTTAAGTGATAGCGCTCAAGATGATGCAAATGTTGACACATTTGTTTCGACAATCACAACAAAAAGTACAACTACTACGGGTAGTTCTGCAGCAGCATCTGCCAGTAAAACTTCAACTGCTGCAACTACAACTAAACCGGCTGCAACGGGAAAGAAAAGTATTATACCGGCAAAAGAAAGAGTTTATGATGAACTTATTGATAAATACGGAAAAAAATACGATATTGATACAGATTTCATAAGAGCAATAATAAAACAGGAATCAAGTTTTAATCCAAATGCAAAATCATCCGCAGGAGCGATGGGCTTGATGCAATTAATGCCGGAAACCGCAAAAAGTTACGGTGTCAGCGACCCATATAATCCGGAACAAAATATAGATGCTGGTGTCAGAATGCTTAAAGATTTATCAAAACAATTTAACGGTGAAAAAGAAATGATTCTGGCGGCATATAATTGGGGCTCCGGAAATCTTACAAAATACGGATATGAAAAAAGACCGAAAGAAACTCGTAACTACATTGAAAAAGTTATGAAATATTATAATGAGTACAAAAACTCTTAGTTTTTTTAATTATTACTCTACTCCATTTAAATGAAATCAAACGGCAGATTTTAAAGAAAATTTCAAAATTGCCGATATATGTAGTATGGAAAACCGAAATGGTTTTTCATACCTCCTCCCCAAGTCTGGTAGCCGTTCTCTATGAAACGGCTTTTTTTTATGAAAAATTAGTCTTTAGCAGTTTCGCCGCTTTTTTTAAGGGATTTTTTCATTTCTTTTTGGGCTTGTTTGCGCTGACGGATTTTCATATAAGTTTCCATATCCATCTGCTTTATTTTTCTCTTATATTCAATTTTATTTTGTTTTTTCTTGAATTTTGCTTCTGATTTTACCTTTTTCTTATCGGCTTTTTCCTTCTTTTTGGCGGTTTTTGCTTCCTGTTTCACTTCCGAAATATTCTTAATTGAATCTTCAGCAAGTCTGTATCCCACAACCGCAACCGGAACATCCGAACCTTCAACAGACTCGAGTTTTGAATTTTTGCCGTCAGTATCTATACTCCATGTACCCAAAAACTGCGGAACTTCTCCTGTGTATGCATACGCACATACAATAATACGGTTGTCGTCATTTGCATCAAAGCCCATCGGATAAATATCCCAGCGTTTTTCATCAAAATCAACTCCGCCTGTTTCTGCCCAATAATTGACAATAGCCTCTCTTATCTGAGGTAATTTTACGGCTTCTCTTTTTTCAAAATTGTAAACCCACAAATCGGTTTTCCAAATTCCGTCATGCCGATGTCCTACTTTTTCCTTTACGACAAGTTTTTTATTGTCACTTGAAAAATCAATCGGTGTAAGTGTTCTGAAAATAAACTTGGTGTCAATATCCTTATCTGTCGAAATAAGTGGTTTTTCTTCTCTTTGAATTATGTTTGCCCGCATTGCCTTATCCGTATCGCTCAGTTTCGGATCAAGTTTTATCAAAAACAAGTCGCAGCACGTGCAGTCCGATTGCGCATAATAATAAACCGCAGGGTAAACCATCATGGTTTTGTCACCGGAAATTATACCTTGTGCGTTAATTTGTCTGTCAAAATTTAATTTTCTGGGGAGGGTTAATTCAGGACTTCCAATCGGGTCATTGTATTTTACAAGTTTAAAAGTATATTGCGGGATATATACCATATTTGAATCTTTGGGCATTTCTGCTTCGGTAAGCTCAATTTCATGTTTGCTTTTTGCCCTTGAAAGCGCCTCATATTCTTCATTTGTCATATAACCCGATTCGGGCCTTTTGCTTTTTTCATATTTTTCGGTGACATCAATTTTATCAACTTCGTTTTGATAAATACATTCCGCAACTCCTCTGTCACGTTTTTTCATAATCGGATATTTCATCTGGTTAAAATGGACTTTCATAGCCATTATTGAACCTGCAAGTGCTGAAAACATTATACTAAACCTTCCTTCATCGCTTTAACTGTTGCCTGCGTTCTTGTCGCCGTGCACAATTTTTGTAAAATACTGTGAACATGAGCTTTTGCCGTCGCTCTTGTAATAACTAATTTTTCGGCTATCTGCGGATTTGAAAGTCCTTCCACCATAAGTTCAAGGACATCCAGTTCTCTTTCTGTTAAACCATATGAATTTCTCTCTTTTTTTGAAATTTCTTCAGACATTTGGTTTTGAATTGACGGTCTTTGCAAATTTGAAAAAACAATCTTGGCAATAGCCGGATCAATCCAGCCGACCCCTTCATAAACCGATTTAATTGCGGTTATTGTCTGTTCAGGCGATGCACCTTTCATTATGTATCCGTCTGCACCCGCTTTAAACGATTCAAAAATATCATGCTCGCTGTCACGGGAGGTAAATATCAATACTTTTGTGTCGGGCAGAATTTCTTTTATTCTGCTCGTTGCCTCAATTCCGTCCATATTCGGAAGTCCGATATCCATCAAAATAACGTCGGGCGAATATTCTCTTGCTTTTTTTATTCCGTCCAAACCGTCAGAAGACTCTGCTATAAGCGTAATCCCTTCGGCTTTTTCAAGGAGCATTGCAAGCCCCATTCTGTATAATTCATGGTCTTCTACCAAGAGAACATTAATCATTTTATACTCCCGTCTTTTCTTTTAAATTCACCGTATCGGTAAGCAGGAAAGAAAATTCACTTCCTTTGTTCAGAACACTTTCAAGCCAAATTTTACCGCCATGCGCTTCAATAATCTGCCTTGAAAGATAAAGCCCGAGACCTGTTCCTGCCGAACGTTTTTTACTCGTCCCCTGCGAAAATCTCTGAAACATATTCGGTATATCTTCTGCGGGAATACCGCTTCCGTTGTCGGATACCGAAAATATCAAATCACGATTTTCATTCTTTATGGTTATTTTTACCTTGCCTTCTTCCTGCGTATAATTCAGTGCATTTCCGCAAAGATTACAAATTACCCTTCTTAATTCATTCTTATCCGCATTGATTTCAAGCTCTTTATTTTCGCAATCTATATCAAAATCAATGTTTTTGCTTTCCGCCAAAGGTTTTAATTCGTCATAAACCTGCTTTGCAAGCTCATAAATATTAAAATCCGTCTTATTAAGAACCGAATTTTCGGCATCATGCCTGTATACCTCAAGCAATGCATTTACAAGTCCGAGCAAATCCTCATTGCTTTTTTGCATGGTTGAAAGCAGCAATTTCTGTTTTTCACTTAATTCACCCAATGCACCGTCCAGAAAGAATTTAAGTGTCTGTATTGCCGCAAGTAAAGGCGTTCTTAAATCATGCGTTAATGTTGCAATAAAATCATCCCTAAGTTTATCTGCTTTTTTCTGCTCCGTAACATCTCTTATCACGCCTACAAAACGTTTAAAATTATCTTCGGGGTTAATTCGTGCAAAACTTATTTCAACAGGAACAACATTATTGCTTAAAGGATTTTTTATATAAAAATCTCTTAAAAATAAATCGCCATCTTCATGTATATGCAATTCTTTTGACAAAAATGTTTTGTCGCTGAAAAGAAAATCA
>Ga0310696_10011351_pt1 | contig 10166 bp, 8 predicted proteins | sample AusTroGonzalo_MG_4_FD_203885 | JGI IMG/M metagenome (GOLD analysis project Ga0310696, IMG submission 203885) | Bovine rumen microbial communities from tropical cattle in Woodstock, Queensland, Australia - Gonzalo_02 (v2) (version 2) | ecosystem: Host-associated > Mammals > Digestive system >... | reverse complement strand
TGAAGGAGGCGATGAACATCGCCCGCATCGGCAACAAGTACATCTCCGACATGGAGCCCTGGAAGGTGGCGAAGACCGACATGGACCGCACCGCCTCCATCCTGTACACCTGCCTGCAGATCTGCGCGGACCTCGCGATCGCCTTCGAGCCCTTCACGCCGTTCAGCGCCGGGAAGCTCCGCGATATCCTGCGCGTGGGCATAGACGCCGGCATCGACCACCGCGCCGGTGAAGGCACGCCGACCGTGAACTTCTACAAGCCGGGCGAGGGCAAGGCCCTGCATACGGGCGCCGTTCCCACCGAGGGCATCGTCCTTTCCTGGCCGATGCTGGGCACGCCCGAGCTGCTGCCCGCCGGGCACGCCCTCGGTGAGAGCGTCCTGCTGTTCCAGAAGATCGAGGACAGCGTCGTGGATGCGCAGATCGCCCGCCTCGCGGCCATCAAGGCCGAGCGCGAAGCGGCCGAGGCCGCCAAGGCAGCCGAGGAGGCCGCGAAGAAGGTCGAGCCGCAGAAGCCCGAGGTGACCTTCGACCAGTTCGGCGCGATGGACATCCGCACGGCCACGGTCCTCGCGGCTGAGCGCGTCCCCAAGACCGACAAGCTCCTGAAGCTCACCATCGACACGGGCATCGACACCCGCACCATCGTCTCCGGCATCGCCGAATACTACAGCCCGGAGGACATGGTCGGCAAGCAGATCTGCATCCTCGCGAACCTCGCGCCCCGCGCCATCCGCGGCATCGAGTCCAAGGGCATGATCCTCATGGCCAAGCAGGGCGACGGCAAGATGCGCTTCATCACCCCGCAGGAGGCCGTCGTGAACGGCGCCCAGATCAATTAAGCTGAAACCCTGAAAACTCCCCTGATATGCAAGCAACGAAAACCATCCATCCCCGCAAGTTTTCCCTGGGAAAGGCCACCTGGATTTCCCTGGGCGTCACCATCCTCACCATCATCGTGATGGCATCCTGCTGCACGACCATCGACTCGGCGGCCGTGGGCATCAAGTTCAAGAAGTGGTCTTCCAACGCGGAGCTCCGCGGCGGCGTGGAAGGCACCTGCCGCGGCTGGGTGTGGTACAACCCCATCACCGAGAGCATCTTCGAGTATCCTACCTACATCCAGCGGGTCACCTACGAACCCTTCACGGTGAACCCCAAGGACGCGGCCATCTTCTCCATGACCCCGACCCTTGCCTATCAGATCGACGAGAACAAGGCCGTGGACATCTTCGTGAAGTACCGCAAGCCCGTCCGAGAACTGGAGATGGGATACATCAACACCTGTATCTTCGAGGCTTACCGCACCTGTGCGAACAACTACACGTCCGACGAGCTGATGGCGAACCGCGCCAAGTTCGAGACCGAGGTCCGCGCCCGCCTGGACGAGTCCATGAACGCCGAAGGCTTCATCGTCCGCGAGTTCACGACGAAGATCGACCCGCCGGCCTCGCTGACTGAGGCCATCAACGCCAAGAACGAGGCCGTCCAGAACGCCCTCAAGGCCGAGAACAAGGTGAAGGAGGCCGAAGCCGAGGCGAAGATTGCCATCGCGAAGGCCAAGGGTGAAGCCGAGGCGCAGAAGATCACGGGTGACGGCGAGGCCTACTACAACCGCGTCGTGGCCGCGTCTCTCAACGCCCTCCTCGTCCAGCAGTACGCCATCGAGAAGTGGAACGGCGAGCTCCCGACCTACAACGGGTCCAACGCCCTGCCGTTCATCAATCTGAGCAAGTAGCTTACAGGTAAATCAACCGTGAAAGGCGGTCCGGGTCGAAGATCCGGGCCGCCATTTGTTGCAGGGCGGCCGGGGTGACGGCTTCGATGCGGGCGCGCATTTCGGCGGAGGTGTCGATGCGCCCCCAGGCGAGGAGGCTCTTGCCCATGGACAGGCATTGCGCCTCGCCGTTGTCGGAAGAGATGGCGAGCTGCCCGAGGAGCTGTTTCTTGTAGGCCTTCAGGGTGCGCTCGGAGAGCGGTACCTCGCGGATGCGCGCGAGGATCTTGTCCAGCGCTGTGAGGCACCGGTCCAGGTTGGGTTTGTCACAGCCGAAGGTGATGGCGGCGATGCCGGTGTCGGCATACTGCGTGTAGGTACACTCCACGCCGTACACCCAGCCGTTCTTCTCACGCAAGACCTTGTTCAACAGGGAGTTCGAGGCCGGGCCGCCCAGGATGTTGCACAGCACGGCGGCCGTGATGCGGTCCTCGGGATCGTACAGGGACGGCGCCCGGTTTCCGATGACGGCATTCACCTCGTGGTTCCGCTTGTCTACGGTCTTGGAGAAGGGGAGATTCCCGGTCAGGCCGGGAATGACGGATTCTGTCGGATCCTTTCGGGCGTTCGATGTTTCATCACCGGCGGTCTTTTCGTCATCCCCGGCTTGACCGGGGATCTCTCCGAACAGTTTTTCCACCAGCCTCAGCACGCGCTTTTCCATCACTTTCTCGTCCAGGTCCGCGACGACCGTGAAGGCCATGCGCGCCGGGACGAAGAAGGTCCGCGTGAAGCGGCGGAGGTCCTCCGGCTTGATGTGCCGGACGGATGCGGAGGTGCCCAGGATGGGCAGGCCCAGGGGATGTCCATCGAAGAGCATGCCTTCGAACTTGTCATAGACATCCTCGGCCGGATTGTCCTTGTAGGAGATGATCTCGTCCAGGACGACGCCCCGTTCGGTCTCGATTTCCGCGTCGGGGAAGGTGGCTTCCGTCGCTAGTTCGAAGAGGAGGCCGGCGGCCTTGCCGAGGTCCTCCTTCAGCACGGTGGCGTGCAGGACGATCTCCTCCTTGGTGGTATAGGCGTTGAGTTCGCCGCCCAGGCGGTCCAGGTAGCTGCTGATGACGGATGCGCTCTTGCGCGCCGTGCCGCGGAAGATGGTATGCTCCGCGAAATGCGCGATGCCGTTGCCGAAGCCGGCCTCGTCCCTCGTCCCGCAGCGCAGGCTCAGGGCGCAATAGCCGACGGCGGACCCGCCGCGCCGGACGGCGTAGCGGAGCCCGCAGGGTGCCGTTCCGCTCCGCATTACCGCTTCTTCGAGATCCGTTTCAGGTCTTCCGCGAGGAAGCCGGGGGCGTTCTTCGCATTGACCTTGTGCTTGCGGAGGTAGTAGACGGTGTCCGTATCGGCCTCGACGAGCAGCTTGTAGCTCCAGGTGCCGGCGGAGACGGTGTAGCTGACCAGCGTGTTATAGGTCTTGTCGGTGTAGGCCTTGTCGGCCTCGTCCTCGTCGCACAGGATGATGTCCTCGTCCATGTATTTCTCGCGTTCCTTCACGGAGACGGACGAGGAGATGTCTTCCTTCGCCAGGTAGATGCGCTTGATGGCGCCTTTACGGTCAAAACGTTCATTGAACCAGGCCATGCCGGAGTAGGCGGCCTTCTCGGAGGCCATGGCTTCGGCCGTGAATTCCTGGACACCCTTCACGAGGGCCGACAGGAACACGAGTTCCCGCCCGGAACCGCCGTCCACCGGGCACAGGGGCAGGGAGATGACCTCGGTGCGGAGGGCAATGTTGTCCCCCTTCTCGGCCCCGCCCTTCTCGAGGGTCAGGAAACGGACCATCGGCTCCTCTTCGCCCTTGGCCTGGCCGGCCGTGATGAGGAGGAAATAGTACGTGTCCGATTTCTTGAGAGACTCATATTCGGCCATCGAACAGAACTCGAAAGGGGAGAGGGTCCACAGGTCCACCACTTCCTGGCGCAGGGCGCCGTCCAGGATCTCGTTCCCGCTCATCACGACTTTGGTGATCTTGTCGGAGAAGTCGGCGAACAAGTGTTTCCGGGTGGTAACCTTGCCTTGGGCGAACAGGACCGCGCTCACGCTGAGCAGGGTGAAAAAGAGAATCAGTCGCTTCATTTTCATGCTTTCTTTCCTTACAAAGATAATGCTACGGCCCGGTATTTCAAAATTACTTGCTATATTTGTAAGCTATGAGTCAGTATATCGTATCGGCACGCAAATACAGGCCGGACTCCTTCGAGACCCTGCTCGGCCAGGACAATATCGCCCGGACCCTGTCCAACTCCATCAAGCGGGGGCAGCTCGCCCACGCCTATCTCTTCTGCGGCCCGCGCGGGGTGGGGAAGACCACCACGGCGCGCATCTTCGCGAAGATGATCAACTGCGCCCATCCCGGGCCGGACATGGAGCCTTGCGGGGAATGCGAGTCCTGCGTTTCCTTCCAGGAAGGCCGTTCCTACTGCATCCATGAGCTGGACGCCGCCTCCAACAACGGCGTGGACGATATCAAGGCCCTGATCGAGCAAGTCCAGGTTCCGCCGCAGGTGGGCAAGTACAGCGTCTATATCATCGACGAGGTCCATATGCTGTCCCAGTCGGCCTTCAACGCCTTCCTCAAGACACTCGAGGAGCCGCCGGCACACGCGATCTTCGTCCTCGCCACCACCGAGAAGCACAAGATCCTGCCCACGATCCTGTCCCGTTGCCAGACGTACGACTTCAACCGCATCGGCATCCCCGACATGGTCCGGAACCTCCGCGGCATCGCGGCCAAGGAAGGGATCACCATCGACGACGAATCCCTGCATGTGATTGCCCAGAAGGCCGATGGCGCCATGCGCGACGCCCTTACGATCTTCGACCAGACGGTCGCCTTCTGCGGAACGGACATCAAGTACGAGGACGTGGTCCGGAACCTGAATGTCCTCGATTACGACTACAGTTTCGGGATGGTGGAGAACTTCCTGTCGGGTAGTTACGCCGCCGCCCTTTCCTCCTTCGACGAAATCCTGTCCAAGGGCTTCAATGCCCTGCATTTCGTGGCCGCCCTGAGTTCGCATCTCCGTGATCTCGTGGTCGCCCGCACCGCCGGGCTGGACGCCCTGTTGGAACTCCCGGATTCCTTGAAGCAACGTTACCGCGAACAGGCGGCCCGCTGCCCGCTCCAGTTCCTGTACGACGCTCTCGGCGTCACCACGGCCTGTGAGGCCGGCTACAAGGCGGCGGTGAACCCCCGCCTGCACATCGAGTTCGCCCTGATGAAGCTCAGCTTCCTCACGGGACGCACGGACGTGTCCACCACGCCGCGTCCGGTCGCCGTGCCGCAGGCCGCTCCGGCGCCTGCGCCGGTCGCTGTCGCTCCCGCGGATAAGACGGCCGTGGCGCCGAAACCGGAACCGGCCCCTGTCATTTCGAGCGGAGGCGAAGCCGCAGCCGAGAAATCTCCCGTCGCCACGCCGTCCGCCCCCACGCGGCAGCGCCGCGCGCCCAAGACGGGATCGGCCCTGTCCATGAGTGCCATCCTGCAGGAGAAGGAGGAGAAACCGGAAGCGGAGGCACCTGTTGCCGCGGAGGAGGCCTTGCCCGATGATGATACCATCCGCACCCGGTGGAAGGAACTTGTTCCCCGGTATGAGTCCCAGCCGCGTCTGGCGAGTGCTCTCGCGAAGACGGAACTCAGGATGACGGAGGAGAATGGCGTCAAGTCCGTGTTCTTCTCCGTGTCCAACGCCGCGCAGAAGAAGTGGATCGAGGACAAGATCCTCCGGGATATGGAAAACGCTTTCCGTGAGATCCTCAAGAGCCGGAAGGTCAATCTCCACGTGGACGACATCCCCGAGGAGGAGCCCGGCGAAAAGAAACCTTACATGCCCGAGGAGAAGGCGAAGGACCTGATGGACAAGCACCCCGAAGTGCGGGCATTCGTGGCCGACCTCGGCCTGGATACAAAATAGATCCTGTCATGAAATTACGCGCAGAAAACCTTGTGAAGAAATACGGCGTCCGCACGGTCGTGAAGGGCGTCTCGATGGAAGTGAACCAGGGCGAGATTGTCGGCTTCCTGGGCCCGAACGGCGCCGGCAAGACCACGAGCTTCTACATGATCACCGGCCAGATCGTCCCGAACGAGGGCCGGATCTTCATCGACGATGACGAATTGACCGGACTCCCGATGTACAAGCGGTCCCAGAAGGGCGTCGGCTACCTGCCGCAGGAGGCCTCGGTCTTCCGCAAGATGTCGGTCGAGGACAACATCATGTCCGTGATGGAGATGACCAAGATGACCCGCGCGGAGCGGGAAGCCCGCCTGGAGCAGCTCATCGACGAGTTCAACCTCTCCAAGGTCCGCAAGTCCCTGGGCATCCAGCTCTCCGGCGGCGAGCGCCGGCGCTGCGAGATTGCCCGCGCCCTCGCGGTGGACCCGAAGTTCATCCTTCTGGACGAACCCTTCGCCGGCGTCGACCCGATCGCCGTGGAGGACATCCAGTACATCATCGCCAAGCTCAAGTTCCGCAACATCGGCGTCATCATCACCGACCACAACGTGGGCGAAACCCTCGCCATCACGGACCGCGCCTACCTTCTGTACGAAGGTACGATCCTTCAGGAAGGCACCCCCGAACAGCTGGCCGCCGATGACGATGTCCGCACCAAGTACCTCGGTTCCGGCTTCCGGCTCAAGCGCTCCGTCAGCGTCGAGCGCGCCCGCCGCGAAGCGGAGGCTGAAGCCGCCGCCCGGGCCGCCGCGGAAGCCCCTGCCGCTCCCCTCGAGGATCCCGTCGTGACCCCGGGCGAAGACCCCGCCCAGGCCCCTGTCATTTCGAGCGAAGGCGAAGCCGGAGTCGAGAAATCTGTCGAGGAATCTCCCGCGAACGAGGAGGCTTCCGAATAGTTTGGCACACCCCTTGCATTAGAACTAGCCGGTTAGTTTAAAGTTGGTTAGTTAATAAGGTACAATAAAGGCGAGTCGCAAGACCCGCCTCTATTGTTTTCAGGGCCCTCCTACAGCCCCCGTACCGCTCCGGCGACCATCTCCAGCAGCCACTGGGGCGTGGAGGTGGCGCCGCATACGCCCACGCGGTCGCCGTCGCGGACCCAGGCCGGGTCGATGTCGGCGGGGGCGCCGATGCGGTAGGAGCGCGGATTCACACGGTGGCACAGGTCGAAGAGGACGCGGCCGTTGGAACTGGATTCGCCCGCGACGAAGAGGATGAGGTCATGGGCGCGGGCGAAGGCGGCGAGGTGCTCGTGCCGGTTCGCCACCTGTGCGCAGATGGTGTCATGGACCGTGACGCGCTGGCTGAGAGAGCGCACCCGGTCGCAGATCTCCGCGTATTCGGCCGGACTCTTGGTGGTCTGGGAGAAGATTTCGACGGGCTGGGAAAAGTCGATGCCGGGGAGCGCTTCCTCCAGCATGGCGCGGTTCTCCACCACGATGGCGTCGCCGTCCACCTGGCCCAGCAGGCCCAGGACTTCGGCGTGGCCGATCTTCCCGAAAATGAGCAGGGTTCCGTGCAGGCCGTCCGCATGCAGGCGGGCATAGGCCTCGCGGATGTGTTCCTGGAGCTTGAGCACCACCGGACAGGTGCAGTCGATGACCGTGAGGCCGCGGCGGCGGGCGGCGGCGTACGTGGACGGCGGCTCGCCATGGGCCCGGATCAGGACGGTTTCGCCTTCCGGGACGTCCGGGATGGACGCGACCGTCCGGAGCCCTTCCGCCCCGAGGCGGTCGAGCTCGGCTTCGTTGTGGACGATGGCGCCGAGGGAATAGAGGTGGTCGCTTTCCTGCAGGAAGCGCTCCGCTTGGGAAATGGCGCGGATGACGCCGCCGCAGAAGCCGGACCGGCTGTCGATTTCGACCTTTACCATGACAGGGCCGGGGCCTCGAGGATGCCGAACTTGCCCTGGATGACGCCCAGGCACCAGACGAGTTCCTCGTGCAGGGTCATGTGGGTGTTGTCCATCACATACGCATCCTCCGGCTGGCGGAGAGGAGAGGTCTCCCGGTGGGAGTCGATGTAGTCGCGCTCCGCGAGGTTCTTGACGATGTCCTCGAAGACCGGGGTGTCGCCCTTCTCGACCATCTCGTCGTAGCGGCGCTGGGCGCGGACCTCGGCATCGGCCACCATGAAGACCTTGAGTTCCGCGTTCGGGAACACGGTGGTGCCGATGTCGCGGCCGTCCATGATCACGCGGCCGCCCTCGGAGAAGGCGCGGAGCCGCTTGTCCACGTAGTTCCGCACGAACGGGATGGCGGATACGGGACTCACGTGCGAGGACACGGCAAGGGTGCGGATTTCCGTTTCGATGCAACGTTCGCCGAGATACAGGCAAGTCTTGCCGTCATCGTTGCGGAAGTGCAGGTCGAGGCCCTCGATGACGGCCTTCAGGGCCGCCTCGTCGATGGCACCATCTTCCGCGATCATCCCGTTTTCCATGGAGAAAAGGGTGACGCCGCGGTACATCGCGCCGCTGTCCAGGTACAGGAAACCGAATTCCTTCGCGACCATCTTGGCGAAGGTGCTCTTGCCGGTGGCCGAGAAGCCGTCAACGGCGATGATGATGTCAGGAACGTTCATAATCGTATTTGTAAGGCCGTTTCGTTGAACCGGCCTTACAAATGTAGTAAAAAAGTCCGTATATTTGCATAAATGTTTCGAGTGTATGAAGATTCTGATTGTTGACGACGAGCGTTCCATCCGCAACTCCCTCAAGGAGATCCTGGAGATGGAAGAATACCAGGTGGACACGGCCGAAAACGGCGCCGACGCCTGTGAAATGGCGGAGAAGGAGAAGTACGACGCCATCTTCTGCGACATCAAGATGCCCGGGATGGACGGTACCGAAGTCCTTCAGAAGCTCATCGCCGACGGGGTCGAGACCCCGGTCGTCATGATCTCCGGCCACGCCGACATCGACACGGCCGTGGACTGCATCAAGAAAGGCGCGTTCGACTTCATCGGCAAGCCCCTGGACCTGAACCGCATCCTCATCACCATCAAGAACGCCACCGACAAGGCGAACCTCGTCACCCAGACCAAGATCCTCAAGAAGAAGGTCTATGGGCAGGAGATGGTAGGCCAGTCCGAGGGCATGCGGCACATCCGCGACATGATCGACAAGGTCGCCCCTACCGACGCCAGCGTCCTCATCACCGGCCCCAACGGCTCCGGCAAGGAACTGGTCGCCCGCAGCCTGCACCAGCTCTCGCAGCGGTCCATGATGCCGTATGTGGAGGTGAACTGCGCCGCCATCCCCTCGGAACTTATCGAAAGCGAACTCTTCGGCCACGAGAAAGGCTCCTTCACCTCCGCCATCAAGCAGCACAAGGGCAAGTTCGAGCAGGCCGACGGCGGCACCCTCTTCCTGGACGAAATCGGCGACATGTCCCTCGCCGCGCAGGCGAAGGTACTCCGCGTCCTGCAGGAGCGCAAGATCTCCCGCGTGGGCTCCGACAAGGACATCACCGTGAACGTCCGCGTGGTCTCCGCCACGAACAAGAACCTGGCGGAAGAGATCAAGAAAGGCACCTTCCGCGAAGACCTCTACCACCGCCTCAGCGTCATCGTCATCAAGGTTCCCACCCTGGACGAACGCAAGGACGACATCCCCCTCCTGATCAACCACTTCCTGGACCAGATCTGCTCCGAAACCGCCATGCCCCGCAAGGAATTCTCCCCCGAAGCCATCGACATGCTGGTGCAGAAATCCTGGACCGGCAACATTCGCGAGCTCCGCAACGTCGTCGAGCGGTTGCTCATCCTGGGCAGCAATCCCGTGAGCGTGAAGGACATCGAGGATTACGTGATCTAGATTCCGGGGCGAGCCCGGAATGACGCCAACGAAAAAAGCCGGCCCTTGCGGGTCGGCTTCGTTGTCTGGAAGTGAAAACCTTACTTCACGCGCTGGCCGTAGGAGCGGTCGGTGGTGTTGACGGTGATGACTTCGCCGGTCTCGATGAAGAGCGGGACCATGATCTTGGCGCCGGTCTCCAGGGTGACTTCCTTCAGGGCGGAGGTGGAAGCGGTGTTGCCCTTCACGGCGGGCTCGCTGTAGGTGACTTCGAGGGTCACGTAGGTCGGGAGCTCGCAGGTGAGGCAGCGCTCCTCGGGATCGGTGAGGAACATCATCTCCACGCGCTGGCCTTCCTTCATGAGGTCGGCGTTCTCCACGACGTCGTGGGGAAGGGTGATCTGCTCGTAGGTCTCTTCGTGCATGAAGTTGAAGGCCTCGCCGTCATCGTACAGATACTGATAAGGACGGCGTTCCACGGTGATGGTGTCGAGCTTGACGCCGGCAGTGAAGGTGTTTTCGAGGATACGGCCGTTTTCGAGGTTGCGGAGCTTGGTCTTGACAAAGGCGGGACCTTTGCCGGGTTTCACGTGCTGGAAATACACCACGACGCAGGGTTTGCCGTTGAACATGA
>Ga0310696_10011349_pt1 | contig 10166 bp, 3 predicted proteins | sample AusTroGonzalo_MG_4_FD_203885 | JGI IMG/M metagenome (GOLD analysis project Ga0310696, IMG submission 203885) | Bovine rumen microbial communities from tropical cattle in Woodstock, Queensland, Australia - Gonzalo_02 (v2) (version 2) | ecosystem: Host-associated > Mammals > Digestive system >... | reverse complement strand
GTCACGGCCCTGCTTCCAGGCATAGCGTCCCCATTCGGCAAACCACAACCAGTCACGATCGATCTGCATCTCACGCTTGCCGCCGCCGAGATCATCGGCCGTATAAGGATGATCCCAATAGGATGCTTGCGGGAAAAGATGCAGCGCATTGGCACCATGCACACGATGCATGGCACCCACAGTCTTCTGGACGAAGTCGGGCGATGCCCAGCGCCAAGGCTCCAGGTTGGCAAGGATGTGGACGTTCTCGACATGCACCGAACCAAGTTCCGAGAGGTCCTTGTGGATCTTGGCCCATGGGCCGCGCGGCTGATAGGTGGTCAGCGACTCCCCGTTGTATTTGTGCATGGTGTAGATGTTCTTGTAGATGGGCAAAGCCTGATCCATCACCGCACGACAATCCACGTCATGAGCGCGTAGGATAATCGGCGGCTCATCCGTTCGTCCCAGCTGAGCCAATCCATCCTTCACACCCGGGATGACGGTGTTGATCATCCAGTCGAGTTTGCGATCATTACCACTAATGGCTTCTCCCAATGTGATGAGCAATCCCACGTTCGGATAGTCGTGCACAAAAGCAGCAATCGACTTGCGCGTATAGTCGGAGAGCAACGGGTCGATGGGGCGGTTGCGATCCTGTGTCTTGATGCCATAGTGTTCGGCGAAAGGCTTCGAGACAATGATATTGTAGAACATCTGAATCACATAGATGCCGCGTCGCTCGGCCTCGGTGGTAAGGAACGAGAAGATGTCGCGGTTCTTCTCGAACGTCGCATCATCCACCTCCACGGCAAACGGATAATCCTCCAGCTTGACCAACGAGGCAAAGGGATGGCCGTTCCACAGATAAAGCGAGTTCATGCGGTTCTCGACCATCATGTCGAGATAGCGCAACCACATATCCTTGTCGTAGAACCACGGGAAGTTCTCGGGTGTATAGGGATATTCATACACCGCACGTCCAGGCAGGAACTGCGTCTTCTGCACTCCTATACAAGGACCACGAAGCACCATCTCCGGTGCATCGGCGAAATCCGTCGGGAACTGGAAATTACCCTTCGAGATATAGTTGTCGATAAGCTCGCGGCAACCATAGAGCGAACCCGTAGCATCGTTACCAATTACCTGCGTCTTATTGCCCGAAGTCACGATGTGGAATCCCTCCTTGGGCAAAGAATCGGCAGGATTTGCTTGACTCAGACGAATCACCAGCTGCGCATCGTGCTCCACGAGCTTGCAACCCTGTTTCCTGAGTTCATTACGCAACTGCTCTGCGCCGAACATCATCCTGGTGTTGGCATCTTCCGGCAAATCGATAGCCACACTCGGCCCCTTGGGCCCGCAACTCACAAGCACCGTCAAAAGTGCGATGAATGGTAATAAAAGTTTTCTCATAGTATATATATTAGGATTACTCCAAAACGAGCCTTACGACCTGTGCAACATCCGATGGCAGACGCGAACCCTTGGGGATCGTGAGGCGTAGGCCTTCGGGTGTTTGTTCAATTCGACATTCAAAGTTCTTCTTCACCGAAAGGAGGATGGCCTGCTTCACCGGCTGCTTCACCTCTCGCAAAAGGATGGTGTTCTCCGTGCCTGGCCAGTCGAGGAAGATGGCATAGAGCGTCTTCCCGTCTTTTTTCTGGGTGTAATGCACACGATAACCCTCCGCATTGTCTCGCATAGGCTCAACAGGTAAGGCCGTCTCATGCGATACGCGATAAGGACGCGTTTCATAGATCGATTCGCCATACGACCAAAGCCACACGCCCACATTCGCCATGATGTCCTGCTGTGCCTGTGGGATGGTGCCATCGGCCATTGGCGCCAGGTTCAAGAGCAACTGTCCGTTGTTGCTGACCACCTGTATCAGGCGTTGCACGATGTCCTTGTGCGAAATATACTGCATTCCCTTCACGTATCCCCACGACTTATGGTAGCCGTCGGCAATGGTGAAGTCGCAGAGCCAGGGGATAGGATCAATCTCGTTGAGCGACGACATCTCATGGTCGAGCATACCCACTTCACGCGGGAATTCCTTATACTTATAGGTAAAGGCCACCTCCTGTCCCGTCAGAGCTGCATGGTTGAAATAGTGTTGCACCATCTTCAGTTTCCGTTCTTCGGGAATCTGGTCCATCCACGCATCGAAATAGAGCAGGTCGGGCGAATACTGCTCGATGACCTCGTCGCACTTGTCCGACCACATCTGCAACCACTCGTCATGGTCCATCAGACAACCATAGAGCTTGGCATATTTCGGATTATTCGCTGCCCAACCTTCCTGCACCTGCACGTAGGTGTAGTTGATCTCGTGATGCAACGAAGTAAAGAACTTCAAGCCGCGTTTCCTCACAGCCGTAGCTATCTCACCCAGACAGTCGCGTTCGGGTCCCATCTTGGCCGCACAGAACGGTGTTACCTTCGAATCCCACATCGCAAAGCCATCGTGATGTTCTCCCACGATGCCGCCAAACCTCGCACCTGCCTCCTTGAAGAGCAGAGCCCATGCGTCGGCATCGAAATGCTCGGCCTTGAACATCGGAATGAAGTCATGATAGCCGAACTCCGACAGCGGGCCATAGATGGCTTCATGCCGCTCGCGCTCGCCCATCAGGAACTGCTCGCCCTTGGCATATTCTCCACTCGAAGCATCGCAATGCATGTAGTGGAAATATTGCTCGTTGCCGTATGCCGGCACGCTATAGACGCCCCAATGGCAATAGATGCCGAACTTGGCATCACGCAGCCATTCGGGCACGGCCTGATGTCTTGCCAGCGATGTCCAGTTCGCCTCGTAGGGACCTTGCTCCAAAGTCGTCTTGGACACTCTGTCCTGAGCAAACGAGGAAACGCCAGCGCAAAGAATCAAGGCAAGCAACGAGCTCGAAACCCTTTTCGTACCAACCATGAGCCAACTGATGATTAAAACCGAACAGTGACAGCCCCGCCATTATACTTCACCTCTTTCGAGGCCTCCGTCATTCCATCCTTGACCTTGACGATGAAACGGCGTTTCTCCTTCATGCCCGTGAAGGTACCTTCCCGTTCACCGATAGTGAGGCTCCGCGACTGTTCGTTCCACGTGAGGGGAATGACCGCGTACTGGCCCTTCTCGCAATCGTAGGTGATGCCATCATCCTCGTACAGTTCAAACGAATCGTCCTCTCCTGGAACGACCTCGATGGTCAAGGTCTGTTCGTTCAATTCATCGGCATATTGGATTACGGGACTCTTCGGCAATATGCTTCCCCTGCGCACGAAGACGGGAATCTCGTTCAGGGAAACGTCACAAGCCAAATGCTGTCCACCCTCATACACATTGCCCATAGCATCCTGCCACCGGGCTCCTGCGGGCAGATAGACATCCAGCTTCGAAGTCTCTGACAAAGGATGTGTCACCGGGCAGACAAGCAACGCTGGGCCGAACATGTATTCGGTCTTGCATTCCCGAGCCTCCTTGTCCTGCGGGAAGTCGAAGGCGAGCATACGCGCCATGGTATAGTTCACCAAAGTCACCTTGGCCGCCAACGAATAGATATAGGGCAGCAACTCGTAACGCCGCTCGATATTGCGGACAAGGGCGTCGTAATAAGGTTCGCCGACATCGCCATAATACCACACCTCACGCGGCGTATCAGAGCCATGGCTACGGAAGACGGGCAGGTATGCCGCCCACTGGCACATGCGCAGATAGAACTCCCTGAATGCCGGATCCTTGCAGCCTTCTGGATACTGGCCCTTCCAGAACCATTGCGGTCTTGATGCAGCAAAGAACGTGCCCGCATCGACCGTCCAATAGGGGCATCCTGTGGCCATGAAGTTCAAACCCATCGGAATCTGGCGACGGAACGATTCCCACGAAGCGTAGGTGTCGCCATTCCAAGTGATGGTGGCATAACGCTGCTGTCCTGCATAGCTCGAACGGGTGAGGTTGACGACACGCTTCCGATCGGTGGTCTTGCGCTGGTTCTCGTAGATTCCCTGCGCATGGAAGAGCGCATAGAGTGAAGTGCGCTCGGCTCCCGACACGGCGTTCTGCGCCTCCAGATTCAGCATCCATCGGTCCTGATGGCTGTCCCATCCATATCCTTCGGGCATGAATTTCCAGTCTCCGTCGGTGGGTTCCGAACAATCGCACCACCAGGCATCGAAGCCCTGTCCCTCGTGGAAGAACTCGCGATTGGCCCATTGCCAATAGTAGGCACGCGCCTCTTCATCGAACACGTTGACAAACGAACGGTTGAGCATATAGCCATGCTCCTTGAAATCCTTTTCCTGGGCATTGCCCTGCGGATTGGGCCAGATGCTGACCATCAGGCGGGCATTCAGCTGATGCACGGTGTCGGCCAAAGCCTGCGGATCGGGATAATAGCGGCGATCCATCTGCATCATGCCCCAGCCTTCGGGCCAGTAGTTCCAATCCTGCACCACCATATCGACGGGTATCCGGCGGCGACGGAACTCGCGCATGGCTCCGATGATCTCTGCGCTGCTGTGGAAACGCTCCTTAGACTGGATGTAGCCGAACAGGTAGCGAGGCATCATCGGCGATTGGCCGGTCAGCTTGCGCATACGGTTCACGACACGATCCATCGTCACGCCCTTCATGAAATAATAGTCCAGTCCTTGGGCAGCCTCCAACTCGACGAGACCTTGGTCATCGGTATCATCGAAACGCATACCGCAACCCGCATCGAAGAGCAGGCCGTAGCCCGATGCCGTATTGATCACGGGCACCATGGCCTTCAGGTTATGCTGGCAAAGCCATAGCTTCTGTCCCTTGAGGTCGAGCAGGTCCTCCATGTGCGAACCCCATCCGTAGATCGGCTCGCCCTGTGGAAACGCGAAGCGCACCTGCCATCGCCACGAAGTGCCCACCGTGTCACGTTCGAGCACGTCCATCACCACCTTCTCGCCATCGGCGGTCTTCTCGATGCGGCTTGTCGCCTCATCGTAGGAAATTTGTTCGAGCGCAATCTTTTCGCACTGCTTGGGTTGGTTGTCGCGCTCCGAAAGGAGCAACGTGCCACGGCTGTCGTAATAGCTGACGGCACCCGTCTTGCCGTCGATACGTACCTGCAGGCTGTCGGAAGTGAGTACAAATTGCCCCTCTGCCTCCTCAAGCCGCACCCTGACGGGATTGCTCAAGGCCTCAGGAAGAACGACCGTGGTCTTGTTATCTACAAAATCACTGTTCTCCGACAATCGCACACGCACAATGTCCGCTTCGGGGAACTCCACACGAAGCAAACCCTGCTCCGTTTGATACTCAAAGCAAGTGATCGACTCGGTGCAAGCGGCAAGCAGCAATGCCGCACCACAAAGGATTGGAATATGTTTCATAGCAAAAACACAGGCTCCCCCGTCCGCAGACAGGGGAGCACAGCAAAAGGATTACTTGGACTGCGGGATAGGATTCTGCACAAGGGCAGGATTGCTGTCGAGGTCACCCTGTGGAATCAGGAAGAGGAAGCTCTTCTGGGGCTTGAAGAGAGGCTCGGCAGAATCGAAGTAGCTTAGCTTGTCGGCAAAGCCACGGGCGAGCTTCGCAGCCGAACGGTCGGCAAGCACATCGCGACGTAGTTCGTCGAAGAAGATCTTGCCCTCACCTACGAACTCGAAACGACGCTGGTTGAAGATCTCCTCGTCAATCTCGGCCTGGCTGCCGCTGAATGGAGCGAGACCTGCACGCTGGCGCACCTGGTTGAGGCACTCGATGCCCGAACCTGCATTCAGGTAGTTGGCTGCCTCGGCATAGTTGAGCAGCACCTCAGCATAGCGGATGATGGGGAAGTTGGCATTGGGACGCTGCAGCGATGCATCGGTGTGCTGGTCGAAATACTTGCAGTTGAAGACGCAGGTATGCTCCACGTTGCGGTCGTTGGTGATGTAGGGCTCCCAATGCAGGGTATTCGGATTGAAAGTGTGCGAAGTGCCGTCGTTCTCCTCGAAGTAGGTCAGGAACACATCGGCACGCTTGTCGCCATTGGCCAGCATCTCGGTGTAGATATAGGGCGAAACGCCCATACGCGAATACTGGTAGCAACCCATGTAGTTCGAATAGGTGCGACCCAGGCCGAAACGGATGTGCATACCGTTGTTCTGGCTCTGTGCTGCCGAATACTGGAGCTCGAAGACCGACTCCTTGCAGTTCTTGGCGCCGCTCTCGTTGAACCAGTAGAACTGATCCACGTAGTTGTCCATCAGTCCATAGACACCACTATCAATCACCTTCTTGCTGTAGTCACGAGCCTGGGTGTAATACTCGTTCTGGCTGGCAGTCTCGCCATTCACATCGGCCATCGAGGCACGAAGCAGATAAACCTCGCCGAGGGCAGCCTGTGCGGCGCCCTTCGAAGCACGCCAAACGTCGTATCCGCTGGTGCCGCGTACGGGCAGCAAGGCCTCAGCCTCCTTAAAGTCGGAGATGATCTGATCGTAGGTCTCGGCATAGGTCGAACGTGCGAGCTCCAGGTTCTCCACACCATTGGTATAGGTGAGCGGCAAAGCGAGGGCACCGAAGCAACGAGCCATCGAGAAGAACGCATAGCCACGAAGGAAGTAGGCCTGTCCCTTGATGCGGTTGCGTGCCTCTTCGCTCATCTCCACGTTATCAACGCGACCAAGCACGATGTTGGCACGGTTCACGGCCTCGTAGCAAGCGGCCCAGATGCGGTGAACGCCGTTCGAAGCCGAGGCATTCTGCACACCGTCCCACTTGTTGATGAGCTCCATGTTGTTCTTGTTGTAGGTAGGCACGGCCTGGTCGGTGAGCAGCTCAATCTGAGCCAGATAGAGCTGGCTGTTGGCGTTGTACATGTTACGATAGCGGTTATAGACGCCCGCCAGCGTAGCATCAATCTCTTCCTCTGTATTGTAGAACGAGGCCGGGTCGATAAAGGTATAGGGATGTTCATCGAGGTCGCTGCAACTGGTCAACGACATGCCGCCCAGCATCGTGGTTGCAAGTATTGCACCTGCGATAATATATTTGATAGTCTTCATAATTTTTTATTTTAAAGGGCCTTTAAGGGGAGTAAAAGGGCTTTTAAGGGGAGTAAAAGGGACATTAGAATTTCGCATTGATGCCAAACATGATAGTCCTTGCGAATGGGTTCGAAACGTCGCCGTTCTCAGGATTGTAGCCTGTATGGTTGGCCCAAGCTGTCACGTTCTGGAAGTTCACGTTGACGGTGAGTTCCTTCACTGCCTGTACCTTCATCAGCTTGCCGAAGTTGTAGCTGAGCTGTACGTTCTTCAGGAGGAAGTAAGCCCAGTCGCCGTTGGTGCGGTCGCTCAGGAAGATGCCCTTGGCACCTGCCGACGGATGGTCGCCACCCGGGTTGCTTGTTGGGTCGAACATATCCTCGTATGCATCGCGGGTAGGAATACCGAGGGTGTTGCGCACGCCGTTATCTACCCAAAGGCTGTAGCTGCCCGTATCCTGCATACCGATGCGCCATGCGCTCGATGTGCCCGTGCCGCGATAGCCGCTATGCTCTGCTCCGATGATCGAAGCATACTTGAATGCACCCTGTCCATAGACGCTGAGGGTGAGGTCCTTGTAGCTCACGTTGAGGTTGAAGCCATAGAAATGCTTGGGCTCGATCGAACCGATGCTCTGGCAGTCGTTCACGCTGATCTGGCCATCGCCATTCACGTCCTCATACATTTCCGAGCCGATATGAGCCGTTCCCTTTGCACCAGGCACGGCAGCCACGTAGGCATCGAGCTGTTCCTGCGTCTTGATGATACCGAGCGAATGACGGGCATAAACGGCATTGACGGGCTCACCCACCTGGAGGAGGGAGACGATACCCGTGGTGGTCGAACCATCGTTGACTACGACACGTTCCACGTCATTGTAAAGCTCCTTGATCTCGTTGGTGTTGAAGGTGTAGTTCACGCCGAAGTTCACCAGCCAATCCTTGTTCTTGAAGATATCGGCATTGGCAGCCACCTCGATACCATGGTTGCCCACCTTGCCGATATTGCTCAGCACGGACGAGAATCCCGAAGTCGATGGGATAGGTACGTTGTAAAGCAGGTCGGTGGTCGTACGGGTATAGTAATCAAATGTGAAGTTGATGCGATTGTAGAGCTGCAGTTCCAAGCCGGCATCCAGCTGTTTGGTGCGCTCCCACTTCAGCTTCGAATTGCCTACCGACTCATAGTAGCCGAGTATCGGACCCGTGCCATCGGTATAGTTGGCATCGCCGGTGCTTGTGCTGAGCTTCGAAAGGGAGTTGTAGTTACCGATCTCCTGGTTACCGGTCACGCCATACGAAAAGCGCAGCTTCAGGTTGGTGATGGCATCGTTGTCCTTGAGGAAATCCTCGTTGCTCACGCGCCAGCCCAGGCCGACCGATGGGAAGGTACCGAACTTGTTGTCGTCGCCGAAACGGGAAGAACCGTCGAAACGCACGGTGGCTGTGAGCAGATACTTGTCGGCGTAATTGTAGGCCGCACGTGCGGTCCACGATATCAAGCGGTTGCTGTAGTAGTTGCTGCTGGCCGAAAGTGTGGCTTGATCCACGCCCGAGAAGTTGAATGCCTGCAGATTCATGTCGGCAAACGAGCCGCTCATCGACGAGGTGTTGTACTTGTAGTCCTGCCAGGAATATACGCCCGTCACGGTGAGATGATGCTCACCCCACTTGTTGGTGTAGGTGATGATGTGATCCATCAGCTTCGAACGGTTGCGAGCCCAAGTGTGTGAGCCAGTACCGGTCTCGATGGCATTGCCGATCGATTTGGCATCCTGGTTGCCTGCCCAGTAGTAGCGGTTGATGTTCTTCACATCGTAGCCGATATTGAGGCGATAGTTGAGGTGCTTGGTGAAATCGACCTGCAGGAAGAAGTCGCCGAGGAAGCGTACGCTCTTCTGGTTGTTGGTCTGGTTGGCCATCGTGGCGAGCGGGTTGAACCAGTCGCCATGGTTCACGATGTTGTACGAACCGTCGGCGTTATAGACGGGATCGGTGGGCCAGCCCCAGCGGAAGATGTCGTTGGTCACGCTCATGTCGTAGGTCAGGTCCGAGCCGATTCTATCGGTGGTCGAAGTGGTGAGCTGCATGCTCGAACCGATGGTAATCCACTTGTTGAACTTGTGCTGCAGGTTGTTGTGGATCGTGAACTTCTCGTACTCGGTGCCCTTGATCAGACCTTCCTGGTCATAGTAGCCTGCCGAGAACATGTAGTTGGTGCCTCCAGCCGAGCCGTCGAAGGTCACGCCATAGTCCTGCGTGAGCGACGATTTGCTGATTACCTCCTCCTGCCAGTTCACGTTCGTTACCGAATAGCCGTTGGGGAAGGGATTGGCCGAACCCTGTGCGGCAGCGGCCTTGGTCATATAGTCGATGAAGTCGTCACCCGTCACGGTGTCGAGCAGGCGGTAGCGCATGTTCACGGCCGTGCTGGCATGTACGCTTAGGTTCTTGCGGCCCTCCGAGCCCTTCTTCGTCGTGATCATCACCACGCCATTGGCGCCACGCGAACCGTAGATGGCCGTGGCCGAAGCGTCCTTCAGGATTTCGATGGCCTCGATGTCGGCGGCATTGATGTCGTTCAGGTCGCCATCGACGAGGGCAAAGCCATCCACCACATAGAGCGGGTCATTGCCCGAATTGATCGAAGCCGTACCACGGATACGCAGCGTTGGCGTCTCGCCGGGACGCAGGTTGTTGAAGACGGCCAGACCCGACGACTTGCCCTGCAGGGCTTCGAGTGGGTTGGCGGCAAGGGTCGAGGTGATGGCCTCCGAACGAAGCGAGGTGGTCGAGCCTGTCAGGTCGCTCTTGCGCATCGTACCGTAACCGACCACTACCACGTCATCGAGCAGCTCGGCATCCTCCACGAGGACAACCCTCACGGTCGGAGCCGCCTTGACGGTCTGCGAAGCATAACCGACGAAGGAGATTTCGAGTGTCGAACCCGAGGCAACCTTCAGCACGAAGTTTCCGTCAATGTCGGTGTTGATACCGTTGGTCGAACCACGTTCCAGGACACTGGCGCCTGCTACGGGTTCTCCATTCTCATCGACTACCGTACCCGTGACGGTAATCTGATCGGCCGGAGCCACGGCAGCGGCACCAGCTGGTTCTGCGGCATTGGCAGCAAAGGGCATAGCAAGCCCCGCTGTGAACAAAGCCGCAGCTGTAAAC
>Ga0310696_10011348_pt1 | contig 10167 bp, 7 predicted proteins | sample AusTroGonzalo_MG_4_FD_203885 | JGI IMG/M metagenome (GOLD analysis project Ga0310696, IMG submission 203885) | Bovine rumen microbial communities from tropical cattle in Woodstock, Queensland, Australia - Gonzalo_02 (v2) (version 2) | ecosystem: Host-associated > Mammals > Digestive system >... | reverse complement strand
ATGCCATATATGGTGAATATCCTGCTTCAACAAGCGTTTCGAAACCGCTTTTAATTAACTGGTCAACTCCTCCGCAGATAACGGTTTGTTCTCCGAATAAATCTGTTTCAGTTTCTTCTTTAAAGGTTGTTTCTATTATTCCTGTCCTTCCTGAACCGATTGCTGATGCGTAAGACAAAGCAATCGGTAAATGTATTTTACGGGCAGTGTTATTATATACAGCAACCAATGACGGTACTCCCATCCCTTTGACGTATTCGCTTCTTACTGTATGTCCGGGAGCTTTAGGCGCTACCATAATCACATTAATCCCTTCAGGAACTTTTATATATCCATAATGAATATTAAACCCATGTGAAAACATTAAATACTGCCCGCTTTTTAAATAAGGTTTAATTTCTTGTTCATATACTTTTGACTGGACCTCATCAGGTATTAATATTTGAACAATATCAGCATATTTTACGGCATCAGGTATAGACATAACTTTTAATCCGTAATCTTTTGCTTTAATATATGACGTTCCTCCTTCTCTCAGCCCGAAAACTACATCACAACCTGAATCAACAAGATTCAGGCCCTGACCGTAACCCTGAGAACCAAAACCGATTATTGCAATTTTTTTAGATTTTATCAAATTCTTATCTATTTCTTTATCTGTATAAATTTTTAAACTTTCCATAAAATGCTCCTCTTACTAATTTTATTTTACTTCAAATCAAAATTGTTAAATTTTTTTGTAAATATTTGTAACAAAAGAATAGTTATTTCTAAAGATTTTATTAAATATGCCGTTATAGATATAATTAATAACAGGTTTTATATGCTGGATAATACTTCAAATAACAATTTATTAGGAAATACTTATATCGGCTCTAATTCAACACGCAGGGACGGTCAGCCTAAAATGTCTATGAATAAGTATTATAATATATTTACACAAAAACTGGAGGAGATGGTTCTTCCTGATGTAGATTTTGAATTTAATAACCCAATAAAGCCTGAATTATCAACTTTTTCAAGGTTTACTTAAATATAAAAGAGTATGTTTATAAACATACTCTTTTTAGATTATATAACTCAAATTAAGCAATTTTATTATTCTTCAGTTATATTATCTGTATCTGTAATTAATGATTTCTGTTCACCTATGCTCATTTCTTCTGCAGGTGAACCGCCAGATGAGCTGTCTTCATCGTCATCATCAGTGTTAACAATTTTGTTAACTGATGCAACTGTATCGTTGTCAATCAGGTTTTGTGCTCTCACACCTGTAGCCGGTCTGCCCTGGCAGGAAATGTCGCCTGCTTTAATACGGGTTACTATACCGTTTGAAGTTACAAGCATAATTTCGTCTTTTTCTTCAACTATTGTCAGTGCAACAAGTCTTGAAGATGAAGATTTAAACTTGGTTGCAATAAGTCCGATACCGCCTCTGTTTTGAGTACGGAATTCGGATAATTTTGTGCGTTTGCCAAATCCGTCAGAAGTTACAACGAGCAGGTCTGCATCATAGTCACGAGGTACAATGTCACAGCCGATAATTGTATCAGCACTTCTGAGTTTCATAGAAGTTACACCTCTTGCACTTCTGCCTAACGGTCTTAAGTCTTCAATCGGGAATCTTATCGCCATACCGCAAGACGTACCTATAATTATTTCGTCGTTGCCTTTTGCCAGTTTAACCCAATTGAGTCTGTCATTTTCTTCAAGTGATATTGCGATTATACCGCTTCTTCTTATGTTAACAAAGTTATCAAGCTCAATTCTCTTTATGTAACCTTTCTGGGTTAACATTATAAGGTTCAGGTCGTGAGAGAAGTTGCTTACAGGAACGACTGCAGTGATTTGTTCTCCCTGTTCTATAGGAAGTACATTAACTATCGGAAGTCCTTTTGCCTGACGTCCGCCTTCAGGGAAGTCGTATACGTTCAGACTGTATACTATACCTTTTGAAGAGAAGAACAGAACTTTATCATGCATCATTGCTGTAAAGAAATGCTGAATATCATCATCGTCTTTCGTCTTTATTCCTGATTTACCTTTAGTTGCACGGTTCTGACGTTCAAATGTATCCAATGAAATTCTCTTTAAGTACCCCTGATGAGTAATAAATACTGCCATAGGAGTGTTTGGAGTCAAATCTTCAATTGTTACTTCACCCTGTTCAGGAACTATTTGTGTACGTCTGTCATCACCATACTTCTCTCTGTCTTCAATAAGTTCTCCTTTAATAATGTTAAGAACTTTTTGTCTGTCGGCAAGAATTTCTTCATATTCTGCAATTTTCTTTAAGAGTTCATCATATTCGGTTTTTATTTTGTCTTGTTCTAATCCTGTTAAGCGTCTTAATTGCATTTCCAGTATTGCATTAGCCTGATCAACATCAAGTCCGTATCTGCTCATCAAACCTATTCTTGCATCATCTGTTGTTTTGGATTTTTTTATTAGTTCAATAACATCGTCTAAAGAACCTAAAGCGATTAATAAACCTGCCAGGATATGAGCTCTGATTTTTGCTTTCTTGAGATAATAAATTGTCCTTCTTGTAACAATTTCTACTCTGTGTTCAACAAATTCATTAAGAACTTCATAAAGGTTAAGTAATCTTGGCTGCTTACCGCACAACGTAACCATGTTATACCCGAAGGTCGTGCATAGTTGTGTGTATTTGAACAGATTGTTCTTAACAACTTCCGGTTTTGCATCACGTTTGAGTTCTATTACTATTCTCATGCCTTCTCTGTCAGATTCGTCACGAAGATCTGAGATTCCGTTAATTTTATTTTCTTTAACCAAATCAGCAATTTTTTGAATAAGCATTGCCTTGTTAACCTGATAAGGAATTTCTGTAACAATAATGGCAGTTCTTGATTGTCTTCCTGCTCCGCCGGGGATTTCTTCAATAGTTGCAACTGCAGACATCTTAATAGAGCCGCGGCCGGTTTCATATGCCTGCTTAATGTCGTTTAACCCGACAATTGTAGCAGCTGTCGGGAAGTCAGGTCCTTTGATATATTCCATCAATCCTTCTATTGTAATATTCGGATTATCAATAAGAGCAATAGTTCCGTCAACTACTTCTCTGAGATTGTGAGGAGGTACATTTGTAGCCATACCGACTGCAATACCGGAAGAACCGTTTAACAGCAGCATCGGAAGTCTTACCGGGAGTACGGAGGGTTCTTCTAACGAGCCGTCAAAGTTTGGTTCAAAGTCAACCGTTTCACAGTCAATATCTGCGAGCATAGAAGTTGTGATTTTGTGCATTCTTGCTTCTGTATAACGCATTGCGGCTGCACCGTCACCGTCAACTGAACCAAAGTTACCATGACCGTCAACACAAAGATATCTGGTATTAAAATCCTGGGCCAAACGTACAAGTGCTTCATAAACTGAACTGTCGCCATGCGGGTGATATTTACCTAATACTTCACCAACAATTCTGGCACACTTTTTAAACGGTTTATCAGGTGTCATCCCGAGTTCATTCATAGCATATAAAATACGTCTGTGAACCGGCTTCAGACCGTCTCTTACATCAGGTAATGCGCGCCCTACAATAACAGACATAGCATAATCTATATAACACTTCTTCATTTCGTCCCTGATATTAACAGGAACAATTTTTCCGTCTGAAAATATATTTTGCTGACTCAAAATCTTTCTCCTCTAATCCCTGGTCTTTTAGACTTTTATTATGGCTATAAGCCAAACCGTAAAATGTCTTTAACCTTATTTTATCATAAAAACATTTTTTATGTAAAGCTAAAAAACATTTTACATGGCATGAATTTTATGGTATTTTTAGTTATATGCCGATGTGGCTCAGTTGGTAGAGCAACGCATTCGTAATGCGTGGGTCGGGAGTTCGAGTCTCCCCATCGGCAAATTTAATATTAAAGGGATATTCAATGAAAGTATTGTTATTAAATGGGAGCTCTCACAGAAATGGTACAACTTTTACCGCTCTTAATGAAGTAGCAAGAGCATTGAGAGTTGAAGAAATAGATACTGAGATATATCAGTTGGGTAATCCTGAACTCAGAGACTGTACAGGTTGCCATGCATGCACAAAAATAGGTAAATGTGTTTACGACGACGTAGTTAACGAGTTTGTGGAAAAAGCACGAATGGCAGATGGCTTTATATTTGGCACACCTGTTTATTATGCCCACCCTTCCGGCAGAATATTATCATTTCTCGACAGAGCATTTTATTCGGGAAGTTCTGCTTTTGCATATAAGCCTGCAGCTGCAGTTACAGCGGCACGCCGTTCGGGAACTACCGCAGCTTTTGATGTTTTAAATAAGTATTTTACTATTTGTAATATGCCTGTGATATCTTCGCAGTACTGGAATAATATTCATGGTTTCAATGCAGAAGATGCTCAGAAGGATGAAGAAGGGCTGCAGACAATGAGAGTCCTGGGCAGAAATATGGCCTGGATTTTAAAATGTATCGAAGCAGGGAAAAAAGCAGATATTAATGTGCCGACTCCTGAAGACAGAATAATGACCAACTTTATTCATTAAGCAGAAAATGCATAGTTATACTCACTATTTAAATACTGAAAGGATTATATGAGAGAAGAACTTTTATCAATAATTGAAAAAAACAGCAGAATTGATTTAAAAGAGCTTGCTGTAAGATTAGGCAAAGAAGAAATTGATGTAGTTAATGAACTTCAGAAACTTGAAGATGAAAGGATTATATGCGGTTATCATACTCTTGTTAACTGGGAAAAGACCTCACTTGATAAAGTTACCGCGCTTATTGAAGTTAAAGTTACGCCGCAAAGAGGAAAGGGCTTTGACAGAATTGCTGCGAGAATATACAACTATCCGGAAGTAAGAGATGTTTATCTTATATCGGGCGGATTTGATTTGCTTGTTACATTGGAAGAAAAATCTTTGAAAGACATCGCAATGTTTGTTTCCGAAAAGTTATCAACGCTTGACAGTATTATTAGTACGGGAACTCATTTTATACTTAAGAAATATAAAGATCACGGTACTATAATTGATGAACATATCAGGGATGAAAGAGAGGTTGTTACTCCATGAGTGTGCCTCTTAACGAAACTATTCTTAATATTAAACCGTCAGGTATAAGAAAGTTTTTTGATCTTGTTTCTGAGATGGAAGATGTTATTTCTCTGGGGGTTGGCGAACCTGATTTTGATACACCCTGGCATATAAGAGACGAGGGAATTTATGCGCTTGAACAGGGTAAAACTTTTTATACTTCTAATGCAGGCTTAAAAGAACTAAGAGAAGAAATTTGCAATTATCAGAAACGAACTCAGGGTGTTGAATATAATCCTTTGAACGAAGTTCTTGTTACAGTCGGCGGCTCTGAAGCTATTGATATAGGTTTAAGAGCAATGATAAATCCCGGTGATGAGGTTATTATTCCTCAGCCTGCGTATGTTTCATATTATCCGTGTGCTCTTCTTGCAGGTGCTGAACCTGTAATCATAAACTTAAAAGCTGAAAATGACTTCAGGCTTACTTCCGAAGATTTATTAAATGCGGTTACGCAAAAAACCAAAGTCTTGATACTTCCTTTTCCGAATAATCCCACCGGTGCGATTATGGAAAGAGAAGATTTGGAAAAAATTGCTAAAATATGCGTTGAGAAAGATATTTATGTAATGTCTGATGAGATTTATTCAGCTCTGACTTATAAAGGTAAACACGTTTCAATTGCTTCTCTGGACGGTATGAAAAAGCGGACTGTTCTTATTAACGGATTTTCCAAAGCTTATGCAATGACCGGCTGGAGATTGGGTTATGCGTGCGGACCTGCTGAGATTATTAAACAGATGACTAAGATTCATCAGTTTGCGATTATGTGTGCACCAACAACAAGCCAGTATGCAGCGGTCGAAGCATTAAAAAACGGTGATGATGATGTCAGGCTGATGCGGGGTGCTTATAACCAGCGCAGAAGATTTTTGATGAATGCGTTTAAAGAAATGAACTTAGAATGTTTTGAACCATATGGAGCTTTTTACGTTTTTCCTTGTATAAAAGAGTTTGGAATGACATCAGAAGAGTTCGCAACTCGTTTCTTAGAGGAAGAAAAAGTTGCAGCAGTACCGGGAAGTGCATTTGGTGAAAGCGGCGAAGGTTTTTTAAGAATATCTTATGCATATTCAATAGAAAATCTTAAAATTGCAATGGAAAGACTGGCAGGGTTTGTTAAAAAATTAAGAAATAAATAAAAACAGCGGATTTTAATCCGCCATTTTTATCTGAATTATTTCTTTGATCCTAACCTCTGTTACAGATGGTTTGTGCAACATAAACACCTGAAGCTGAAGCCTGAATAAGTCCTCTTGTTACGCCGGCACCATCACCGATTGTAAACAGGTTCTTAACTCCTTCTGTTTCAAGCTCATTAGTTAGTTTTACACGGGCTGAGTAGAATTTAACCTCGATTCCATAAAGGAGTGTGTATCTTGATGCCGTACCCGGAGCAATTTTATCGAGTGCAAACAGCATTTCAATAATACTTTTCATTTGGCGGTAAGGAATAACCAAACTTAAATCACCCGGAGTTGCGCAGGTAAGTGTCGGAGTAATAATACTGGATTTTATTCTGTCAGGAGTTGAACGGTGTCCTTCAAGAAGGTCGCCAAATCTCTGAACAAGTATACCGCCTGCCAGCATATTAGCCAGTCTTGCAATATGCTGACCATAAGCTATAGGTTCTTTAAATGGTTCTGTGAATTTTTTGCTTACCAAAAGTGCAAAGTTTGTGTTGTTTGTTTTGATGTTTGCATAGCTGTGTCCGTTGACGGTCGCAATACCGTTATAATTTTCCTGAACAACTTCGCCGTTCGGATTCATACAGAATGTACGGACTTCGTCACCAAATGTCGGTGAATGGTATACAAGTTTTGACTCGTATAATTTATCAGTTATTGGTGCAAAAACAGGTGCCGGGAGTTCTACACGGACACCAACATCAACAGCATTGTTAACCATACCTATTTTATTTTTTGCAAATTCATGCGTAAGCCAGTCTGCTCCTTCTCTTCCAGGGGCAATTATAGTATATTCAGCTTTTATTGTTTCACCATTATCCAGAACAATTCCTTTAACCTGTTCGCATTCTACAATCAGACTATCTGCACGAACATTGTTCAGTATTGTAATTTTGTCTTCAAGATAATCCTGCATGTGTTTTAAAACATCAAGGCTTCGTTCTGTGCCTAAATGGCGTACCGGAGAGTGAACCAGCTTAAGTTCCGCCAGGACAGCCTGACGTTCAATTTCACGGAATATTTCCATATCTGTTCCGAACACTTCATCAGTAGCACCGTGTTCAAGGTACATATCATCTGCATATTTAATTAAGTCTTCAACTTTTTTGCGGGGCATATAATCAACCAGGTGACCGCCGACATCAGGTGTAAGGGTTAATTTCCCGTCAGAGAATGCTCCTGCACCACCCCAGCCGCATAGAAGTCCGCATCTTTTACAATTAACGCATTTTGGAGAACCTTCACGGATAGGACATTTTCTTTTTTCAATTTTTTGCCCCTTCTCTATTAAAATAACTTTCCAGTCCGGTTTTAATTTAACAATTTCCAGAGCGGAAAAAATCCCGGCCGGTCCGGCACCGATTATTGCAACATTATACATTCTTAATACTCCTCGCGCTTGTGGCAGTTTTTCATACGTTTTAAGTGTATATGAAATATACCTTAAAAACAAGTGTTTACAAATGGTTATTATTTATTCATATAAAGAAAAAGTTGCCTTTTTAGCAATCGGCAACATTAAATAAACACGAGGATATTAAGAGAGAGTATAAAAAGTCTTTTTTTATAAAACTCTGAACTTATTTGTTCTTGGTTTTGCTTACTTCTTACATATATATAAAGTTATTTTGTCTCAAGGAATTGACTTTTCTGCTGCCGAAAAACCAAAATTGTAACACAACTTAAAATAGTATATAATATTGGGTTTTAGAATATATAATTTTTAATTATTTAGCCTGATGTAAGTGCAAGTGCATCAAAATCATTATATGTCTGCAGTGAAGGTTTTATTTTAATTGCTTCAGCGTAATCTTTTCTGAAACCTTCAGTATCGCCGAGTTCTTTCTTTATTGCTGCACGATAGAAGTAGGCATCAGCATATTTTGAGTTATTAGCAATAGCTTTATCCAGATCTGATATAGCACCATGCATATCGTGCAGTATGCATTTTTGCAATCCCCTTATATAGTAGCTTTCTGCCAGTTTTACATTAGTTGTTGCATTATTTGTAACTACGGTTGTTCTTATATCAGGTGCTTCTGCTATAACAACTTTTCCGACACCTGCATTTATTGTACCTGATTTTGCGGGTTCAGAAATTGTTTTAACTTCTTTTTCATCTTCTGAAACAATCGGTTCTTTATTAGTATTTGGACTGTACATTGCAATTTTTTCATAATTTATATCGTCCTGCATAATTAATTCGGTTGTTTCCTGAGTGCTTTGACGTGTATATATACTGCTTGCAGAAGGTATTGCTGCAATGTACTGCTGATTAGACAGCAAAGGTTTTACATTTTTTATAAAAACCTGATGTTCTGCCAGTTCTACTGCCTGATTAAGGTCTGTTGCAGCTCCTTCGTTATCAAAATATAATTTTTTTAATCTTCCTCTGTTTCCGTAAGCAATACTGTCATTTGGATTTAGTGCAATAGCCTGTGAATAGTCACTGAGTGCTCCTACATTAAAGTCAAGCCTTTTCTTTACAACTCCCCTGTTATTGTATGCATCAGAATCTTTCGGATTAAGTGCAATAGCTCTGTCATAGTCTTCCAGAGCACCTTCATAATCATTAGTCATATATTTTAAGTTTGCTCTGTTGTAGTACACATCTGCATATTGCGGATTTATATCTAACGCTTTATCATAGTCTTCAAATGCTCCTGCTATATCGTTTACGGAAACTTTCAGAGCTCCTCTGTTATTGTATGCAAATGCAAAACCGGGGTTTATTTCTATTGCCTGATTATAATCAGCCATAGCGCTCTCATAATCCTGCAGAAAGTGTTCAATAAATCCTCTGTTAAGGTACAGAAAAGGATTGCCCGGATGTATATTAATACCTTCATTAAGCACATTTAACGTACCCTGAATATCTTTCTGGCTGAATTTTGCTGAGGCTTTGTTTATATAAGTACCTGCTGATGTATCACTAGCTATAACAATATTTATATTAATAAATGCAAAAATAATTATTGCAGAAAATACTGCAAATACATTTCTGATTTTCACGATATGTACTCCTCTGATTGAGCTGGATTTATAAAAATAGTATCATGCGGGTTTTTTAAAAACAAGTAATATTAGTGTAATATTACAGCTGATTTTAGACTAATGTTATACTATTATTTTATTTATTTTTATAAATATACTGTATTTTATGTATATTGTATGTATTTCTGTAATCTTTTAAAATCAATTGTTTTGGCGAATTTATAAATATTTATTGTAAAGATTTGTAACAATATGCTTAAAAACATTAAAGTTTTTCAAATATGTGCCGATATATATATTAAAGATACAAACAAAAAGGAAAAGGAGAATAGAATTATGGGTATGTCAGCATCACAGGCAAGGTTAATTGCCTTAACAGCAAGAATGAACGATACTGAGTATGAAGCTCAGCAAATTAACCAGCAGAGATTAGTTCTCGCAAATAAGATGAACGAAGTTTATGAACAACTTTGTAATATGGAAGTTCCGGTACCTCCGTCAAAAATTGATTTTGCCGTTGAAAACTATTCAGGCAAACTTAATGGTACAAAAACTTTCGTAAGACGCAATTCAAACGGTCAGTTTGTTGCATATCAGGAAACTTCCGGTGTTGTAACAAAAACTACTACAGGTACAAAAGGCGGTGACGTCAGAGTTACTCTTGGCGAAGATATTCCGACAACAACAGTTGTTACAGGTGAGGAAGATAATAAATATGGTGTTGTTGGTGAAGGTCACACGCCTACACACTATGTTTCATCATCTTCATCAATATCCGGTAAAGAGATTAAAGAAAATCCGGATAAATATACTGGCAAAACTTTTGTAGCGCTGAATGCAAATGGTGAATATGAAATTGTAAAACCTGAAGATATGTCTGATACTGCTGAATATTTTGA
>Ga0310696_10011346_pt1 | contig 10167 bp, 8 predicted proteins | sample AusTroGonzalo_MG_4_FD_203885 | JGI IMG/M metagenome (GOLD analysis project Ga0310696, IMG submission 203885) | Bovine rumen microbial communities from tropical cattle in Woodstock, Queensland, Australia - Gonzalo_02 (v2) (version 2) | ecosystem: Host-associated > Mammals > Digestive system >... | reverse complement strand
GCCCGGATGTGCGCGAACACGGTCGAGGTCTTGATGTGGAAATGTTCCGCGATCTCATAGATGGTCGGCGCCATTTCCTGCGTCGTCATGAATTCGTTGATGAATTCTATGATGTTTTTCTGCTTCTGGGTGAGGCCTTTCATGTGATCCCTCCTGTTTTGGTTTGGCCTGGGGGCCCGGTCCCCGTCCCTCTTTCCGGATACGGCGGACCCCTTTTCCGATTACTTTAGTTCACCGCACAGTTTTTTCCAGCGTTTTTTCCTCCGCGCATCGCGGTTTCTTCCGCGAAAACCGTCCGGCGTTTCCCCTGTCCGGTTTTGGTGCACGACATCTTCCCGCTTCGCGAGCCGCCCGTTTCCACCCCGGATTTGCCCCATTTGATCGATTTGCCCACGCCCCATCCTCCTTGGCCTCCTCTTCCGCCAGACCCTGTGCCTCCGCCTGTCGTGACCGGCCGTAAAATTAATATTCAGAGCTTCGCGGCGGTCTTTGTGGCGGTCTTTGCGGCGGTCTTCGCGGTGGTCTTCGCGGCGGTCTTCGCGGTGGTCTTCACAGCGGTCTTCGCGGCGGTCTTTGCGGCGGTCTTTGCGGCGGTCTTCACGGCGGTCTTCACGGCGGTCTTCGCCAGTGAGGCGGGCGAGAGCGCTCGCGGCTCAATTTTCAAGGTACACTAAAAACAAGGTACTTTTTAGTGTACCTTGCGCGTATGCGCATGGGGCTTTTTTGGTTCCCGGATTTGTCCCCGTTCCCGCTTGACAAAACCCCGCCCCGGTGCTATAATATATCTTCCGCTCCCCCCTCGAATCCGTTTACCGAAAAGGCTTCGCCGAAATGACGACTCTGTCCGCGCCCGTGTTCTCCCGCGAGTCCCTGCTCACCTGCTGCCTCTGCGTCGTCATGTTTTTCTTCGCCTCCTGCTCCACGCTCGCGGTCACCCCGATCTACGAACACAAAAAAGGCGAGCTGCCCTCCATCCGCTTCATGCTCCCCGGCGAGATACCCCTCGAACTCGTCACCCTGCCCGCCGGCTCCATCGCCATGCGCGTGAACCGGGCCCCGGTTCAGGGCGAGAAGACCGACAAGGACGGCCGCGTCGTTTATTCCTTCGCCGAGAACGCCCTGTCCGTCGGGAAATTCGAGGTCACGCAGGCGCAGTGGCAGGCCGTCATGGGGACCACCCAGGCCGAACTCTCCGCCTCCGCCAGGCCCGGCGGCAGACTCTTCGGCGTCGGCCCCTCGCTGCCGGTCTACGACGTTTCCGCGAAACAGGCTCTCGAATTCTGCCGCCGCCTCAACAACTCCCTGCCGTCGTCGTTCCGCTACCGGTTCACGCTCCCGAACGAAGCCGAATGGGAGTACGCGTGCCGAGCCGGGACGACGACCGAGCTGAACAGCGGCCGCGATCTCCGCGCCCGGAATCACGTCTCCGCCGCCCTCAACGAACTCGCCTGGTACCGCGGCAATTCGCTCATCCCCGAGCCGACCGTCTCCGCCGCCGGGCTCAGGAAGCCCAACGCCTGGGGCCTTTACGACATGCACGGCAACGTGCGGGAGCTCTGCCTCGACTGGTTCCTGCGCGACTTCTCGGCCGCCTACGCCGGCGACCTTTCCGCCCGGCGCGGCGGCTCCTGGCACGACAACCCGGAAAACTGCACCTCGACTTCGAGCGAACCCGTGGACGCTTCCGTCCCGGTCTTCGACGCCGGGTTCCGCGTGGCCCTGAAACCCCTCGCCGACATCCCGAAGAACAATCCTGTCTACGCCCGGACCCCGCTTCACCCGGACACGATCACCGGATTGGCCGTCCTCATCAAGTTCCCCGACGACCCCGACGACCTCATCATCCCGAAGGAGAAGGTCGAATACTTCCTGAACGAGCGCAACTACCGCGGCTACGGGAACTCCTGCTCCGTCTTCGATTTCGTGGATAACCAGTCGTACGGCCGATGCAGCCTGAAATACCTCGTCTCCGACTACGTCGTGGCCGACCACGAACGCTCCTACTATCAGCAGGCGCTGAACTACCGCGGCGCGGACATGCTCATCAAGGAGGCCATGGCGAAGCTCCCGCGCGACTTCGACCTCTCCTCCGTCTCGCAGGAACCCGACGGCACGATGCGGTCCGCGTGCGTCCTGTACTCCCGGAACAGCTCGTTCGACGGCCTTTGGCCGCAGGCGCACTGGTTCACGCCGATGGATCAGATACGGCTGCCCGGCGGGCTTCACAGCATGCAGGTGCTCATCTGCGGCATTCAGGACAGCCCCACCGTGAGCATCCTGATCCACGAGATCATGCACCAGACGTTCGACATCCTCGACTACGTCGACTACGGCGAGAAGAGCGACAAGACCCCGGCCCCCGAACAGAAAGTCTCCCACGGCCTCGGCAACCACTGCATCATGGGCATCGGCATGTACGACCGCCTGACCGGACTCCAGACCAACCCCACCGCGCTCGCCGGGCCGTTCCGCTACCGCCTGGGCTGGCTGCGCGCCCTCCCGCTGCCCTCCTCCGGCAAAGTCCGCATCCCGGCCACCAGCGAATACGGCTACATCTACCGCAATCCGGCGAACCCGGACGAGTATTTCCTCCTCGAGAACCGCAACGCCGAGACGTCGTTCTACCGCGCGCTCCCCTCGCACGGACTTGCGATCTGGCACGTCGACGACGCCGTGACCGACTGCGAGGAGGACGAGGAGATGACCCCCGAGAAGCATTACGAGATCTCCCTCGAACAGGCCGGCGGCGTCCCCCTGCTCGAAAAGACCTGCCCCGGCACGTTCGGCCACCAGACCCACGGGCGGGACTGCAACGGCATCGCCACGGATTATTTCTACCCCCCGAACCGCGTCGTCTTCAACGATTCCAGCACGCCCGACAGCCATTGGTGGGACGGGTCCCCCTCCGGCCTCGAGATCTCCAACATCGAGGTCGACGGCCGCGACCTCATTCTGACCATCGGGCCCGACCCGAACGCGAAACGCACGATCGCGCCCTCCAATTCGGCGCGGCCGCGGGGAGAGAATACCCGTCAGACTCCGTTGAGAAACGGCGGTCGCGGCAACCGCTGAGCCGGGTTAGAGAGTTCGCGTTTTTTCCGCTCAGTCCAGCGTGGACGGGATCACGACCAGCCCCAGGAATGATCTGAGATCGGGACGGATTCGGATCGCGCCTCCGGCTCGGAGACCCGGCGTGGTGTTTAGAGTTTCCAGGCCTTCGTCGGTGATCGTGCCGAAATGCGGCACCGAAGCGGATAGGACCATCGAGAACCGTTTCACGCCGTTCGCGCGCAGAACCCGGATGGCCTCCGGGATGTCCGAATCCTCCCCGATCATCAGGAACGTCCGTTCCCGCGCCAGACGCGGCGTCATTTCCGGCAGGAAGAACACGTCGGTCACGATCACCTCTTCCGACGCCTTTGCGAGGGCGCGTTCGGTCCTGTCCGCCGCATAAGCCTGCACGAAGAGCGCCTTCTCCCCGGCCAGCAGGAACAGCACGGCCGCGACCGCGGTCAGGACCGCTTGTGCGCGGTGTCCGCGCCGGAGCAGCCCGAGACGTTCGAACCCTCTCCAGCTCAGCAGGAACATCAGTCCGGCGACCGGCAGGAAATGCCGCGCGCCCCAGATCACGCCGATGTCCGTCTGCGTCAGGATCGCCGGCACGACCAGGCAGTACAGCCCGGCGAACACCGCCCCGGCGCGTTCCAGGGGGCGGCCCGACGCGATCTCATCCCGCCACGTGAGGTAGTACCCCGCGAACATCGGGCACGTCGCGACCAGGCCCACGTTCAGCCCCGCATAACGGATGATGTCGGGGCTGAACAGCAGCCCCGCGAACATCGTGAACCATCCGCACAGCCCCAGCCACAGCAGGACCCGTTTCGTCCGCGCGAATCCCTTCAGCGCGCCGGCGAACGGCATCAGCGCGATCGGGATCGCCGGCACGAACCGCGTCCAGTCCGTCGGCCCCCACGCCTCGAACCGGAACCAGTACATGCCGTATCCCTTCAGCACCCTCCGCACGAGTGAAGCCGCGCTCCACGCGGCCGCGCCGTCGGCATTGTGCGAATAATACAGCGCCCCGTGCAGGCCCAGGATGTGCCCGTACCGCCAGTAATTCATCGCGCACAGCGGCAATCCCGCCGCGGCCGCTCCGGCGATCAGCCCGGGAGCCCATTTCCGCATGCCTTTCCAGTCGCAGACGGCCCCGGTGACCGCGCCCAGGACCAGGATCAGACCGCATTCCTCGCGCAGCCATACCCCCAGCCCCAGCGCCAGTCCGGCGGCGAAGAAGCGTTTTTTCACCGCGAAATACATCCCGGCGGCGGCAAACGCCGTCCCGAGCGTCATCTCCCACACCGTCCCGCCGTAGAATAGAAACGGCGCGGAGATCATCGCCAGCGCCGTCAGCGGCATCCGCAAACGTCCCGGATACCCTGCGGCCTCCAGCGTCGCCAGGAAGAACCACATCGTCGCCAGCGCCCCCAGAATCGGCAGCAGCAGCCAGCCGCGGTCGCCGAACGCCCGGTACAACGGCGTTTGCAGGTACGGGAAGACGTCCGGCAGCACGGACCGCACGGTCCCGTCGGGAGCGTTCTGGAAATGGAACGTCCCCGGGAAGAACCGTTTCTCCCCGAACGGCGGTTTCAGGGCGCTCGTGCCGTCCAGCGCGATCGCCTGCGTCACGATGATCTTGTTGCCGTTGTCAGTGATCCACACGGGGGCCTCCGGCAGCAGCATCGCCTGAAGCGCCAGGAATCCCGCGACCGCCAGAAATGCGATCAGCGTCTTCTTCCGCCGGGCCCGTTTCAGCGCGTCACCCGCCGGGGTGCTAATGCCGGATTCGGGAAGTCGTTTCATGGTCGTTGTCTCCTGTTGCTCTTTCGTATAAACATACACCCGTGCGCCCGAATATACAAGCCGGAATCGGAACAAATCGGCGAAAACCGGAAAAAGCCGCCGAGTCCATGTCCGGGATGTCGGAAACCGTCGAAGAACCGAAATAGTCTTCACTCAGCATATCGGGAGATGTTCTTGTTTGCAGATATGTCAAAATGTCGACCTACCTGCAAACAATAATGTCCTTTCCTCCATTTCTCTGCTTGCATTTTTCCGGTTAGATGATATATTGTTTGCAACTAAGTCGAAATGTAGACCTACTTGCAAACGATAAGGGGCGAAACATGGAATTCCAGCGGAAACGATACCTGAACAAACTGATTCAGCGCATGAACAACGGCCAGGTCAAGGTCGTTACCGGGATTCGGCGTTGCGGGAAGAGTTACCTGCTGTTCACGCTTTTCGCCGATTACCTGAAGCAAAACGGCGTTGACGAGGAGCATATCATCGAGGTCGCTCTCGACGAAGCTCTGAACGAGCATCTGCGCGATCCTCACGAGCTCGCGCTCTATCTTCGCGACCGCATCAAGCCGGACGGTCAGTATTACATCCTGCTTGATGAAATCCAGTATGCCATCTCGCGAGAAGAGATGCGAAATCCAGACAAGCCCGTGAGGCTCTACGGCGTCCTGAATGGCCTTCTGCGGCAGCGGAATGTGGACGTCTACGTGACTGGAAGCAATTCAAAGATGCTTTCTCGTGACGTGATGACGGAGTTCCGAGGTCGCGGAGACACCGTTGACGTTCACCCGCTCTCGTTCGCCGAGTATTACGGATGGCGAGGCGGAGACAAAAGCGACGCCTACGAAGAATATGCGCTCTTCGGCGGCATGCCATTCGTATGGAGCAAAGCCACGGACGAGGAAAGGGGCGATTATCTGAAGTCGCTCTTCCAGGAGGTCTACTACAAGGACATCATGGAGCGTTACGAGCTCGAGCACCCGGATGTGCTGGACGAGCTCACCGATGTGCTGTGTTCCTCCATCGGCTCCCTGACGAACGCATCCAAGCTCGCGGACACGTTGAACAGCGTGAAACATCTGAAGGTCAACCACACCACGATCGGGACTTACCTCAAATGCCTGACCGATTCCTTCCTGTTCCGCTGCGCCAAGCGGTATGACGTGAAGGGGAAGAAGTATTTTGAGTTCCCGATGAAGTATTACTGCGAGGATGTCGGTCTGCGTAACGCCCGGCTCAATTACCGGCAGCAGGAGGAGACCCACATCATGGAAAACGTCATCTATAACGAGCTCGTCATGCGGGGGTATTCCGTCGATGTCGGCGTCGTGCCCGTAACGGAACTCGGCTCGGACGGGAAACGCCATCAGAAGACCTGCGAAATCGACTTCGTAGTCAACGCGGGCATGAAACGGTACTATGTCCAGTCCGCACTGAGCGTCTCGGATGCGGATAAGCTCAAACAGGAAAAACGGCCGCTGCTAGCCGTCAGGGATTCCTTCCAGCAGATCATCGTGAGCAAGACCAACGCGAAGCCTTGGTTCGACGATGCCGGGATCAAGCATATCGGGCTGTACGATTTCCTGCTGGACGAGGAATCGCTGAGCCGCTGACTCCAGGTTCGCGAACGCTTCCTTTGACTTTTGACATGGTAGTTCCTTTAGATACCCAGCTGCTTGCGGCGGGGTAGTTCATTGATGGGTGTGATCGGCCCATTTTTGACGGCCAAAGTACCGCCAAGTTCATTTGAGGTGAAGCCACCTCAAAAGGTTTTTGTGGATTATTTGAGGGGCTACGCTCGAAAAACACGGAAAAACACCGTGTTTCACAGGGGGGGGCGGAAAACGTGAAACAGGGTGATTTGAGCTCAAAATTGGAGCCGGCTCTCGGATTCGAACCGAGGACCGACGGTTTACAAAACCGTAGCTCTACCGCTGAGCTAAGCCGGCAGGTGGTCTGGAATCGCCGGGACCTCCGTCCCCGTGGGCGGGACGCTCCGGCGCGTGTCTCGCCGCGCGGTCGGCCGTCCATTTGCTTCCGAACATCAAATAATATGGCATATTTTTTCCAAAAGTCAAACACTTTCACTTTCTTTTTTGTTTTTTCGTGATATAGTATCATATTTAACTGGTTTTTCCCCGGCGAGGGGAACGACCCCGTTTTTTGGGAAAGGCTGTTTCGCACATGTCCAAACGCTGGCTGATGATCGCCGACGCACATTTGACCTGCCGAACACCGGAGGATGAATTCTTCCGGTTCCTCGGTCGCGTCTCCGGGCTTCCCCGGGATGTCGGCGTCATTTTCCTCGGCGATATCTTCGACCTCTGGATCGCCATCCGCGGTTACGAGACCGAGGACCAGCGGCGTTTTCTGGACTGGTGCCGCGAGGAGAAGTCGCGCCGCGAGATCGTCTTCCTGGAAGGCAATCACGAATTTTTCGTCGCGAAGACCTACGGCGACGTCTTCTCCTTCTGCAGCGAGGACGAATTCCAGTCCGGCCTGCTCCAATGGCTCCACGGCGACCGCATCAACAAGGCCGACTACGCCTACGCCGTGCTCCGTTTCATCCTCCGCAATCCCCTCACGCGCGGGTTCCTCTGGGTGATCGGCTCCACGTTCGGCCCCTCCTTCGCCCACTACGTCCGCGAACGTCTCCGCACCACCAATCAGGCGCACAAGCAGTATTTCCCGGAGCCACACGCCCTCAAATTCCTCGAGGAATGCCCGAAGGACTCCATCGTCTTCGTCGGCCATTTCCACGACCGGCTCACCAAGACCCGCGACGGCCGCACCATGGAGGTCCTTCCCGCATACGCCGAGGCCGCCGAGGTCGCGTTCTTCGACCCGGATGCCGCCGGGCTCGACGTCTTCCCCGCCGACACCCTCGCGGAACGCTGCGGAGCTCCCGCCGAAGCTCACACGAAGGAGGTCGTCGGATGAAACGCCTCATGTATCCCGGCAGTTTCGACCCGGTCACGAACGGCCATCTGGACGTGATCGCGCGCGCCGCCCGCATCGCAGACGAGGTCCTCGTGGCCGTCGCCCGCAATTCCGAAAAATCCCCGCTCTTCACCACCGAGGAGCGCATCGAGCTCATCCGCACGGTCACGGCCTCGATCCCGAACGTCCGCGTCGTCACGTTCACCGGCCTCCTCGCCGATGCGGTGAATGAGTTTCAGGTCTCCGCCGTCATCCGCGGCCTCCGCGCCGTCTCCGATTTCGAGTACGAATTCCAGATGGCGCTCATGAACCGCGAGCTGAACGCCGCCTGCGAGACTCTCTTCATGATGCCGAGCCCGGAATACTCCTTCGTCAGCTCGCGCCTCATCCGCGAGATCGCCTCCTGCGGCGGCTCCGTCTCCGCGTTCGTCCCCCCGGCGGTCGTCGAGGCCGTCCGCAAAAAGATGGAGTCCCGCGCATGATCAAGATCAATACCTCGCACATCCTCCCGGACGTCCCGTATCTCCTCGAGGGCACCGAATCTTCCGACGTCCTCGGCCTGTCCCCGGACGCGATCCCGCCGCTCGTCCCCGCCGGCGACATCACCTACCGTCTGTCCGCCGTGATGGCCGGCGCCGACCTCGTGGTCACCGGTTCCGCCTCCGTCCCGATCCTCACCTCCTGCGCGCGCTGCCTGGACGACGTCCGCACCGTGATCGCCGTCAAGGACCTCTGTTTCCATTTCGAGAAGGTCCGCGACCTCGAAGTCGACCTCACCGACGACGTCCGCGAGGAACTCCTCCTCGCGATCCCCTCCTGCTTCTACTGCTCCCCGGACTGCAAGGGCATCTGCCCCTCCTGCGGCGTCAACCTCAATCACGGTTCCTGCGCCTGCGCCTCGCGTCCGGCCGAACCCGAGCCCGAATCCGCCGCGCCTTCCCCCTGGGACCAGCTCGACGCGCTGAACTTCTCCGCGCCGAAATCCCCTGCGAAGAAGGCTCCGGCAAAGAAGCCCGCCGCCGCGAAACAATCTCCGGCGAAGAAGGCTCCGGCGAAGAAGCCCGCCGCGAAGAAGCCGTCCAAGTAAGCATTCCCCCCTCTGTCGCCTCGCTCAGATCGGCTCCCCATCCCCGCACCCTGTGTATGCGCGAGCGGAGCAGAACACTGCTGGGCGCACCCCGTGCGTGCCGTTGCGAAGCACGGCACTGCGAGGCACACGTCGTGTGTCAAAGCGAAAGCTTGGGGGAGATGTTGTATTGCAGGAGTTCCGGGTGGTCGGCGGGGCCGCGGATGATGAGCACGCGGAGCCCGGGGAAACGTTTCATCCACCCGGCGATGGCATCCGGCCCGGCGATGAAAACGGACGTGGAGATGGCGTCGCTGGCCACGCCCGGGGGCACGTCTTTCCCGGCGGGCACGATCACGGTCACGGCGTCCATGTCGGACACGGGCAGCCCGGTCGCGGGGTCGATGATGTGCGTGTACCGCCGGCCGTCGATGACCACGTATCGCTCGTAGTTGCCGCTGGTGCTGATGGCGGCGTCGCGCATCGGGACGTGCCCGAGCAGGGTATCCTTCCGGAACGGGTTCCTGATGCCCGCCGAATACCGCCCGCCGCCGTTCTTTTTCGGCAGCGCCAGGACGTTGCCTCCGATCTCGATCCAGCCGGTCGTGATCCCGAGCGCGCGCACCGCCGCGGCCGCGCGGTCGAGGGCGAATCCCTTCGCGATGCCGCCCAGGTTGATCGACATGCCCGGGACGGTGAACCTGACCGAATGGCGGGCGTCGTCGAATTCGACCTTGTCGAGCCCGGTCAACGCCTTCGCCTCCGCGATTTCCCCGTCGGACGGCAGCGTCTCGCGTTTGCTGTGGAACCCCCAGAGCTTCATCAGCGGGTCGATGGTCACGTCGAACGCCCCGCCTGAGTCGCGGTAGAACGTCCTCGCGTACGTCAGCACTTCCCACAGCAGGTCGCCGCAGACGAAGGGCTCCTCGTCGGCTTTCGAATTCAGCCGCGAGAGTTCGCTCTCCGGGTCGAAGATGTTGCATGTCTTTTCCACCTCGCGGATCGCGCCGTGCGCGGCCGCCAGGGCCTGCTTGACCTTGGCCCGGTCCCTGTGCCACAGGTCCACGCTCGCGGTGGTGCTCATGGTGGAGAAGATCATGCTCTCGCCGTAGAGCCGCCGGGAATCGTGCAGCGCCACATACGCCACCATGACGCCCATGACCAGCACCAGCGCCAGATTGCGCGCCATCATCCGCCGGAACGGCGTGTTCAGGTATTCTTTCAGCTTCATTCGGTCAGGCCCTCGGGTGGAATTTGTTGAACACCCCGAGCAGACGGTTTTCGTCCACGTGGGTGTAGAT
>Ga0310696_10011345_pt1 | contig 10168 bp, 10 predicted proteins | sample AusTroGonzalo_MG_4_FD_203885 | JGI IMG/M metagenome (GOLD analysis project Ga0310696, IMG submission 203885) | Bovine rumen microbial communities from tropical cattle in Woodstock, Queensland, Australia - Gonzalo_02 (v2) (version 2) | ecosystem: Host-associated > Mammals > Digestive system >... | reverse complement strand
CGCGTACAGCGCGTTCCGGTTACCGAATCGCAGGGGCGTATTCAGACCTCGACCGTGACCGTCGCCGTTCTTCCGGAGGCGAAGGAGGTCGAAGTCAACCTCGCCCCGGGCGACGTGAAAATGGAGTCCTGCAAGAGCAGCGGAGCCGGAGGACAACACATCAACAAGACCGAATCAGCCGTTCGTTTGACCCATCTTCCGACCGGGATCGTCGTCGAATGCCAGGAGGAACGCAGTCAGTACAAAAACCGGGATAAAGCGATGAAACTTCTCGTTTCCAAGCTTTACGAAATCAAGCGGCGCGAACGTGACGAGGAGATCTCGTCAAAGAGAAGAAACCAAGTCGGTAGCGGCGACCGAAGCGAAAAGATCCGCACATATAATTTCCCGCAGGGACGCGTGACCGATCATCGGATCGGCTATACCGTTTATACGCTCGACGCTTTTCTGAACGGCGACATCGGGGATATGATCGACGCGCTGCGGCTCCACGACGCGGAAATCAGAATCTCGGCTGAAAAAATGAATTGATTGGATCGGATGCACGATGAAGACCGAGTACATTGAACGACCTGATCTCTTAACCGAAGAGGGCAGACGCGGGATCGCCCGTGCCGGAAAGATCATCCGGGAGGGCGGGCTCGTCGTTTTTCCGACCGAAACGGTTTTCGGACTCGGCGGAAACGGACTTGACGCCGACGCGGCGGCGAAGATCTACGCCGCCAAGGGAAGACCCTCGGATAATCCTTTGATCATTCATATCGCAAAGCCGTCTGACGCCGCCGAATACACCGAAACGAACGACCTGTTCGACCGATTGGCTTCGCGGTTTATGCCGGGACCTCTGACGGTGGTATTGCCGGCGAAACCGATCGTTCCGAAGACGGTGACGGCGGGGCTCAGAACGGTCGCCGTCCGTTGCCCGTCCCATCCGATTGCGCACGCCTTGATCGAGGCGGCGGGCGTTCCGATCGCGGCGCCGTCGGCAAATCTGTCGGGGTCTCCCTCACCGACGACCTTTGCTCACGTAAGAGATGACCTGGACGGACGCGTGGATATGATCCTCGGCGGCGAGTGCGAGATCGGGGTCGAGTCGACGATCGTCCGTATCGATTCCCCCGATTCGCTGACGCTCCTTCGTCCGGGCGGGATCACTCCGGAGGAACTCGGCGCGTTTGCCCGCGTTACGCTCTCCGACGCCGTTCTGAACAAGTTGAAAGAGGGGGAACGGGTACAGTCTCCCGGAATGAAATACAAGCATTACGCTCCGAAAACCCCGCTGTTCCTTCTGAAAGGCGACAGCGAGGGAAGAGAGCGCTTTCTTGCAAACGAGACCGGGCGCTTCGCCGTGATCGCCTACACGGAAGAACTCTCGGTCCTCGGCAAACATCCCGAGAATCCCGTTCTTTTTGATCTCGGCTCGGAGAACGATCGGGCGGAACAGCTCCACCGTCTCTTTTATCTTCTTCGCGAGGCGGACAAAACCGGATGCGAAAAGATCTACGCGGCGCTCCCCGGCACCGAAGGACTGTCGCTTGCGCTCTACAACCGTATGATCCGCGCGGCGGCGTACCGGATCATTGAACTGAACTGAAAAACGAAAGGAGGATACCGGCGTGACAAAGAAAAAGGGCGTTACCCCCGGCAAAGCGGCGGAAGCGGAGATCCGTCCGCAGCCCATCGTCGAGACGATCGAGACGAACTATATGCCCTACGCGATGAGCGTTATCATCTCGCGTGCGTTGCCCGAGATCGACGGATTCAAACCCTCGCACCGGAAACTCCTTTATACGATGTATGAAATGGGGCTCTTGAACAAGCCCCGCACCAAGAGCGCGAACGTGGTGGGACAGACGATGCACCTGAATCCTCACGGGGACGCCGCCATCTACGAGACGCTCGTACGCCTTACGCGCGGACACGGAGCGCTTCTGCACCCTTTTATCGACTCGAAGGGCAGTTTCGGAAAACAGTACAGCCGCGATATGGCTTACGCCGCGTCGCGCTATACCGAAGTGCGGCTCGATCCTTTCTGCGCCGAACTGTTCGACGGGATCGAAAAGAACAGCGTCGATTTTATTCCGAACTACGACAATACGACCAAAGAACCGGTCCTGCTTCCGACGACGTTTCCGAACATACTCGTTTCTCCGAACCTCGGGATCGCGGTCGGGATGGCTTGCTCGATCTGTTCTTTTAACCTCGGCGAGATCTGCGACGGAACCGTCGCGCTTCTGAAAAACCCCGCTTGTTCGGTCGAACGGTTGCTCGACCTCATCAAAGCGCCCGATTTTTCCGGCGGCGGACTTCTCGTTTATTCTCGGGACAGAATGCGCGAGTTGTATGAGACCGGGCTCGGTCCGATCCGTCTCCGCGCAAAGTACGCATTCGACGAAAAAGAGAACTGCATCGATATTCTCGAGATACCGTATTCGACGTCGATCGAGGCGATCATAAAAAAGATCACGGATCTCATCAAAGAGGGAAAACTGCGCGAGATCACAGACGTGCGTGACGCGATCGACCTGAACGGTTTCCGCCTGACGATCGACGTCAGACGTGGGACGAATCCCGATCGCCTGATGGAAAAGCTTTTCCTGCTTACGCCGCTCGAGGACAGTTTCGACTGTAATTTCAACGTGCTTCTGAACGGTCGTCCCGCGACGCTCGGCGTCCGCGAGATCCTGCTTGCCTGGATCGATTTCCGGATCGCGTGTATCCGGCGGGAAATGACCTACGATCTTGAAAAGAAGCAGGACAAACTGCATCTTTTGATGGGGCTCGGCTCGATCCTGCTCGATCTTGACCGCGCGATCCGGATCATCCGGAACACCGAAGACGAAAAACAAGTGATCCCGAACCTGATGGAGGCGTTCAACCTCTCGGAGAAACAGGCGGAGTATATTGCCGAGATCAAACTGCGGCATCTTAACCGCGAATACATCAAAAACCGGATCGAAGAGATCGCGTCTCTCGAAAAAGAGATCGCCGATCTTTCGGAAACGATCCGGGACGAGATCAAAATCAAGGGGCGCATCGCCGATCAGCTTCGCGCCGTCAAAAAGAAGTACGGAACGCCGCGCCGGACCGAGATCCTGTCGCAGGACGAAATCAAGGCGCCCGATCCCTCGCTTCTGATCGACGATTATCCCGTCCGACTGCTTCTCACAAAACATGGTTTCTTTAAGAAACTTGCCGCGACGGCGAACCGGGGAGAAGAGCAGAAATACAAGGAGGGCGACGGGGAACTGCAAACCGTCGAGGCAAACAATACCGACTCGCTTCTCGTCTTTACGAACAAACTCCGGATGTACGCCGCGAAAATCGCGTCGTTCGATCTTTTGAAACCTTCGGCGATCGGCGAGCATCTTCGCTCGACGCTGAAGATGGAGAAGGGGGAAAGACCGACCGCGCTCTGTCCCGTCAACCGGGAGACCGACAGCGTCGTTCTCGCTTTTTCGGACGGAACGGTCCTCTGCTGTCCGTTTGACGATTTCCCGACCGATCAGAAGCGCATCAAGCTGTTCGCCATGCAGACCGGTCTTGCCGTTCCGCTTGCGGCGCTGCCCGCAAAAGCGGGGGAGAACGTCGATCTTTGGTTCCGGACCGAGGACGGCAGGATCGTTTGCGTCAATTCCCGTCTGATCGAGCGATCCCCCCTTATGACGGCGATCCCGGCGCAGGCGGTGATCTTGAAAAAAGGCGTACGGTTGATTTCGGTCTCGCCGCGCTGCCCATCCGACGTTGCGCCGACCGACAAAATGAGAAAAAACCGGATCCCGGCTCTTCCGGTTTTGCCGGACGTCGAATAAGCAAAACGAATATCGCCGCCGAACGTTCGGCGGCGATATTCTATCGTTTGCGATCAAAGAAGATAGAGCCAAAGGGCGACGAGCGGCATCGTCCCGACGGCAAGCAGCGTAGAGATACAGACCATCGTGCTGGCGTACGGCGCGTCTCCGTCGAACTTTTCGCCGTACATGACCGTGACGGCGGCGCAGGGCGTCGATCCGCAGACGAACAGGACCTGGAACAGATACTCGTCGCGATACCCGAGAAGAGACGACAGTTTCAGGATCCCGAATATAAGCGTCGGAAGCAAAAGCATTCTCACGAAAACGTAACGATAGAGGACGAGATCGCGCCAGACGCGTTTCCAGTCGATCTCAAAGAGGTGCAATCCGATCACGCCCATCGAAAGCGGCGCGACAAGGGAATTGAGAATCGAAAGGAACTCCTCGGAAACGGAAGGAAGGTAGGTGTTGATCGGCGTGATGAAGAAGACGAGCCCGACCATGATCGCGATCGAAGCGGGGTTGAGGAACGCCTTTTTTAAGGACATATACTTGACGTCGCCTGTGAAAACGTAGCATCCGACCGTCCAGACGAGGATGTTGAAGCACACGACGTAGACCGAAACGTAGATCGCCGCTTCTTCCCCGAGTAGCCCGACGACGAGCGGAAGCCCCATGTAGCCGGCGTTGGTGAAGATCGTGCCGAAGCGGAGAACGCGGCGGCGGTTCGCTTCTTTTTGATCCTCCGTTTCTTCGTCGTGCTTTTTCTTTGGGAAGAACAGCAGGGAAACGGCGAAAAAGACGAGGTGAAAAACGAGGAAGAAGCCGACGACGGCAAGCGAGCGGAGCGCGATGGTTTTGTCAAAGTCTCGATAGAGCGCGAAAATGATCATTCCGGGCGTTCCGACGTATAGGACGTAATTGGACAGCGACACGCCGAAGCCGTCCTTTACGAGCCCGAATCGCTTCATCAGTGCGGTCGGAAGCATCAGAAGGACGAGGAGCAGGACGCGCGAAAACAGGACTGCGATATCGAACATTTTGAGAAATCTTCCTTTACATGACCGACGGAGCGTCAGTCGACGGGATCAATCGTAACGAGACAGGTCGTGAAGAGGGGAAGGTCGAGGTAGAGGCTCGCGTCTTTACCGGTCAGGATCTCTTCACGCACCGGTTCGTCGTCGTGAGAAGCGTCAAGCAAACGGACGGTCGCTTTCACGGGAGACCCGGGGAGAGACGAAAGATCGAGTTTGACCTTTTTGTCTTCGCTCTCGTCGAGATCGTCGTAGTAGGTGAACATTACGGCGGCGTCTTTGTCCCCGACTGCGGCGGCGCCGTAGACGGTCGGATCGTCGGAACGAAAATCGGCGGCGGTTCCGCACTTGTAGAGTCGATTGAACATACGGAACGGATAGTATCCCTTCAGACAGTCGCAGACAAGATCGGTCGAAAACATCCCGTTCATCGCGCAGGGACGCGCGTCGTAGTACATCAGCATATCGAGCGGAACGTACTGCGAGGCGGCGATCGTCGACGCAACGAAAGCGGAGCCCTTCAGTCCCTTCATCGTCCTGAGCGAATAGACCCAGTTGTCGCCGGTCCATCCTTTGACGTAGTTCCATTCGTTCAGGATGCTTTCGGTTTTCGTAAATCCGTTGGCGTCAAGCGCGGCGCGGACCTCCCGTTCGTATTCGAGGACGCGGGAAGGAAGACGGGCGTAGACGTGCCAGGAGAAGAAATCGAGGGGAACGTTACGCTCGCGGCAGAAGGAGAGAAACTCGTCCTTCCAGTTTCCTTTCGGGTTGCAGATGGCGGGACCGCCGATCATCAGATGCGGGAAGCAGGATTTCAAGTGTTTCGCCGCGATCTCGAACAGGTCGAAGAACTGGAGTTTTGTTCCGCCCCAGCAGCGTTTGTGGGTGGAGTCGTCCCCGTCAAGGTCGGGTTCGTTCCAGATCTCCCAGTATTTCATATCATACTGAAAACCGTCCGCCCATCCCTCGGTGTAGTGGCGGATGATATGTTCGCAGATGACCGCCCATTTCTTAAAATCCGGAGGAGGGAGCGTGCCGTACTTCTTCGACCAATGCTCGATCTTGTTGCCTAAGCGATAAAAGGGTTTGACGCCTGCGAAAGCCATCACCTTCATATATTCGTCGGTCAGGGTGAAGTCGTAGGACGCGGGATCGTCCGGATCTTTCGAGAAATCGGGAAAGATCGCGATGACGTCTACGCAATGCTCCCCTCCGTAGTCGGCGTAGAAAGAGGCGTCGTGCGTTCTTGCGTAGGGAATGCCCGCCTCGCGGAACGCGTCGATGTTGGTGATGCGCTGATCCTCCGCGAACTTATAGACGGGACCGTTGTTGACGGCGTGCATGGGCTTCATTTGACTGAGTTTCTTCGAGAAATCGACAGAGACGGTTTGCATGGCTTTCTCCTTTTGTACGGTGTTATTTTGTCCGAATAACATTATAGAGTATCGAAAACGGAAAGTCAAGGAAAAGTGCGAAAAAGCGTCCTTAAATGAAAAGACGAGGTACGGCGGCAAAACCGAACGACTTTTTTATAAAAAACATAATTTCATACTTGACAAGGAAAAACCTTCGTGCTATAATAATTCGACGCTTGTGTAGGGTTTAAGTGCGTAACGCCGCCCGGAACAGCGATTATTTGTGGAAAGTGAGGTGCTTTTCGTGTTTGCAGTTTTTGAAACGGGTGGAAAGCAGTACAAGGTGTCCGAGGGCGACGTTCTCAAAATCGAACGCCTCGCCGTGAAGGACGGGGAAACCGTCACCTTCTCGAAGGTTCTTGCCGTCGGCGGCGAAACTCTTTCTGTCGGCGCTCCTTACGTTGACGGCGCATCGGTCGTTGCCGAAGTGCTCAAGGCGGAGCAGAAGGACAGAAAAATCTACGTTTTCAAGTACAAATCCAAGAAGAACGAAAAGAAGAAGATCGGTCACAGACAGATCTTCACGACGATTCAGATCAAATCCATTAAAGCCTGAATATGACGACGGTTGTATTCTATAAGACGGACGGTTTTTACTACGGCTTTGAGGAACAGGGGCACACCGGGTTCGGTGAAGAGGGGAACGACGTTCTCTGTGCCGCTCTCTCCTCGATGACGATGCTTCTCATAAACGCGATCGAGGTCAGTTACGCCTGTGACGTAGATTATACGATCGACGAGAAGACGACCGATATTCGCGTGATCGCGAAATCGGCTCTCCCTTCCTACGAAAAGGATGAGAAAAAGCAGTTTGCCGTCTCCGGTCTTATCTCCGCTTACTATTTCCAACTGATGGATCTGCTCGAAGATTATTACGAATTCCTTGACGTGAAGGAAATCGAGCGGACTCCCGAAGAGTAAGCGCCCCATCTTAACAAGGAGGAAAAAGAAATGTTAAAACTCGGTTTGCAGTTCTTTGCTCACAAAAAGGGCGTCGGTTCGACCAAGAACGGCCGTGACAGCGAGTCGAAGCGCCTCGGCGTGAAGCGCGCGGACGGTCAGGCGGTGCTTGCCGGCAACATTCTCGTGCGTCAGCGCGGAACGAAGATCCGTCCCGGCGTGAACGTCGGCCGCGGATCGGACGATACGCTTTTCGCTTTGGTGGACGGCGTCGTCAGATTCGAGACCAAGAACAGCCACAAGCAGGTCAGCGTTTACGCTGCCGAATGAAAAAACGTCGTGCCGCGGCTCGCAAACAGAGCAGCGGCACGGTTTTCTCTTGATACTATTTTGACGGAGGATGAGTAATGGCTTTCGTTCTCGTGACCGGCGGTACCGGTTTTATCGGTTCTCACACGGTCGTTGAACTTATCAAAGCGGGGAAGGACGTTCTGATCGTCGACTCGCTGATCAACAGCAAAAAAACGGTGCTCGGTCAGATCGAAAAAATCACGGGAATCAAGCCGAAGTTTATCAAGGCGGATCTGGTGGACGAGAATGCCGTTACAAGGATTTTCTCGGAGAATGAGATCGAATCGGTGATCCATTTTGCCGGACTCAAAGCCGTCGGAGAATCGGTGAAGATCCCCTTGATGTATTATCAGAACAATCTGATCAGTACGCTGAACGTTCTGAACAATATGATCGCTCACGGTGTAAACAAGCTTGTCTTCAGTTCTTCCGCCACGGTTTACGGCGATCCGGCTTCCGTGCCGATCCGCGAAGATTTCCCGCTCTCTGCAACTAACCCGTACGGACGGACGAAACTGATGATCGAACGGATTCTCTCGGATATGGCAAACGCGATTCCGAGCGTTCGTTTCTCGGTCCTTCGGTATTTCAATCCGATCGGCGCGCACGAAAGCGGTCATCTCGGCGAAGACCCCCGCGGGATCCCGAATAACCTTGTTCCGTACGTCGCCCGCGTCGCCGCCGGAATCCTTCCGCAGGTGAACGTCTTCGGCAACGATTATAAGACGCACGACGGGACCGGCGTGCGCGACTACATTCACGTCGTCGATCTTGCGAGAGCCCATCTTGCCGCCTTGAAACGACTGGATGAAACGAACGAAACGATCGAACGGTTCAACGTCGGAACGGGGAAAGGCTATTCCGTCCTCGACGTTATCCACGCCTACGAGAAAGCGGCGGGCGTTAAGATCCCTTACGTCATTACGGCGCGCAGGAGCGGAGATATCGACGCCTGCTACGCCGACCCGACGAAAGCGAAGGAGATCCTTCATTGGGAGGCGGAGTACGATCTCGACCGTATGTGCCGCGACTCGGTACGCTTTTTGAAGATGTATCCCGAGGGGATCCCGGAGGACGTTTCGTTCTGAACGGCAGACGGTCAACGGACGGCAATTTGCCGTCCGTTTTTCTATCTGCCCCGGATTATTCCTCGATTATTTTCTAAAATGGAAGCAAGATAATCGATCTCATCCTTCGTGTTGAAGACGCCGTAACTGATCCTGACCGTTCCATCGGGAAAGGTTCCGATCCGTTTGTGTTCAAGCGGAGCGCAATGAAGCCCCGCCCGGACGGCGATCCCCGCCCGGTCGAGTCGCAACGCCGTTTCTTCGGGTTTTATCCCGTCCTCCCGAAAAGAAAGAACCGATGAACCGTTATCCGGATCCCCGTAGAGTACGATCCCGGGGATCTTTGACAAACGGTTTCTCGCGTAGTCGTTCAGCAATGCCTCTTTCTTCGCGATTCTCTCGCACCCGTACTCGCGCACGAACCGAACGCCGGCAAGAAGCGACGCGATTGCCGGGAGCGGCAAAGTACCCGCCTCGAAGCGTTCCGGCAGATCCGTCGGCATTGAGGGAGAAGCCGAGTCGCTCCCGCTGCCTCCGACGACGAACGGAGCGCAATCCTGCGCTGTTTTCAGGTAGAGGAATCCCCCTCCCATGATCCCGTAAAGCGCCTTGTGCCCCGGGACGGCGATTGCGTCGGCAAGTGCCACGACGTCGTGATCCGGCACGCCGTGTCCGATCCATTGCGCCCCGTCGAGGATAAGAAAGAAACCGCGCGCCTTTGCATAAGAGGCGATCCTGCGGACGGGAAGGGTGTCCCCGGTCACGTTCGATACGGGATTGCAGATCAGGATCGACGTTTCTTTTCGTTCTTTTTCACGGATGTTCTCTATGACGTCGCCTTTTCCCGAATAGATCGAAAACTCGGCGATCCCTTCTCCTTTCAGCCTGAAAACAGGTCTGAGTACGGCGTTGTGTTCACGGTCGCCGATAAGAATATGATCCCCGCGTTTAACGCGGCAGCGGATCGCGAGATTCAAGGCGAATGTCGCGTTCGGTGTGAATATGATCGACGAAGGATCCGGAATCCCGAGATAGTCGGCGATTTCGGCTCTCGCGTCCCAAACCGTCTCCGCCGCGAGAAGCGAAAGCTTATGTGCGCTTCTCCCGGGGTTTCCGCCATATTTCAGGATACAATCGGCGACCTCATTACGAACAGAGATCGGCTTTGGGTAGGTTGTCGCCGCGTTATCCAGGTAAATCAATTCCTTTCCTCCCGTTGTTTGATCCGGATGCCTGCGGCGGACAGAACAGCAAAAATACGGTAGGAGTCGCGCGCTTCATACGAAAGACCGTAAGAACATCCGCTCGAATGATCGGTTTCTTTAATCAATTCAGCTGATATTCCTTCTTTGGCAAGCAGGCGTTTTGCCTTGATCGCATACGAGATAGACCCGACAAGCACGTTTCCTTTTTCCATGACCCTCTTTGATTCCTTTCTTTTCGCGACGCTCCTATTGAAAGAATATGCAGAGGATTCCTTCAAGTCGACAGAGGAGAAGCGAATCGATAAGAAAAAAAGGAGCGTAATCGCGAAAAAATAGGGAAATCAGGTAGACAAAAGTATTTGCAGGTGATATAATTAAAAAAAGAAAGAAGAGGGGGCGCGA
>Ga0310696_10011344_pt1 | contig 10168 bp, 7 predicted proteins | sample AusTroGonzalo_MG_4_FD_203885 | JGI IMG/M metagenome (GOLD analysis project Ga0310696, IMG submission 203885) | Bovine rumen microbial communities from tropical cattle in Woodstock, Queensland, Australia - Gonzalo_02 (v2) (version 2) | ecosystem: Host-associated > Mammals > Digestive system >... | reverse complement strand
CAATCCGTATTGAAGTTTTCCACCTCCCTTTTATCGGCCGTCATGACGATGGTGGCGGCAGGATAGTAGTAGAAACAAGCATCGCCACCGCTTCCGGCATCATAGTCAACCGGATTCCCGAGAACCTGACGAATCTGTGCATCGAACAAGCCATTGAGTGACTTGATGTCCCGTTGGGCAAATGATGGAAGAGCCGGAGCAGCAAGCACGAACACCACGACGAAGATGATTGTCTTTTTCATTGTTTAGTGAGCTCCATTATGTTTCTTCTGAAAATGAACTCCAACTCATCATGTCTTTCTACAAGAAGTTCTATACGTTAACCAATTAGTCAAAGCATTTGGCGAGTGAGAAACGGAGGCCCAGCCCGGCAGAAATGAACAAACCGCCTTTGGTTCCTTTTTGATAAGGAGTCAAGTAGGAAACACCTATCTTGTAAAAGGATGACCGATCATTCTTCCCCCGGTTCAAAAACAAAGACAGTCCTGTTTCCATCTGGCCAAGGTCCGAATACCAGAGGCCAAACAGATGACAGGCTTCGATATCCACAGAACCGCGCCGATAAGCAGCAGAAATTCCCACCATGATGTCTTGAGATACCTGAGGCTGCGGTTGACTGACTGCATAGATATTCATTTTGGCTGGAACGTATAAAATGAGTTTATCAGAATAATTAATGCCTGGAGCCATGGTAAAACTGGAGACAAGGGTATTTGATTGATTGCCTGCCATCTCGCTGGAAAACTGAATCCCATTTACATATTCAAAACAGACGGGTCCGGTTTCCTGTGCATTACACAGGCATGTAATCCAGAGAAAAACACCGGAAAGCAGTAATAATCTATTATTCATACCAAAACTCTTTACTGGCTTTTTGTACAGAGACTGTACCTATCAATCCTTTTTTTGATTCTTCTGAAATGGACGAATCTTTGATGAGTTGAATGACGCCCTTTTCATAACTATCCAATTGTTCATCGGAATCTTGAGCAATTATCGTGCTCAGAACTCTAAAAGCAACCATGTAATCTTCCTCGAAACCCGGATAATCATTTAAGCAAGCATTCGCAAAAGCATCAAAATCTATATACTCCCTTGAATCCGGGAATAATTCTCTCAATTGCTGATACTGAGATTGAGTGATGCTGGTTGATTCTTCGGGAAGATAATCGGCCACCTTTTGTTCGATTATCTTGTACAACTCCCAATCGGAAACTTCAGAATAATCAACAGTTTCGCTTTCATAAAACAATTGTTGCAGTACGGCATTATGAACCGCGCCGACTATTTCCGTATTATCAACTTCGTGCTCTTTTAAACAAACGACTTCTTCCGCCCAATTGATTCCCGATAATCTTTGATTCTCCATTAATTCAAATTCGTTATTGACAAAAAAAGCGACATACAACGAGTTTATTATGCCAAAGACGGCACCCATAAAAATGCCAACGTTTCCAAACCCGGTACCTAAAACGAGAGGAGACGCGTCAGCAGCAACGACAAATCCCCAAGGAGCCTTGCGTGTTGGCACATCTGTCACAAAATGGTTTTCTTTTTCAAAACAACTGATAGTTGTTAACAAATCTTCATATGCAGGATCCAGCACCATCTGGTGATCATCCTTAGACTCGATGTCGGCCCGGCAACCTGAGATTGCACAAAAGAGAGTAACGCAAACAAATAATTTGAAGGTATTTTTTGTCATTTTCATAGCATTATCGCTTTGATTTGAACTAAATTCCCGTATGATTTATAATACTATTGGTCCAATATCACCGAATAAAACATGTCTCTTGCTCATGATCGGACGGTGATAGTATGCTCATAGAATATATATAAAGAATTGGCTGGTAATATGACACGGATCTTCCCAAACGCAGGAAATAATCAAGGTGGTTCTTTCAAATGATCGGCCTTGTGGCATCCTGTTCCTTTATCAAATCGCCAACTCTGTAATGAATGGCCACTTTGTTGAATTACACAGTATTATCCGCCAGATTCCTGCCTCTCCACTGATTGGAAGAACAGCAGCCAGGGAGGAGTTAAAAGAGTAGATGTAGACCGCACCAGTGTCGAGGTTCTCGATGAAGGCGTGGACCAGGCCGACATCGGCAAGAGGAGTAACGACCAGGGCGCATAAACCCGAGTCATAAGAGATGGAGAAAGGCGTTTGCTGCCGACGGGGCGCACGGGGACGGCCGGAGGAGGTCTCTTGAATATTTCCAGCTTGAGTCGTTGCTGTCTTTCCATCCTGAAGAAAGGAGGTTGACGCCTGACCGGACGTGATTCCGATACACCCGATCAGTAATAGTAATAGTGTTTTACGCATAGTGTTATGGGTTATTGATTTCACCGCAAAGCTACTATGCGACCGACTGGAAATTTGATAACAGAATGCAACACTTTTAAACGCAAATTACATTCTTTCAGCAACTTGCGTTTTCTAAAACGTAACAGGACATAACATTATCCTTCGCGCTCCAGTTTCTTGACGAATTCGCGTCCCTGTTCATCCGGAAGAGACGCAAAAAACTGTTTGATCCGGGACTTCCGCATCCGGACAGATGCCTCGGTCAACCCGTTTTTCAAGAAACAGATACTCTTGGCGGAAAAACCGTATAGGAACAGAAGCAGTAATTCGTAGTCTTCCTTTTTCCCGGGGCCCAACATTGTTTTTGCCCGATCCATGATGCCGTTATCGGACATATTCAAAGCTTGCTCCAGAGAGGTATAGAGATTGTCGTTCTTCCGGAAATCCTCAAACTGTTTCTGAAAATCTTCTATCAATTCATCCTTGGTTTTATCTCCATATCTCTTTTCCTTCTGCCGGACCCGGTCACTGTCCCACGAAAAGTAGGCATTGGCCAGATGCTTCAAGGATTGAATCTTGTCTTTTGCATAATAGTCAAGAAGCTGACATGAGGCAAAGTCTTTGGATTGCAACCGCTCTAATTCTTCGTTAAAATCCTGAATCTCGGCCATCTTTTCCAACACTTCCCGTTTTGTCCTCCGCAATCGTCCTGTCAACCAGACAATGACTCCCAATAGCAGAAACCCACATATGATAGCGATATAAAGACGAGATCGACCTTTTTCGTGTTCAAGAGCCGCCTGGGTCTGGTAGTAGTTCTCCATGGCATGGGTAATTGACTGCTCCATTTGGGCATAAACAATCCGATCCTGGATTTCCATTGCTTTCCCATAAGAGACTGATGACTCTCTGTAGTCTCCCCTCAAATCATAAATGTTCGTTTTCGTCATGTAGAACGTCACACTGTCCGCCGCCGTTTTGATGCTCTGCTCCGCTATTGAACAATAACGATTTGATGAGGCTATTTCCCCTCGGCTTTCAGCCAGCAAACCTAAATAACCGTAATCCTGGGATGACAAAGCAATCGCATTGGCAGACACCACCTTCTCGTAGTACTCTCCTGCCTTTTCATATTCCGGTTTAGGCTTGAGAAGATAGAGCTTGGCTAAAGAACGGCAGGCATAAGCGGAAAGAGATGAAGAAGCTTGATATTGATGGACCAGATCCGTCAATATATCTTCCGCTAAATCAAACTCAAATTTGGCAATATACTGGTCTGCAATATCCAACCGGCAATAAGCTGCCATCAATGTGTCTCCGGCCTTTTCCGCAGCTTTCAACGATTTCTCCGCATACGACATCGCTGTAACCCGATCAAAATGATGGGAATGGACCGCATTCAAGTGCTGAGAGCACAAACTCAGAAAACGATAATCCTTCAATTCCTCCGCCAATGATTCGGCTTCCCGGAAACAGATGGCAGCGTCAATGTCATTCCCGGCATTCTGCTTCACGACGCCCAGATAATAATAGGACTTGAGGCGATTCGCTTTGGACCCACGATCCAGATACCAGTCAAAAGCGACACGAATGGTTGAATCTTCGGCCACATCCATATAACACTTGTCTTGCGCCATCGTCGTGAGGAGCGCATGTCTTGCACGGGCTGGGCGAGTGGATAACGACTCCCGGGAAATACTGTCAAGAATTGCCAGAGACTCCTGCGGATTCCCTGAAACCAATCCTTCCGCTATATTCAGCGCTTCCCGGGTACTCCGGGAAACACACGCCGCCATGGAAAGGAGCAGCGCAACAAGAAACAGAATCCGCCACTTCATAAACAATGACAAAGATACAAAAAGCTGCCGGGAAATAAAATGAATCAATAACCTCATACTATGAGAAAACACTTCCCGGCAGCTCGATTCTCGTGGAACTGACGGGCATGAAAGAAGCATGGTTCCTCCCTTGACACCTCAGGTTCTGGCAATCTTTCACGCCAAGGGATTCCCCATGCTATATAGGCATGGGAAACCCCTTTGTTGCGACGCGTGAAATTCAAAAGTGCCAGTTTTGAGGTGTGTCCGTCAACAAACAGGATTTCTCACGAAATCGTATTTCGTCTTGTATGTTGCCCCAAATATACGCTTTTTCGGGGAGAAAAGAAAGGCCGGAGCGTCCGGATTCTCTCCACCCGACACCGTCCCCCGCCCCCTTGCCATCCTTCAGTTCATAACAGACAGAAATTCAAACATTTGCAAAACGACCGATGGCAAGGGGTGTTGATGTGGAGACCCCTTGCCATCAGCCAAATCATAACTACTTATCACTCAACGTCTTGCGGCGTAATGAATGGCAAGGGACCACAAGGCGAAGGAACGCTTTCAGCGCCAGGACTGGCCGATGTCCCAATGGATGGCATACTTGGCCGATGTCTTTTCGGGAGGCAGGTCGAATTCCTTCAAGATGACAGCATAGGCCTGGGGATACTCTTCAAACCATTTCCCGACAGCCACTTCATAGGTATCATTATCCATATGATAGAAGATGCGCCCCCTCGGCCGATCTTGATAAGCCCCCACAAAAGGGCCTTTGCCGTCATACTGATATCGCTGCTTGTAATACTCCTTTTTCCAGACGTCCTCGTGTAACTCCGAACAGGTAATCCGGCCATCGGATGCATTGGCCCGGGTATAATCGCTCACCCGATGGGAAACAACCCCGTATAACGTATTATTGGCCCGATTATACCAGAAAATTCCGACCTTCGGATCATGGGCATGTCCCCGGTTTGCCTCCATTTGGGCCAGGACAGAACGATATTCTTCATCTGTGTATTCTTCGATTTTGAAGGTGCCGGACAAACCGTCCGCAACAACGGACACGATGAGTATCGACTCCTCTTTCACCAGATAAACGATTCTTTCGCCTGTGGCCAAAGTCCTTTGCCACAGGTTCCGGAATTCGCCTTCCAGCCGGAGAGGGTTGCCCTTCCCCGTCGCCGGATGCTGAAGCGTATCGGCCAGCAGGGACTTGACCTTCTCCGCCTTGCCGGAATCGGCTTCTTTCATTTTCCGGTAGGCCTCCAAGGCCACCGGAAGCATCTCCAGTTTCATAACTCGTCCAAACTGACCTCAACGCCCCTTCCCTCCGCAGCCTGCTGCAGTCCCTGCCTTACCGAAGACGCCAATCCCGGAGAGGAAAGGATAGCCTCCGTACCTTTTATCGCATTGTATTGGTCCAATGAAAGCAAGACCGCCCCCGTGTCACCCCGATTGACAACAACGATATCGTTGCTTTCAATCACGGAATCAACATAATGCTTAATATGGGCTCGAAGCCCCGAAATGGTCGTTGTTTGCATACCGCATTAATTTTGTACAAAAATAAGTACTATTTCTTGTACAAACAAATCTTCTTTTGCCTACCGACAATGCCGCAATCTCGTAATAGAGGCGGTCCTGGATAACATAGGTTCCCTTGGCGATACTGGATTCTCCGGTTGAGGTTACATCCTAACACTCTTTCCCGTTTTACCAAATAAAAATTATTTCTTTTTGGTAAATATAGGACAGGCCGATGTCCCCCTACCGGCAATGCCGCCAGAAGAACTCGAAGACGCGGCGGGTGATCCAGTCGCTGCCGAGGTTGTGGGTGTGGCCGGGGAGGTAGAGCTGTTCGAAGTCCTTGTTGTTCTTGATCAGTTCGGAGACGACCTGGAGGGTGGAGGCCGGGTCCACGTTGTCATCCATTTCACCGTTGATCAGGAGGAGCTTCCCTTCCAGGCGCCAGGCGTTGTCCACGTTGGAACTCTCACTGTACCAGGGACCTATGGGATAGCCCATCCACTGCTCGTTCCACCAGATCTTGTCCATCCGGTTGTCGTGGCAGCCGCAGAGGGCAACGCCCACCTTGTAGAATTCGGGGTGGAACAGCAGGGCCGCCAGGGTGTTCTGGCCGCCGGCGGAATAGCCATAGACGCCCACCTTGGAAAGGTCCATGTACTTGTACCGGGCCGCGGCGGCCTGCATCCACAGGATGCGGTCGGGGAAGCCGGCGTCCTTGATGTTGCGCCAGCACACGTCCTGGAAGGACTTGGAACGGTTGTCCGTGCCCATGCCGTCGATGGTCACGACGATGAAGCCCATCTCCAGCAGGCGGGAGAACCGCATCGGGCCGTAGAAGTCCTTCGTCACGTGCGAGTCATGCGGTCCGGCATAGATGTACTCCACCACCGGGTACTTTTTCTTCGGGTTGAACTTGAAGGGGCGGTAGATGGTGCCCCAGATGTCTGTCACCCCGTCGCGCCCCTTGGCCGAGAACACTTCCGGCATCGTGAAGCCCTGCTTCAGTGCCTTGGAGATATCCATCTGCTGGATGGGCAGGAGCACCTTCCCGTCAGCGGCGGAGCGCAGCACCGAGGTTGTGGGAAGGTCGGGCCGGGAATAATTGTCCACGAATGCGGTGAAAGCCCGGTTGAACGTCACAACATGGTTGGCGTTCTCCGGCGTGAGGTCGGTCACCTTGCCCGTGGCGATGTCAATCTTGATGACGTGCTTGTTGTACGGGTCCTCCCCTGAAGAGGCGGCGAGTCCGTTGGCATTGGCCAGGATGAATCCGTCCTTCTCGTCCACGTGGTGGATTTCGCGGACATTCCACTCCCCGCGGGTGAGCTGGCGCATGGCAAGCGTCTTGGTGTCAATGACATACAGGTGCCGCCAGTCATCCCTTTCGGAAATCCACAACATGTGCTTCCCGTCGGAGAACAAGTAACGCCAGAGATCATAGTAATAGACGAAGGTGTCGGTTTCCTCCTTCGCCAGGGTGCGGACGGCGCCGGTGGCGGCGTCCACCGCAGCGAGTTCATAGACCTGATGGCCGCGCTGGTTGTACTCGTAGGTGAAGAAGCCCGAGTCCGGGGACCATTGACCCAGGGTCAGGAAATACTGGTCCTTCGGGATGGTCCGGTCCAGGGGGACGGCCTTCCGGGCCTCCACATCGAACAGGGCCGGGGTGCACTGGGGCAGCCGATCGCCGGGCTTGGCATAGTCCAGGTAGCGGTAGCGGGGCTGCACCTGGTCCGCTGGCCGGGACTCCCGGAGGATGATCTGGCGCTCCTTGAGCACCTCCTTCTTCAGGGCGGCGAGTTTCTCCCCGTCCGGCGACCAGCGGATCTCCACATAGCCCTCCGCATCGGTGCCGTCATAGCTCAGCTGGCACGGCTCGCTTCCGTCCGGCTTGCTTACCCACACGTTGTGGTCCCGGACGAACGCGACCAGCGTGCTGTCCGGAGACGTCTCCTTCACCTCGCGGCGGAACGCATACTGGCTCTCGTCGGAAGGGTCGTAATACCCCCGGCGGGGCCGCTTGGTGGCCTCCTTGAACTCGTCTTCGGTGATGGTGGTCTTCTCGGTGCCGGTCACCCGGTACCAGACCTTGCCGGACGGCTCGTTCGTCTCGAAGACGAAAGTATCCTCACTGGTCCACACGGGGCGGATGGACCCGTTGTAAATGTCCGTCCCGAACTTGGCGGCGAACTCGGTGCCGGCCCATACCTTGTCGAAATCCTGGGCCTCGGCGACAAGGCCCGTCAGCAGTGCCACAACGGCAGCAAGAAAGCATCTTTTCATCATATCGCGGTTTTGCAAGGTGATAAAGATAAGCATTTTTTACAGAAATCTGTACGTGATCCTGTGGTTTAGAATTGCTCGAGTTGCCTGGTCGGGCGGAGGCGGACCATCAGGACACCGTGGGCGGGTATTTCCGCCTTCAGGCGGTCTGTCGTCCTGCCGATGTCCTTGTGCTGCCAGAGGTCGCGGACGGTGTATTCCCACTTGCGGAAATTGACATCCCGGGCAAAATACATCGTCTGGTTCCGCCAGTTGTAGTCCAGCTTCCAAGGGGTCTCCGCCCGGTTCATGAAGCAGACGGCGATTTCGCCGCCGGCGAGGGGTTTCGCCCAGATCTCGCGGTCGCCCATGTCCATGAACCGGATGCCCTGGCGGCCCAGCGGGTCCTGGTTCACGGCTATGACTTCCTTGTTGGTGAGAATCTGGCGGGTCTTGTAGTCCATCTCGCGCAGGTCGTTGCCGCTCATCAGCGGGGCGGCCAGCATGCACCACATCGAGAAATGCGTCACGGACTCGTCCCAGGTGAGTTCGCCGTTACCCACTTCCAGCATTTCGGCGTCGTTCCAATGGCCGGGGCCGGCGTAAGGGTAGAGGTCGGCCGCCGCGTCGATGCACTGGAGGACGCCCACGCCGCCCCAGTCGAAGACGCCGTCATAGATGGCCCGGATGTCCGGAGTGACGCGCCACAGGTGGCCGATGCCCTCGCCCCACTCCCAGGGCTTGTTCTCGCCCCATTCGCAGATGGAAAGAACAATCGGGCGGCCGCTGGCCTTGATGGCCTCGGCCATCGTCTGATAAGCGGCCTTGGCGTTCTGGCCGTCATTGGCACACCAGTCGTATTTGAGGTAATCCACGCCCCATTTCGCATACTGGAGGGCATCCTGGAACTGGTGGCCCTTGCTGCCGGGGCGGCCCTGGCAGGTATAGGAACCGGCGCAGGAATACACGCCGAACTTAAGGCCCAGGCCGTGGATGTAGTCCGCCAACGCCTTCATTCCCGAAGGGAAACGCGCGGGGTCCGCGACAATGTTGCCCTCGGGATCGCGGTCAATCTGCCAGCAGTCGTCGATGACGATGTACTCGTAGCCGGCGTCGGCCATCCCGGAAGCGGCCATCGCATCGGCCATCTCCTTGAGGAGTTTCTCGCTGACGTTGCAGCCGAACTTGTTCCAGGAGTTCCACCCCATCGGCGGGGTGGCGGCGAGGCTGCGGTACAGGGAGTCGGAAAGAGGGACCGGTTTTTCCTGCGCTACGGCGGAAAGGGCTCCGGCCACAAGCAGGAGGGCGGTGAGGGGAGCAAAAAACGATCGGGTCATCGTGTCGTCAATAATGGGTCTGGTGCAAATATACCGGATACCTCCTGCAAGGTCTGACACGGAAATCCAATCGTTTTGTAAAATCGTCCAACAATGCTCGGAACGGTCAGGAAAAAGGATTATCTTTGTGATGCATGAAGAAACTGACCGCATCCCTGTGCTTTGTCCTGGCGCTCCTGTCCACGCCGGTCCGGGCGTCCGACTACGCTTTCCGACACTATACCACCCGCGACGGACTGTCCTCCAACACCGTGCGGGCAGTCGTCCAGGACCAGGTCGGCCTGATCTGGCTGGGAACGGCGAACGGACTGGACAGCTTCGACGGACGCGAAATCATCCACCACTTGCCGCCAGAGGGGGAGGTCGGGTCCGTCCTGTGCCTGCTTGCGGACACCGGCGGGGTCCTGTGGGTCGGCACGGACGATGCGGTCTACCGGTATGCCGACGACAACCTGACCCGGATTCCGGACTTCCCGGCCGTGAACGTCACCTGTTTCGCGGAGGACCGGGAGGGGAATGTCTGGATCGGGACGTGGGGTAACGGCGTATTCCGCTACCGGGATGGAGTCATGACCGGCTTTCTGGACGGCCACATGGTGGAATCTCTCTTCGTATCCCGTGACAGCCGTCTGTGGGTCGCCGACATCTCCGTCGCGGAGGGCCTGCTCCTTTACAAAGCCGCCGACCAGACCTTCGTCTCCCCCGGCTTGACGTTCAACGGATGCGCACCCGCCCGCGTGTGCGCCATCGACGAGGATGGTAACGGCAGCCTGTGGCTGGGCACCTGGAACAGCGGCCTGTACCGGCTGGACGTCTCCTCGCGGACCGTGCATCTGGCCGTTCCTTCGGGAAACGGCCTCAATCACATCCATTCCCTGATGCACGAGAGGAACTGGAATTTCCTGGTCGGG
>Ga0310696_10011342_pt1 | contig 10169 bp, 6 predicted proteins | sample AusTroGonzalo_MG_4_FD_203885 | JGI IMG/M metagenome (GOLD analysis project Ga0310696, IMG submission 203885) | Bovine rumen microbial communities from tropical cattle in Woodstock, Queensland, Australia - Gonzalo_02 (v2) (version 2) | ecosystem: Host-associated > Mammals > Digestive system >... | reverse complement strand
GTCATTTTGAATTTGTAATGTAAAGCAATCTGGATTATCTTTTTTGCCTTCACAAACATAGAATTTTGCGACATCTTCAGATAAATCTGAAATTTTGTTATTATCAAACTTTATTCCGCTAGTTACATCAACCCAATATTCTTTTTCGTTTACTGATGCTGCAACGCCAAAATCGGGACATGCAAAGATAAGTTCATCCCCTAACTTAATGTCATCTACATCATCTACTTTTGTATATTCATACTTAACAGCGGATGAATGGACATAAACTGTCATTGAAGCAACAAAATGATCAACATCAGTAGTAAAGGTTATAACTGTTTGACCTTCCGATTTTGCTTGAACTGTTCCACTTTGGCTTACTGTTGCGACACTTTCATTTGAAGAGGCAAAAGTTCCATAGATTTCTTCCTCTTTAAATGACTCATATGAAGGATAGTAATAGATAATAAAATTCTGTTTTTTGCCAACAACTAAATCATATGATTTATATCCAAAAGAAACATATCTTTCGTCGTCATCGTCTGGAGGATTTGGAGGTGGGTCTTGGTTGGTGTTATCATCGCCAGTTCCAGTGTTGGTATTATCATCATTGCCACCATTGTCGTCGCCTGTTCCAGTGTTGGTATTATCATCATTGCCACCATTGTCATCGCCAGTTCCGGTATTGGTATTATCATCATTGCCACCATTGTCGTCGCCAGTTCCGGTGTTTGTGTTGTCGCCAGTTCCAGTGTTATTATCATCACCTGTTCCGGTATTAGTGTTGTCACCATTACCGTTATTATTATCGGTATTACCTTGATTGGTATTTGAACTATTATCTTCGGTGCCGTCGGTGTTTCCTTGATTTGTGCTACCGTTATTGCCCTCGCCATTTGAGTTATCATCATTACTATTTTGTTGAGATGAATTAGAAGAGCCAAAAAAACTATCTAGAGCATCGCACCCAGATAGGGCAAGTCCAGATAGTGTTAATAGTAATAATAACTGCTTTTTCATAACTAATCTGCTATTAAATGGTAATACATTTAGTATTATTAAGCAAACTAATTATAGGAAACTATTTAATCCTTACATCCCCGTCACTGCAATGAACAAGGTAAGTAGGAACATCATTGTTCCAGGCATCACCAAAAGCAATTTTTCCCCATTCTTCTTTTGTACCTTCATAGCTAATATTTTTTAATTCTTTACAACCTGAGAAACACCAATCACCTATAAAGGTGACGCTTTGAGGAATAACAATTGAAGTTAGTGATGAGCATTGATCAAATGTATATGACTCTAAAGATGTAATATTTTTGCTTAAAGTAACAGACGATAAAGAGGAGCACCAGAAGAAAGCAAATTCTCCAATAGAAATTACGCTATCAGGGATAGAAATTGTGGTGAGGGCAGAGCAATGAGAAAATGCATCTTCACCAATTTCAGTTAATCCATCATGAAGTAAGACAGTTTTTAATGATTCACATTCATAAAAAACCGATTGTTCAATAACAGAAATTGAAGTTGGAATTTCAATTGCTTCTATTGAAGAATTCATAAATGCTGCTGTTTCAATTTTTTTAATTGAATTAGGTAAAGAAACTGCTTTAACTGAAGACTTATAAAATGCTTTTTCGTTAATACATTTCACCCCTTCAAGAATAGTGACATTTTCGATGTCCTCGTTCATATAAAAACAATAATCATTAATACAATTAATGTTAGACGGAACAGTGACACTGGAGTCGCTTCCTAAATACTGAATTAAGTATCCGTCTTCGCCACTTTGATATTTAACAAAATTTGATACTTCACTTAGTTTAGAATTTGATTCATCTTTTTCCACCGCTAAAGCATAAGGGAATGTGCTACTGCCTGCTTCAATTTCTAAATTAGATTTGTTGATTACTTCCACTAAACGGAAACAAGCATTAAATGCAGTTTCATCAATAGTTGTTACACTAGATGGAATAACAATCTTATTCAAAGAATAACAATTATTGAAACAGTGATATCCGATTGTTTTGAATCCTTCAGGTAAATTTACGTTTCTTAAGGAATTACAACCACTAAATGTTGCATCAAGAGAGGTAATTGAGCTAGGAATACTTATGGAAGTAAGAGAAGAGCAAGCAGAAAAGGCAGCTGAGCCTATTTTTTTAATGCCACTTGGTATATTGACTGAAGTTAAAGATTTACAACTTGTAAAAGCATAACTATCAATTATTTCAAGTGAATTTGGTAAAGAAAGTGACGAAATTAGATTACAATCATAAAATGATTTATAACAAACTTGGATCAAACCACTAGGAAGAGTGATCGAAGTAAGTGAACTTCTAGCATAATAACAAGCTTCATCTAAAATAAATTTACATCCTGATTTAACACTATAAGATTTGACGCCACTATTAATCTCAGCAAGCGCCAACCATTTATTGGTGCTATTTCCGATATAAAACGCTTTTTGTTCATCTTTATTGTGTTCAATCCTATAGCATCTAAAAAATGCATCTTTTCCGATATATTTCAATTTATTTGGTAAAGTAATTGTCTCAAGTGAGCTGCAATCCATAAATGCTTGTTCACCTATATAAATAATATTTCCGTCCTCAGGGATATTAACAGTAGTTAAGGATGAACATAATCTAAAAGCGTTATCGCCAATATGATTTACTGCTTTTGGAATTGTAATTGAGGTTAATGAATCACATTCTGCAAAAGCGTTATTAGCGATATGATTGCAATATTCATAAATTGAACACGCACTAATTCCTGTGCCTTTTGCTTCCATTAATAAATGGTATGGATTGTCGGTGTAACCTAAATATTTAGCATTCCCGTATTCGTTATAAATTGAATCTGGACATCCATAAAAAGCACCTGAATCAATATCGTCAATCCATTTACTCATCGAAACACTAGTTAAAGATTCGCATCCTGAGAAAGCATACCAATCAATCTTTGTGACGCTATCAGAGATAATAACTGAAGTTAAATAAATACAATTTATAAACGCTCTACGATAAATAGTTTTCACAGTGTTAGGAACAGTATATGCTCCAGTGTATGTGCATAAACACTTATAAAGAGTTGTTTTATCTTTATTAAAGATAACTGCATTTTCATATGAGTAGTATTGATTGTTAGAGTCAAAATCAATTGCTTTAAGCGAAGTACATCCTTCAAACACTTGTTCTCCAAAATAATTAACGTTTTTAGGGAAATTAATTGATGTTAATAAAGAACAACCTTTAAAAGCAAAATCACCAATTTCAGTTAAGCTGTCTGGCAATAACATTTTTTCAAGTGAAGCACAGCCATCAAAAGCCGAACTACCTAATTTAATAAGACTATTTGGCATTTTAATTTCTTCTAAAGAAGAACAGTTTCCAAAAGCACTTGAATCAATTTTAGTTACTGAATCAGGTATTTCAATTGAAGTTAACGCACTGCAGCCATAAAAACCATTTATGTATTCAAGATTTTTTGGTAAAGAAATTCTTTCTAACGCTGTACATTCTCTAAATGAATTTATGAAAGTAACTTTATCAGGTAAAACAATAGACTTTAAAGAAGAGCAATACCCAAAAGCATTATCTCCTATTTCAGTAACTGAACTTGGAATGTCAACTTTTTCTAAGGCAGTGCACTCAGCAAAGGCACTTCCACCAATAATTTTTACTGTATCTGGAATTATGACTGATGTAAGTTTTTCGCATCCTAAGAATGCACCAGATTTAATCTCAGTTACTGGCAAATCGTTATATAAATCTGGAATTAAGATTTCACCTTCAATTTTATCTTTATAATAACCATAAACTCTATAAGAGTTTTCATCTTCAGTAAGTTCAAACTCAAGGTTTTCAAAAGTACCTGTTGGAGGTATTTCTTCCTCTAAACGATAATCACAAATTTCGCATTTTTGATATTTTAAACCTTTCTTAGATAATGTAGGCTCAGTTTCGACAATCCATTCTCCAAGAACGTGCTCTCCATAATCTGCTTTTAAGGAGTTATGTTCGCATGTTGCTTTTCGCCAATGGTGATGCTCATCATAACTATATGTATTGCTGTAAGTATGAACATGTTCCTCGGTAGTTGAATCATTAGAAATAACGCCTCCTAGTCCAAAACATCCTGTTAATAAAAAGGATGCTGAAATAATGGCTAATAAATTTAACTTAATTTTCATATCGACATCTCCATATTATTAATATATTAGCACATCTTTTGAAAGATGTTATTTACATTTAATTGATTTAGTTGTCCACAAAATGAAGACAACTCGCATAAAATAAAAAACTTTGACACTATTTTGTATCAAAGTTGGTCATATAAATTCGAAAGGTTTACCTTCTTTGATACAAGGAACCGATTTTCCTTAAGTGGAACCGATTTTTGAAAGTCTGAACCAGTAGCTTATTTCAAGTCGTTAATAATGAGTGATACCCACTCTTTTATTTCGTCAGGATCTTCACTATCGACAAAGAACATTGCTTTTGCAGACGGATAAGGAATTTGTTCTTTTAGTCCGCCGCTTTCAAGTGATTTAGTTTTCTTTATAAGAAAGCTATTATCATAGATACCACCGAAAAGAATGCCATCTTTATATAACATATATTCGCCCATCATCCTTTTATAGGTGATTCCATCAATTTCTCTTAATAATTCGAGAACATATAGCAAGTAATCTTTTGAACTAGCCATTTCAAAACTCCAATTCCGTATTATCTGTCCATTATTTTGAATTATCCAACCATTCACCAATATCCACTATTCTTATACCCTCATATTGGCTTTCAGGATGTCTAGTTCTTGCAATTAACATTTTTGGATATGCATCTTTGATTGATAATAAAGGTTTAACTTCTCTTCGGAATGTTTCTTCCCTAGAAATGTCATCGCTCACTTGAATGTAATACTTATATCCATTTTTCATCGCGACAAAATCAATTTCTTTCTCATAGAGAACGCCCACATAGACTTCGTATCCCCTTCTTAAAAGTTCAATGGCAACTAAGTTTTCATATAATCTGCCGTAATCCATATTCTTAGTGCCCAGATTTGCAAATCTAAAAGATAAATCTGCAAGATAATATTTTTTATCTGACTCTAAATACTTATTCCCCTTAATGTCATAACGAGTAAATGGATAAAACAAGAAGGATTTGCAAAGGTAATCGACATATGAACCAACTGTTTTGTCATTTGTTTTATAAGAATTAGATGTTAAAGAGTTAGCAATGTTTCGAATAGATGTTTTATTACCAACGTTATCCATAAGATAATCTGCAACCATTAATAAAAGTTGCTCATTCTCAACTTTAAATCTCTTTACTATGTCTTTAGAGATGGTCTTTTTATATATACCATCAATGTATTGGTATGCATCACTTTGATTCTTATAAAGATATGAACCGGACATACCACCTTTAACGACATAATCATCAAAATAATCTATTGGCTTCTCATTGTTATAATAGATATTGAATTCTCTAAAAGAGAAAGGGTACATTTTTAAATCAAAATAACGACCACCAAATAATGTTGCTAAGTCACTGGATAACATAAAAGCATTTGATCCAGAGAGGTAGATATCAAACCTTTCTTCCTCGTATAAACTATTAATCACTCTTTCAAAACCTACACATTCCTGTATTTCATCTATAATTAAATAATTAGGAACGCCATCAACATAAGCTTTATCAACATAATCATATAAATTATCAGGTCTTAATAATGATTCAAATTTCTTAAGATTCAGTTTAATACGAATTACGTTTTTATTATCTTTGTCATTAATCAAATAATCATAAAAGGCATCTAGTAGTTTTGATTTACCGCTTCTTCTCACACCAGTGATGATTTTGATATCTGGGATATCCTTGACATCAATTAGGTTTTCTAAATAAAAAGGTCTTTTGATAAGTTTCATAATTTTATCCTCGACTACATTATATTTCATTTCGCATTTTTAATCAATTTTTAAGTTTGCGAAATATAACTATTGCTCTTTTTATATATAAAAAGGCCTTTAAGAGTAAATAAAAATCCCCGATTTGTATCAGGGATAGTACACTTATCTGGTGCCTCCACGCAGAGTCGAACTACGCATTGATCCTTACCATGGATCCGTTATACCGATTAACTATGGAGGCAACGCGATAATTATATATATAAACTACTTACTATTCAACAACTTCTCCAAATAAGTCGTAAATATATGCATTAGTGATTTTAACTTTCACCACATCACCAATTTTATGCTCTTTGTTAGATACAAATGAGATTTTACCATCAATATCGTCTGGAGCATTCCAATATGAACGAAGTCCATAGACTTTGTTAGTAGGATTATATTCCACCACAATCCCTTCCATAACTTCACCAATTCTAGCTTTGTTATTTTGATAAGAAATCTTCTTTTGAACTTCCATAATTTTACCAAGTCGAGCTTTCTTTAAAGCCTCTGGAACTTGGTCCTTATAATCATATGCTTTTGTGCCATCTTCTCTAGAGTAAGTAAAAGCCCCCATATGATCAAATTTGTTCTTTTTAGTAAACGAGACTAAATTAACAAAATCTTCGTCAGTTTCGCCAGGAAAACCTACAATGTAGGTTGTTCTTAAAATAGCGTGTGGAATTTTTGCTCTAATTTTATCGATTAATTCTTGATATAAATTACCAGTCCCTCTTCTTAACATTCCTGTTAAAACTGAATCACTTGAGTGTTGAAAAGGTATATCAAAATAAGGCGCAATTCTAGGCTCATCTTTAATCAAATCAATTAACTCATCGCTAATCTCATCTGGATATAAATAAAGCAATCTAAATGAAATTAATTCCTTAATTTTTAATAGCTCTTTTAAAAGGTCCACTATTGATTTTGACTCTTTAAAATCTGAGCCATATCTTGTGGTGTCTTGACTAATTAAAACGAGCTCTTTAATGTCGTTTTTCGAGAGTAATTTAGCCTCAGTTATAACATCATCAAATGGACGTGAACGGAAATGGCCACGAATTAATGGGATTGCGCAATACGCGCAACAATTGTTACATCCTTCGCTTATGCGAAGATAAGCCATAAAAGGCGGAGTAGAAAGCATTCTAACAAATGGATTTAGTTCATCAACTTCAATCTTTTCTTCAAATAAAGATTCTATCTTTTCAGCGAAGTGAGCATAGTCTCTAAGCGGAATCCATAAAGATACTTCAGGAATCGAGTTTTTAAGTTCTTCTAAATATCTTTCTACTAAACAGCCGGTTACCACCACTTTTTTTCCCGTCTTGCAGACATCTAATATATTAGCGATACTTTCTTCTTTAGCGGGCTCAATAAAGCCACATGTATTAACAATAATGACATCACTTTCTTCAACAGAATTAACTACTTGAAATTTTGAGTTTGCGAGTGCGCCTAAAATCATCTCGCTATCAACGAGATTTTTGCTACAACCTAAAGATATTAATCCAACTTTTATCATTTTGATAAGAAAGGCCTCAATTGAGGCCAATTCATTTTAATTAGAAGACTTTATCCATTAATTCAGGATAGTCAACGAATGGGTTTCTATTACCTTGAATTTTTTGAACTGTGTTGTTACGGAGTTTTTCAATTCCGCTTGGAGCATCAAGTTTGTTCCACTCTTTGAGTTTTTCTTTACATCTATTAACATCATCATAACCCATAATATTTGTGAGTGATAATGCACCTGTTAATGATTTAAATGTGAATTTGGTGTTTGTTGCTTTGTTAAGAGCATATCCATCAGGAGTTGCGCCTCTTTCAAAGTAATGTAACCAGACATATGCGACAACTCTGGCGACATCTCCCTTCATGTGATCGTCTGGTTCACATTTATTAGCAAATTCATCATTTCCATCTAAACCGAATAATTGGAGTTTCCAACCACCTCCACTTCGTGGATATGATTCAACTTGCGATTTAATGCCTGAAAATTCTGGGTCATCAAAATCAACGAATTTAGAGTTACCACGAGCAGAGTTAACTTTTGTATCACAAGTTCTAACGTGATATAAGTCACTACCGCCACCGATATATTGAGTTTCAGTTAAGTTATTAAGGTAGTTACCGTTATGTGGCCAAAGTCCACCAGAGTTTGCACATGGCCAGACGTGTTCACGTGTTCCTGTACCGGTTTTTTGTATACCAGTGTAGAAGTATTGGTTCTTTTCGCCACCATCTTCAACGGCTTCAGCAGAGTTACGTGTTACATTACCGCTTTGGTCTGTTTTACGAGCAAAATAAGAGTTTACTGAAGCATAGTTAACCCAGTAAGTATGTTTTTCAAAACACATTTTTTGAAGTTCGTTTGCTAACTTACCTCCAGTAAGTTCAAGATTATAACCTTTATAATAGCTTCCGTAATCTTTTGAAGTTTTTGATCCGTCACAACCACAAAGAGAAACACAAGCCATCATAACTGGAATTAATACTCTAAATTGTCTTTTCATATTTTTCTCTCCTTACGAGTTTAGTATATTATAAACTTTTTTTAATAAAAACTTAAGCATATAAACTTTTACAAAAGAATTTTTCTATAAATACGTCTAAAATCTTCTTTTGAAAATTCTTTTGGAACTGGGTAAAGTGGGTTGCCTTCTTTAAAGGCATTATCAATCATTTCTGAGACTTCTAGTTCGTTATAAGAAATGTCAAATTTTTGCGGTATTTCCATCTCAGAATTTAGCTTACGAACATAGTCAATAAATGCTTTAGCTTTTTCTTGCTTTTTGAAGGATTTTTCACAAAGTGAAAGTTCATCAGAAATAATTGCAAGTTTTGAGTAAACGCTCTTACCATAATACTCTAGGACATAAGGTAAAATTATCGCATTTGCAAGGCCGTGCGGGACATTATATTTTCCTCCTAAAGAATGAGCAATTGCGTGGACATATCCAACGTATGCTCTAGTGAATGCAACACCTGCTAAATAGGCTGCTTTTTGCATATTCTTTCTCGCCTCTAAATTTTTGCCATCTTTGTAACAAATAAGTAAATTTTGATCAATTAGTTTAATTGCTTCTATAGCAGCTTCTTTAGTCTTTTTAGTGTTAGAGTGACCAATAAAAGCTTCCACTGCATGAGTTAAAGCATCCATACCTGTAGTGGATGTAATTTTAGGAGGTAAAGCAAGAGTAAGATTAGGGTCTAAAACGGCGAATTTTGGAATTAAATGTGGGTCATTTATCGCATATTTATGATGAGTTTTTTCGTTTACAATAACCGCTGCTAAAGTAGTTTCGCTTCCAGTGCCAGAAGTTGTAGGAATCGCAATAAGAAAAGGCAAAGCCTTTTTAACCTTTAAAAGTCCCTTTAAATCTTCGACATTTTTACCTTTATTAACATACAGCGCTCCAATCATTTTTGCGCAGTCCATGGCAGAGCCACCACCCACTACAATAATTGAATCACATAAGTTATCTTCGAACACTTTTAGCCCATCATTTACGTTAGTTATTGTTGGATTAGCAACGACATCATGAAAATAGGCAAAACCAATATCATTTTTCTTTAATAGTTCAAATAAAGGATTTACTAAACCAAGTTCATGAATTCCGTTATCGCTAACCAAAAGTGGTCTAGTTAGATTATATGTTTTAAGCAATTTTGGAATAGCTTCAAGAGCGCGCTCATCTGAAAGAACTTCAGGCTCGTTTATACCTAAAAAATTAGCCGCAATTTTAAACACAAGTTGATAGGCTCTATAATATATTTTTCTTAGTAACATAGCTTATAATTAAGAAAAATGGACATAAATGTCCATTATTTTCTCTTTTTATCAATCTCCTCGACTTCTTTACGATATTTAACCATTTCTTCAGAGTTAGCTAAGATCCAGTGACCTGGGACAATTTCTTGAAGAGTTGGTTTTTCTTTTGAATAGTCATGAGCGGTGCGTGGATCATAGACAATTCTTTTTCTTGTTTTTTCGGTTAATGGGTCTGGTTTAGGAATTGCAGATAATAATGCTTTAGCATATGGGTGAAGAGGATGTTTAAATAGCTCTTCACTTGTGGCAAGTTCCACCATTTCACCAAAATACATAACTGCGATTCTATCGCAGAAATATTTAACAACTGATAAGTCGTGAGCAATAAACATAATCGTTAAGCCCATTTCTTCTTTTAAGTCATTAAGAAGGTTAATGATTTGGGCT
>Ga0310696_10011341_pt1 | contig 10170 bp, 9 predicted proteins | sample AusTroGonzalo_MG_4_FD_203885 | JGI IMG/M metagenome (GOLD analysis project Ga0310696, IMG submission 203885) | Bovine rumen microbial communities from tropical cattle in Woodstock, Queensland, Australia - Gonzalo_02 (v2) (version 2) | ecosystem: Host-associated > Mammals > Digestive system >... | reverse complement strand
CCTGAAAAACAATGGAGTCTTGTCAACATGGAAGAGAACAACGAGAAGAAGAATTGCTGTCCGAAGATGCCGGAAGAAGAACCCGATGACTGGGCTGTCGCAGTATTGACGGCAGGTTTTGCCATGGGGGTTGCTGCGACATTTGCCGCAATCAAACTGATCGGTAAGCTGATGGAAAAATAACTGTTCTCCCTGCCTGTGCGCTGGCCGGCAGGGAGTTTTCAGTTCTGGGCCTCAATTTTTTGTCTCTCTGTAGTTATTTTTGCACCGCAGACGGGACAAGCATCCGGCAGCCTCAAAACAACGCGAATCACATTCTTGCCGACTGGCTCATGATAAACCACGTTGGAAGGATTGCCGATCTCAAAGAGTCCGCTCCAGGAACAGTGTGGACATCGGCATTTATAGAAAATTCGATCCATATGTAATCATTTAGGGTTATATGAATTCCGGGTATGCAAGTAAGACCTTTGAAAGACCGCAAAGCGAAGCAATTTCAGCATTCTCCGCCACGTCGCAGCGAAAACCTGTCCGGTGACACAATTCAACGGCAAGATTCGATTTTTCCTCGTATTCTCCGGTGATAAGGACTTGCTCCGGAATACGGAGATTCTCTGTTCGAGCTGAATCAATTCCTTTTTTTATCACCCGGATCAACATCTCCAAATTAGATTTTGAGGTGAGATCGTGTCCTTTATGGGTTACCGTATCTGAAAAAACATTACCACTGAAACACGGCGCGATAAGAGTTGAGCGGACAGCATTGACATCCAGCAGAAAGAATGGTGGAGCAGGCTGAGATATATCGCCACATCCACAAGCAGCGGCCATTGCTGATTCCATGAAAAGGAATTTATGGGTCAGCGAATGCAATATCGAACGTATCTCCGGCAACTCATCTTCCCGGAAATGATGAGAGAATAGGAGGCATGGCTTGAGGTATCTTCTGAATCCCTTTTGTTGTTGTTTTGTGTAGCCTATGATCTTGCGAAGACATGTTGCAAATCCGCGAGTTCCGGAAATGCAGGATTGATCCACAGAAATGCTGAGGATGTCCGTTCCCCATGTCCAGTGGATCGTTTCGATTCCCCAATCGGCGAGGATAAGGATTCTTCGTCGGTTGGCGTTGGCTTCTCTCAAAAGAGACGTAAGTTCCGTTTCCTGTCCGCATATTGAAACAGGGAAATCCTGCTCATCGTTTCGCATTTTGCCTCCGTTCTTCGTAAATCTTTCTGTATCGCCATTCTCCGTATCAATTGTGTTTACTTTTTCCATCAGTGATGGGAAATGATAAAACTCCACCGGACTTTATTCATCGGCACGGTTCTGCTCTGTTTCGTTCTTCCGGTCAAGGACGAAATACCATTTTGTCTTCAACTCCGTGTCGGTCTGACTGTCGGTCTTCCGTTCATCTTCCATCTGATGAATGTCATTTTCCAGCAACTCAAGAGCATGACAGGCGTCATCGAAAACCTGTGCGGGGATCTCATTCCCGGCGCAAAAACTTTCGACAAGATAAATCGGATACCTTGACGCAAGTTCGGCTAACGATTTTCGAAGCTCCGTCATGGAACCGGTAAGATAATCGCCAAACTCAATATATTTTTTCTCCTCGGGAGTCTCCTGATCGACTGCGGATGCCGCAGAATCGGCAGCCTGGGAAATTTTCGTTGCACCAATCGTATCTGCAACTTTGGAAATGCCCCTTAAGACCGACTTTGTACTCGAATCTACTGCTTTTGACAAGGATGAACCTTCCTGTCCTGCTGCAATACCGGAATCCCAAAAATGCATCGTTCCTCCCAGATCCTCCCCAAGCTTGGCGAACATCAGGAACTTTTTAGACAGTTCCTCAATGGAACGGCTGTTTTCTTCTCTGATCTGCTGAAAACGGTTTGCATCCGATCCCGCAGACGGGAGGTTACCGCAGTTTTCAAAAATGGAGTTCCAGATCGGCATATAACGTGAATTGGTGACGAATGCGTTGATCATGTCATTGACCGGATTCTTGGCATCTTTTGCCCACATTTTCAAATCTCTGGAAATGGCGATCCGTTTCTTGAGGCTGGCTTCCTTCTGCCACTGAACCATTTTCTGCTCCAGCGGTTTGATGAAAGTATCAGAGGCCAGCTCAAAATACTTCGGAATCAATGCATGAGCCTTATTGCAGATACGGGTCCTCTCATTGTTTTCCGCTTGAGCGAACGTATCATCAAGTTTTTCCGTCCACGGCAGGATGTTGCGCTCCCCGACACGCAGAGACAACAAATCAAAGTCTGTGCGTTGATCCAATTCCCGGTAAATACGGCTCAGCAATCTTCCGTTGAGATAGAGATTGTAATTTTCGTTGATGAGGACACGGAGAATTTTTATTGCGGACTGAGGTTCCGCAATATTGAGGTAATTGATAGCGCAGAGTTGAAGCACATCATAGTTTTCTCCTGCCATTTTCTCCGCCCGTTCCAACAACTGAATGATCTTGTCTTTGTCCTGAGTCCGGTCCAGCATGGAAATCTTGTCCAACGCAGCCTGAGAAGCAATAATATCTTCCCGCATCAGAGGCAAATAGACTTTATCGTATTCATCGTAAGCTGCGCGTGCCAGTTCTTTGAATTTAGCGCTTACCGCGGTATTGTCCTGATACTTATCCGCAGCTTCCAGCGCCGCACGGCCTTTGTAATACCAGAATGAGGGGAAAGCTCCGAAAGTTGAGCTCAAAACATCCAGCCGGTCATAGCGCTTGTGCGGGTCCGGTTCCATCAGAATCGTATTGTAGCGGGTAATCTGTTTTTCGGTCAAACGCCACTCATCGGGGAACTGGTAGGTATCGGACAGACGCCAGGCTGTCTCGAAAAGACTTTTGCGCAATCCGTGCAGCTGCTCAATCGCGGAACGGCGCAGTTTCCACAATTCCTTTTCGTGCGCCAACTTTGCCTGAACTTTAGCCGATCTGTAATTAAGATATCCGGTGCCGACCATGGTCACAGCGGCAACTGCCATTGTGATCGGACTTCCTGAAACGAACAGCATTCCCGTAGGACGAAATGCGCTCAGGAGGGCGTTCTTCAGATTCTGTTCATACTCTTTCTCGACGATCTTTTTCTCCTCGTCCTGAATCATGTAGAATGTCAGCGTGTCAAGAATGGATTTGATGGCATTCAGAAGGGACTCATCCTTGATGATTTCCTGCAAATTGATGTTGTTCAGGATGGCGTCATACTCCTGCTTCAGGATATTGATATCCTCATAATCTATGATCTGCGATACCGAAACGGTGCAGAGATTCAAGGCCAGTGCCGCTTTGCGGTTTTCAATGTTTTCCACGTTCATGATTTGTTCCTTCCGTTCTATTATATTTTGAAATTCATTGTTACAGGGTTGTGGTCGGAGATCCGGTTCTCATTATCCAAAGCCAGAACTTCTGTATCCAGTTCTCTTGTTTGGATTCTTGCACAGTCGAAGGCAAAGTGGTCATAGCTGTTTTTGAGTTTTTCCTGTTTTGAACTCCAAACACTGGCTTTACTTTGGACAGTATCCATTTGCGGATATTCTGTTGCAAAAGAATCTCCATAGATTCCCCTTGTCTGATCGGCAGACATATTGAAATCTCCGGCAATGACGGTGTAAATGCTGCGATAATCTCCATTTCGACAGGTTGTTACTGCGGTATAAAGATCACCTTGGATGAACTTCATTTCTTTTTGGCGCAAAATGATATTCAAACTTCCCGACAGTTCCTGCAAATCTTCGGCATTTTTATCCTCTTGATTGAAAGACCACTGCACATGTGTATTGATCATGCGCAGTTCCCAGAAGAGACTGTTCCAGAATCCGGTCGGTCTGAAACAGGCAATAAGAGGAGGACGCAAGGTATTTCGCAACGCTCCGGCTATAAAATCCTTTTGATCGGCTAAGCTTCCCTGATCGGGAAAACCGGGAAAAAGCAACCCCAATGCACGAGCTTTCCCCTGTGAATGACGAATTATTTCGAGGAAGAATTCGATAAGTGTCTGGATGAAGCGATCCCAGCATTTCTGCGTCTGGAAATGCAGTTTCTTGTAAACCTCGGGATCACAGCACAGGGAAACTTGGCGGGTATTCCAGATGAAAGCGTAATCGCTTTTGAATTTCTGACCATGACGGTTCAGAAACCCCAGCGCATTCAAGGAATCATAGATGTCCCCGCAATGGCAATAGTCGTAATGCAATGGCAGATTCTTCATAATGGTTGTTATCGCATTCTCATTTTGTATCTCCTGCAAGGCGATAATATCCACTGCTGAAGCATCATTCCCCGAACCGGAGATAATCTTGGCAATGCCTTCGCATTTCTTTTCTTTCTTCTTTTCAGCGTCAGATTTCTCGTCTTCGCTTTTGTCTGAAATCTCTTTTATTTTGAGATTCTGGACATTGAATGATGCCAGTTTCAGATTCATGCCCGGCGTCTCCTTACATGAACGCGTTCCACATACGCAGGAGTTCCTCTTCTTTTTCAGATACAACGCCGTCACAGGCGACAATCAGCCGGATCATCCCTTCAAAAATTTCTTTGGGACAGTTTTTGACCTTCTTTGCTTCTTCATACGCAGTCTTCAGATCGGGCGGATTTTGAAAGAAATTCACAACCTTGTTTTTCACTTCGTCAGAAAGTTCCGAATCACGGACTTTTGAAAAGAAATCGCGAATTTCCTGCACTTCGCGCCAGTTGGTTTTATCATCATAATTGGCTGTCATACAGGCAACAGCACAAAGAGCTGAAATTAGCTGCTGATAATCGGAAGATGATTCGTTTTCTTTGTATGAGGCAAGAAAAGCATCAAGCCGATCACGAATTATGATGTTTTCAGCAGCCAAATGCGTTGCTTCCTTTTCTTTTTCCTTTTTCTTCTTCCGATAATTGAGTAAAAGAGCTGTTCCCACAGCAGCTCCACCGGCAATCGGATTCGCAATTACCGCGGCTCCGGCAATTCCAGCTCCCAGCATCTTCCATACGGTACTGCTTGTTTTGTTTTCGTGTTTTGGTGCCTCATCAGTCTTTTTTTCTGCGCACATGGCGTTTCTCCTGTTATTTTAGTTCACAATATACTAAAAAAGCGTTTCCCCGCAGCACTCAATCCGAGGAACACGCCAATGCCCTGAAGAATCATGCAAACAGGGAAACGCTGCAACGCCGATGCGAAGCAGCAGTTCCCATTAAGCTCTGATTCTTCAACTTCAACTTGGCGTGTTTTCGGATTGAATCAGCTTAATAAAACCGCTTCGATTTTATGAAAAGTTCTTGTTCAGACTTGTTTGAAAACCTCCTTCGTTCAAAACGCAAGACGTTGTCAAATATACTGCCAGATCGGAACTTTTGCAAATCGAAAACGGTCTCTCCAGCACGATTTCAGGAAACATTGGCATGTTCCATTCAGAATATCCGCTTGAAATGGGAAAATTCCTCACTGGATTGGAAAAAAATGGATTTTTTATTCTCCGGACAGCTTTTTCGACAGGTTCAAACGCTCTTTTAACAGTCCTTCAAGGACGGACAGCTGCATTTCATTCGGGTATCGCGCAGCATTTTGGGCAATAAGCGGGATTTGTGCGTCCAATTCGCCCAGCCGGGCGAGAAAATCATCCGGAGAAATCGGTTTTACCGCTGATTTATAGCGTTCTGCTGCTTTTCTCCGTAGTTCTGTCGGTGGTCCCGGATAACGTTGCAGCAACGCATCCAAACGCTGTTCAAAGGTCTGTTCCTGATGAACTGCGGAAGAGGTATGTCTCTGCCTTTTCAGCATCGACCATCCTGCAAAAAGAGCAGCAGCAGTCAGAATCAGTATCAAAGCGGCAATCAGATACCTCATGCCATGCCTGGGAACCTTCTTTCCCCCGGAAAGTATGTCTCGAAACTGATCCAGCAATACATGACCTTCGCATGCTGCTCGACTGGCGGAAATCAAGGTGCGGGCTTCCAAAGGGAGACCTTTCGGCAAACGAGGAAAGTCCGAAGGCTGAAGCCCGGTCAAGGCACAATACGTCACCATTCCGAGCGCGTAAATATCGCACGTTTCATCTGCCGGACGTTTCCCCTGAAGCACCTCGGCGGGCATAAATGCGGGAGTCCCGATCAATGTAGCGTGTCCAGCTTCGGCAGTCAGCCCGATGTCCCCGAGAACCGGTATGCCGCGAATGAAAAAGATATTCTCCGGCTTGATGTCCCGATGGATGAGTCCCGCCTGATGCAGCGAGGCAATACCATCAGCCAAGCTCAAAATGATCTCTTTCAGTTCAGAAGGCTGGATGCGGGATTCCATTCTTCGAGCCAGCGTATCCGGTTCATAACGGTCCGGATTCCGGCTGTCTGCCGCATCCATGGTGTAGTAGAGCGAACCGTCAGGCGTCCGGTCGATGTGATGGATCTGAATCAGATTCGGATGACGGCATTCTCGATAGCGAATTAGTCCGTCCAGTTCACGCTGCTGCTGTTTCCCATGCAGAATTTTCAGCGCAACCTGCTGATGCGTCAGGGTGTTTTCAGCAAGATAGACGATACCGTAAGCACCCTTTCCACACTCGGAAATCAGGCGATAAATACCGATCATGCGAGGTTCAGCCATGAAGATCCAGCTCCCCGTCCTGACGATTCAGGTCCGCAATGATCTTCCTCAAATGTTCCTCACAGCGCTGTCTTGCCAGATACACATAGGCGGGTTTGACCTGAAGCAGCTTCGAAATCCGTTCAACAGATTCTCCCTGTATCGCGAAAAGCTCGAAGATCTGATAAGTCTTCGCCTCCACCTTGTTTTTCAGCTCGGCTTGTGCCTGCTGCAACAGAAAATTGCGCCATTTCTCCAACAGCAGACGATCCAACAGTTCATCCGGAGAATTTTCATCCAGACGATCTTCAAGCGTTACTTCCCCTTCAGGACGGCGTTTTCTCAGCAGATCATAGATGCAACCTTTTATGATCCGGTTGAAATATGTTCGAAAACGAGCAAGCGAAGCATCGTATTGGAAACCTTCATCCACTCGATGAGAGAACCGGATCATCGTATTCTGTACGAGCTCCTCGCATTCATCCGGAGTCAGTCCCTTGAATACGCCGATATCCCGAATGACTGGCTGATAAGCGTGAAAGAACACTGTCCACGCACTTTCATCGTGCGCAGACAGTTGTTTCAGCAAAGTTGTCCGAGTGGTAGGGAACCTCATAGATAATTTTCACCTCGCGCTGACACTTAAATTTACAGTGTCAGCTTCAATTTTTCAAGTGATAAATGAAAATTATACAGGACTGTGCAGGTTTAAGATGACGGCATCAAAGCGTAACAATACAGACTGATCCGTGCTGCTGTGGAAAATATTCATTAGGAGATTTGCATTACAGAGCGAAATGTGTTATATTCCAGTGTCTCCGGATTATCAGGGATGATGGTTTGACTCCCGGTCTGGGAGATGGTTCATTGGCATTCAAAAAAACATCCCCAAAAGTTCCCCATGAGGGAATAGGAAAGCCCCGAAAGGTCCCCAAAAAGGAAATGTCGGCTTTCTATGGAGGATGTGCAATAACGTGCCAAAAATGAGGCCATTGTGGAAGAAAAGGCCAATTTTTGAGCTTGTTTCAGATGTCGCGGGGACAGCCCTGTATTGCACACGACTTTGCGTGGATTTTGGTGAGAATGTCCCGCAGGGTCTTTTTTTATTTTCTGTTGAGTCTCAGCCTTTTTACTGAAAAAACGTGCTGTTGGTCGATGCCTATGACTGTCAGAAAATGCAGAAATCAATCGAGCTTGCCGATATGATCTGATTCTTCTGCTCTTTCGTAATACCTTTGCTCAATTTCATCCGGAGTCATGTTTCCCATTTTAAGATGAGGTCGCATGCCATTGAAAAAGTCCACATATCCAGCCACTGTTTCATCCAGTTCTTCAAGGGAATGGTAATAATTGTGAGACAGCTCCTCACGTTTCATGATGCTGAAAAAAGATTCCGCTACTGCGTTGTCATAAGGTGTCCCTGGGTTGGAAAAAGATTGGGTCACACCGCAATCCCGCAGATACTTCCGAAATTTATAGGCGGAATACTGCAACCCCTGATCGCTGTGAAACGTCAATCCCGGTGGTCGGTTTCTTGCAATGAAGGCGATCTGAAATGCAGCCAGAGCAAGAGCCGTGTCATTTTTATCAGAAATCTTATAGGAAAGTACTTTGCGGGAAAATATGTCGATGACGACACAGATCGCATAAAAATCCCGATTGATGCGGGCATAAGTTATATCGCTTACCCATAGAAGGTTTGGGGCTGTCTGAACAAAATTCTGCATTACGCGGTTTCGGCGATACATATATTTCCGATTGGTACTGTTGAAGCAGCGGAGCCGTGCCTGTTTCGGAATCAACCCCATTTCATTCATAAGCCGTCTGATGTGTTCCGCCGATACCCGAATATCCTGTTTTGCCAGCTTGATTCTGATTTTATTTGCGCCGAAACGCTCCTTGCTTTCTTCAAAGATAGCGCGGATCAGCGGACGTAATGTTTCATCTGTCTTTTCGTAAACAGTTTTCGGTTTGCTCCGGAAAAGAAAATTATAAAATGTTCCACGACTGACATTCATGGCTCGGCAGAGCGCGTGAATAGCAAATGTATCTTTCCATTTTTTCATTTCCTCCATTTTGATTTTTAAGGGATCGGATGGATGGCAGCGGCAGTGGCGGAATACCTTATTTTCTTCCGTCAGCATCCGATTTTCTTCAATGAGATGATTGATATCCCGGAGCGTAACCGTTTTTCCGGAATTTCTCCGAAATTCAGTATATAAACTGATCCACCGGTACAACGTGCTTCTGCTGACCGGAATTTCTGCGCACAGCGCAGGGATTGATTCCCCCGCGCGATATCTGCTTACAATTTCTTTACAAAATTCCTCGGGAAATCCCCTGCGGGATTTGTGCGTTTTTTCAATCATATTTTCGCCTTGTCTCCAAACGGTAATAAAAACCGCAGACGGAGAAACACGGAGGGGGCCCCGTGAAATGGTATGGGGAACGGGGTGATTCGCAGGCAATCCTCTTTTTCAGAATTACCGGGCTTCGGCAGTTCAGATGCAGTAGTCGCAGATGCCGTTTTCGGCGTCCTGCTTGCGGTAGGCGTTCAGAATGTCGTCGAGCGTGATCTTCGACGTCAGTTCGCGGATGCCGTCGTTGAGTTCCGTCCAGATGGTGCGGGCGGGACACAGCATCTGGCGTTTGCACTTTTCGATGGTCTCAGGGAAACGGAGAAAGCTGCCGAGGCCGATTCATGCTTTCAGATTTTCCCGCGCCTCTGGATGATTTGAAATGATCACATCCAGCACAGGACACTTTTTCTTTTCCGGACAGCTGCAGCAGGTCTCCACATCTTTTTTCCGGGCGCACTGCCGAATGGAGCAAAGGCTTTCGCAGAAGATCGTTTTCACTCCCTCGGCGCGGCAGCCAAGACAGTTGATTTGTTCCGGAGTAATGGAGGCATGATTCAGTTTCGACCATAACTCTGCCGTTTTCACGCGCAGCGCCTGGTCATCGTTGACGGTAGCGAGATATGCCTCACACTTTTCACAATCAAGACCACAGTATGCGATCATCTTTTTCATAAACATCCGGCTTCCTTCTTTCTCCGTTTTTTCCTGTACGACGGAGAATATACTCCCCTTGAAAGGCAAAATCAAGTATGAAGCTGTAAAAACTACAAAAAAAGTAGAAATTATCGCGTTCTCTGCTTGTTTTTTGACTGAATCGGCGGTATGTTATATATACTCAACTATTGCGATAGCGTATTGAAAACGGAGGAACAGGTCCGATGACATTGGAAGAAGAGATAGGCGCACTGAAAGCGCGGCACAAGGCTCTGATTCTGGCGCATAATTATACCAGGCCGGAGATCCAGGACATCGCCGATTTCGTCGGCGACTCGCTGGAACTTTCGCGCAAGGCGGCGGAGTGTCACGCTCCCGTGATCGTCTTCTGCGGCGTCCGGTTCATGGCGGAGACCGCGAAAACCCTTTCGCCGGAGTCCATCGTGCTGCACCCCAATCCGCATTCCGGCTGTCCCATGGCGGACATGGCGTCGCCGGAAGCGGTGGCGGAGTATCGGGAAAAACATCCCGACACTCTGGTCGTGGCGTATGTGAACACCACCGCGGCGACCAAGACC